>Ga0335073_10000171_pt1 | contig 78316 bp, 66 predicted proteins | sample Lox_Sample_22_FD_207093 | JGI IMG/M metagenome (GOLD analysis project Ga0335073, IMG submission 207093) | Soil microbial communities from Loxahatchee National Wildlife Refuge, Florida, United States - Lox_Sample_2.2 | ecosystem: Environmental > Terrestrial > Soil > Wetlands | place: USA... | reverse complement strand
ATGTGGTTCGAACAAAGCGACGTGTGCGCCGCGACCACGATCGCGACCGAGCCGTCGACGCGCGCCAGCTCTTCGACCGCAGTGACGTATTCGACATAGCCCATGCCCGCGCCGCCGTATTCGGTAGGGAAGATGGTTCCCATCAGCCCCAGCTTGCCGAGTTCCTTGATCGTCTCCAGCGGAAAAATGCCGGGCTCGTCCCACTTCATGACGTTGGGCGCGATCTCGCGCTCGGCGAAGTCGCGCACCATCTTCTTCAGTTGCAGCTGTTCATCGGAAAGCAGGAAATCCAAACCGTTCCTCCGGGTTGAAAGGCGCGGTGCAGCGGATGCCTGGACAACGGTCGCGCCAAAGATCGAAACATGCGGTTATAACACAACGGGGCAGGGGATTCGAAATGGAGCCCGGTCAAATGAAACGCGCCGACCGTTGCAACAGTCGGCGCGGTGTTGCATGGATGAGCCGCGTTGCTGGTTGGCAAATGCAGCTCATCCCCCAACTTTAGAGCAGCTTTTACCTCTTGCTGCCCGGGAAGGTAAACAGGTCCGTAAGGTCGCCGATCGCCGGCGAGTTCGTCGGCACATACGGATTGTTCGTGGTGGTAATCGGGTTGGGCAGGTTGTCGCGGCTGCGGCCGGTGATCGGCGGCAGGCTCCAGTTGTACTCGATGAACTTATCGATCGAGACGTGGTCGTTGTACTGGTGCGAGATGTGTCCCGCGGTCGTGTACGGCGAGACCAGGATCATCGGGATACGGGTTCCGTCTCCGAAGAAATCCAGCGGCTGGATGTAGCCCGAGTCATAGTAACCACCGCCTTCGTCAAAGGTGATGAAGATGGCCGTCGTCTGCCATAGCGCCTGGTTCGCCTGCACTTCGTCCACGATCTTTTTGACGAAGCCTTCGAACAGGTCCAGCTTCGACGAAGCCGGATGCCCATCGACGAATCCGCTCGGCTTCACGAACGAGACCGCCGGCAGGGTACCGTTGGCGATATCGGTGTACAGGTCGGTGGTGTCCTTCAGGACGGTCTGGCGCACCTGAGGATTGGTCATGATCGCGGTGTCGTACTGCAGGAAATTGCAGATGTTGCAGTATGCGTCCAGCGGGTTCTGGAAATACTTATCCTGCAGGTAACGGTCAAACTGATCGCCGAAATAGGCGAACGAGACATTGTTCTGCAGCAACTCGTCGCCCAGGCCGCGAACGCTGGATGGAGGAATGGTGAACACCGTGTTGGCGTCGTTATTGTCGGTGTAGGCATCGGTTCCGTCGCCGAAATATCCCGGGTTGTAGTTGTTCAGCAGGTAGTAGTGTTCGTCCTGGCAGTTCGGGTTGGGGTGGTACGGCAGCGCCGACAGATAGTTGAGCACGGCGGGAACTCCCGGCTGCGACGGGTCCGAGCAATCGCTGTAGGAGCCACCGCCGTACGAAGGCGAGCCGTACGAACCGCCGCCGTAACCGTCCTCGGCGTACCAGTTGTTGGTGGTCGGCATGGCATTGGGATTCTCGATTTCATCCACATAACCCTGGTTGGCGGAGCCGATACCCGCCAGCTGGTGATGCGGCGGCTGCTCAGGGTTGCCGTTACCATCGCTGAACCACAGGTCATCGGCATAGCCGATCATGATGTGATTGGCGCCCGTGCCGCCCATTACCGCCTGATGGTAGTTGTCGCTCATGGCGTAATTGTTCGCCAGATAGGTAAGGTAGGGCGCGTCGCCGTTCTGCACGTTGTAGAAGCTCATGGCAGTGGCGCCTTCGCCGGTGCTCAACTCGCTGAAGTTGACCGCCGGCGGCCGGCCGTTGTTTCCGGCTCCTATCGTGGTCTCAACCCAGGGAAAGAGGTTGGAGGCGCAACCGCTGGCATTGGTACTGGTAATGTTGGCAACGTTGCAGTCCGTCTCCTGCCACATCTGATAGAAGCGGTGCACCGGGCTGTTGTCATAGGCGTCGTAAGGATGGGTTGTGGAATTCGTGAGCTGGAAGGGCCCCGGCGGCAGGTCAAAGACGTTGGCGATGCGCGTGTCCGGCTGACCGGCGGGAAGACCGGTGCCGCCCGTCAACAGGTATTGGTAATAGTTGGGGTCCAACCCATTTTCCGCCATCATGGCTTGCTGCAATGTCTGGAAGTACGGTGTGGTGGGGCCGCCGGCTAACGGAGTGGGCAGCACCGGGTACAACTGCTGTCCGCCGGGGCTGATCTGATAGAAATTCGCGATTTTGTCGATCGCCGAAGACTGCTCTGCCTGGCGGAAGTTCGTGCCGGGGCTTCCATCGGCTTGAACGATACCTTCCGAGAGCAGGTTATTGACGGTCTGTCCGGCTACAGGTTGGTAGGTAGCGAAGATCTGGTCGAACGTACGATTCTCGCCAAGAATCACGATCACATGCTGAATGGGGGTTTGGGTGGCCGGCCGCTTCACCGGCGTTGCAGCACTGGCGGGTAGAGTCGAGCTGAAAAGAGCGAGCGCGCTTGCAACCGCTGTCGCGCGCCACTTTCTGGGCGTTAGCTCGTGCAGCTTCATGGAAAATCCTCCGAGCTGCAAGGTAGCGGGTTGGTTGCGTGACTGTGGTGAATGCAGAATCAAAAGCGGGTGAAAAGACTATTGCAGAGTTCTTGCATGATGCAAATGTAATCCGGCCGACAGGCAAGGCGGCCTTTCTTACCTGAATGCACAAGAAGACATATCCAGAGAAATGCGGAAGGAGCCGAGGTACGGATTACGGCCCGACGCCTCCGGCAGGCACCGCGCCGATATATTCATGATTCCAACCGCCATTCAAGGCAACGTTCCTAGGAGTAAACTCCAGCCTCTCGTAGGTAAGCAGGTTAGAGACCAGAGCCGGATTACTGCTTACAAGGGTAAACGTCGCATCCTCGCTTCCATTGCCGCCCAGGCTCTCATCCCAGGTGCGCCAGGAGGCGTTGCTGTTCACAAATTCCGGGTTCGCATTTACAGTATTGAACTCAAGGCCGATGCCGGTATCCGTAGCCGTAATTGTTGGCGTACTACGCATATCCGTTCCCGCCAGAACATAATGAGTCCCGGCGGCATCAAATAGCTTCACTTCCGACAAGTAAAGTACGTAAGAGCTTGAACTATCAGGAACCGTCGTCCACGCTGGCACGACCGTGAGCGTCTGCCCAGTGTTGGTGCTTACACGCCGAATCTGCCCGGCGCCGCTTCCGGCAATAATCTCCACCCACATGCCGGCAGGCACCGCCGGATTATTGAGCAGCGTGGGAAAGCTCTTGGCAGCATCGGTCAAAGTACCGGAATAAAGCCCGACGATCCCATAGTTGCTGGTGTTGGTTGCCGAACTTACCTGCCCGGTATAGGCGACCATCTGTACGGGGGGACCACTATTCCAGGTCATCTTTACATCGCCCGGGTTGCTATAAGTCCAGGTCAGAGAGAGACCTGACTGAGGCGCGGTATAATTACTGTCGCCCAGCGAAACGCCGGTTATGTTTCGCGTCTGGCTAATGTCATATTCACCGCCATTCCACGTAAAAGTCGCAAAGCTATTGATGCCAACATAATCCATCGTATCGTCATAGAAATCGCACCAGTCTGCGCGATAGAGATGAAGCCGCGAACTCCACGTCGTGGTATCGGGATAGCGTGTAGCTCCATACTTACTTACTGGAAAGAGATTGTTGTAGACATTGATGTTCGTCATGAAAGACGAACCTACGCCATCCCCGGCGTCTCCAAATTCTAGGCCGCTGTTGGTTCGGTGAATGCTTGTATTCTGCGCAACGGTTATATTATCCAGCCACACGCGGGTTACATAACCCAGTTGGAACGCCGGACTATCGCCGCCATTCGTAAATATATTTTTAGTAAAGCTGACATTCGTTACCTGCGTGTCTCCCTGAAGGGCGGGAGCATCCGCGCCGTGATGATCGAAGTCGGCAATATAGTTGGAAGAGAGCTGCTGATAAGACGCAACATTCATCACGCGGTGGGCATGAATGAAGACATTATTGCTTATGATCGTCGGGTGACCGGGAGTTCCGCCGAACGCGGAAATCTCGCGGGCGTCGAAGGCGCCGGAAAAGCCCATAATGAAGTTATTGGAAATAATCGAGTCCGGCCATACGGTAGCAGTTGGGGTGTCCTGTTCAATGCCGAAGCTGCGAACGACATTGTTCTGAATCTTCCAGTGGCCGAGAGTATTCACCGCGCCATAGATCGCAGCCGTCACAAATGGCCCGCCGCGCACGCCATCGGGAACGATATTGTTCTGGACATTGATATAAGAACTATTCGTTTCACTGTTCGTGATCGCGCTGCCCCAGGAATCGCCCTCCACCGCGTAGATTGTATTTCCTGTAATCAGGATGGGGTCGGTCGCGGTGCCATTTACCGGGCCGGTGAACCCCACGATTCGCTTACAAAACCGAAAAACGTTGTTGGTGACCTGTAGCAGTTGGTTCGGACTGGCCGACTGTGAATTCTTATACGCTGCGGAAATGATGTAACTGTGTTCGGCTGCAATGGTGCCCATGTACTGGAAGGTCGAGTGGTCGAAGATGGCCTGATTCCCTACCGTATTATTTGTGCTTACTATAGTTCCACCAACAAATGCAAGGTACTTGTAAATTGCCGAAAAGGACCTTCCCTGCGCCTGCGTTGCATACCAGTAAACCACGCCGGCATCATAATTGACATAGTATGTTCCGGGCCGATTGACCTGGGCCAGCGAGGCAACTTCCGTCTGCATCGTGCCGGGCAATTGATTCAGGAAGCTTACCGAGCTGTCTGAGGCGGATCCCAGGCCGGTTCCCTCGGAGTTCGAAGTCCACGGTCGCTGGAATGCGGCAACCCAGACGTTAGGCAGGTTGTAATAGTCCAGATAGCTGAAGGTAACGAAAGTATAAGTCTGGAGGTTATTCCATTGCAGATTCGCCGTGGGAATGCTCCAGGTTACATACGAGGACTTCAGGTACCCATTGTTTGTAATAATGCAACTTCCGTCGACTGAGCAATCGGACAACACTGTGGATCCCGGCTGCGGAACCAATTGTGCCCCGAGGTCAACGACCGCCATTACGTTATTAGAGTTGTCATAGCCGCGCAGCGTCAGCGTCGTTTGAAAAAGCTGGTAATAGTTAGAGTTTGCCAGCAGGTGCAACGCCGGACCGACCGGTTGTGTCTTGCTGCCCAGAATGCAAGAGATATTGCCGATTAGGATTGCTCCCGATTCAACGACCACCGTCTCGCCGCCGGAGCACGAGGGAACCATGCCATCGGCCCAGGTTGATGGGACGCTGAAGTAGCCGCCAATCGCGGTGTGTACTCTCGCCGAGCACAACTCGGCTGGCAGCAGCAGGAACAAGAGCGTCATGGCCGGAAAGAAACAGGACTTCAGGGACATGGTCAACCTTCCCTCAGATGGATATCTAGCGTGTATTCCACGTGGCGATACGAATATCCGGGACCACGCGGATTGCGGCCAGCGCATGTTAGCACTTAAGTGAGGATCTGCGGCAAAGTTTCTGGGTGTTACCGACGCTTAGTGCGAAAGGCCGTGATTCAGGTGGGCAGCCGCCTCTGCGGCGAGCGGCTTATCCGGCGGCGGCGCAGCCGTCGGGAGCGGCCAGATTTTCGACACTGTCCACGCAACCGCCAGGCCGAGGATGCACCCGAAAAGCACCTCGCACATGCGGCGCGCGCCCGCTACGAGTGCGGGCAGCCGGGAATGATGCTGCAGGCTGGCGGCAATGACGAAGGCCGCCGTAATTGGTATCTGACGCCACATCGTTTGAATGCGCACAAAATACGACGAGATCAGGACGGAAGCGGCCATGGCCAGCGGCAGCGTAATGACCCGGTGGCCGCCGATGGCGATGAAGACCATGCCAATCACGCAGCCCACAAACACATTGATGATGCGAGAGCGGAAGGTCAATACCGCCTGCTTCAGCAGCGGATCGCTGGTGGCGACCATGGAACTGATCGCCCAGATAGGATTTGCATTGGTAAAGTGCTTCAGCACCCACCACAGCAAAGCCGTCGCAATAAACATGCTGACGGCATAGTGAATGCCGTGCATGTCGCCCTTGGTCCAGCGGTCGAAGAATTTCGTCACGAGGCCTTAGTACCAGCTTCACGAATTTCGGTCTTATATCACCTGCGATTCTAGCCGAAGCAGAAGTAAGGGTGGCGAAATTATGCGCCTGCTTCCCGCTTTCCTTTATACCTACTGCCGGCAACCGGCCGCATCGACGCTCGCCACCGGCAAGGTGAGAGCTTTCGCCTCGTGCAGCATCGCGTTGAACGACACGACATCCTGCTGATTGATGTGCTGCCAGGCAGCCAGATCCTTATCGAGGCTGCCGCAGTTTTCCTCGACTGCGGCTCGTATCGTATCCGTCGGGCGAATGTCGGCGCTTTCCACGCTGAAGATCAACCGCGCCAGGTCGCGATTCACCGGACCGAATCCAGGAGCCGTTCTTGTGCCTTTGTCGACCGCGTCCAGCTTCTTCGTGAGGGCATCGGCCGCCTGCTTGATTTTGTCGGCATTGGGACCGGCCGGCGCCTTCAGCGTCCCCAGCAGCGCTTTACGCAAATCAGCTACTTGCTGGAAGTTGTTGTAGCTCGCCTTCATGCCGCGAGTGATGGAGAGAGCCAGATTTTGCTGGTCCACCAAATCGGCCTGCGAAACATGAATGCGCGGATCAGGTTCGAGGGTCAAGGTCTGGCGCAAAGTTTGTCCGTCATAACGCAATTCGACCGTGTATTTGCCCGGGGCAACCAGCGGGCCACGCGGCTGCTCGCGCGGTGTGTCTCCGGGCACAGCATGATCCGCAAGCGTGTACTCGGTATAGCCCAGCAAATTCCCGTAATACCCATAAGGCAGCGTCATTGGCGCGGGATAGCGGAGATCCCAGGCGAAGCGATTGACGCCGGCATCCTTCGGCAGCGCAACCGGAGGCGCAAACCAATACTCGGGCGCATTCGCCGGTAACAGGTGCACCGGTTTCGGCTCGCTCGAATATTGCGTGACCACATTGCCGTTTTCGTCATAGATCGCCAGCGTGAGCTCGCTGGTGGCCGCATGGTTCAGGTAGTAATCGATAATGGCGCCATCCGGCGGGTTCTCGCCAGCCGGAGTCTCGGGGGGAAAGGGAGTGTCCTGGTAGTCGTCCCAGCGCACCCGAAGCGCGGTTTCCGGGGCGAAGAGGTGGGCCTTCGACGATGCGATTTGTGAATCCATTTGACGTATGGGCGACAGATCGTCAAGCATCCAAAGGCTGCGTCCGAAGGTCGAAATCGCCAGATCGTTGTCATGCACGGTCAAGTCCGTGATCGGCGTCGGCGGCAGATTGAGCGAGAACGGCTGCCAGTGATCGCCGTCGTCCCAGGAGATGAAAATCCCGGTGTCGGTGCCCGCGTACAGCAACCCCTTACGTCGGGTATCTTCGCGTACGACGCGCACCATCTCATCGGACGGAAATCCGTTCACAACCTTCTGCCAGGTGTGGCCGAAATCATGGGTGCGCAGAACATAGGGGCCGGTAGACTCACGCGTGCCGCCAACGGTTAAGTAAGCCGTCGCGGCGTCGTGGTGTCCCGGTTCGACGTAGAGAATCTCCATCGGTTCTTCCAGGCCGGGAGGAGTCACGTTTTGCCAGCTCGCTCCTCCATTGCGCGTCAGATGAACCAGTCGGTTGGTCGTTCCCGCCCAGATGACGCCCGGTTGTACAGGGGAAAGAGCAAGGGCGGTGAGTGCAGGTGGCGGCATGCGCTCCGTCCCGCTTTTCTCCTCCGCTTCCGGCTTCTCGACGTAGCCGGTCAGGTCGGGGCTGATCTCCTGCCAACTGCGGCCGCCGTCAGTCGTCTTAAGCACCATTTGCATTCCCAGGTAGAGGGTAGTGGGATCCTGGGGCGAGAACACGAGGGGCGGCATCCCGGCCGCGCGATACTTCTGCCCGCGTTCAAACATGGTTGCGATTTGTCCGGTGGAAGTATCCAGGCGCACCACCGAGCCGTACCAACCGGTGCTGAAGATGAAATTGGGATGTGCTGGATCGGGCGCGATAAACGCATATTCGAAGCCGCCGACCGAGTACCAGTCCTGCAGCAGGATCTCGCCGTAGTCGCTACGGCTCAACACACCGGCCGTTCCGCTGTCTTGCTGGGCTCCATAGACGCGATAGGGGAATTGACTGTCGGTCGAGACATGGTAGAACTGCCCGGTTGGCTGGTTGTACCACGAGCTCCAGGTTTTGCCGGCATCGACAGTGACGATCGCGCCCTGATCGACTCCGAAGATCATATGCGCCGGATTGTGCGGATCAATCCAGGCCACGTGGAAGTCATCGCCGCTGGGCGCTCCGGTGAAGGCTTCGAACGTTTTTCCGCCATCCGTGGAGCGATACATGGATGTCTGCGCCACATACAGCACATCCGGATTCTGCGTATCGGCAAAGATACGGCTGAAATAGGGGCTGCCTAGTATCCTCGGATCTTTTGTCGATTGATACCAATTGGCTCCGCCATCGTCGGAGCGGAAGAACCCCTGCTCGACGATCGCGTAGAGACGTTTGCCGCCGGTCTTGGGGGCGACCGAGAGACCGAGCCGTCCGCGGCCTTTCTCGGGAAGTCCCTTGCTTTCGAGCGGCGCCCAGGTCACGCCGCCATCGGTAGATCGGATGATTTCCGACGTTGCGGGGACTTGCGACGTGCCGGAGCCGGTCTCGGCCTTGTATACCGATGCGTAGATCGTCGCGGGATTATCCGGATCGGCGCACATGTCCACTACGCCGAGATCGTTGTCGCTGGCGTAAACCTTCTTCCAGGTCTTTCCACCGTCCTCGGTGCGGAAAATTCCGCGATTGTCCGTCTTGGCGGACTTGGGCATCGGCCGCCAAAGGATGGTGAATCCCAGTGAATTCGCGCCGACGACAACGACATCGGGATGCTGCGGATCGACAATGATCGCCTGGATATAGGGAAGATCTTCCAGGCCGGCGCTGCTCCATGTCATGCCGCTATCGGATGAGCGATACATGCCCTTACCTCGCGTCTGCTCGCCGGTGCCGACATAGATCACGTTCGGAGCGGAGGGCGCGACCGTCAGCGCCCCGATCGAAGGAACCCGGATTTGATCGAAGATCGGCTCCCACACGCGCCCGCCGTCGGTGGTCTTCCAGATTCCACCGCCGGGCGTTCCGAAGTAATAGGTGCGCGGATCACCTGGCACGCCGGCAACCGCGGTGACGCGTCCGCCACGGAATGGCCCGAGCAGCCGATACTTCAGCCCGGCAAAGTGAGCGCTATCAATCTGTGCCTGGCAAACCGGAATGAGACAGAGGAAACTGATGAGAATTCCAGATAGAGCGGCAAACATGAGCCGCGAAGGGCGCGGAGCGATCAGGTGCATTCGTGTCTCCCGTACGGGCCGAGCAGTACCAGCCGATGAGCCTACACCCTTGTGCGATTCGCGATCAATCATGCAGGTGCAGTTCGGCACATTTCAGCATGCTCGACTATGATCGATAGCGCATGCAGGGCGCCCGCTTTATCCGCGTTGGTGGCGTGGTTCAGGGAGTCGGCTTCCGTCCCTTCGTTTATCGATTGGCGCACAAACACGCGCTCACCGGCTGGATACGCAATGGAGAAGACGGCGTCGAAATCCATGTCGAGGGCGAGGAAAGCGCATTGCCACGCTTCGTCGAAGACCTGCGCCGCGAAGCTCCGGCGGCGGCGGTGATTGCGGAAGTCGAATGGCGGGAGGTCGAAACGGACGGCTTCAGGGATTTCACCATTCGCGAAAGCGAACGGCACCGTGCTCCCACGGTCCGCATCTCGCCTGACCTGCCGGTTTGCGGGCAGTGTTTGGCAGAGCTGTTCGAAGTCGGCGATCGCCGCTTCCACTATCCGTACATCAACTGCACCAACTGCGGACCGCGCTACACCATCATTCTTGCTCTGCCGTATGACCGCCCGAACACCACCATGAAGGCCTGGCGGTTCGACGAATATTGCTCGGCGGAGTATCACCATCCGGCAAATCGCCGCTTCCATGCGCAACCTGTGGCCTGTCCGCAATGCGGGCCGCACTACCTGCTTCACTACGGCGAGGAGACCGTCCGCGGCGATGCCGACGCCGTGCGCCGAGCGGTCGAGCTGCTGTGCGAGGGGAAAATCGTCGCGGTGAAGGGCCTGGGCGGCTATCACCTGGCCTGTGACGCGCGCAACGCCGAGGCGGTGAACGCGATGCGCGAGCGCAAATACCGCAAGGAAAAGCCCTTCGCGGTGATGGTGAGAGATACGGAAGCGACGCGATTGCTGATCGAGCTTTCCCCGGCAGCGGAACGGCTGCTCACGTCGGTGGCGCGCCCCATCGTCTTGGCTGCCGCCAAGGCAGAGCTTCCCGGCGTCGCTCCGGACAATGACGAGCTGGGCGTAATGCTGCCCTACACGCCGCTGCACCATCTGCTCTTCGCGGCCGGCGCTCCCGAGGTTCTCGTGATGACGAGCGCGAATCGTTCCAGCGAGCCGATTGCCTACGACGACCAGGACGCTCTGGATCGGCTTTCCGGCGTGGCCGACGCATTCCTGGTTGGCGAGCGTCCGATCGCACGGCGCGTGGATGATTCCGTCGCGCGCGTGGGAGCGTACGGTCCTGCAATACTCCGGCGATCGCGTGGCTACGCGCCCGGAGCGGTGACCGGCTTGCCAGTGACGCGCCCCATTCTCGCCGTCGGCGCCGACCTGAAGAACACGGTCACTCTGGTCGTCGATAGCCAGGCTTTCGTCAGCCAGCACATCGGCGACCTCGATCATTACCAGGCGTTCCAGGCATTCCAGGAAACGATTCGCGATCTGGTTGCGATGTACGACGTCAAATGGGATGACCTGCTGCTAGTGCACGACACGCACCCGCAGTACTTATCGACCTCTTACGCCGCGGGACTTCCCGGCCGAGAGAAACTTGCCGTGCAGCATCATCGCGCGCATGTCGCCTCGGTGCTTGCGGAACGCGGAGAGTGGAACAAGCGCGTTCTCGGCGTAAGCTTTGACGGTACCGGCTTCGGCGATGACGGGACCATCTGGGGCGGCGAGTTTTTCGTGGGCAGCGTGCGCAATGGGTTCGAGCGCGTCGGACATCTGCGGCGGGCCACGCTCGCCGGGGGCGACGCCGTCGCGCAAAACCCGGTGCAGGCTGCCGCCGGCTTCCTCGCGCAAGTAGAAGGCATTCCTGATGTAGCGAATCCGCCGTTTAACTTCCCGGCTCGGTATCAGCAGGCGTTGGAACTTGTAAGGAAGAATCTCCGCAGCTTCGCCACCAGTTCAATCGGCAGGCTCTTCGATTCGGCCGCGGCGCTGCTAGGTTTCACCCGGGGCATCACCTTCGAAGGCCAGGCCGCGATGTGGCTCGAATCGTTAGCTCGCAGAAGCTCGAACCACGAAACCTATCCGTTTCCTTATGTCGAGGGTGAACTCGATTTTCGTCCGCTCCTGCTTGCGGCTGCAAGCGATCGCTGGCGCGGTCACGATGTGGCTGACATTGCGCGCGCCTTTCAGCGGGGAGTCGCGCGCGGGATGTGCGACGCCGTGATCGCTCTCTGCAGCGCCCATGCCACAGACACCGTCGTTCTATCCGGAGGCGTTTTTCAGAATGAGCTTCTGCTCTGCGATATCAAGGAGTGCTTGACATCCAGCACGCTGCACGTGTGGACCAACTCCGCCGTCCCGCCGAACGACGGTGGCATCAGCCTGGGACAGGCCGCCATGGCAGCCTTTAGCGGCTCGGTGCTATCTGCAAAACAGAACCAGGCGGAAGCTGACCTGCAAACTCGGCGAGATCCCGCACATCCCAGGCTGACCTCACGTGCGGCCAGGTCGGGCGGAGTATCACGACTGGATAACGGATGAGACACTTTCCGTCTTGGCCGCTCGCGAGCAGGTACAATAACCCTTCCTATGTCCGTGCTCTGGTTCGATCCGGCAGGGGCTGTTGCAGTCGAGCATTTTGGCCGCCACCTGTTGTGGTACATCGCGCTCCTCGGCTCTCTTACTTCCAGCGTATTTTTCGGAATGGCCATCGTTGCCGCCATCCGGTATATTCTGCGCTCGCGAAGAAACCGTCTCGAGGCGTTGCGGGTGCCGCTGCGAAATCTTCCCGCAGTGACGATCCTCAAGCCGGTACACGGGATGGAACCCAAGCTCGAAGTTAACCTGGAGAGCTTTTTCCGCCAGGACTATCCCCACTTCGAGATTATTTTTGGCGCCCGCAGCCGCGACGACCAATCGCTGCCCGTGATCGAGAAGCTTCGCGCAAAATATCCCCATGTGCGGGTACGAATTGTGATCTCTGGCGATCCGTCATGGCCGAACGCAAAGGTTTTCTCGTTGGCGAAGATGATCGGCTCTTCGGACCATTCCGTATTCGTGATCAGCGACAGCGATATTCTGGTGAAGCCCGATTTCCTGCGCAACGTGGTGCCTCCCCTTCTCCAGCCCGAGGTGGGACTGGTCACCTGCCTCTATCGCGGCATACCCGCCAAAGATATGTGGTCGCAGCTGGAAGCCATGGGAATGTCGGTTGAGATGCCTGCCGGAGTGATGGTGGCCGACATGGTCGAGGGAATGAAGTTCGCTCTCGGCGCCGCCATGGCGGTGCGCCGCGATGCCATCGACGCTATCGGCGGCCTGTCGGAGCCGGCGCAGTTTTATTCCGACGACTTTATGCTGGGCCATCTCGTCGCCGCAGCAGGCTATCGCGTTGTCCTGTCGCACTATAAGGTCGGGCATGTCCTCGCGGAGCGGTCATTGCGCCGCACCTTCGGCGATCAGCTGCGCTGGATGAAGAGCACGCGTTTTTCGCGCCCGCTGGGACACATCGGTTCCGGCCTTACCTATGCCGTTCCCTTCGGCTTGCTGGCATTGCTGCTGGGCGCCAGCGGGCATCATCGGCACTTGCTGCTGGGAGAAGAGCTGTTTGCTCTCGCCTGGCTGAATCGCATGTTCCTGGCCGTGATCATCGGGTGGGGTGTTTTGCGCGACCGCCGCTCGCTGGGGTTGAGTTGGCTCTACCCCCTGCGCGATCTGCTCGGCTTTTGCACCTGGGCGGCGAGCTTTTCCGGCAACAGGTTCTTCTGGCGAGGCGAGCCCTATCAGTTCCGCGAAGAAGGCCGTATCAGCCCGGCCGAGCGCTCGATTGAGTTCGTACCCGATCGCGTGCCGCAAGCGCACGACTAGATGCTTTCCAGCTTCCCCTTGCGCAGTTGGAAGCGCAGACCGCGCCACTCCACGGTGTTCCCGAAGTAGCTGGTAATCCAGATCGCCAAGGCAAGAAAATCACGCAGCGGCACCAGCCACAGATCGCGCATGACCTGTGGATCCTTCAGCACGCCGCTGCCAATTCTCTGGGCCATAGCCGCTCTGGCGGCAAACGTCGCCACCAGCACCACCCACGTCCACCAACTCAAGGGAGCGACAACTACCGCCAATATCGCCCACGGAATTCCAAAGGTAAACATTAGGCCGACGTACTGTGCGGGACGGCGGTCTTTCACATTGCGCGCCCAGCGCAGCTGGTGCCGCCAGAAGTCGCGAAACGAGTAGCTCGGCAGCGCGGTTTCGACGATCGCGTCCGCCAGTACGACTTTATGCCCGGCAGCCGCGACGCGCGCTCCAAGCTCGTAATCATCGCCGAGATAATCGACCAGCGGCTCCAGTCCGCCGATCTGCTGTAAGACCCTCTTGGTTGTCGCGATCGTCGCTCCGAGTCCAAAGCGAATGCCGCCCTCCATGGCGCGCGCCACCAGCACGCCGACGGCGAAGTCGGTGCTGATACCCAGCGCCTCCAGCCTCGACCCCAGGCTGCCGCCGGCCACCGCGCGATAAAGCGTCGTAACCATGCCCGCTTGCGGATGGGCGAGCGGCGCCATGACTCGCGACAAATAGTCCTGCTCCACCAGAATGTCGCTGTCGTTGATGATGATGTGCTCGTATTGCGCCTGCGGCAACATCTGGGCCAGGGTGCTGACCTTACCGTTCGGCCCGAGCAGCTTCGGACAGTGCACGATCCGCAGTTGTTTGCTGGGAAATTCAGTTTGCAGCCGCTTGACGAGTTGCAATGCGAGTTCATCCCGATCCTGCGCCCCGAAAAGCACCTCGTACTCCGGATAGTCGAGCACACAGTGACTGCGGAATGCAGCCATCATCTGTGGGTCGAGCCCCTTGAGCGACTTCAAAATGCTGACCGGAGGAGTGAACGAGTGATCAGCGGATTGCGATCTCTCCGTGCGGAAGCGCCCGGCTGCCCAGATCGAGATCGCATAGTAGGCGATCGCAGTACAGCTCAGAGCGGCGAAAATCGCCGCTATCAGGCGAGTGTCGGGCATGCGAGCTGTTCAGATTAGCAGACGTGAGGCTCCGGCCTTACTGCCCAGGACCAGCGCGCACAATTCGCGCCATGAAGTAGGTCTGGCTGGGAGCGTGTCCGAAAACAAAGGGCAAGGGCCCCCATCCGGAAAAGTAAAAACCCGCACCGGCATCGGGATTCATCGCCGTTACCCAGGAATGCGGATCAAAGTCGACGACCTGCTCCCCGGTCGTCTTGCCCGTAAACGTGAATACCGAGGTGTTGTACTTGGGAATCACAGCAAGATCGCCGAACTTGGCATCGGCTGCACCTTTGATGAGCGGCTGCGCTCCCATCTGGAGCATGTAGTATTCAAATCCCCAACGCCCCTCGAACCAGACTGCGCCCGACTCACCGCGAGTTTTCTCCCGCACAAAATTAGCCGCCGTACGCGCCGTGTCCGCTATGGCCATGTCGCCTTGCGCCACTGCGAGCGAGACAATTCCCGACAATACCAGCGGAATGCTTAACGCGAGCCAGCCCAGCCTGCGCATCGACGGCCTTTCGTCCAGGCGTCTGGCGATAAGGATCGCAACCGCGGGAACCATCGGCAGCATCGATCGAGCGTTCACCGTCCAGTTCACCACAACCGCAAAACAGACAGTTCCCAGAACCCACAACAGCAGCAGCAGGGAAGCAGCATCGCGCTTCTTCCACCAGTCCAGCACGGCCAGCGCCAGCACCGAGATCCCCGCCGCCGCGTAGAAAAACAACTGCAAACTGATCGACAGCAAATGCTGATGCAGCCAGTTTTCATACTGATAGATGGTGCCCAGATCGATCCATCCTTGGAAGAAGCTCAAGCTGAGCAGCGCGCTGGCCACCGCTCCCCAGAAAATCTGCTTGCGCGACCACAGGAAGGCAACGAAGGTCAGCGCCGGGAGCGCGCATCCGCCCGCGAATGCCAGTCCTACCAGCGCCCGGCCGGAATGACCCTGGAGTTCGCGAACGTAGCTGTGATATGCGAACGCTCCTGCGATCAAACCGTTGCCATAGAGTTCATGGGTGTAGAGCTCGAATCCTGCAAGCATGAGGAGGGGTATCGCAAGGTATTGAATCCAGCCGCGCAGGCTGCGCTGGCGCACCAGCGAGTAGACCAGCACCAGGACAATCAGAGACGCGCCAAAATATTTGGTCAGGGCGCAAGCGCCCAGCAGCACTCCGGAGAGCGCGAGGTAAAACGGCTTGGGGCGATCCTGCAGTCCTTGCACCCAGAAAACCAGGGAGAGCAGCCAGAGCGCCAGCATGGAGACGTCACACATCAGTCCCGTGGCGGAAACCAAAAAGGCGGGAGCGGCCAGCGTGGCGGCGGCTGCCAGCCACGGGCGGCGAGTGAACGCTCTCGCCAGATGATACGTGCCCAGCACAACCAGCACCGCCGGCAGAAGGAAACCGAGGTGCAGCGCCCGTTCGGACCACCCGGCAATTCCGCCCACCATCGCCATGTAATACGCGGCCAGAGGAGGATTCTCCTGGATCCGCCACATGGGCATCGGCTGCACGTACCAGAGGGCGGAGAAGCCGTAGGGGTTCAGCGGGTGCTTGACGATATGTTGCGCCGTCCAGATGAAAAGAGGGTCGTCAATGTGGAAAGCCTTGCCGGAGAACGGCAGCAGACAAGCCACCGTGAGCACGACCAGCGTCAGTTGCGGCCAGCGATTGCCGCCCAAGCCGCGCCGATCGACGACCGCGGCCTTCGCGTTCACGTGCAGACGCTTCTTCTCACTGGCGCGAATGTCGGTCTTCAATCAGGGCCCCCGAGCACGAGTCGCCATGGTATCAAAGCCCGGGTTGCTGGGAGAGTCCGCGGTCGTCGTCGAACGGCGCTACTGCGCCTGCCGCTCGTAAACCCACTTGTTGGTCAGCGCCCCCTTGGCGCCAACCACCGTCTGACGTTCAACGGCCTGCAGCGTGTTGCCGCCTTCGATCAGGCTGTAGGTGACCACGTCCTTGGCTTTGGTGCCGTCGCTCGCCGTGATCTGCTGGTCGAGCACCAGCGAGCTGCCGTCCCAATACGCGCGCACGTTGGCCGTGTACGTCGCTAGGTTCTGCACCACTTCCTTCTGCCCGTCGGTGACGGTGTCGAGATCCCAGTTGAACTTCTGCTCGCCATAAACCTGCGTGCGCGCGAAGCGGACCTGGGGATCATTCTGGGTGATTTCCAGCAGCATGCTGGTGGGCGGAGGAATCTTCAGGCTGCTTTTTTGCGCACTGAAGACCCACTTGCCGGTGAGGTTTGGTTTGGAGGCGGCTTGCTGGGCAGGCAAGATAACCGACGAAACCGCTAAAAACAGTAGCAGGGATACCTTTGGGACTTTCATGGTTGGCGAATTCTAGCAGCCGGTTTATAAAAAAGTTATAAAGATTCAGGCCGGGTACTGTCCTAAATCCACAATTAGGACAGTACCTGAGGCCGGGTAGTGAGCTGTTCAGCACCACTTAGCCCACTCACTCCGGCGCAGACCCACAGGAATCGCGGTCGGATGGGGCTTGCCAGGCAGAAAAGCCGCTGCTAAACTAACTAACTAGTTAATTAAATGACCAGCCATCTCGAACCCATCGAACTGCGCCGTGGCAGCCGCCGCCAGCCGGAGGCCAGCCGCAACGCCATCCTGCACGCCGCCCTTGCCGAGTTCGCCCGCGAAGGCCTGGCCGGCGCGCGCGTCGATGCCATCGCCGAAGCCGCCGGCGTCAACAAGGCACTCCTCTATTACTACTTCGGCGACAAGGAGACGCTCTACGGCGCTATCCTCGATCGCTTCTTTGAAAGCTTTGTCGAGCGCGTGATCGCCGTCTGCAATCAGCCCGGCACCGCAGGCGAGCGCTTCTTGTTTTATGCGCGCACCCACTTCGATTCCGTTGCCGAATCGCCCTATTACGCGCACATCTTCATGAGCGAGCTGATGAGCGCCAGCCGCGGTGGCTCGACTCACCTTGATCGCATCTTTGCGAAATACATGCAGCCCATCGGTTTGCGCGTCCTCGCCCTGATGCAGGAGGGCGTGAAGAGCCGCGAATTTCGCAACCTGGATCCGAACCAGTTCTTGCCTTCGGCAATCGGTGCGATCGTCCATTACTTCCTCACTGCCCCGCTGCGAGCGAAATTCATGCCTGAAATCAATGCTTCGACCCCGCAAGGTCTTCAGCAGCGCCGTGCCGCCGTGCTCGACTTCATTGCCGCCGCTTTATTTGCCGATCGCGACGCCGGCACAAAGTTAGCGGCCAGAATCGCCACGCAGAAAGCCGATGGAGCAGGGCAACTCGCAGGGCACCGTAAGAAAGGAATGCACCGGTGAAAGTGTCGAAGTTTTTCCTATTCCTGCTCGTCCTGTTTGCGATTGCGGCCGGCTACTACTTTTATTCCACGCCCCGCAACAGCGACACCGTGCTCATCGGCGTCGTCGATGCCAACCAGGTCATCGTCAGTTCAAAGGTCATGGGCCGTATCGAGAAGCTGTACGTTGACGAAGGAACAAAGGTCAAGGCCGGCGACCTGATTGCCGAGATCGATTCGGGCGAGCTCGAAGCGCAGAAGGATGCAGCCGAGGCAACGATCAAGGCGTATGACTCGCAGGTTGCTTCCATGCAAGCGACCGAAGCGCAAACACTGGGCGAGACCAACAGCGGCGTGGTCAACGCGCAGGCGCGGCTGGCGGCGGCGAAAGCTACGCTGGCGCAGGCCAAGGCTGACCTGGTGCGCATCCAGAGCGACTCGCAGCGTACGGTCGAGCTGGCCAAGGCCGGCGTCGAATCCGATCAGGACCGCGTTCGCGCCGAAGCGCAACTCGATGCGCAGCAAGCCGTGGTGGATAGCGCGCAGAAGAACGTCCTCGCTGCGCAAGCCGATCTGGAAACTGCCAACGCCAAGCTGCATCAGCAACGCGCCGCTTCCAGCAATGTCGCCATGGACGAAGCGCAAGTGGCGAATGCCCGCGCGCAACTGTCTGAGGCCGAAACGCGGCTGGGATACACGAAGATTTACGCGCCCGTAACCGGAACGGTTTCGGTTCGCGCGACGCGCCAGGGCGAAGTGGTCAACATCGGCGAGCCGATCGTCACCATCATCGATTTCGGCGACACCTGGGTGCGAGCCGAAGCGCCTGAAACCGAAGCGCGCTTTGTCGCCGATGGCGACAAGCTCAAAGTTCGCCTGCCTGCCGGTAAGCCCATCGAAGGCACCGTAATCTTCAAGGCGGTGGAGAGCGACTTCGCGACGCAGCGCGACGTCAGCCGCCGCAAACGCGACATCAAAACCATCGGTCTGAAGCTGAAGGTCGATAACCCCGACGGTTCGCTGGTTCCCGGTATGACCGCCGAGGTTCTGCTGCCCAAGAGCCTGACGACTCGATCCGTGGCCGAGGATGAGCAATGAGCTGGTTGCGTCCCAAGTCGAACAGCGACCATGGGGTTGCCCCATCGTTTGCGACCTCTGTTGGCGCAAAGGGTGGGAGAAGCGGTTGTCCCGAGCCCCCCAACGGCGACGCAATCCTAGTCGATCACATCACCAAAAAGTACGGCGATTTCACCGCGGTCGATGACGTTTCGTTCACCGTGAAGCAGGGCGAGATCTTCGGACTGCTGGGCCCGAACGGCGCCGGCAAGTCCACGCTGATCCGCATGATGACGACACTGCTGCCGATCACCGGCGGCCGCGCGCTGATCAACGGCTTCGACGTTTCCAAAGAGCCTGATTCGGCACGCCAATGCATGGGCGTGATCCCGCAGGCCCTGACCAGCGACATCGACTTGACCGTCGAAGAGAACCTCAGCATCTACGCCAAGCTCTATGGCGTTGATGCCGAGCACCGCAAGCGCAACATCGATGAGCTGCTCGAAACCGTCGACCTCACCAAGTGGCGTCACGCGCAGACCAAGACGCTCTCCGGCGGCATGCGCCGCAGGTTGGAGATTGCGCGAGGCCTGGTACACAGCCCAAAAATTTTCTTCCTCGACGAGCCGACGACCGGCCTCGATCCGGTTTCGCGCGTCTCTGTCTGGGAGATGCTGACGCGGATCAAGAACAGCCGCGACCTGACCATCCTGATCACGACGCACTACATGGACGAGGCCGACCGCCTCTGCGATCGCATCGCCATCGTCGATCATGGCAAGCTGGTTGCGCTCGATTCGCCCGCGGCGCTCAAGGCCAGCGTGCCCGGCACGAATGTCATCGAAGCGCAATTCGTCAACGCTCCCGCCGACTGGCAGCAGGAGCTGGAGAAGCTCGACGAGGTGACGTCGGTGCAGCCCGAGGCGGCGCACATGTACCGCATTCTTACCGGCAACGGCTCCCAGACCACGACCGGGCTGGTGGAGTTGGCGGTCCGCAAAGGCATCCAGGTGAAGTCACTATCGGTGCAGAACACCACCCTCGACGATGTTTTTGTCCACTTCACGGGACGGCAGTTGCGCGACGAACAGGTGAAGGCCTTCAGCTTCGTGATGCCCGACCGTCCGGGGATGCGCCCATGACAGCCAAGGAAGGGAATGTTGTGAGCCGCTTATGAATCGCATGTGGGCCATCGTGGAGCGCGAGCTGCGCAAATTCTTCCGTTCGCCGGCGCTGATGCTGGTGTCGATGGTATTCCCGCTGGTGCAGCTTATCGTGCTGGGCAACGCCTTTGGCGGCAAGATCAAAGAAGCGCGCCTGGGGGTGGTCGACCAGGATGGCGGCACGCAGTCGGTCAAGGTGCGCGAGGCGCTCGCGGCCGTCGAGGCCAACGCGCACACCTTTTATCCCGTCGATTATGACAGCGATCAGCAGGCGATGGAGGATGTGCGCAACGGCCGGCTCGACGGCGCCATCGTTATCCCGCCGGAATATTCACGGCGCGTCTACGAAGAGAACCATCCTCGCATCGCGCTCATCGTCGACAACACCGATAACTTTATGAGCTCGACGCTGGAGTCGGAGTTCAGCGACCTGGTGAAGGCGCTCAACAATCCCGATGTCGATCCCTCGCGCATTTCGCAGCAGATCACCCTCGATACCGTCGAACTTTATCCCTACATCGAGTACATGAAGTACTTGTTGCCCGGCTCGATCGCGCTGGCCATGTTCGTTTCTGTAATGATCGGCGGCGGCATGTTGTACATCGACGATAAGGCACGAGGCGTGCATGAAGGTTATCTGGTCACGCCGATCACGAAATTCGAACTGGTCGCGGGGTTGAACATCGCCGGCGCCATCAAGGCGATCCTGGCCGGCATCGTTATCACCGTGCTGGGCGCACTGCTCTCGGGATTGGGCACCATCTTCATTCCCCAGAACTTCCTGTGGGTCTTGCTGATGATCCTGGTCACCTCGCTGGCCTTCAACACCATGATGTTCCTGATGATGGTGCGGGTCGAAGACCCACTGGTGCCGCGCGCCACCTTCGGCGTGCTCAATACCCTACTGTTTTTCCCATCTGGCGCAATCTATCCCATCAAGGCCTTTCCGTCGTGGCTGCGCTGGATCGCCTACATCGATCCCTTCAGCTACTCGGTGCACGGGTTAAAGGCGCTGCTGCTGAAGGACGCCGGTTTCGTAGCGATCCGCGGCGACCTGGCTTTTCTGACCATCTCCGCCGCCGTGATGATTACGGTCGCGACCATGTTGTTTAAGAGGACGCTGTAGGGGTCGAACATTGAAATGCGTCGCTTGTTCAACCGTTTCAATTCGGGAACGTTTTCCTGTCGTTCAGGACGATTGTTGTTGGTACTCGGGATCGCCAGAGAAACAATTATCCTGAGCTGCGCCGCTTCTCCGAAGAGCCGTTCCGCACGAGGGAGAAAGCACACCCCCTGAAGCGACATAGCTTCGCTCCCGGACAATTCTCCAGCTGACAAGGCAGAAGGTATGCTGCCGTTCACCAGCTCAGAGTACAAGAGGCGTTCCGTGCAGGAGGTGCACTGATGAACTACCCTGCTTCTGTCGCGGGTGCACCATCACGCTCTCTACTTATTCCCCATCGCCCAACAATTGCGATCAGGTGTCTAGCACTAATCTCCGTTCTCCTCATCGCGCCAATGTTGTGCAGTGCAATAGATGACGTGACGTTGCCGCAAACGAGTCCATCCATCAACATCAATCCCAACTTTGGACCGCCTACCACTATCTTAGGAGTTGCGGGTAGCGGCTTTGATCCTTATGCCACGGTAGACGTTTATTTCGACTCCACCCACCTGGCGCGTGTCGTCACGACTGGAGCAGGAGTCTTGGGCGGAACAGCGTTTGGCGGTGTCGCCATACAGGTACCAAGGTCGGCCATTCCCGGCAATCACTGGATCACCGCAGTCGAGCGTCTGGGCAGTAAGGCCGCCCAGAACCGATTCCTGGTGAGGACCGATTGGGCGCAATTCCATTTCTCGCCCGACCATAAAGGGGTGAACCCCTATGAAACTATGCTGAGCCCCACCACTGTAGGAGACCTGCGCTTACGCTGGACATATCAGGCAAATAACGCCCTCGAAGCGTCACCCGCCATAGTGAATGACGTGCTGTATATAGCCACTACAGATGTGGGCTGTAACTCCAGCGGCTATCTCTACGCATTAAACGCCGACACCGGGGCGCTGCTGTGGACTTCAGGGACGAACAACCAGACGCCGTTTACACCGGCAGTAGCCGACGGCCTGGTATTCCTTCACTTCTCTTCTAACTGCTTCTACCAGAGCTTGCTGTACGCCTATGACGCCAACACGGGCGCCCTGATTTGGACCCAGCAGACAAACGATCGGGAGCATGGCCCTATCGAATTCAACTCCCCGTTCGTGGCCAACCATACTGTGTTCGCTGCGGGCGAGTGGAATGCGGTTGCGTTTAGCACGATTAGCGGAGCAGAACTGTGGCACAACTCCATCGGCGGCATCTCCACGTCAACCGGGGCGGTAGCTAACGGCACTGCATACTTCGAAGCAGCTGTCGCAGAGAGCACAGTGTACGCATTCGATGCCAACAGCGGGGAAGGGGGCAGCATGTTCCAAACGCAAGGAGACATCCTTTCGTCTGCACTTGCTATTGCCAATGGCATGGTATACGTGGGTGACAACGATGGAAATGTGTATGCATGTTGCGGAGCTATGAGTTGGATCTATGGCACAGGCTCATGGATAGAGTCATCACCTGCGGTTGCAAATGGTGTGGTTTACGTCGGATCTGATGACGGGAATCTTTACGCTCTCGATGCCAACACGGGGATGCTGATCTGGCAGTACCCCACCGGCGGCGGAGAGGCTTCTCCAGCGGTGGCTAACGGTGTGGTTTACGTCGGATCAAACAACGGCAATCTATACGCCTTGAGCGCCAAAACAGGAGCGCTGCTGTGGCAATATGCTACCGGCGGCCCCATTTATGGTTCGCCGGCTATCCTCAACGGCATGCTCTATATCGGATCAGGAGACGGCAACGTATACGCGTTCGGTCTGTCGAACGATTTAATGTCTAAGAAGTTCAGCCCGCCAGCCCGGCCTGATCCAAAGCTGCTGGTTCCGGGTAATTCTCGCTAGAGGGGCTGAGTGAGATAGCGATGAACCATCGTATTGTTTGTGCTGCATCTGGGTGCCTCATTCGAGCTTCGGTTGCTCGGGTGGGGCTTTTTGTTTCGGGTCGCATGAACGCGTGGGACCAACGCGATTCGCCGCGAGCTTGTGCCGCCCTTGAAGGGGCTTGGAACCTTTCCAACAACCGTCTACCCAGCATTCCGCTCGCCTGCGGCGTCGCGTAACCTGCCCTGAGCGCAGTCGAAGGGTGCTGGGCTATGTTGATGCCGTCTCGCTACGAGGGACTCGGCCATCCGCCAAGGTCTACCCTAATGTTTGCCCACAAGAAGGTGCCAACCATTCCGGGAATTCGGATTACCTTCGTTCCTGATCATGTGCTTTTCCCTTCGCTGCCAATCTGCTCTCAACCTAAGCTAAAAAAGCCGGAGCCAGACTTCGGCGCCGCGAGCCACGCGATGATTCGCGGCTGTGTTCTTTGAAAATCCTCGGCAAGGCCTGGCGTACAAGAGAGATCGCAGCCAACAAACGGGTCCTTTTTTGCTCCGGCGGAGATCCTGCCATTTCCAACCGCAGCTATCTAAGCTGCTGATTTCCAAGTAGTTGGGCTGTCGCAGTAAGTCCCTTGTTTTGAATATTTTGATATAAAACCTTTCAAATCAGCACCCAAAACGAAGGGGGGAGGGGGGTACCCTGGTGCATGCGAAAGCCCCATCCTTGCGGATGGGGCTGGGTGGTGAAAGCGATCGGCTGTTATCTGGAAGCGGGAGTCTGAGCGGTCTTGTAGCCATGGTTGGTGGCTGACTGGTTCATGCCTACTCCCATGCTGGAGGCGATTTGCTCAGCCGACTGCGAGGCCTCACGAACCGGAGTGACCTGGGCTTTGGCGTAGTCCTTCGTCTGAGGATTGCTCGCGACATTGGCTTCGTGCTCGACCTTGTTTAGATCGGAGTGCTGTTTCCAGGCTTCGTACCGCATGTACTCGTGGTCGAACTGGGTCCCGGAAAGCTTCGACAGCTTCTGGTACTCCTGCTGATCACGGCTGCTCACGTTAGCTGTAATTGGCTCGCCTTCTTTCTGGGCCAAGGTTTTGGCGCCCTGCTCCATGGCGGGATCGGCGTTGAGAATCTTGCTCTGAGCGTACTGCTTCACCTGCGGGTTATTGGATTTCTGCAAGGCCAACTTGGCCATGTTGATCTCCGACTGGTCCTCGGTTGCCAACTTGTGCAGAAACGCGTGGTCGCTCTGGCTCGCCTCATGGTTCCAGTTCTTGTTCGTGGAATTGTTCATGGCAGAACCGCTTTGGGCCATCATCGCCATGGGAAATGCCAGGGCCACTCCCAAGGCTAAAGACTTAAGTTTCATAGCTGCTTGTTTCCTCTCTTGCCGGAAGTGTCCGTGCACGCCCGGAACTTGAATTTCTCTATAGCGGGATTGGATGTCTGCGGCGGAGAAAACGTGGTGGTCAGACGAGACCTGCATATTCAACCCGGTCCGGTGTTGCTGAACCGAGCTGCCTCTCGAATCACCGCGGAGGGGCAGTGACAGCGGCAAACTCTCACTTCTGCGAAAGCATCCTACGGCTGTTGACAGCGACGCCCTTCGCAACTCCAGGGCCGGTCAAGCAGCAAATATCAACGTCGTAGGAGGACCTGTTATGAAGAGTTTTCTGGTCGGACTGGGGCTGGGTATAGGCCTCGGAATTCTGTTCGCTCCCATGAGCGGCGAAGAAACCCGCAACAACCTTGCCGATCGCGCCAACGATCTCGCCAGCTCGGCGCGCGAAACCTATGAGCAGAATCGCGATCGCGTGCAGCGTGGAGTGGAGAACATTCGCAGCACGGCCGAGCGCGCGATGGGACAGGTTCGCAGCAACGCCCCCGACATGGGCCCTAAGGGCACGGACTTCGGTTCGGCAGGCAATTCGCCCAGCAGCCAGGCTGTCTAAGCTTTTTATTGCGGGAGAGGTTTTCACAAAACACGACGAGCAGCCGAGCCTGCTCGTCATTTTTATGAACCGCCTTCTCCCGGGTTGCGCGTTGAAACCGCAGAACAGTTATCCTGAGACTTGGAACTTCAGGAGAGCGGACTGATGCAGGTTTTGGAGAACTGGCAGCCGAAGGGCGTTACGGTGTACATGGACGACAAGCGCTTCATCAACTGCATTCTGACGGAATGCAAGCTGGTGTATGGCGGCGGCGACGTGACCTGGGAGAACACGCAGTTCGTGAACTGCCAGCTCACCTTCGACGGAGCGGCGCAACGTACGGTCGGCTATCTGCAGAACTTCGGCCTCATGCGTCCGCCGGAGAACGCGATGTCTGCAGTGCCCGGCAAGGGCGGTGTGAACTGATCGTCGCCAGCGGCCTGGCTTCGCCTGCTACGAAAGCGGCAGGCGACTACGGCAAAGATGGGATTGTTGCCGCCGAGGTTCAGTGGCACTCTGCACATATCGCAACAGCAGTTAAAAGTTGAAACTGGCAGCCGGCAAGCGGCAGAAATGACGCAGAGCTTCTCTCCTCACTCATCTGCGGCCGGTTTCTTCAACAGAACAGGCTGGCCCAGCGACCCAAACGCTGGGCCTTTGTGATTAGGAAGGCTTCGCTGACGCGATTCGGTGCTTCCAGAGAAACAGAGATTGGCTCCGAGCTATGCTGCCGATCTTGTGCTTTCGAGTTCCTCAATCGACAGCGGCTGCTGCTCCTGGATATCGCTGAAGCCTTTGTCACGGAACAGATTGGTGTAGTAACGATGAGCGCGCTCCCAAGCTTCATCGTCCGGCAGCGCGCCGAACGTCTCGAGGTAGCTCGGACTGCCGGGAAACGGGAACATTGGCACCGGCTCGCTCACCCAAACACCGTGCGCTTTGAGCTGCTCCTGCCACTTGCGGATCTCGCCTTTGTCGTCTTTGTCTGTGAGGATGAGGTTCGCCTGCACCCATGGAATTTTCGTGCGCGCGTAGATCAGCAGCTCCGTGATGCGCGCGGTCGAAATGCGGCAGTTCTTGTTGAGCTGATCGCGGCCTTCGTCGGTGATGGACTCGATGCCGACTTCCATCGAAATGCATCCGGCGCGACCGACGAGATCAAGCGTTTCCTCCGTCCACAGGTCGATGCGCGTCTGAAAGCCGATGTTGACGTTGCGCCCGGCGAGCGCTTCCAGCAGCCTCAGCACGTTCTTGCCCACGCCGAAGATCTCGTCGATGAAGTAAATGTAGTCAACGCCGCGAGCTGTCAGCCGATCGACTTCGGTCAGGACCGCATCCACCGAGCGCTCACGAAACTTGTTCCGGAAGAGAGTCTTGTTGCAGAAGTTACACGACCACGGACAGCCGCGCGCGAACTCCAGTTCAGCGCCGCGACCTTCGCCGGTGAAGACATGATGGCGATGCGCGTGCGCCTCGACGTTGTAGTTGTGGAAGTCGAGTGGGCCGAGCGCTCTCATGTCCGTGACGCCCAACTCGGCGCCCATGTGAAGTGATCCGTCCGCTCGGCGAAAACAGCAGCCCGGGATTTGCTCCCAAGGATCGCTCGCCAGTCGCGCCAGCGTCTGATCGGGCTCGCCACGCATCACGACATCGCAGCTGGTTTTACGCAGAGTAGCTGCCGGTGTCGCGGAGCTGTGCGGGCCGATCGCAACTTTAACAGCGCGGCCAGCGAGAGCTGCGAACCACTCCATTGGCACGCGCAACTCCGGCGGCGGACAACGCCAGAACAGGTACGAAGGCGCGGTCGGAATCGCCAGGAAGTCGGGATCGAAATTCGCGACTCGCAGCCGCACCTGATCGACGCTGAGTTCATCTGTCTGCGCGTCGATGACGAGAGCTCCGTGACCGGCAGCGACGATCTGCTCATGCGCGAACAGCAATTCGAGCGGGTAATGGGGATCGCGACAGCCAAAGTAGGTTGAGCCGGCAAAGGTCCATGCCGGATTGACAAGCGCGAATTTCATAACAGTTGCCGAAGCGCTGGCTGAGCAGATGTTGGTCGTGTCCCACCAAGCAGTCTCGGGTGAAGGTAAGTAGATGCAAGTAGCCCGTTAAAGTTGGCCGGGAACCGCATACGGACATGCAAATATGCGCCGTTTTGTTTTGGCGAGCACACGATGGCTGTTGCGCGAGTTCATCCCGCCGCGTGATTGATCGCTCGAAATTGTGTTCTAATGCAAGCTAGAAGCAAGCGGAGAGCAGCGGAGGGTTCGCCGATGGATGAGCGCGATTTCTATAGCGAGCGACCGGAAACCAGGAAAGCGACCCTGAATTGTCCTCACTGTCATCAATCTGCCGAATACGAACTCGGCTGGCTGGTACGAACCAAGCGGCGCCAGCTTCCTCCCCGTGCCGACGAACGGGATCGTGCCAAGTTTGCCAAGGCGCGCTCCTATATGGTGCGCCGCGACGATGTTGTCGGCTGCAAGAATCCTCGTTGCCGCAAGCGGTTTGACGTCTCCGGAGTGCAATCGGTGGCTTTCCTGGATGAACAGGCGCAACCCGAAAGCGTGCAATAGCAGTCTGATCTTCCCCTTCTATAATTCTTTCAGCGCTCATGGCCTCTGATCCTCGATCTTTGGGAAGACGTCGCCGCAAGGACGGCTTCGAATCCACCATGGAGCGCTTGAATCGCTTCTGGCAACGCGTCACGGAAGGCATGGCGCTGAGCCAGTTATGGTCGCAGTTCCGCAGCGACGCGCGCTCCAGCTACCGGCTCTATTCCAAGGAGGTCGATTCGACCTGGGTTGCGGGAGTTCCTCGCGGCCGGCACTTCCTTAATGTCGTTGGCCAGTATTTCTGGGCGATCATCGAAAAGCTCACACCGGCGCGACGCGTCTTGCTGCTGGTCGCGTTGGTGCTGGTCATCATTCCCGGCGGCGAGTGGACGTGGCAGACCTCTTCCGGAGAGATCAAGGCCTTTGCGCTCGACTTTCACTTCTACGGCGGGTTGTTGATGTTCGCGCTGCTGATCCTTGAGGTCGGCGACCGCGTCGTGATGAAGCGCGATCTCCAGATTGCCAAGGAGATCCAGGCGTGGCTGCTGCCCTCTAATCCTCCGCCGATTCCCGGGCTGGAGGTTGCATTTGCTACGCGACCGGCCAACACCGTTGCGGGCGATTACTACGACGTTTTTGCCCGGCCAGGATCAGGTGGTGAAGGTGAGACATTCCTGATCGCGATTGCCGATGTGGCGGGCAAAAGCGTGCCCGCGGCCATGTTGATGGCAACGTTTCAGGCCAGTCTTAGGACGCTCTCCACAACTCCGGGACCACTCACCGAACTGGTAGGCCGAATGAATCGGTACGCGTGCAGCAACAGTCAGAATGGACGTCGCTTTACGACGGCGTTCATCGCCGAATACCATCCGGCATTGCGCACGTTGACCTACGTGAATGCCGGGCACAACACGCCCATTCTGCGGCGCCCCACGGGAGCGATTGAACGCCTCCAAACCGGCGGCATACCGCTGGGCATCATGGAAAACGCCGTATACGACTCTGCCAGCGTGACGATTACACCCGGCGATTGGCTGGTCATCTTCACTGACGGCCTGGTCGAAGCTGAGAACAGAACACAGCAGGAGTACGGCGAAGAGCGGTTGATGGTCATGCTGCACTCCAGCGTTGCGCTGGCGCCCGCGATGATGCTCAAAACCATCATGGCCGACGTAGACCGCTTTACCGGCGATGCCCCGCAGCATGACGACATCACCTGCATTCTGGTGAAAGCCGTCTGACGATCTATTCAGCTTTTGGATTGGCGTCTCCCGGTAGAGTGGCGCTTCAGCGCCGCGTCAAAAGCAGTCCTTTCAGTGACCCAGGACCAGTGCGCTCTACGTGATCTGCGCCGTTCGCGGTTTGCCCTTGGCGGCAAAAAACAGAATGTAGAGATAGCAGAGCACCGGCAACACGAAGGCATGATGCAGACCGATACGATCGGCCAGCAAGCCCTGCAACTCAGGAATAATCGCTCCGCCCACGATCGCCATGACCAGCAGTCCGGAAGCCTCGCCGGTCAACGGGCCGAGGCCTTCAATCCCCAACGTGAAGATGCTGGGGAACATGATGGAGTTAAACAGCCCAACCGCCAACAGTGCCCACATCGCAAGCTGTCCGTAGCTGGCCATCGAAAGGCAGACGAGGACCGCGGCAACGATAGCGTTGAACCCCAGCACCAGGCGTGTACCGATTTTCTGCAGCACAGCCGACCCAATGAATCGTCCAATCATCGCACCGCCCCAATAGAACGACAGGTACTTGGCGGCAACCTCTGCCCTGAGGTTCCCGATCTCAGGCAAGTTCATGTAATTGACCAGGAAGCTGCCGATGGCAACCTCCGCGCCCACGTAGGTGAAGATCGCGACAGTTCCCAGCATCAGATTGCGATGCCGCCAGACGCTGTCATTGGCAACGACGTGTCCACCCTCGGCTTCCGGAATGTGCGGGAGGTTGAACCTGGCAATTACGATCCCTAAGACGACGAGCGCCAGGCCGATACCGAGGTAGGGGAGCTTAACGGACGAGGCTTCCTCCACTCGATAGGCGCGCAAGGCATGCGCTGACAGAGCCTGCAGTTCGGCTGCGGTTTTGGGCGCGGCGACACCGAGGATCAGCATCCCGCCGAAGAATGGCGCAACCGCGGTGCCGAGTGAATTGAATGCCTGCGTCAGGTTCAGGCGGCTTGACGCAGTTCGCGGCGGACCAAGTACCGCTACATACGGATTGGCTGCGACTTGCAAGGCCGTGATTCCTGCGGCGAGAACGATGAGTGCGGTGAGGAACAGCGCGAACGAGGGCACGCTTGCCGCCGGGATAAACAGGAATGCGCCCAGTCCCATGGTCAGCAGTCCTGCAAACATCATCTTGTGATAGCCGATGCGTTCGATGATCTTGCCCGAGGGCACCGAGAACACCGCATAGGCCGAGAAGAAACAGAACTGGACGAGAATGACTTCGGCGTAATTCAGGTCGAAAATCGATTTCAGGTGTGGAATCAGAATGTCGTTCAGGCTGGTGAGAAAACCCCACATGAAGAAGAGGGTAGTCACCATCGCCAGCGGCCCGCGATAGCTGCGCTCCTGATTCGCGGTGTTGACGGTCGTAGTATTTTGCTGTGCGCCCGGTGCCATGGTTACGTAAGGTCCGATGCCGGAAAACGGCTCACCACGTTCTCTGCATTGGATGCGCCTCGGTATTGAAGATCACTTTATTCAAGTCGAGCGTAGATCGCGGCGCATAGAGCAGGTACAGGTATTTCAAGGTCTCGGCGAGAAAGAAGCTTTCCATGTCGTCGCGCTGCTTCTTGGTCTCGACGCTTACCAGCGCGGCAAAGCCAACTTCGGTCTTGCAATACTTCTCCAGGCTGTCGGCGTAGGTTTTGCCCATGTCGAGATATAGCGGCTTGCCGGTGAAAAAATAGAGATAGTACGTCGATTCGATGATCTCGGGCCGCAGCTCATATCCGGGATAGGTGATCTTCATCGTCGTGTAATCAAATTCTTCCGGCTCAATGCCCCAGGTGGTCCACATCTTGTAACTGGAATCCTGCAACTCTTCGGCGCGCTTCAGGTCACCCGAAAGCGCCAGCACCGCGGGGAAGAATGCATCGAGCGCACCGTAGTGCGTGGAGACCCGCTGGCCGGTGTTCATGTTGACCTGCGCATACCATAGGCCGGTCGGCGTGGGATCGGCGACGTATTTGTTGAGGGCGGCGATGCTCGTTTGCCACATGCGCTCGCAATCTTTGTCGTGAAACAGGATCGAGCACTTGAGCAGGTACTCGTAATAGGAGTCGATGCCACCGCTGATGTGGCTGATGGGATCGGTCCACTTGCCGGTTTCGATGTTGATGCTGGAACCCACGAGGCCGATCGCCGAGCGGCGATCGTATACCGCAACCAGTGCCTTCTTGGCTTTTTCGTAATAAACCGGCTTGCCGGTGAGTTTGCTCAGCGTGCCGAATTCCACCAGCAGCGATCCGATCTCCGCCGGATTGCTCTCCACTCCACGCACTGCGCCGGTTTTCAGGTTGACGTAAACGTAAGGCATCCCGGTGGGCGAGTTGAAAGCAGGGAGCAGCCGCGTGCCGAGGTCGTCGGCCAGCTCGAGCAGGCGCTTGTCGTGAGTCAATTCGTAGCTGCTCAGCAATCCGCCGAGCAACCGGATGGTGATCTCGAAATTCTTGACGTAGATGTCCTTGTCGAACGAGAGCTGCTTGTCGATGAGCGCGCGGTCCTGGTTGGCATCATCGGTCAGTCCCATCAGGATCATTGTGTCGAGCGCATCGACCGGCGTCATCAACAGCGACGTGCCGTACCAGTCGTGGTAGCTCTTTGACAGCGGCATAAGCTGGTCATGTCCCCAGGCATACTTCTTGTATCCGGCCCAGGCGTGTTGGAAATCGCCGCGGACGCGTTCGGCCATCGCGGCTTTCTGCTGTTCGGTCCAGTCGTCCGGGGACTTTTGCGCTCCACGAAGCTGGGCAGCAGCCGGCGCGGTGATGCATGCAAGGAAGATCAGCAAAAAAGGGATGGATGGGCGCTGCTTAGCTCTCACCGGCGGTAATTCCTCGGACCTTATCGCGATCGCGGTCTGTGTGCCGTATTACTTTACCGCAGATGGTGCGAGGGTGCAGATAAAGCGCACCCTCTACGGCTATCCCGTCGTGAGCGCCGAAAGTCGTCAAGCATGCAGGAGCGCGGCTACCACTGCACTCCGGGATACAGACTCGGTTCGTGCAGAGTGCGATACGCGGTGTGATTGTTAAACATCATCTGCCAGACCAGCGTGGGATTATTCTGCTGGGTGACTTCGCTTACACGCGAGGTATTTCCACCGAGGTCGGCGGGCGACGTCTCGTCCACGAACATGTTGGTGTTGGGCAGTAACTGCACCGATCCCCCCCACAAGGAATAGGGCCGCATCCAGGTCCATTCACGTTGTGCGGTCATGTCGTTCTCGTTCACGTCGAACATGGCACTGGTGCTGTAACAGGCAGGTTGGCCGTCGGGAACGCACTCGTCGCCATTGTCATCCAGGATGCGGTAATCGCCGTTGTCGAACACCGCCAACTGGAAATCTCCGCTGGTATTGGGGCTGGCAATGTTCGCGTCATGCTGGGCATAGAACCAATCAGCCGGCGAAGTCGAGTTCTGAAGCGTGAAGTCGCCTTGATACCCGAGATGCCACAACACATCCCCGGACCCGTTCCCGGCGGCATAATCAATCTTCAAAACCCAATGCTGGTGGCGCAGAGAGATCAGGAAGTTGCCACTGTCCGGCAAATAGTACAGGGCGTTGGCATGCGTCCAGTCCGGAAAGAGCTGATTGATGGGGTGGCGGTTAACGTCAAGATGGTCAAACGCGTCCCAAACCCAGACCGGATTATTGTTCTCGTCCACATCGATGACGGCGTTGCCCTGCACCGTAGTCTCTCCCGGGTATCCGATTAAATCTTCGTACATCCGGGTATCGGAGGTGATAAACAGCAGATGATTATTGGGCAGCAGCAAGACATCGTGGTCGATCGATGTCAGGTTCAGGTTGTAGCCGGCATTTTTCAGTTTGTTGCTGAGCGTGGACAGCGTCAAATCCCGAAGGGTATTGCCGGCAAGATCGATTTCGCGGATCTCCGACATGAGCCCGGTTCCGATGATCATCAGCATGTTGCCGTTTGGCAGGAGCTTTACAAGGTTGGGGCCATTGGCGCTGGCGGGATAGTTGTAGTACCAGATAATGTTGCCACCCGTATCGACCGCAAAGGCCTCGCCACTGAAACTGACCAACTGGACGCCAGGAGTAGGCGTCTGTCCCGGAGCCGTAGTCACCTGAAACTGCGGGTACCACATTGCCGGGATCGCTCCCGTCTGGAAGGTATGGTCCTGATCGTTGATCGTGCCACCGTTGGTAGTCAGGACGGAGCGCATGTGATACGTCGTGTTCTGCTGCATCCCCGCCACTTGAATGGTCACCGTTCCGCCGCCTGCCGGGGTGTATTGCGATGACGTCTGGAAGCCATAGCTGGTGGTCGGGCCAAACTGGACCATTACGCTGGCGGCTGGACCGGAGGTAGTGATGGAGTAGTTCGCCACCAGCGGATTGGTGCTGGCCGTGACATTCGTCTGGCGCATCAGCGTCGGCGACGGCGGATCGGAGGCCGTGCCGCCGCAGGCGATCAGCAAACTCATCGCACCAGAGGCAAGCAGCAGGGAGAGGTTCCGCCCCAGACGTCGGGCGCAGACGGGAAGGTCAGGACTAAGACTCATGGCTTTCCTTTTAGGTAATTCGCGAGTGCAGCTTATCCTCTGCTGGCGTTCCGAGCCCAGGTTCCACTTAGCGCTGCACCATCGCCTGTTGCAGAATGAAGAATTTTACATGTCTGTGTTCAGAGTGCAAGCAGAAACGAAGGTCGGCGTTGATCGGGCTGGTCGTAAAGACTGATTGTGTGAACCCCGCGCGGCGCAAGGAAGACTGCGCGCATGCTGACGGAAGGCGCGGTTTGCGATGTCTGCCGCAACCGACGAAAATAGAAAAACGGAAAGCAGTGCGCCGCAAACTTAACTGCGCTTTTTGCTATCCCGGCGGCCATTTTAGGTCACGCCCGCCGAGCAGATGCAGGTGCAGGTGAAATACCGATTGCCCCGAGCGTGGACCGACGTTATAGACCGTTCGATATCCATCCTCGATGCCGCGTTCGCGTCCGATTTTGGCCGCAATCAGATGGCTATAGCCAATGATCTCGGCATCTTCAGCGCTGGCCTGATCGATGCCGACAATGTGCCGCTTGGGAATAATCAGAACGTGTGTCGGCGCCTTAGGATTGATGTCCTCGAAAACGTAAACCTTGTCGTCTTCGTACACTTTTTGGGACGGAATCTTCCCCGCGATGATCTTGCAGAAGAGGCAGTCTTCCATAGCTCGAATCTTATCCGAGGCAGAGCTCAGGGGAAAAGAGCAAACATAAAGGCGGGGACGAGAGTCAGAGATCAGGCCCCCCGGGCCTCATGGCGCCGCTTCCCGCCGTCTACAATCCCTGCATGCGAGCGCTTTCGAACCTCTATCACAAACCGTATCGAGGACGCCTCGCACCGTCGCCGACCGGACTGCTGCACGTCGGACACGCCTGCACCTTCTGGATTGCTTATCGACGCGCCATTGAAAATCGCGGAACGCTCATACTCCGCAATGAAGATCTCGATCCTCAACGTTCGCGGCCGGATTTCGCGCAAGCGATGATCGAAGACCTGCGATGGCTAAACATCCGGTGGCAGGAGGGGCCGGATGTGGGCGGCCCGTTTGCTCCCTATGAGCAGAGCCGGCGCCGCGCAATTTACCTGGACACCTGGCGCAAGCTGCGTGACGACGGTTGCATCTATCCCTGCAGTTGCTCGCGCAAGGAACTGCTGATGTCTGCGACCGCGCCGAACGACTGCGACGATGAGCCGCTATATTCCGGGCGTTGCCGTTGCAGGATCAGCGAAGCGCAAGGTTACGAGATCCCGCAGGGGGTTAACTGGCGATTCCTTGTACCCGACGGGGAGGAGATCGCATTCCAGGATCTGCACCAGGGCGTGCAAAGCTTTGTCGCCGGTCGCGACTTCGGCGACTTCGTGGTCTGGCGGCGCGACGATGTTCCCGCTTATCAGCTTGCGGCGGTCGCCGATGACGCGGCAATGCAAATCACCGAAGTTGTCCGGGGCGCCGACCTGTTGAAATCCACCGCGAGGCAGTTACTGCTGATTCGCGCATTGCAACTCGCGATCCCCGCCTACTGGCACTGCGATCTGCTTCGCGACGAATCGGGTACGCGTTTGGCCAAGCGACATGACGCGTTGAGCCTGCGCGCGTTGCGCGAGCAGGGACGGACGCCCGGCGAGGTGTTGCGGATGTGTCACCGAGATTGAATGGGATTGCGCGGGCGCGGGGCGCAAGTGTATCGTCTCCCCGTTGCCGAAGGAGAATGGATCCGATGCGTTTGAACTGGCTCGCAGTGCTGATCGCTGCCATCGTTGACTGGCTGCTCGGAGCGGTCTGGTTCACTGCCTTCGCCAGTCAGTGGCGGGCGGGCATTCGCATGCCGCAGGCCGAGATGCAGAGCTACACGAACCATCCGAATTTTTGGCCCTACCTCATCGCGCTGCTTTGCAGCTTTCTGATGGCCTATGTGATCGCCCGCCTGCTGGCGAACGCCCAGAGCCACGGATTGTTCCGCGGCATCGCAGTTGGAATCCTTGTGGGTTTGGCGGCAGCGGTCGCCATGGTGACCGAGATGGTTTTCGAGGTACGAACCGGACCCTTCATTCTTATTTCTGCAGCTTACCCGTTGGCGGGTTGCATTCTGATGGGAATCATCATCGGGGTGTGGAAGCCCAAATCTGTGACCGCGACGCGGACTACAACCACCTGAGACAAGAAAAAAATGAAAATAGAAAACCAGATTGTCGAAGGATATTTGAAGGCGCTTACCGGCCTGGATCAATTGCCGGGCCCCGATGGCGAGAGGTCGGTCGAACTATTTCGGCACGGGACGTTGACCGTGAAGCTCTACGCTCCGCGCGGCAGCGACCCCCAGACCCCACACAAACAAGACGAGATCTACGTAATCGCCACCGGCTCCGGACGCTTCCGCCGCGGCTTAGAAGAGACCGCATTTGGCCCGGGAGATGTGCTCTTCGTGGCGGCCGGCAATGAACACCGCTTCGCGGAATTCACCGACGACTTTGCCACGTGGGTCTTTTTCTATGGTCCTGAGGGCGGCGAACCGGAAGTCATCGGTGATTGAGCGACGCGCATCACCAACCCTCTGCTGCAGCCTCAGCCTATCGAACCGCGGTCTGATTGCCGCTGTAGCTTACGCGCCAAATGGAATTGGACCCGTCGTCGGTGACCAGCAGCGAGCCATCGAGTGCCACCGCGACGCCCACGGGACGGCCCCAGACATCGCCATTGGGCAGGACGAAGCCGGTGAGAAAATCTTCGTATTCACCGCCGGCGTGCCCGCTCTGGTGCAGCGGCACGCGGATTACTTCATATCCCGCCCGCGGAGCGCGATTCCAGGAACCGTGCTGCGAAGAGAATATGTCGCCCTGATACTCCGCCGGAAATTGCTTACCCTCGTAGAACGTCATCTCGAGTGACGCGTTATGGGGCTGAAGCAGCACGTCGGGAACAATCACCTTATCCTTCAACTCGGGGTGCTTGCCCTTCAGCCGCGGGTCCTGATTGCCGCCGATGTAATAATACGGCCAGCCGTAGAAGCCGCCATCCTGCACGTGCGTAATGTAGTCGGGCACGAGATTGTTACCCAAGCCGTCACGCTCGTTGACCGAGCACCAGAGCTCGCCCGTCTTGGGATTGATCGCCAGTCCTCCACCGGCATTGCGTATCCCGTAAGCGTAGATCCGCATATTGGAGCCGTCGGGATTCATCACCAGAATGTCGGCACGATTTTTCTCGTCGGAATGGGTGTCGGGATCATCGATGTTGGACGCCGATCCTACGCCCACGAACAGCTGCTTGCCATCGGGAGAGAAGACGAGATCGCGCGTCCAGTGTCCGCCACCGCTGGGCAATGTGGCCAGATGCTCCGGCTTGCCCGTCGCCTTCAAGTCTCCGTTATGATACGGAATCCGCAGGACGGCGTTCGTGTCTCCGATGTAGATGTATTGCGGGTTTGGGCCTGGCGGGTAAAACGCGATGCCATAGGGCTGCTTCAGGCCGCTGACGAAGGTCGAGGAACTTTGCGGCTTGCCGTCGGCGGTAATGCCGCGAAAAATCCTGATGTCCCCGGCGTGACTTTCCGCCACGAAGAAGTCGCCGTTCGGAGCGGTGAGGATGAGACGCGGGTTCTTAACGTCGGTCGTGTACAGCTCCACGTTGAAGCCGGCAGGCGCTTGCGGCCACGCGTCCTTGGGCCGATCGACGAGGTTGGGTCCGTTGATAGCGGATGCGGTAGCGTAAGGTGCGGGCAGGTCGTTGGGCGTGATCTTGCGAGTGTTTCCCGGCTTCTCGTAACGGTAGTCGGTGAATGGTGCTTTGGGCTGGGGCGCCGTGGCCGGATTCTGGGAACAGGCCGAAACAGCAAGAATAAAGGGAATGATGAGCGGAGGGGTTCTGCGAAACTTGAACATCAGAGCCTCAGACAGTCGAAATTCTGAACGACACATGGAAGCGGGGTCGTTTCGGCTTTAGATGAGGCGGCTGAGATCTGGTATGCGAGAAATCGCAACTTTTTCCGGACAAAAGAGCGGGCAAAAAAGACTGGAATGAGATTATCGGCGCAGGGCGGCGCGGGCGCGCCTTGCTCTCACGAGCCGAACCGGGCCGGTGCCGGTGGGAGGTTTGCGATCGCCGTTGATCAGTTGTTGAAGCACGGTGGCGTTATTGCGCTCCGTATTACGCGAGGCGAACAGCAGTGTGACCCGCGGATGGCCATTGCGAATCTCGTAGAGTTTCTCCAGCGCCTGGTTCGCAGCCTCCGCCGACAGTTCCTTCAAATAGCGCTCGCGGAACTTGTCCCACTGCTGCGGATGCGCATGGTACCACTTGCGCAGTTCATCCGAAGGAGCCAGGTCCTTCAACCATGCCTTCAAAGCGGCGGCCTGCTTGCTCAATCCGCGCGGCCAGAGGCGATCGACCAGCACACGGGCGCCATCGTTTCGCGCAGGTTTCTCGTAGACGCGTTTGATGGTGACCGTCATGCGCGGTTATTCTAACTCTGATCGGGACGCGACGAAGCTTGCAAAACCACGCAGCTACTCTGGAAAGAACGTTGAACCACCGCCGCACGCGACAATTCTTGACGATTCTGATGGGCGTCGGGATCGCTGCCATTCTGAGCGCGTGCAGTCCCGAGCCGCGTAAGACCGACGCCGAGCTGGGACTGAATCCGCAACAGGCTGCCGGACGGCGTGTCTATGACACGCGTTGCGCCGACTGCCACTTCGCCTACAGCACCCGTAATCTTCGTGGTCCGAGCCTGCACGGGCTTTTCAAGAAGAAATTCATGACCAATGGCATTCCGGCGAACGACGACCGCGTGACCGACATTATTCTGCTCGGACGGGCCAAGATGCCGGCGTTCCAGAACAAGCTGACACAACAGCAACTGAACGACCTGATGGCGTACTTGCATACCTTGTGAGGACGCCGTTTGCCTTTCGCTCTTCGCTTTTGGCCAAATGTGCCTTCGGGTGGAAGCCGTGGCTGCATTGCTCTGATTGCGAGATTTCCGTTGACAACGCAAAGGTAAGATACGAGAGCGCATGCGGACAAAGACTCTGGCGAAACGCGAAGAGCGGACTGCGAAAAGCGAAACCGCGAATCCCGAACCGCCGCGATACAATCAATCTAGTACATGGCTAGCGCCCCCGAACTGATCCAGATCGACATTGGCCCCCGCCAGCCGGCTCCCAAACCGGAGTGGCTGAAGGCGCGTGCGCCCATGGGCGACAATTATCACAACCTGAAGACGCTGGCGCGCAAGCTCGAACTGCACACGGTGTGCGAGTCGGCGCATTGCCCCAACATCGGCGAGTGCTGGAACCATCGCACAGCGACGTTCATGCTGCTGGGCAATCTGTGCACGCGCCGCTGCGGATTTTGCGCGGTACCGAAAGGACGTCCGCAGCCGATCGACTATGACGAGCCTCGTCGCGTTGCCGCAGCCGTCGAGAAGCTGGAGTTGAAGTTTGCCGTGGTCACCAGCGTCAATCGCGACGATGACAATGTCGGCGGCGCTCGCGTATTTGCCGAAACCATCCGCGAGATTCGGCGACGTGTCCCGGATTGCCGGGTCGAAGTTCTGATTCCTGATTTTCAGGGGCTGGAAGAACCGCTCGAGATCGTAATGGACGCGGAGCCGGATATTCTGAATCACAATACCGAGACCGTGCCGCGGCTCTATCGTGTCGCCCGCTCGGGCGCTCGTTACGAACGCACGCTGCGTCTGCTGGAACGCGCCAAGGAGATGAAACCGGCCATTCCGACCAAGACCGGTTTGATGGTCGGCCTCGGTGAGAGCACCGCCGAGTTGCTGGATGTGTGCCGCGATCTCGCTGCCCACAAGGTTGACATTCTTACCATCGGCCAATACCTGCGGCCGTCGAAAGATCATCTTCCAGTGGCGCGGTTATATCCTCCGGAGGAGTTCCGTTTTCTGAAGGAAGAATCGCTGAAGATGGGATTCCGCCACGTGGAGTCCGGGCCGCTGGTGCGGTCCAGCTATCATGCGCACGAGCAGGCGGATGCGGGCGTGCGCATCACTTAGCCGGTTGCCCGCTTATAAAGGCTTTCATCCTTCGCAGCACCGACTCCGCCGCCTGTACGTCCAAGTCAAAATATCCGTCCTGATATCGGCGTGAGAAGATGTGCGATTTGGCATCCAGCAGCGCCAGCAGCTTTCCCTCCGACTGGGGCACGCGAAGTTTCACGCGTTGCACCGGGTCGTGGGCAATTTTTCCGTCAATCGCTTCCAGCAGCCGGTCCAGGCCGGCGCCACGGGCTGCCGAGACGTGTACCACGCTGTCGGAGTCACGCAGGCTTTCCCGTTTTTTCTCCGGCAGCAAATCGACTTTGTTCATCACGTAGAGGCGGGGTTTGTCCTGCGATTCCAGCTCACGCAGCACCTGCTCGACTTGCAGCTGCTGCTCCTCCGCCGTGGGACTGGTCACATCGGCTACGTGCAGCAGAAGCGAGGCGCGCTGCACCTCTTCCAGCGTGGCGCGAAACGCTGAAACCAGGGTGTGGGGCAGATTGCGAATAAATCCGACAGTGTCAGATAGTATTACCGCGCGCTTCGACGGCAGCTCGATATGCCGCAATGTGGGATCGAGGGTAGCGAACATGCGCGCGCTCTCCAGTACGCCGGCCCGGGTCAGAGCGTTGAACAGCGTCGACTTCCCCGCGTTGGTGTAGCCCACCAGCGCCACCGTCGCCATGGGGACCGACTCACGCCGTTGCCGCTGCTGGCGGCGAATCCGGCGCACATTTTCCAGTTGCTGTTCGACGTGGCGGATGCGCCGGTAAATCTTTCGGCGATCGGTTTCCAGCTGGGTTTCGCCCGGTCCGCGAGTGCCAATTCCGCCGCCCAGCTGCGACATCTGTACGCCGCGTCCGGCAAGGCGTGGCAACAGATATTGCAGCTGCGCCAGTTCCACCTGGAGCTGGCCCTCGCGCGTGCGGGCGTGCCGCGCGAAGATGTCGAGGATAAGCTGCGTGCGATCGATGATGCGCGCGTCGAGTTCGCGTTCCAGGTTGCGCTGCTGGGAAGGTGTGAGGTCGTGATCGAAGATCACCAGGTCGGGCGCGACGGATGCGACCGCGCCCCGCAGTTCCTCCACCTTGCCGCCGCCGATCAGGGTGGCCGGATCAGGCCGCGGCCGTCGCTGCGTCATCTCGCCGGCGACGGTTGCCCCCGCGCTGCGCGCCAGTTCACGCAACTCATCGATCGATTCTTCCCACGTCAACTCCCGCGCTGGGACGTCGCGCGGTGTCGGCGGACCGGGATTGGCAGCCTCACGCGCCGCACGGGCAACAGGTGGAACGCCGGCCGGCAAGCGTGACGGCCGGGATTCGGAGGCTCGATTCTCCGCCTCGGTGCGCGCACGGGAGTTGTTACGAGTGGCCGCGCGAGACGAGAACTCCACGCTGACCAAAAGGGCCCGCTCGGAACGATTCGAGCCCTCCTGGAGATGCGAGTTGGTCACCGGCACGCGAGGAATGGATTTATCCCTCGACCGGCGTGCTGGTATTCACCGCGGTTACGGGAGCGACGCCCTCTGTATTGACTCGCGAGTCATGGCGCTCGATGTGTGTGGTGCGCGACATGACGACCGTGGAAATCGCGTGCTTGAAGATCAGCTGCTCCTGGTTATTGGTTTCGAGAACAACGGAATACTTATCGAACGAACGGATCCGGCCCGTCAGTTTCACTCCGCTAAGAAGGTAGATTGTGATTACGGATTTGTCTTTGCGGGCACTGTTCAGGAACGAGTCCTGTATGTTCTGTGCTGGCTTGCTCTCCATGGGTCCTCCCCGGCAATCTCAACCCAGCAAGCGCAAAAGGCGGCACTTGCCAGGAACCCTTGCAAAAAACAGCACAGCCCCCCAGCTCGCGGCCCCAGGCGAATCGGGAGTCTGTAGAAGTTTGACAATACCGCTCATCGGATTCTGATGGTCGGCAGCAGCTTAAATTATAGCCAAATACCATAGGCCGAATTGAGAATGAATTGCAGCGACAAGCGACACAAGGCTTAGTGATGTAGAATGCGCCCTTACCCTTTTGGATTGCTCGCGCCAAAGTGCGCCACCTTTAGCTGGGACGGAAATGAACATTCATCAGTTGGCAACGATGACTCCGCTGCTGGAATTTCCTGGCGCCGAGGAGACGGTTCTTATCCTCTTGCGCTGGATACACTTCGTGTCAGGGATCATCTGGGTTGGGCTGCTCTACTTTTTCGTTCTGGTGAACACAAAATTCCTTCAGGAGCTGAACGCGCAGCAGCGCGGAATTGTGATTCCAAGGCTGATGCCGAAGGCACTTTGGTGGTTTCGCTGGAGTTCGGTTGTCGCCGTGCTTGCGGGGCTCGCCTACTGGGGCCATATCGTGGGCAGCGATGCGAATGCGGCAGTCGCGGCCGGCGAGCCGGCGTCAGTTGGGCATGTCGTGGGCACATTCTTCCTGATATGGACGCTGGCCTTCGTTGTGGAAATGGGCCTGCTGATGTCGCCGGCGGAGTTTCTGCGCAGGGGCGCGGTATTGGGCGTAATCATGGTCATCGTGATTCTCGCCGCCTCTTACTTCTTCCTCAGGCTTAATGAGCAGGGATGGGAAAGCAACCGCACCTTGTGTATTGGAATTGGCGGCGGGCTCGGCTGGTTCATGATGCTGAATGTCTGGGGCATCGTCTGGCGCATGCAGAAAAGAATTATCCGATTCACCGCCGAGAGTGCCGCGCAGGGCATGGCAATGCCGGAGCAGGCGGCGAAGATGGCGCAGCTCAGCTCGCTTTGCGCGCAGGTCAACTTCTGGCTGTCGTTTCCGATGCTTTTCTTCATGGGTGCCGCGAGCCACTACGCGATCTTCGCCGCCCGATGAGCAGCGAGGCGGGCCACACCTGCCGCCCGCTTGCACGCTGGTTTTGAAACTGCTCTAGAATCGATGTGCATGTCGAATAACTCACCGCAAGATGCGATTGCTGCGCAAGCTTCCGCACAGCGGCAGCCTGTGCCGATGCTCGATCTGGGGCGACAGTACGAGAGCATCAAGGACGAGGTCCACAGTGCGATCGAGCGCGTGCTCGCGTCGCAGCATTTCATCGGCGGTCCCGAACTGGACGCCTTTGAGCGGGACTCGGCTGCATATCTCGGCGTTCGAGCCAGCCTCGGCTGCGCCTCGGGAACCGATGCCTTGTGGCTTGCGCTGCGAGCGTGCGATGTGGAGGAGAACACTGGCGTCATCACTACTCCTTTTAGCTTTTTTGCATCGGTAAGTTCGATTGTTCGCTGCGGGGCAACGCCGATCCTCGCGGATGTCGATCCCGCGACCCTGAACCTTGATCCGGCGAAGGTCGAGACCGCGCTTAAGCGCGGACGTGGACAGAAGGTTCGCGCAATCCTGCCGGTCCATCTTTATGGGCAGTGTGCCGACATGGACCGCTTTGCCCAGCTGGCTGGGGAGTACGAAGTTGCGATTGTTGAGGATGCCGCGCAAGCCTTTGGAGCAGGATGGAAAGATAAGAAGGCCGGAGGGATGGGCAAAGCCGCAGGTTTCAGCTTCTATCCGACCAAGAACCTGAGCGCCTACGGCGACGGCGGCTGCGTGACCACCAATGACGAGCAGGTTGCCGAACGTGTGCGCCGCCTTCGCAACCACGGCAGCGAGCGCCGTTACTACCATCAGGAGATCGGCTGGAACAGCCGGTTGGACGCGATCCAAGCCGCGGTGCTGCGCGTCAAGCTGAAGCATATCGATGACTGGAACCAGCGTCGCCGCATGATTGCCTGCCGTTATCACGGGCTTTTGGCAGCTGGGGGGCTGATGCTGGCCGGAGCGCACACAGTCAGCCGGCAAGCGCCGATTGCGCTGCTGGCATTCTCGCCTGATGCCCATCACATCTACCATCAGTTCGTCGTCCGCGCCCTGAATCGCGATCAGTTGCGACAATTCTTAAGCGAACGTGGAATCGGCACCGAAATCTACTATCCCCTGCCGCTGCACTTGCAGGAGTGCTTCCGGTATCTGGGATATCGCGCGGGCGATCTGCCGGAGTCGGAGCGCGCGGCGCGCGAAGTTCTGGCGCTGCCGATCTATCCTGAGCTGCGCGAGAACGAGCAGCAGCGGGTGGTAGCGGCTATTGCTGAGTTCTATAGCAGATGATCCTCACATGACGCCGGCTGCCGTGGCGCAATAGACGCAGCAATTGGCCGGCTGGTCTCGCCAGAATCGTCTCCCTCTGCGCAAGATGGCACGCAGCGCACGCCGGAAGCACCCGGAGCGTCGGGTTGTAGCACCCGTCGATACCGGCGATAGTCATTCAGGAGCCTGCGTTCCTCGTCACCGCCGCGAACCGTGGGCATCGCCATCTTCGACCACGCGAGGCGAAATGAGGCGTAGGCGATTTCATAGCCACGAATCCGCGGCTCAACATCGTCGCTCGTTTGGCGTGAATACAGTGCCAGCAGTTGCTTGCGCGCGGCCTTATCCAAATCCCACTCGATAATCAGTCCGGCTAAGTCCCAGGCAATATCACAAGGGCCGGGGAAGAAGTGGTCGTCGCCATGGATTGCGGCATCGAGTTTCAGCCAGCGGCCCTCGGAGGTAGACAGCCAGTATGGCGGCGACATGCGATTGTCGCAAATAGCCGGACGTTCGACCGGAAGCTCCAGCTCTTTTAGCGGACGATTGAACTCACGTTCGAAGTTGGTCCGGGCCATGAGCTCCAAGGCATCGCAGCGAGCGACTTCGGCAGAAAATTCTGTGGCACGCCAGGCGCAGTATGCGGCCATGTGTGCCAGTAGCTCCGGCGTTGCGCCGGTGCGATGCGCCAGGGAAACCTCCGGCAGAGCGTGCATACCGAAACCGCTCTTGTGCCCGAGGTAGGTCGTGCCCAGCCCCGACTCCGACAAGCTCGCATTTCGCGCACGAACCGGCGCGCCGTAGTGACCGTGGCCTTCAAAGGTGAAGGTTGCCTGTCGGTCGCGCGAGAGATAGTGGAGCGGCTCCATCTGCGGCCAAAGCGCGGGCCATGACGCCTCTGGCGAAAAACAGATCCGGCGCCACTCGCCGCCTCCGATGTAGTCATCGGCATCGGGAGGTAAGCGCTGGGTCAGGCCGGCTGCGGCGGAACGATAACGCTGCCAGCGGCGCGCCGCATCGGGAGCACACAAGGCGCTGAGCTCCGGCTGGTGCGAGCAGAGAATGACGATGCGGCCCGCAGGCACGTCCAGCGCTTCCAACGCTTCCGCAACCGAAAGCAGCGACGATCCACTACGGCCGGGGCCCTCGTCACACACGAGAAACATCGCGCCATTGGCGGCTGCGCGTGCAATTACTTGCTTCTGCCATAAGGTAAAACGGCTTTGCCGCCGGTATGGATGACCCGTCGGACGAATGGTAAGGCGCTCGGCGGTGATCCCCAGCCGCTGCAGCTTGGCCGTGACAACTGCGCTGAGCGTTGTGCCGATGGTGCGAATCCCGATCACGACGGCAGGGGCCGATCCCAGACCGAGTCGCCCGGCAAGATCGGCATAGTCGAGAGGATGCAACGCGTAGTACGCGAAACCCTCGGGCGTGCCGATGGTCAGGTTGCAGGATGAGTGAAGGGCCGCGAGCATTTGGGCGGCAGCTTGACGAAGCTCGCCTCCGTCGTACGGCCGGCCCGATGAGTCGCAGCACAAAGCCGCTTGGGCCAGCGCATCCGTCAGATTTGAGGCCGCGGTCGACTCCAGCGCCGGCACATGGGCATCCTCAAGGGCGCATTCCAGCTCGCCCGCGCGCAACAGCAAGGCGAGCAAGTCGTCCAGTTGTACGCAGCGGGACAGGCGGGTCAGCTCGGAACGCAGAGTCGCAGCCAGAGATGCGGCATCGGTGCGATGTCGCACGTCGCGAAAAATGTAGAAGTCTGCGTCGTGGGTCACGCTCTCACGCCTTGCCGGAACGGGTTCAATGCGGCGAGGACCATCTCAGGCTGCCTTCTTGCCGCGGGAGCCACGGGGTGAGCGGGAGATATCTCCGTCCTTGTCGATAAAATACAGGTATTGATTGTCGCGGTTGACAGCATTCTCCACCAGCACGGTGGACTCGCCTTCGCCCGATTTCGGCTTCTGGCAGACATTGCCGTCGCCGTCGATGAAGTAGAGGAATTTCTTGTAGTCCCGCTCCAGATTCAGCTTTTTGACTTTGTCGGCCATTACCCCTCCCCATCGGTTGGATGGGTCGCCTTTGCCTGCTGCTGCCTTGGGAGAGCAGCCGACTTTCGCAGCGGAGGTGTGTCTCGGGCCTACTCGGGTTTTACGACAATCAATTCGAAGCTGCCCGGCACCATCGCCGGGCGCTGTCCCGGAGCTGCTGGTTTGTCCTCACGCTGCGCCGTCACCAGATAGGCGACATTGTGTTCTTTGTCCAACGCCATGGTTCGTGCTCCCTTAGCGGTGGGCAGGGTCTGCTGAACGGTGTACTTGTCCGGGCTGTCTTCGTGGATGATCGTCAGCACACCTTCGCCGCAGGACATAAAAACCTGTTGCGTGTTGGGATTGAATCGTCCGGCATCGACGCCCTCGCCGATGGGAACCGTCGTCATTACCCTTCCGGAATCCGAGTCAACGACCGCCATCATCTTGTTGCGGCAGCCGGAGAAAAGCCGATGATGGGCAACATCCAACGCCAGCGCACTGGGTTCTTCGCAAGGCGGAATTGACCAGGTGTGCAGAACGGCCAGGTTGTTTGCGTCGAGTTCGGCAAGCTGGTTCTTGTCCTCGATATTGACGTACAACTTTCCCTTGTCATCCGTGGCGGGGAACTCGGGCTTTCCGCCGAGGGGAATCGTGCCGGATACTTTACCCGTAGCTGCGTCCACGGCAGTCGCATTCTGGCTCTTCGCATTGAAAGTAAACACGCGCTTCGAATGGGGATCGTAGAGGATGGCGTCGGGGCGGTCTCCGACCTTCACGCTGGCGAGCTTCTCCAGCGTCTGCAGATCGAAGACGGTCACGGTGTTGTCGCCGCCGTTGCTTACAAAGCCGCGATTCAACTCCGGCGCCAGAGCGACTCCGTGGATGCCGGAGAGATCGGGAATGTCACCCGACACCTTCAGACTTGTTGTGTCTACCACCACGACGTGCGTCCCGCGAGTGATGAACAGCCGTTGGCCCTGCGATTCGTAAGTAAGGTAGTCCCAAAAACCTTCGCCGCCCAGCTTGACTCGATCGGCAACCTTGAACGGCGGTTGGGCCAGCGCCGGGAGCGACGCAAAAAGAATTGCTGCCAAAAAAATCGCAGAGGGTTTCAAAAGCGGCTCCTTATCATGATCGTGGTCGGGTCGGCAGGGATTCCAGCGCTCAAGGAGACAACGCTGTGGGTTGGCGGAATCCCGCTGGTAAATACCTTAGTACAGCCCGTGCCCGGGCCGCGAGGACTCGCGCAGATAATGACAAGCCGGGAGCTTTTCGCGAGCAGGAAAAGCCGGAAAACGCTAGAATAGCTGGAAGGTAACCCTCGAAAAGCAGATGGCGTCCCCGGTTGGTAGGTTCGCCTTATCAGGTATTGCATGAAGCGACTTTTTTTCGTTTTACTGGCTGTACTTCTCGGTGTTCCGTTTCTCCTGGCGCAGACTTCCGGTTCCACCAGCGACACCGTCGTCGAAGAAATCATCGCGCGCGTGAATAATAACATCATCACGCGCGCTGACCTGCGCAAGGCCAGGGAGCAGCTATTGGCCGACGCCCGCCAGGCGCCTGATCCGACTGCCGCCGAGGAGCAAGCCAAGGAGCACGAGAAGGACGTGCTGCGCGACCTCATTGACCAGCAGTTGCTCTTGCAGAAGGCCCAGGAACTTGGTATTACCGCCGATGCTGAGCTGGTGAAGAAGCTGGATGACCTGCGCAAGCAGATGCACGTCGACTCCATGGAAGAGCTGGAGAAAGCGGCGGAATCGCAGGGTGTTTCCTTTGAGGATTTCAAACAGAACCTGAAAAACAACATCCTGACCCAGCGCGTGATCGGTCAGGAAGTTGGCGGGCACATCACGGTAACGAATGCTGAAATCCAGCAATACTACGATCAGCACAAGAGCGAGATGTCGCGCCCCGAGGAAGTTCGCCTGAGCGAGATTCTCATCTCCACCCAGACCACGCCCGACGTCCAGAATGCCAAAGGAGAAAATGTGCTGCCGGAGGCGCCGGCCGACGATGTGGTGGCGAAGGCCCAGGCCAAGGCCAATCAGGTTTACGAGATGTTGAAGAAAGGCGGAGACTTCGCGGAATTGGCCAAGAAATATTCCAACGGGCCGACCTCAGCCTTAGGCGGCGACTTGGAGTACTTCAAGCGCGGTACCCTCTCGCAGCAGTTGGAGAGCAAAGTTTTCACCATGCAGGCAGGGCAATATACGGAGCCCATTCGGACCAATCAGGGCTTCGTCATCTTGAAGGTGACGGAGCATCAGGCCGCCGGCGTGCCTCCGCTGAAAGAAGTTGAAACGCAGATTCAGGAACAGATCTACGTGACCAAGATGCAACCGGCGCTGCGCGAGTACCTCACCAAGTTGCGCGAGGAAGCGTACATCGACATCAAGCCGGGTTATCTCGATACCGGGGCCAGCCCCAACGAAACCAAGCCGATCTACACTACGGCGGCCGCGACCGACACCTCATCCAAGCCCAAAAAGAAGAAGAAGTTTGGAGTCTTTTAGCTGCGAGCCGATACTTTCTCGTTTTGGGTGAGAAATCGCCGCCCAGCTCTTCCGGCAATTCGCTGGCTCCGATAACGGGCAACTGCTACCATAAGCGCTCAGCATCGCGGGAGTGGCTGCGATGCTGCCTACAGTCCCTGCATGAAGGATTTCTACATCTGCGATTGTTCCCGGGTGGAAAATCAGACCATCACGTCCTTGTTCGTCGTTGCCGTCAAGCAGGTGAAATCGAAGAAGAGTGGTGAGTTGTACCTGTCTCTTGTTCTTGCCGACCGCAGCGGGCAGCTGCAGGCAAACATGTGGGACAACGTGAACGATGCCATCTCCGCCTTCGACCAGGACGACTTTGTCAAGGTCAAGGGCATCGTCCACAAATATAACGGCCGCTGGCAGCTCACCGTTCACAAGATGCGCAAGTTGGGCGAATCCGAGATCGATTATGCGGATTACATACCCAAGACGTCGAAGGACGTGGATCAGCTTTGGCAGACGCTGTGCGATTACGTCGAGACCTTCCAGAACCCCTGGCTGAAGGCGCTGCTGAAGGAGTTCATTTCCGATCCGGCCATTGTCACTTCGTATAAAACCGCGCCTGCAGCCAAGTCACTGCACCATGCCTTCGTTGGCGGACTGCTGGACCACGTGGTTTCGCTGTTCAACATTTGCGACCTCGCGGTGCGGAACTATCCCCAGGTGAACCGTGATCTGTTGCTGAGCGGCGCGTTCCTGCATGACATCGGCAAACTGCACGAGCTGGCCTATCAGCGATCCATCGCTTACACCACCAAGGGCCAGCTGCTGGGGCACATGATCATCGAGTTGGAGATGCTGCATGCGAAGATCGCCCTCGTGCCCGGTTTTCCTGACGAGTTGAAGCTGCTGCTCGAACACATGATTATCAGCCACCATGGGCAATACGAGTTTGGCTCGCCCAAGCTGCCGATGTTTCCCGAGGCGCTCATGCTGCATTACCTCGACGATCTCGACTCGAAGATGGAGAGTATGCGCGCGCAGTTCGAACGCGAAGCCGACCTCGAGACCCCGTGGACGGGTTACAACTCGTCGCTGGCGCGTCCTTTACTGAACACGAAGAAGTTTCTGCAGAAAGAATCGGCAGGGTCGCGCGCTGCCGAGGCCGCGAGGCCGATGTCGACGGACGCTGCCGGCGAAGCGAATCATACTGTGGTACCGGCCGACTCCCGCACGAGTTCGGAAAACTCCGATTCGCAACCGGAGGCCGGCGAACCGGAGTCCACCACGCCCGGTGCTTTGCCTTCGGAGAAATCCGCGACCACGGCGTTTGAGGCCTTGCAGCGTAAGTTTGAATCGCACAAGGTCACCGCTGTTGGCGACAAAACCTGATAGCCCATCTATGCTGGATTTTGCGCAGTTTACCTGGCTTTCATTCGACTGCTACGGCACGCTGATCGATTGGGAGTCTGGAATTCTCGGCTACCTTCGCCCGCTGCTCGAGAAAAATCGCTGCTATCTCACTGACGCTGAGATCCTGACCCGATACTCCGAATTCGAGCCGCGGGAACAGTCCCCGCCCTACCGCAGCTACCGCGCAGTGTTGGCGAGTGTCGTACACGACTTTGCGCGGGAACTGGGTTTCGAGATAACTGCGGACGAGGCGGAGGGATTAGGGGAATCGATTCGTAACTGGGAGCCTTTCGCCGATACCATCGCCGGACTGCAGCGGCTGCGATCCGGCTACCAACTCGCCATCTTGTCCAACATTGATGACGATCTTTTTGTCTTCTCGGCCGCCAAGCTCTCAGTAACTTTGGATTGCGTTGTGACAGCCCAGCAAGTCGAAAGCTACAAACCCAACCTGCGCAACTTCGAGGTACTGCTGCAGCGCACGAATGTCCCACGCAGTAAGGTATTGCATGTCGCCGAAAGTCTGTACCACGATGTGGCACCCGCACGTACGCTCGGCATCGCCAGCGTCTGGGTAAATCGCCGGCAGAACAAAGACGCGGCGGCGAGCAAGCTGGTGCCGGCAGCACCCGACCTGGAAGTGCGGGACATTCTGGAGCTGGCGAAGATTGCGGGTTTGTGAATTGCTGGTGAATCCGGCAATACCGCCGGCTGTTCAAAAACTGCTTTAACCGCCGGTCAGCACCCGGCTGTTAGGCGTTCTCCCTTAGTAATGGCTTGCACGCATTTCCGTCTTGACGATTCGGATAGAATGGCTGAAGATTTGATGACCGCATCCTGGTGATTGCGGACATTGGTTGATCTGTGCTCCCGCTGTTTCTTGGGTCAGATGGAGCTGCTGCGCGCCGTCGTACTTTACCCAGTCTGGCCTGGAAAGGTTCGTGGAATGAGTCCCAGGTTGACCCTACTCTTCCTCTGCGATCAATCTTCCCTGTATTCCGGGTTCATCTCAGCTTTTTCCGCGGCAGGTTTCCAGATCCTGCTGGCGGGCAGCGTTCTCCACGCCAGCAAGATTCTTCATCATCGGCCGGTAGACGCGGTCATCATTCGTCATGATTCACAATGTGATGATCGCCCCTCCGCCGCTCACTTCAAGCGCTTGCAGCCGCGCATGCCGATCTTCCTCATCACCGACGAAGCTCAGCCCCGGCAAGATGCGATCGATTCGATTTGGCGGGCGGAAATTGGCGACGACGTCGTCACCCACGCGATGGCCACGTTTTTCAAGCAGTACTTCCGGCCCTCGCGCTTCGCACGTTCCGGGAAGGTCGTCGGCGATTCCAACTTCGACGCAATGCGTATCACCCCGCAGCAGGCCAGCTAGAACGCTCTACTTTCTTCGTTGCGGCTCGTTGCGCGCGCGGTTCTTGATCCAGATCGGCGTGCCGACAAATCCGAAGGCAGCGCGAATCTGGTTTTCCAGGAAGCGCTCGTAGGAGAAGTGCAGTTTGACGGCGCGATCGGTGAACAGGATGAAGGTGGGCGGCGACACCGCCGCCTGGGTCATGTAGTAGATCTTTACCCGTTTCGCCACCGGCACCGACGCGCGCTCAAAATCGATGTGCTTCAGGAAGCGATTCATCTCCCCGGTCCCGACCCGCTTGCGCCGTTCCCGCGCCACCAGATTAAGCGTGGCGAACAGTTTGTCCAATCCCTGTCCGGTGGTGGCGGAGACGAAAACGATCGGCGCATAGGACAGGAACTTGAGATGGCGTCGCACCTGCTGCTCGTAGATGTCGCGGTCGGCAGTTGGCTTGCCGGTGCGGCGGTTCTCCGGCTTAACGGGCCCCCCGGCGAGCGCCGCTTTTGCGCTTCCTGGGGTGGTCACCAGGTCCCACTTGTTGATGACGATGATCACCGACCGCCCGCTCTCATGCGCGTAGCCGGCGATCGTGGCGTCGCCGGCGGTAACTCCCTCGGTCGCATCGATGATCATCAGGGCGACGTCTGCCGCTTCCAGATGCTTCCGCGCCATCACTACGGACAGCTTCTCCGCCATCAGTTCAGTCTTACCCTTACGGCGAATGCCGGCCGTATCGATGAAGCGGTAGGTCTGTCCGCCGCGTTCTACCAATTCGTCAACCGCATCGCGGGTGGTGCCGGCGACAGGCGACACAATGGCGCGCGAACTTCCCGTCAGCGCGTTCAGCAGCGTCGACTTGCCGACATTTGGACGCCCGATGATGGCGACCTTGGTCTCGGTGTCCCGATCTTCTTCTGGTAATGTTTGCTCGGCATCCTCGTCTGTTATCCCGACCGAGGGCTTCCCCTTGAGCTGGGCGATCTGCGGTCCGGCCGAATTAGCCGAAGCATCGTCTTTCGGAATCACACCGAGCACATGCTCCAGCAATTCCGCTACCCCGGCCCCATGCTCGGCGGAAATGGGGAACAGTTCTTGAATGCCCAGCCGGCGAAACTCTTCGGCATAAGGTTCCAGCTTGGGCGTATCAACTTTGTTTACCGCCAGCAGCAGCGGCTTTCCAGTGCGCAGCAGCAAGCGAGCCAAATCGATGTCGGGCGACGCGAGTTCGGTGCGCCCATCGACGACCAGCACGATCGCATCGGCTTGGTCGAGCGCGACGCGTGCCTGGCGGAAGATCTCCGCTGGAATCAGCGCCTGATCGTCGGGAATGATGCCGCCGGTATCGACGACGCGCAGCTTGCGGCCAAGCCATTCCGCCTCGCCATAAATGCGATCGCGAGTGATACCGGGTTCGTCGCCGACAATGGCACGGCGCGATCCCACCAGCCGGTTGAACAACGTGGACTTGCCGACATTCGGCCGGCCAACGATGGCCAACGTGGGAAGTGTTTCAGCTATGGCACCAGGGCGAGTTTTTTCTGATCGAGTGACCAATCGGACTCTTTCGGCAGCGGTGGCCGCACCGACTATTATAGGAACAAGGTCCTCGCGCTTGTCTTCCACCACCCAATCCGCTGCCACAGCCGCGCGTTTGCCGTCGCTGTACCAGTTCTTTGGTCCCGGCGGAGTGCTGGCGCGCACCCATCCCGCGTATGAGTTTCGCCGCGGCCAATTGCAAATGGCAGAGGCGGTCGAGCAGGCGTTGCAGGACCGGCGACATCTGATCGTCGAAGCTGGCACGGGTACGGGTAAGACGCTGGCTTATCTGCTGCCCCTCATCCGCTCCGGCAAGCGCGTCATCATCTCCACCGGAACGAAGACTCTTCAGGAGCAGCTCTACTTCAAGGACGTTCCTTTCCTGCAGGAGCATCTGGGAGAGTTGCGTGTCTGTTACATGAAGGGCCGCGCCAATTATCTTTGCCGCAAGAAGCTCTACGACCTGACCTCGCAGCCGGTGCTGAACGGCCTGGAAGAAATTAACCAGTTCCGCATCATCAGCAATTGGGAGAAGACAACGGAGACGGGCGACCGCGCCGAACTCGCCGAGCTGTCCGAGTCGAGTCATCTGTGGCCGAAGCTCGACGCACGCACCGATCGCTGTCTCGGCGCCGAGTGCCAGCAGTTCGACCGCTGCTTCATCACCGAGATGCGGAGGCGGGCGGCGGAGAGCGACATCATCATCGTGAATCACCATCTCTTTTGCGCGGATCTTGCCATCAAAGCCGCGACCGACCGCCAGCCGGATGCCGGCGTGCTGCCCGACGCGGGTATCGTGCTCTTTGACGAAGCGCACGAACTGGAAGACGTTGCCGCCAATTACTTCGGGGTAACGGTTTCGAACCTGCGAGTTGATGACCTGCTGCGCGATGTCGAGAGCACCTTGCGTCAGGCGGGCGCCCCGTTTGCGGACGTACTGCAGGCGTCGGCCCGCGTGCGCGAGCACTCGCAGCTGTTCTTCGCGACCATTCCGCCGGGCGAGGGGCGCTTCGCCTTTGAAAACCGGGCCGATTTCCTGGAAGAGAATGGCGACGAATACCTCGGTCTGCAGAACGCGCTGACCCATCTCTATACCGAACTGCAAGCCGTGCCCAAGAAACCGGAGGAAGTACACGCGATGGCGCGCCGGGTGGAAGAATTGCGTGTGCAGCTCGGCTTCATCCTGGAATCGCAGGAGCGCAACACGGTGTTCTGGATCGAGCGCCGCGGAGAGCAGCCGGCAAAATCCGGCGGGCGCGTTGCTCCGGGCCGTCGCAGCTTTTCGCACAATGTCTTTCTACAGGCCACGCCGATTACGGTGTCGGAGATCTTGAAAAGCACATTGTTTGAGAACTTGGAGTCGGCCGTGCTGACCTCGGCGACGCTCGCTGTCGCCGGCGGATTTCAGTACATCCGCGACCGCCTGGGCATTCAGAACGCGCGTGAGCTGGTCGTTCCTTCGCATTTCGATTATCGGAGCCAGGCGCTGTTGTATGTTCCGCCCGATCTTCCCGATCCGCGCGATCCGCGCTTCATCGATCGTGCTGCACAGCGCGTGCGGCAGCTGCTGGAGATCACCCGCGGCCGGGCATTCTGCCTGTTTACCAGCTACGCACTGATGCATCAGCTCTACGAGCAGCTTTTGGGCGAGCTCAGTTTCCCCATGCTGCTGCAGGGCAGTGCTCCCAAGAACGCGTTGCTCGACGAATTTCGTATGACGCCGAACGCCGTCCTGTTCGCAACGTCGTCGTTCTGGCAGGGAGTCGATGTGCAGGGAGAGCAGTTGAGCTGCGTGATCATCGACAAGCTGCCATTCGCGGTGCCGAACGATCCCGTAGTCGCTGCGCGCGTGCGGGGGGTTGAGGAAGACGGCGGCAACGCTTTCTATGACTACCAGGTTCCCAGTGCGGTGATCGCGCTCAAGCAGGGATTCGGACGACTGATTCGCTCGCTTCACGACCGCGGATTGCTCTGCCTGCTTGACAATCGCATCCTCAACAAGCGCTACGGGCGAGTGTTTCTCGACAGCTTGCCGAGCTACAGCCGGACGACCGATCTTGCCATCGTCCAGTCCTTCTTCCACGACCCGGCCTGAAGCGGAGTCTCGGCCGGGGGCTGCTTCCGCGCGAACAGCTCAATGTGACCGCCATCACAGAAGCTTAGTACGCGACACGCGCATGTTGGATGGTTCAGGAATCGGCGGCGATGAACTATCCCTTTTGGCAATTGAGTTTTCCCGGCGGACTGCTGATTGCCTTTGTAGCGGTCGTGCACGTCTTTATCTCGCACTTTGCTGTGGGCGGTGGGGCTTATCTGGTCCTGCTGGAGCGCAAGGCCAATCGCGAGAACGATGCGGGTCTGCGGGAGTATGTGCGCCGCCACGCGAAATTTTTTGCCTTGCTCACGCTGGTGGCGGGAGCGCTTACCGGCGTTGGCATCTGGTTCACCATCGGACTGGTCAGCCCCGAAGCCACCTCGTCGCTGATTCACACCTTCGTCTGGGGCTGGGCCATCGAGTGGGTCTTCTTCTTCGTAGAAATCACCGCCGCGCTGATCTATGCCTACGGCTGGGATCGAATGGATCGTGCGGCGCACATGGCGGTCGGGTGGGTGTACTTCGTCGCTGCGTGGGCGAGCCTCGCTATTATCAATGGCATTCTCACGTATATGCTCACACCCGGGCGATGGCTGCAAACCCATGCCTTCTGGAGCGGCTTTTTCAATCCCACATATTGGCCTTCGCTGACCGTTCGCACCGGCATGGCAGTGGTGCTGGCGGGAATGTTTGGACTGGTCACCGGGTTGAGAGTCGCGCCGCCGACCCGCGAGCGGGTAATACGCTACGCCGGAATTTGGGTTCTGCTGGGGCTCGCATTTCTGGCCATGCCTGCCAGGTGGTACTTTGCCGATTTCCCCCCACAGGCGCACAGTTATTTCATTGTGGTATTGCCGGCGATGCGGCGCGTGATCGACCTGGGCGTGGCGGCTGCGATGCTGGGATTCGTTCTGGTTGCGGTGTTTGCCGTCGCCCGCCCCGATTGGCTCAGGGCGCCGGCGGTTGCTGTGGTTCTGGTTTGTGGATTCGCGATCATGGCTGCCGGCGAATACAGCCGCGAATTCGCTCGCAAACCCTTCGCCATCGGAAGCTACATCTACTCCAACGATCTTCGCGTCGCCAATTTCGATCGGTATGACAGTTCGGGCTTCGCGCGGAATGCGAAATGGCTGGACCGCGAAAGCGCGGATCAGTGGTCGCAGGGGAAGCAGATTTTCGCCATCGAATGCGGCGCCTGTCATAGCGTGGACGGATATCGCGCGATGACGCCGCGAGTGCGCGGCTGGAGCCCCGAATTCGCTGCCGACATCCTGCAACACCTGCCGGCGCTGCGCGGCACCATGCCCCCATTTGCCGGAAACGAGCACGATCGAGCAGCGGTTGGGGAATATCTGGCGTCGCTGGCGCCGGTCACAGAAGAGACGGGAGCGCCATCGGCGGGGCTGGGGCGCGAGGTCTTCCTGCATCGCTGCTCCATGTGCCACACGGTGCAGGGTAAATTCCAGCCACTGGACCTGGCCGGCAGCGATGCCGACTCCATCGACGGCATGTTGCAGCAACTGGACAGCCTGAATCCGGAGATGCCGCCGTTCCATGGAACGGAACGGCAGCGCAAGGCATTGGCCATGTTCCTGCAGAGCGGCGCACACCAATAACCGCGCCCTCAGTGAGACGACTGTGATGAGCAATTTCATTCCGCTACCGACACCTGATCCGATGCCGTTGCCCGGCCCGCTGTGGCTGATCATGACGCTTTTGCTCTTGACCTTTCTTCTGCACCTGCTGGCCATGAACCTGACCGTCGGCGGAACGGCCATGGCAGTCGTATGCAAGCTGCGCCGCAAATCAGATTCCTTTGCCGATCGGCTGGCCGGCGATCTGCTGCGCATTCTGCCGTTCTCATTGGCCTTTACCATCACGCTGGGTGTCGCAGCGCTGCTGTTCGTGCAGGTACTGTATGGCAACTTGCTCTATGCCAGTTCCATACTCATCGGTGCATTCTGGATCGCCGTCATCCCCATGCTCATCTTGGCTTATTACGGTCTTTACTACAGCAAATCCCACGCGAACCATTCCTGGGTGCTGGGGCTTTCGCTGGTGCTGATGCTGGCCATCGGGTTTATCTACGTGAACAACTTCACGCTGATGCTGACTCCGCAGCGTTGGCTCGAGATGTATCGGCAGAGCACGTCGGGCGTGAACCTCAACTGGCATGAAGCGACCCTGGCGCCGCGATATCTGCACTTCATGCTGGGCGCGTGTGCGATCGTGGGATTGGTGGTTTTTACTGCTGGGGTCTGGAAGCGCTCGACCGAATACGGTCAGTGGATGCTCCGGTCTGGTTTGCAATGGTTTGTCGTACCCACCGTGCTCAATTACTTGGTCGGAATATGGTTCGTGATGGCCCTCCCGCGCAACGTGCTGCTGGACCTGTTCGCAGGGGACGTCGTAGGTGCTTCTCTGCTCGGGCTCGGTATGCTGCTGCCGCTGGGGGCGGTCGCCCACGTTCTGCTCGCGCAGCGCAGCGCGAAGCCGTATCTGCATGCCCGGCTGGCGATCGCAGCCACGTTGCTGACATTCGTCGTCATGGTCTCGTTGCGGCAGGTGCTCCGTACTATCTACGTCGCGGCCTTTGCCGGACTGCGCAATCTGCCGGTCGCGCCGCAGTGGAGCGTCATCGGACTGTTCCTGCTGGTGTTCGTCGCCGGCCTGGTTACGGTGTACGTGATGTTGAAGAAGATACGGCCGAGCCAGGGGCAATCGGCGCTGGGAGCGTCCGCCCGATAAGGCTTGCGGCCCGGACAAAATGAGGTGCCGCATTCCGGGCTCTGCCGGGCAACCGCTATCGAGTTGGGCGAACCCCCTCCGCGCAAACAAGCTAAAATAAGAAATCATCGAGCCGCGAATTTCCGCGGACATTCCGACGCTCGCCGAAGCGCTCGACGGGTGAGAAATCATGTACGAAGTTACCGTTGAAGATACATTTTCCGCCGGCCACTTCCTGCGCAACTATCGCGGCAAGTGCGAGAAACCGCACGGACACAACTATCGGGTGCGCGTGACCCTCAGCGGGGAAGAATTGGACCAGGCCGGGCTGTTATTGGATTTCAAGGAGCTGAAAGACGTTCTGCGGCCGGTGATGAACTATCTCGATCACGAGATGATCAACGAACTGGAGCCCTTCACCACGGTGAACCCCTCGGCCGAGAACCTGGCCAAATACTTCTTTGACGAGACCAACACCCGGCTCCGGCAAAGCACGAACGGTCGCGTGCGGGTGAAAGACGTCACCATTTGGGAGACGGACACGACGACCGCGCGATACAGCGAGTAAGGAAGCCGCTCCTCGCGTTTCGCTCTTGCCAGAGTATCGCGCAGACACTCATCAGCCCCCGGCGAACAGCGAAGAACGAACGGCGAACGATGCAGATCATCGAAATCTACAAGTCGTTGCAGGGTGAGTCGTCCTACGCGGGGCTGCCGTGTGTCTTTGTGCGTCTGGCGGGATGCAACCTGCGCTGCGCCTGGTGTGACAGCGAATACACCTTCAAGGGCGGCTCGAAGATGACGCGTCAGCAAGTGGAGCAGGAAGTGCAGCGCCTGTCGCCCAACGGCGGCCTGGTGGAGATCACAGGCGGCGAGCCCCTCCTGCAAGAGCGGGAAGCGGTGCCGCTGATGCAATCGCTGGCTGCAGGTGGGTATACGGTTCTGCTAGAGACCAGTGGCGAGCGGCCACTGGAAAACGTTCCCGCAGCAGTGATCAAGATTCTCGATGTGAAGTGCCCCGACTCAGGCGAGGGCGGCACGTTTCGCATGGAGAATCTCGAATGCCTGACGCGGGGCGACGAGGTCAAGTTCGTAATCGCCAGCCGGGGCGATTATCTCTTCGCCCGCGATTTTGTGCGCGAGCACGATCTCGGCTCCAAAGCGGCTGTGATCTTTTCGCCGGCGTTTCGCAAGGATGCCACGGGCGCGCGCGACGTTTCGCATTGCCTGGTCGATCCGCAGCAACTCGCCGAGTGGATGCTGGCCGACGGCATCAACGCGCGCTTCGGCTTTCAGATTCATAAGTTCATCTGGGAGCCGTCGTTGAAAGGAGTATGACCGCTTTACGCCCTGGCCGGAATGCGGCGAACACATGATCTGGCGAAAAACGAACAGCGAACGGCGCACGCCAAGATGAATCATTCGAATTTCAAAATCGTCGTCTCCCTCTCCGGCGGCATGGACTCCGCCGTCTGCGCTGCGCTCGCAGTACGCGATGCCGGCGCGGACAGCGTCGCCGCACTGCATATCAGCTACGGGCAACGCACTGAGGCGCGCGAACAGACGTCATTCCTCTCGATTTGTGAGCGGCTGGGAATCCATCGCCGGCTGGTGGTACGCACGCCGTTCTTCCGCGCCATCGGCGGCTCCGCATTGACCGATCATCAAATTGGAGTACCCGAAGCCGGCCCGGAGATCGGCGCCGAGATCCCCGTGACCTACGTGCCTTTTCGTAATGCGCACTTCCTGTCGGCCGCGGTGAGCTGGGCCGAGGTGCTGGGCGCCGAGCGGATTTTCATTGGCGCCGTCGAGCAGGACAGCTCGGGATATCCCGATTGCCGCCCGGAGTTTTATCGGGCGTTCAATGAGACGATACGTGCTGGTACGAAAGAGGGCTTGATCCACGTGGAGACGCCCCTGATCGCGCTCAGAAAGTCCCAGATTGTGACGCTCGGCCTTGAATTGGGCGCGCCCTTCGATTTAACGTGGTCATGCTACAGCCGGGACGACCAGGCATGTGGCGCTTGTGACAGTTGCGTTCTGCGGCTGCGGGCCTTTGCGGCTGCCGGCGCTTGCGATCCCATTCCATATCTGTCGCAGGCTGCGGTACAGGACTTTTCATGAAGAAAATTGAATCAGCGCAGATGATCGTGAGCGGGGGACAACGATCGTCATCGGTTTTGCGCGCAGGAGGAACCATGAAGAAATCTATCAAGCTGCTGACTTTGTTTTTTGCCTTGAGCCTGTGTGCCGCCCCGCTGTGGGCGCAAATTACAGGAACGATTACGGGCATTGCCAAAGATAAGGATGGCAAGCCGATTTCGGGAGCCACGGTCCAGCTCGTCAATACGCAAACCGGCACCAAGTACAACCTGAAGACCAATTCCAAGGGCGCGTATTACTCCGTTGGCATCGGCTTAGGAACGTACCGGGCCGCGCTGATCAAGGACGGCCAGGAAATCGATTCGCACGGCAACGTTGTGATCGAGGCCAGTGGTGAGCGCGAGTGCGATTTCGATCTTGCGAAGGACGAGGCGGAGGCGGCAGCACAGCAGCAAAAAGCTGCAAGCGAGCAAAAGGAGAACGAAAAAATCAAAAACCTCAATCAGATCCTGAAGCAAGCCAAGGATCTGGAGGGGGCGGGAAACTACCAGCAGGCCGTGACCATCCTGCAGCAGGCGACGCAGACCGCGCCGAATCAGGATTTGCTGTGGGCGTATCTAGGCGACGCGCAGCGCGGAGCAAAGCAGTATCCGGATGCGATTCAGTCCTATCAAAAAGCGCTGGCCATAAAGCCGAACGATGGACCGTACATGGCGCAAATGGCCGACGCGTATGCCAAATCCGGTCAGACTGACAAGGCTATCGAGCAGTATAAGGCGGCGGCGCAGGCTGATCCGCAGAATGCTGCTGCCTACTACTACAACGAGGGAGCAGTCCTGACCAACGCGGGCAAAGTCGATGACGCAATCGCCGACTTCGATAAGGCCTTACAGCTCGATCCCACCCGAGCGGACGCGTATTACTGGAAGGGTGTTGACCTGATGGGCAAGGCAACGATGAAAGACAACAAGATGGTTGCCCCTGCCGGAACCGCGGAGGCTTTCAACAAGTATCTGGAGCTACAGCCGACCGGCAAGTACGCGGAGGCGGCCAAGCAGATGCTCGCCAGCATCGGTTCGTCGGTCGAAACCAGTTACGGCAAATCGAAGAAGAAGTAGTTGATCGCTTTCCTACCATAGTGAGCAGAATTACGCGGCTTCAGTGGCGGAGTTGATGTTCCAGCAACTGAAGCCGTTCTTTTTTCGCCGGCGTAGTAATCCGTATCCGTGTCCCTGAACTTCGAGCCGCCTCGCTCAAGTAAAATTGGGTTGTGTCAGTTTCTGTGATTCGATCCGCGGAACTCCCGCTGCCGCCCTTTGGTGACGCACGCAGACTGGTGGAAGAGTACGCTGCGACGCTTTCTCCCACCGAGCCGGAATTGCTTCCTTTGCTCGAATCCGCCGGCCTGGTACTGGCGGAGGATCTGCGCGCCGACCGCGATTTCCCCCCATTTCCGCGATCGACCCGCGACGGATTTGCCCTGCGATCCTCCGATGTTGCCGTCGTTCCCACGCGACTACGCTGCGTCGCAGAGATCAGGGCGGGCGCGACAACCGAGCAGAGCAATATCACCGTGGGTGCTGGGGAGGCGGTTGAAATCATGACCGGCGCTCCGGTTCCCCAAGGGGCGGACGCGGTCGTCATGGTCGAGCACACTCAGCGCAGCGGCGAGACGATCACGGTTCAGCGCGCGGCGGCGGCCGGCGAGAACATCGTCGCGCGTGGCTCCGAAGCGCAACGCGGAGACCTCATGGTGGGGCGCGGCATCCGCGTGAACCACACGATCATCGCGGTTGCGGCGGCGTTGGGCCGGGCTGAGTTGTCGGTCTACCGGCGCCCGCGGGTCGCCATTCTCGCCACCGGCGACGAGGTCGTGGACATCAACCTACAACCCGGGCCCAACGAGATCCGCAATTCCAACAGCTACTCGCTCGCCGCCCAGATCGAAGCCGCCGGCGGTCAGCCGATGCTGCTGCCCATTGCGAAAGACGAACCCGATGACCTGGCGCTGCTTCTGCGCAAAGGTCTGGAAGCCGATCTGCTGCTGATCACCGGTGGCGTCTCGATGGGCCGGTACGACCTGGTGGAGCAGGTGCTGAGTTCCTTCGAGGCCAGGTTCTTTTTTACCGGCGCGATGATTCAACCGGGCAAACCGGTGGTTTTCGGCGAGGTCCGATCGCAAGAAGCGACTCCATTCTTCGGCCTGCCCGGCAATCCCGTTTCGACCATGGTGACCTTTCAGCTGTTTGCGCGGCCCATTCTCGAGGCGCGGTCAGGCGCGAAGCCGCAGCGGTTGCCGTTCGTGCACGCCGTTCTTAAATCCGACTTCACCAGCAGGACCGGCTTGACGCGGTTTCTGCCGGCCCGGGTTTCCGGCGGGCCGGAGCAGCCGCAGGTTGAGCTGTTACGCTGGCAAGGTTCCGGCGACCTGATGGCGGTCGTGAAATCGAACTGCTACATTGTGGTACCCCCCCAGCGGGAGAGGTTTTCCGCGGGAGAAGCTGTTACGATTCTGCTGTTCTGATGGCAAAGCCCAGGACCAACTCGAAGCGGCTGTCGCATTATGATGCTGCCGGCCAGGCTGCGATGGTCGATGTGTCCGCCAAGACACCCAGCGTGCGCGAAGCTGAAGCCACCGCCTTCGTGGCTATGAAGCCAGAGGTGCTGCAGGCGTTGCCCTGGAACCGCAAGGGCGATCCATTGGAGGTCGCTCGCATCGCCGGGATGATGGCGGCCAAGCGCACCTCGGAGCTGATTCCGATGTGTCATCCCATTCCGCTCGCCAAGGTTGACGTTCAAGCCGACCTGCATGAGGACGGGATTGCAATTCGTTCACTCGCCCGCACTACGGCTGTGACCGGGGTCGAGATGGAGGCGCTGGTTGCCGCAGCGGTTGCCGCGTTGACCGTCTACGACATGTGTAAGGCCCTGGACAAAGGCATTGCGATACGCGAGATCGTTCTTGAGCGCAAATCGGGTGGAAAGAGCGGCCCATACCGGCGTGATCGAAAGGGCCGCCAAGCTAATCCGGCAATCTGATACGATGCGAATGCCTCTAGTTTCTGCGCGATATGTCTCACGTTTGTAGCAGGCTTTAGTTTCGCGAACACCGGATAAAGAGCTTGGGCATTCGTCGAACCGCGGTCGTCCTCACCATTAGTGACTCTCGCTCCGCTGGCCAGGGAGTGGATCTCTCCGGCCCCGCGGTCGCTGAAGTCCTACGGCAAAGCGGGTTCCAGGTGCAGCGGCAGGTGATCGTCGCCGACGATCAGCCCAAAATTGAAGCCGCTCTTAAGAGCTTCTGCGACGAGGTTCAGCTGATCGTCACGACTGGCGGCACCGGCGTCGCGACGCGCGACGTCACCCCGGAGGCCACGCGCGCGGTATGCGAGCGCTTCCTTGACGGGATACCGGAGAGGATGCGTACGGTGGGATTTTCACGGACGCCGATGGCTCTGCTGAGCCGCAGCGTTTGCGGCATTCGCGGGCGGACCATCATTCTGAATTTGCCCGGCAGTCCCGACGGCGCGGTGCAATCACTCCAGGCGGTCGTAGAGGTCCTGCCTCACGCCGTCGATCTTCTCGCCGGGAAAACGGCGCACCACGGATAGCCGATCCGGTGGTCTTCAGGCCGACCACGGTCGGCCGCGCTAGCGTTTTGTGGCGATAGACGGAATCGAAATGGTTGCGAACTGCTGATGGTTATCGGCGCGTCGGTGGCCGCAAGCCGCAATCGCTTAAGATAAGAGACGAGCAGCTTTCAGCGCTTTCTAATCGCCGCTTGGATCCCGTTACCCATCTTCTGACAGGGGCGTGCCTTGGCCGCTCCGGCTTCAACCGCAAAACCGCACTTGCCACGCTCACCATGACGCTGGCCGCGGAGGCGGCCGACGTCGATGTCGTGTGGGGTTTCAAGGGTTCGATCGCCGGACTGCAGCATCATCGCGGCATCACCCACAGCTTTGTCGGTGTGCCGTTTGTAGCCGGAGCCGTGCTGGCCTTCGTCTATCTGTTGCACCGGTTACGATCGCGCAAGGAAAGGCCGCCTGGCGAACAAAGGTCGCGAGCCGCCGTGCCGGTGCGGTGGGGATTTCTGTATTTTTGCGCGCTGCTGGCAGCGCTCAGCCATCTGCTACTGGATTACACCACTGCGTACGGCATTCGGCTCTTCGAGCCGTTCAACTACCGCTGGTATTCGTGGGACCTGGTCTTCATTGTCGAGCCCTTGATGCTGATTGCGCTTGTTCTGGGCCTGGCGCTGCCTGGCTTCTTCGGTCTGATCAGCCAGGAGATCGGCGAGCGGCGCAAGGGCCCGCGCGGGCGCACCGCCGCGATCATTGCCCTGGCCTGCGTGATTGCGATCTGGGGAGTTCGCGATTATCAGCATCGGCGCGCGATCAACGCGCTGAATTCGTTTCTGTATCACGGCGCCGAACCGCTGCGAGTTGCTGCCTATCCCTACATGATCGATCCCTTCCGCTGGCACGGCGTTGTCGAGACGACGGACTTCTTCGAAACGGTGCCGGTGAACTCCTCGCAACCCGATGTGAATTCCGACCAAGGCATCGTGTTTTACAAGCCGCCTGAAACCGATGTTCTGAACGCGGCCAAGGCCTCCTATATGGGGAGGGTCTATCTCGACTGGGCAGTGTTTCCGTATGTGACCCAGCAGAAGCTCGATAACGGAGATTTTCTGGTGAACTTCGAGGACCTGCGATACGCCTACCCGTCACGCGGACACAGTGCGCCGCTAGGCGGCTTCGTGCTGCTCAGTCCTGATCTGCATGTCTTGCAAGAGGGAATGAACTCCAGCCGGCCGCCGTCGCTGGAGAGCATGCAATCGACCCCGCGAAATTAATCGCCTTATCCCGCCGAATCGCCTCGCGGCGCGCCAGAACTCATTTATGCGGACTTATGGGCGCGTGCTTTGCCGGCGGATCCGCCTCCAGGCTCTTGCTGACAACCTCGGCGACGATCGCATTACCGTTAGCGTTGAGATGGATGTCGCCGAAGGTCCAGTACCTCAGATACCAGCAGCCGGGCTCCCATTTGGGGCATTGCGCTTTCGCGGCGAAGAACTCGGGGAACGCGGTGATGAAACGCTTGCACTTTCCCTCGCACCAGTCGCGCCAGATCTGTACCTCGCGCGAGTTGACGTTGTCGTAGATCATGGTTGCCGGCCAGGGGTACACCACCACGCTGATCGGGATGTTTCGCTTCGCCAGGTCCTGCCAGATCAAATCCATCTTGCGTTTTTCTTTAGCGATGCCGCCCTCGACGCCGAGCGGCGCAAATCCGAGTTCAAACGGCTGGTCCTCAACGACCTTGCGATAGGTCCAGCCGGAGCGCTCGAGGTTGAAGACATTGCCGTTGAAGCCGTGATCAAGATGGTAGTAGCCGGTGCCCACCAGCAGGCGCTCGCCAAATGTCCAGACATAGTTCGTGAGCACCAGGTATTTGCTGACGAACTTGCGCAGATGGGAATACCAATCCTGGTAGTGATATTGATATTTCGCCAGCCGTACCGCGCCGGTGTCGTCCACGTCGCTCACCAGCGCCGCCTCGTCCTGTACGTCGGAGATGTCGATGAAGACGATTGCCTCATCGAAGTCGAGGCCGCTCTTCACCGCAATGCGTTCGGTGTTGAGATAGTTCGAAGGCTCATAGCCTCCTACGCCGCCGTTCAGGATTTCATATTGCGGGAACTTCGCCGCCAGGCGTCCTACAAAGCTGGTATCCCAAGGCCCCATGGATTCGGTAAAGGAGTCGCCAAGCATCAGGATTCGCGGTCGCGGATCGGTGAGCGGGACCTGTCGCACCACCTTGTCGCGGAAGCCCTGACTATCGACATTGAGCGTGTAGCGCTCCTGGCCCCAGGCGCGCGTGGTGGAGCAATACGGCTGCAATGCCAAAACGCGGAAGGGGTCGCGACCCAGGCATCCGAAGATCTCTGACGGAGTAGGAACTGCCGATTTACGGAACAGGAAGCTGTACGCGGCATCAAGAGTTACAAAAGCAGCCAGACAAAACACCATGGACAGAGCCAGCAGCAGCAGCTTCTGTCCCATGGAGGGCGTCGCTCCGGCGGTGGCTGCTCCCGTCTGGTTCGATACTGCCTGCGTCATCTACTGAGTTCCTTCTCCGGAGGAAATATGCACGTCATCCCAGTACACCGCGCCGGCGCCGGCTCCGCGCGCCAGGTGAATTCGTATCGCACCCTCACGTCCCACAATGAAGGAGCGCGAAAGCTGCTGCCATCCGGGATCGCAGCGAATCGCAGGTGACGAGACCGCAGTGTTATCACTGGGATTGTAGATCGTGAGCTGGGCGGTCGGCGCGGCGCCGGGATCCGCGGAAACCCACGCCGAGACCGTGTATCTGGCGCCCGGCTGCAAACCGTTGATGTCCTGATAGACGGTGCCGGCGCCTCCGGTCTCGATCAGACTGTACGTCCCGCTGTGCGCGTGTGAATTGGTCACGCTCGCATCGACCCCGTTCGTCGACCACGGCGCTACGTTCGCATCTTCGAATCCGGGATTCGCCACCGCGCTCTCGACGCGCTGCTCCGGCGTCATGAGCACCGGGCTGAGCCCGAAGTCCGTCTTCGTCGAGCAGAGAATGAAGTGATCCAGATCGTGGCACTTGCCCGGGCCGGTGGGGCCCTGCGCGATTTTTTCGGCAACGTCTGGCGTGACCACGTAAGCGGAATCATCGTCGAGCGGTTGGTGCGACAGTTCCGGGATCGCTTGCTCGCAGTGATAATCCAGCGCGGTTCCCGTGTAGCGCGCCGACTGATAGCTGTTGATCCGCATCTTCTGCTGTACGGCCAGAAAGCCGAAGACACGATATCCTTCCGGGCCACCGGGCGATGCGTTCTTGGCACACTGCCACGCCGGCAGGACGATGAGGTTCTGGTGCTGTGTGCCGAGTTCGTGCCAGATCGAAGATTGCAGTGGCGACGGATGCTCCTCGCTGATCGTGGTACGCACCCAGTGACGCAGCGAGCTGGTGTCGGCGAATTGCAGGATGAGGGCCACAGCAATCAGGAGGTTCGCCCATGTTCGGCGTAAGAGCAAGAACGGCGCAACCAGTATCGCTGTAAGGATCGCGTAATAAGGCGCCCAGAACAACCGCCCCGTTGCGCGAAGCGGCGCAAAATATTCTGAAAAGCGCTGCGAGGGGTCCAAATCAATCAGCGTTCTTGCCCCCAGCGTGATCCTGGTCGACAAAGCCAGCGCCGTCAGAATCAGGCAACCGAGCGCGAGCGGCACGAACCAGCGCTTGTCGGGCCACGGCAGTTTCCCGCGATGCGAGATCGCCATCACAATGACGATGGCCGCGACGATGAGAACGCCAGCGCCGAGATAGTTATAGCCTTCGTATTGCCCGAGGCTGGCGCTGTGCAGCCGCGGGAAGATAAGCGAGGTCCAGCCGCGCGGATCGATGGGCGCGAGCAGGTTCATCGAGAGATCGCGATATCCGCCGCTGCCGTAGCCGCGCCCGCCGCTGATCACCAGCCCCAGCGAGTACGCCATCGCGAAGCCCACTGCTCCCAGCAGGCCGACGACCCCGACAGATTGCGTCAGCGTGACCTCGCGGCGCCACAGCAGGCTCGCAGCCCCCACGATGAGGATCAGCAAAACTTCGAAGGCGAGATAGGGATTGATGCCGACTGAGATCGCCGTCAAAACAGCCGCTGAAATCACAAAGCGGCGCGCAGCCCCCGGCGACTTCTGCTGCGCTTTCGCAAACACATAAAGCGCGGCAATCAGCACCCACTGATTGCTCAGCGAATAGTGTCCCCAAAATCGGTAATTCAGCGGCGGAGCCAGCAGGAAAAACGCGCTGCATAATGCGAGGCTGACCGGATTCGGCCCGATCAGCAATCGCAAGAGGCGGAAGGCGAAGAAGAACTGCAGCGCACAAACCAGGACAACTTCGATGCCGAAGTACTGCGCGGGCTCCGGCAACAGCGGCGACAGAGGTTTCAGCACCACTGCCATCAGCGGATTGAGATCGATCAACGCAACGCTTTCGCCCTTGGGATATCCCAGGCGGTCGGTGTAGGTCAGCGGCCAGTGCCAGTGCGGGTCCTGGCGGAACATCTCCCATCCCACGTAGTGGTATGCGGGGTCGTAGGCCACCCAATTCACATTGCGCGGATTCAGTGGTGTCGGACCCATCACCAGCAGTGCATAGAAAAAACCTGCCAGCAGGGCGAGCGCGAGGTCGAACCAGAGGGAGTCAAACCAGCGCGTACGATGCTGCGTCGCAGCTGAGCCTGCACCTGCGTCCAGCGAACCGGCAAGTGGCGAGGTTGCGGTGTTCATGCGCAGGGGCGAGGTAAGTCCTGGGGAATGTGGCTGTGAAGTAGAAGGCACTCCGGCCCAACGAGAGTAACACAAAAGCCGCAGTTCGCTTATTGCTTTTCGCCCTTCGCTTCCCCTCGCTGACTCAAGCTCTCAACGGTCAACTCGACTAACTCGAGCAGGCGGGTGGCACGAGCGAGAAGCCAAGGACCAAAAGCCACGCACGAAAAGCGAACAGCGAAAAGCGGCTTTCTTACGGCTTATCGTCCAGTTGGCAGTTGTTCCCAAAGGTAAACGAGTTGACGGTCAGCCCCGGTCCCTCGGGCTCCAGCGAAATCAGGTGCGCCGTGAACCGTGGGCTGCGCACGATGTAATACATGCGTGGCTCGGTCACCTCAATGTAGGCGCCCTTGCCGTCAAACTTCACATCCGAACCGGCGTCGTCCTTATTCAGTTCGCCACCATCGGCAACGATGTCCACGCGCATCTGCTTCGGTCCGTCCAGATTCAGCACCGAGTACATCGAGCGGGCGTGATAGCGAATCTCCAGTCCGGAGTTATTACCCGCGGAGGTCGCGCCGTCCTTGGCGATCTTCCAGCGTCCCGTCAACATGGCAGTTCCGTCGGCGGGTGAATGCGGTGGAACGAAATCAGCCTCGCCCTCATGGTGTCCATTGAGGTTGGCGATCGCGCTGCGGCCGTAAATCTCGCCGATATACATCTCCTGCGTCTGCTCGCCGCACTGTGGATTGAAAGCGTTCTCCGGCGGTTCGAGCGGAAGCTTTAAGACCTCGGGATGGTTGACCGCGAGCAACTCGCGAATCTTCTGTTCCATCTGCTGGTCGTCGCCTTCGCCGAAGATGTTCATCACGATCTGGCCTTGTTGGTCGATCAGGTACCGCTCCGGCCATCCTTGAGAGTTGTAGGCCTTCCAGGTCGTGCCCTTTTCATCGACCAGAATCGGCCAGGGTAATTGGAAGCGCTTGGCAGCTTCGCGGACATTATTAACGTCGAAGCCGATGTTGAATTCGCCATAGTGAACCCCGATCACATCGAAGCCATAGGGGTGATATTTCGTATACCACCGCTTCACCACCGCGAAATCGCGAATGCAATTGATGCAGGTGTATTCCCAGAAATCGATGAGGACAACTTTACCGCGATAACCGGCGATGTCGTGGGGAACGGGTGCGCCCTCATCGAGCCAGACGCCACCCGGCCCGAAGTTCGGCGCCGGCCGGACTTTGGTGTCCACTTGCTGCGCCAGAGCCGGGACGACCAGGCAAACGACAAGCGACATCACCGCCAGCTGTGTTGCAATCCTGCTCCGCATCGGACACCTCCAGACTGACAAGAATAGACGCCAGGCAACCATTTTGGTTTCATCCTACTGCTTTTGGCCGGAAGCAAACCGGCAGCCCGCAATCTCAGGTATTCTGAAGCTATGCGGGTCAGGGTGCGTTACCTTGGGATGCTCAAAGAGCTCGCCGGTCACGACGGGGAAGTGATCGAAATCCGCGACGGCGCCCGCCTGAGCGATCTTTATTCCGAGCTCCAACAGCGGATCCCGAGGCTGGCCGATTTCCACCGGGCCATTGCTCTGGCCGTCAACTACGAATATTCGAGCCCGGAAGCTCTGCTTGCCGAAAACGACGAGGTAGCCGTGATTCCGCCGGTGAGCGGAGGAAAAACCAGCGACGAGCCCTCCACCGCAGAGACCGCGCTGCCGCTCATCTCCGAGCACGCCAGAATTGTGAAAGACGTCATCAAGACCGCACCGATCCTCAAGGCGATCAAGCACCCGGAAGACGGCGCCGTCGCGGTTTTCGACGGTATTGTGCGAAATAATTCCCGCGGACGAGCCACTCTTTTTCTGGAGTACACGGCCTACGAGCCCATGGCGTTGCGGGAGATGGAAGCGCTCGCTCGCCAGGCGCTCGGCCGCTTTCCGGTCAGAGATGTTCGTCTGGTGCATCGCCTGGGCAGGTTACCGATCGGGGAGAGCAGCGTCTATATTGCGGTGGCTGCGGCCCACCGCGCCGCGGCCTTCGATGCATGTCGCTGGCTGATCGACAGCCTTAAAACACGTGTGCCGATCTGGAAGAAGGAGTTTTTCGAGGACGGCGCCATCTGGGCCGACGGCGAGCCATTTCCCCCCGAGATTCCTATTGCCGGCCAGAGCGCGTCAAAATGATGGAATCGGGGTTCTCAGTTAGTAGAGTGATTTGTTGCTTCAAGGTTCCCTTGCTGAAATTGCGCTTCGCTTCGGTAATCCTGATTGTGGCGTTTTGCGCCCCGGCACTGTTATGCCAGAGTACCGTCCCCCATCCGCCTGACGCACCACCGTTGAGCTCCAAGCCGGTTCCCCGCCCGCCCGATGCCCAGCAACAGCAGCAAACGAATGACTCAGACGAGCAACCCAGTGCAACCTTCAAGGTCAATGTAAAGCTGGTTAACGTGTTTACCACCGTTACCGATGCCAACGGAACTCCGGTCTCGTCGCTCAAAGAAGGCGACTTCCAGGTCTTTGAAGACGGTAAGCCGCAACAGATCGCGGTCTTCCACCGCGAATCCGAGCTGCCCTTGTCGATCGTCGTTGCTATCGATACCAGCCTGAGCACCCGCGGCGATCAGAAGCTCGAACTGGAGTCGGCGCGCCGCTTCGCGCACGACATACTACGCCCGATCGACGGGCTGTCCCTGTTCCAGTTCAGCGAGATTGTCGACCAGTTGACTCCGTTTACTTCCGACATCCGAGTCATCGACAAGGCAATCAACCGAGTCCATTCCGGAGCTGCGACGGCGCTTTACGATACGTTGTATCTGGGCTCGGACGCGCTCATGCAACGTCGTGGACGCAAGGTGATGGTGGTCATTACTGACGGCGGCGATACGGTCAGCAAGGTCAATTATCAGGAGGCGATCCAGGAGGCCCAGGAGGCCGAAGTCATCCTCTACAGCATCATCATTGTTCCGATCGAAAACAGCGCCGGACGGGATACCGGGGGAGAACACGCGCTGATCCAACTCTCCCACGACACGGGAGGCAAGTACTTCTACGCCAGCGGCCTTCCCCAACTGGATGCCGCTTTTCAGCAAATCAGCGATGAACTGCGCACGCAATATCTGATCGCCTACTATCCCAATACGCGAATCTCCGATTCCGACTTCCGCCGCATCGAGATCAAGATCAATCCCGCAACCAAGGATTATCCTAATCCGTCGGAGCTGATCGTCCGTCATCGGACGGGCTATTACACCATGCCTTCCCACTAGCTTCCCCGAACTCTGCAACTTCCAAAATCGGAAGCCTGTCGCCCGATACTTATTCCGGAGAAGCGTTATCTACGGTCGCGGTAGGCAGCCTTCGGCCACTCTCCTCAGCAGTTCATCCCCGGCTCATCGCCACTCGCATCGCGTGGCCAGCGGCGTAAGAGGATTTGTTCGCTTGTTCGGCGTCCGGAGAGCACGGCGCGGGTGCGATGCAGCCGCTACTCTCGTTCATCCCGTCTGCAGCGCAACTCACGTCGAGCGCCCAGCAGCTGGGCTCACGCGAACTCTCTTGGCGTGGCTTTTCACAACGTCGTGACGCATTTCAATTGCACAGTTTCAATACTTATTAACTGTTCAGATGCGATTTCCAGAATTTCGGAGATGCGGAAGGGGTGAATCTGTGAAAAGACGGAGCCCACTGCATCCTGCTTTGTTGCCGCCATCAGCGATTTCCCTTACAGGACTTGCGCTTAGCGATTCGTACTCTCGGTGTGCGTAGTGGCAGCAGCCGTGCACGGATACCGGCAAGACATTCAGCCCGGTGGGTGCCTCCCCTGCTCAGGTATCGCATAGCTGAATGCAAGTTCCAGCAACTCGCGCGAGTTGTCGCGAAACGCGACAGACCTTGAGCGGGGTAGAGGAGAGATATGGAAGCGAAAAAACTTATGACCGGGATACTGACCCTGGCGGTTGTCGCTCTCATGATTGCACCCTCGTTATGGGCGCAGTCATTAGTCTCCGGCGACATCACCGGCACGGTGACCGATCCCACAGGCGCGGTCGTGGCCGGGGCTATGGTCACCGCCAAGAACAACGGTACTGGACAGACGGTGAATACAAAGTCCAGTTCCAGCGGCAGCTATCGATTTTCGTTACTGCCTCCGGGAACCTACACCGTCACCGCCAACGCGCAGGGTTTCACCAAGGCGCAAACCACCGCCGCGGTTAACGTCGGGCAGGCCACCATCGCGGACGTGAAACTCGCGGTGGGCAGCAATTCCACTACGGTGGAAGTCACCAGCGCCGCCCCGCTGGTACAGGCCGACAACGCCAACATGTCGACGAACTTCAACCAGACCCTCATTGCCAATGCTCCGAACCCCGGCAATGATCTCACCTACATCGCGCAGACGGCTCCCGGCGTGAACATGAACAGCGGCATGGGCTACGGCAACTTCAACGTCGCCGGGTTACCCTCCACGTCCAACGTGTTCACCATGAACGGCGAGAACCAGATGGATCCGTACCTTAACCTGAACAACTCGGGTGCGACCAATCTGATGCTGGGCAAGAACGATGTGCAGGAAGCGACCGTGATCAACAACGCCTACTCCGGCCAGTATGGACAGCAGGCCGGCGCGCAGGTGAATTACGTGAGCAAGTCCGGTACGAACGCATTCCACGGCAACCTGGAATACTACTGGACCGGCAGCCGCTTCGACGCCAACAGCTACCTGAACAACCTGACCGGCACGCCGCTGCCGTTCAACAACAACAACGAATGGGCAGCTTCGATCGGCGGGCCAATCAAGAAGGACAAGCTGTTCTTCTTCCTCGACACGGAGGGTATCCGCTACATCATTCCTTCGACGCAGACGGTCTTCGTGCCGACCACCGGATTTGCCAATGCGACGCTGGCCAACATCGCCGCCACCAATCCGGTCGAATTGCCTTTGTATAGCAAAGCCTTCAGTCTGTATGAGAGCGCGCCCGGCTACAACACCGGCGTGCCTCTGGGCACAGCCAGCTGCCAGGGCTACAGCGGGCCGGCCGGAATCTCTTGCTTCCAGTCGTATACTGCCAATCCCTCTGAGCCGGCCACAGAATTTCTGGTGATTCCGCGCATCGACTACAACATGAGCGATCGCGATCATATGTTCTGGAGCGTCAGCATCGATCACGGCACCCAGGCTACAGGTGCCGATCCCATCAACCCGGCGTTCAATGCACTCAGCTATCAGCCCCAGTACAACGGTCAGGGGCAGTGGACGCACGTCTTCGGCGCCAACGCAACCAACCAGTTCGTTTACGCCGGCAGCTACTATCGCGCGATTTTCGAGCAGGCGAATGCTCCGGCCACCTTCCCCACGCAGCTAGACCTTAGCGGTCTCGGATACACGAGTCTGGGTGGACAATTCGGTGGCGGGGCAGGTGAGTTCATCTTCCCCCAGGGTCGAAACGCCACCCAATATCAGTTCGTCGACGATTTCTCGATCACTAAGGGAGAGCACAGCCTGCGTTTCGGCGCTAACTTCCGTCGCTACGACATTACCGATTATGTCTTCAGCGAAGGCGCTAACCCGCTGTCCATCTTTAACTCGGTAGACAGCCTTTACACCGGCACAGCGGACGTGTTCCTGCAGAACTTCGCCACCAATCTGAGCGAACCGGTCGCTCTCTGGGGATTAGGCGTTTACGCTCAGGACGAGTGGGCGATAAGGAAGAACCTGAAGCTCACCTTCGCCCTGCGCGCCGAGCACAATTCCAATCCGGTTTGCCAGACGAATTGTTCGGCGCTCCTCTACAGCTCGTTCTACGGTACGAGCACGGACCCCACGGCGCCCTATGACTCGCAGGTCGATGCCTTCCGGCATCAGATCTTCCGGTCGGTGGATGCCATCGACTGGGCGCCGCGCTTTGGCTTTGCCTGGTCGCCTTACGGCAATGACAAAACCGTCCTCCGTGGCGGCTTTGGCATCTTCTATGACGCGTTGCCCGCGGTCCTGGGCGACACCTTCATGACCAACCTGCCGACCTACGTTCCCACCGTGCAGGGAGGAGTGCCGTGGGCCGATCAGACCACCCCGGGAGTGAGCCCATGGATCATTGCCGCCAACTCGGCGGCGGCGATCCGGAGCGGCTTTAGCAATGGCGGCTCGTTCGCGTCTATTTCGGCGGGGGTACCCGGCTTCACTGCGCCTGCTTTCGGCACGCAGACGGGCACCTTCCACATTCCGCAATATCAGGAATGGAGCCTGCAGCTCGAGCAGCAACTGGATAGCAGGAGCTCGGCTAGCATCGCCTATATCGGCAACCACGGAGTCAACGAACCAGTCACCAACTTCCCGAACGCGGCCTACCCGACCGGCGTTGCCCTCGCCGGACTTCCGGCCACGCCCTACAGTGGAAACCTCAGCAACGTCACCGAAATCTACTCCGGTGCCGTTTCCAACGACAATCAGATCACTGCCAGCTATCAGCGCCGCCTAACCTACGGCTTGACAGTTCAGGCAAGCTACACTTGGGCGCACGCCCTGGATGAAATCTCCAATGGCGGCGCGCTGCCGTACGCCGCAGAGAGCACCGAGTATCAGTTCAACCCCTTCAATCTACGTAGCAACTACGGAGACGCGGATTACGACATTCGCAACTCCTTTAACGCTCAGTACGTCTGGCAGACGCCGTGGAAGTTTAACAACAAGTATGTCGATGGTGCCCTCGGTGGCTGGACACTCTCTCAGAATTTCTTTGTCCGCTCCGGATTGCCGCTGACCGTGCTGGACGAAACCTTTTCTCCCCTGGGCTTTCCTGGTGGTGATTACGTTCCAGCCAATGTGGTGGGTGCAGGACAGGGTAGTTGCAACATCTATCTCACCGGATGCCTGAATTCTGCAGGGTTCACCAGCGCTGGCGCGCTGGCTACCTTCCCGAACCAGGTGCGCAATGCCTATCGCGGGCCGGGATTCTTCGACTCCGACCTCAGCGTCAACAAGAACTTCAAGATTACCGAGCGGGTGGCGTTCGGTGTCGGCGCGAACGCTTACAACGTGTTCAACCATTCCAACTTCGCTAACCCAATCAACGCCTACGGCGCTCCGACCTTCGGCACCGTAAACCTGCAGGCAGTGCCTCCGACCGGTCCCTTCGGATCGTTCTTCGCCGGCGCTCCTTCCAACCGCATCTTGCAGTTCCAGGGCAAGATCGTTTTCTAACTGTGTGTCTCCAACTCCTCCAGCGGCCCCACCAGGGGCCGCTTTTTTCTGATCGCCAGTTGCCAGTGGTCGGTTGTCGATCGTTGATTGCGTGCGGTCCCTTCGTAGACTGACAACCGACAACGGACAACCGACAACTATCTTTTGGTACACTTCAAGATTCACCGCAGCCGCGTAAGTCAGAATCAGCGCACCAGCCCTGATCACCGATATCTGACAACGGAACTGACAACTGAGGTTACGAATGCCGAATCCCCCGCAATCCGCAATTACCCAGCCGGCTATCCAGCTGACGAACACCTCCGACTATCGCGAAAGCTACGCCAACAGCGTGCAAGTGCGGGTCAACGTCTGGGACTTCTTCCTGATTTTCGGGACGCTGCAGCAGCAGGACGAGACCCGCGTCGATGTGCGCAATTTTCAGGGAATCTACCTGAGCCCGCAGCAGGCCAAGGCGCTGCATACCATCCTGCAGCAGAACCTCATCAATTACGAGAACACCTTTGGCGAGATCAAACTGGATCCGCGTATAGGCCCCGGCGCCGGACCCATTCACTAACGACCTGCAGGTCGTGGGAGTTGCGACAGCGAAAAGGGAGGTATTCATCTCATAAGCTCTTCGGGTTCGCATCAGGACGCCAGTTCAGTCGCACTGGCACGCGGCGACAAAGCATCGGGGCTTTCGTCCTTTGCGTCGCAATTCTCCACATACGCCCTCATTTTCACCTGTCTATTTCTCACTCATGCTGCATTGCTGCGCTTGCCCTATTTCTGGGATGAGGCCGGCTATTTCATTCCCGCGGCGCGCGACCTGCTGCTGACCGGATCGCTGGTCCCGCACACCACGCTTTCCAACGCGCATCCGCCGCTGGTCATGCTGTGGCTGGCGTTCTGGTGGAAGTTCAGCGCCTTTACTCCAGCCGTGACCCGCACGACGATGCTGATGATCGCCGCGTTTGCGCTGCTCGGCCTCTGGCGGCTGGCGCGCGCCTTCAGCGATAGCAAAGTCGCAATCGCGACGGTTGTTTGTACCGCGCTGTACCCCGTCTTCTTCGCGCAAAGTTCTCTTGCCCATCTCGACATGGCGGCGGCAGCTCTGACATTGTGGGGCCTTTCCATGTACGTCGAACGCCGCCCGCTCGCGACCATTGTCTTCTTCTCGCTCGCGCCCCTGGCCAAGGAAACCGCGGTGGTCACTCCCATGGCGCTGCTGGCCTGGGAGCTGCTCTGCCCATTATTTGCGTCCCGGTCGAAAGCGGCATCGCGCCAACCGCTTGGCCTCTACCGCGGCGCTCGTCACGCGTTCTCGTTTCTGATCTGTCTGGCGCCGCTGCTGCTCTGGTTTGCTTACCATCATCACCGCACCGGCTTCTATCTGGGAAATCCCGGGTATTTGCGCTACAACCTGCAAGCCACGCTCAATCCGCTGCGAATCGCGCTCGCGCTGCTGCTTCGCCTCTGGCATGTTTTCGGTTATCTCAACTTGTTCCTGCTGACACTTGCCACCCTCTACGCGATGACCCGCCCTCCGCTTCGCGATAACGAAGGCACGTTGCGTCCGCGAATCGCCATCAACGTCCAACTTGTGTTTCTGGTGGTGCTGGTCGCGAACGTCCTGGCGGAATCCATCTTGGGTGGGGCCGTGCTCGCGCGCTACATGCTTCCGGTGGTTCCGCTCGTCATCCTGGTATGCGTTTCCACGCTGCACCGCCGCATTCGCCGCTGGGTTGGGTGGATTGCGTTTACCTGCGCCGCATTTGTGGTCCAGCTATTCATCCCTCCGCCCTATCGCATCGCGCCGGAAGACACGCTGCTCTACCGCGACTACGTCGTGCTGCACAAGATCGCTGCCGATGAACTCTCTCGTCATCCCGATGCGCGCGTCCTTACAGCGTGGCCAGCATCGGACGAACTCACGCGGCCGTTCCTCGGCTATGTGAAGATGCCGCTGACCGTCGTCCGCATCGACAACTTCTCCGCTCCCGAGATTGAGCGCGCCGCACAAGCCGGTGATCAGTTCGATGTCGCCTATCTGTTCACCACCAAGTGGGAGCCGACGCATCCGCTTTTCGAAAACCTGTCGTTTGGAAGAGCAATTCAGGAGCGCTTCTTCGACTACCATCAGGACCTGTCGCCGCAACTCGCCGCAAACATCCTCGGAGGACGGCTTTCGCAATACCTTAATCGCAACAACGAGTGGATCGGGCTCATCTCGATCGAGAAGATTCAAAACGCAAGCAATAGACATCCGCCGGTTTATTGATACATCTCTCAGCAGCTCTCCTTCTTCCCACCAATCTCACGTTCGTCGCATCCCATCTTCCAGTCTCTAACCCAGTCCTGCACAATTCCAACATCGTTCATGGGAGGAAATCATGGCAGAGAAACTTGAAGGTCTTCGCGTTGCGATCATCGCAACTGACCTGTTCGAAGAAGCGGAACTACTGGAACCGCGAAAGGCATTAGACGAAGCCGGAGCCAAGACTTCGGTCATCTCACCCAAGTCCGGCGAAATTCAAGCCGTGCGACACGACACAAAAACTCAAAAGGTGAAGGTCGACAAGACCTTGGAAGAAGCCAAACCGGATGACTACGATGCCGTTCTGCTTCCCGGTGGAGCGATGAACGCCGACGCTTTGCGTATGGAGAAAAAGGCGCAGGAATTCGTTCGCAAGTTCGATCGCGAAGGCAAGCCCATCGCGGTGATCTGTCACGGTCCCTGGCTGCTGGTTTCCGCAGGATTAGTCCGGGGTCGTCATATGACCAGTTACTCAACCATTCAAGATGATCTGAAGAATGCCGGCGCCAACTGGGTGGACGAGGCCAGTGTGCGCGATCGCAATTGGGTCAGCAGCCGTCAGCCTTCTGATATTCCACAATTCAATCAGAACCTGATCCAGCTTTTCGCTGAGGCGCAGCAGAAGGGTCGTCGGGCAGCGTAGCCGCTGTGCCCGCTTTTGCCTGAGCTGACGTTGCGCTTATCATGAGCGTGAGAGCTGCAGCTTGAGATCAGCATCGCAAACAACCGGGACGGGCTTCAGTCTTCGCGACTACCGTCCCGCCGATTTCGAAGCGTTGTGGCGCATCGATCAGCATTGCTTTCCGCCCGGCATCTCCTACAGCAGACTGGAACTGAGCAGTTTTCTCACCCGCCGCCACGCCATCGCGCTGGTGGCGGAATACGAACGCGAGTCTCCTCTGCCGGAAGTCGCTCACGCGGAGGCCGGCAACGGCAGCATCGCCGGTTTTGTGATCGCCCATCCCTTTCGCCGGAAGTACGGGCGAATTCTCACCCTCGACATTCTGCCCGAAGCGCGCCGCTTCGGGCTGGGCACCAGGCTGATGCTGGCCGCCGAAGAGCGACTGCGAGACCTGGGTTGCGGAGAGGTGTTTCTTGAGACGGCGGTGAACAACGAGGCGGCGTTGCGTCTCTACGGCAAGCTCGGCTACCAGGTGCTGCGCACCTTGCCGGGATACTATGCCAGCCACTCGCTCGACGCCTTCCACATGGGTAAGCCTCTCTAGCCGCCAGCCCTTCGCCGCCGCCGCGCGTGCTAAAATCGGCGCTTTCCACGCCCGCTTTCCGCGCACATGGCCGTCTCGCACTCCAAACTAACCCAGGCGCTCCGGATTGCTGTCGACACCGGTGGAACTTTTACCGACTGCGTCTGGCTGGAACGCGGCAAATTGCAAATCAAGAAGCTTTTCTCGACGCCGGCCGATCCTTCGCAAGCCATGCTTGAGGCTCTCAAAGACATTGCCCCAACCGGAGCTGTCGTTCTGCTGCACGGCACGACCGTCGGCACCAACACCGTGCTGGAGCGGCGCGGAG
>Ga0335073_10000168_pt1 | contig 78918 bp, 92 predicted proteins | sample Lox_Sample_22_FD_207093 | JGI IMG/M metagenome (GOLD analysis project Ga0335073, IMG submission 207093) | Soil microbial communities from Loxahatchee National Wildlife Refuge, Florida, United States - Lox_Sample_2.2 | ecosystem: Environmental > Terrestrial > Soil > Wetlands | place: USA... | reverse complement strand
CACTGGGAGGTAAAATTCCTCTCGCCGGACGCGGTTCAGCCTCAGATGGCTGGCCTTTCTCTGCACGGGAGCGTCTGCGAGTTCACTCTAGGCCGGATCGATCACTATACCGTGGTGACTCTCTCGGACAGACCGGGGCCGTAGTTTGAAATTGACACAGACATGTCGGGAATCGTAACCCGAACTTCTCCTGCGAGTGGCTGAGGATCATCCATCTCACCGAATGGTGATGACATCACGCTCTGCGCCTTGCTTCTCGTACCAAGCGGCCTCCATCAGCGTTGTTTTGCTTCTCGCCGCTACGCAGCCTTCTCCACCGGGAGACCTGCTTCCATCCATCCCTGTTTGCCGTCAGGATAATGCGCAACGTTTGTGTAACCCATGGCCGCCAATTCACGGGCGGCGTATTCGCTAGCGTGTCAATGCATGTTCGTGCAGTACGTGACGATCTGGGCGTCCTTATTGGGCAACAACTGCGGGGCGAGTTCCTTTATTCGTTCGGGTGGAATGTTCAACGCTCCAGGAATATGGGCTTCGCGAAAACGTTCGGGCGCTAGCGTCTCGACCACAGCGATGTTTTGTTTGTGGTCGAGCTTCGCTTTCAAGTCTTTCGTTGAAATTGTGCCTTCCATACGATTCTCCTAGCAACAGCGATTTATAAATAGGGCCTCCGCGACTCGTTACCACCTAGCGCAACTGGAATTACGGTCGCGGCGAAGATGCTGGATGCTCCAGAGGTCTAGACCTCTCGCTCGCCTAGTCGGAGTATAGCCGCCTCGGAGCGGCAACAGAGGCCTCCTGCCGCAGCCGATGCGTTCGACCAATAGCGGATCTTTGGTTTGGACCTTGACCCAGGAGTAGGTCTTGTATTGTCCGAGATTTGCGTTGTGATCGTAGTCAGTCTTGACCTGCTGGGCGAATGATGCCGCTGTCAAAAAAACGTCGCAAGTGAAACGAATACAGTGTTTTGTACTCTCACGATTTCTCCTTCATTGAAAACGTCCTGGCCTTGCCGGTTCAGTTATTCACTCTGACGAGCACTCGCTGATGGCGTGTTTTTTTCTGCGCTCCACGTCCACTTTGTTTCGAGGAAGGCAGGGTGAACTAGCAAAGGGGCAATTCGATTTCCAAAGACCAGTCGAGTTTTGGTGAACTGCTGGAAGGAAACTCTGCGGTTTAGCCCCCACGTACACTCGGAGCAAGCACACGGTTCAGACTTCAACAGGAAATCTTGAGAGGGCGGAACGCTGATTTCGCCATTTGTCCCAGTCCAGGGTTGGCAAAGCATTAATATCGGCAGTCAGGCGTGTCAGCGAGTCGCTGGAAAATTGCCAGCCGACCGCGAGTCTGGCAGCCGCACACTCCAAAATTCCTCCTTCTTTTGAATGAAGAGAATATCTCCGGAACCTTCGTAGACGGGGCCGGGATCTGCTGAGATCCCTCAAAATACCCACATGGCTTGCCAGCGAAGGTCGATCCACCGTTTCTGTCCCCCCGATTGGAAGCGATGCGGTTGTTGTCGCAAAACCCCTTCACGCCACATCCCCATCGCCCCGAGCCGCCTCTCCATCTCCGAGGCCTTGATTTATGTGACGGGGGACGGCGAGAATTGGCTGACAAAAAATCAGGAGCGGCCGGATGCTTCGTCAGAATGCGTTCATTTTCTTAGCATGTTGTTTCCTATTGCTACTGCCGAGCATGACGCTCGCTCAAACACGATCATGCGAGGGGCTTGCCAGCCTGGCCCTGCCAAAGACAACCATTCGTTCCGCAACCTCGGTTTCCCAAGGACCGTTTGCCATACCCGATTCCCCGGCAGGAGCATCGCCGATCGCTTTACCCGCCTTTTGCCGCGTGATCGCGGAGATCAAGCCGGAGGTCAGATTCGAGGTTTGGCTGCCGGCAGCCTGGAATGGCAAGTTTCTAGCTGTCGGTAACGGGGGCTTGGCCGGTTTCATCAACTATCGCGCCATGATCGATCCCCTCAAGCGTGGTTATGCCACAGCCAGCACCGATACCGGCCATACCGGTGCCATGGGCGATGCCACCTGGGGCCTTGGACATTTTGAACGCGTGGTTGATTTCGCGCACCGTGGCGTCCACGTTATGACAGAATCGGCCAAGGCCATTGTTCAGACTTTCTACAGCAGTCCTCCCCTGCACTCTTATTTCACCGGTTGTTCGCAGGGAGGCCAGGAGGCGCTGATGGAAGTTCAACGCTATCCCGGCGATTACGATGGCATTGTCGCCGGTGATCCCGCCAACTTCTGGACCCATCACTACATGGGCGGCCACCTCTGGGTTGTGCAGGCGACGCAGAAGGATCCTTCCAGCTATATTCCAGCCCGCAAGGTACCCCTCATCGCAAGAGCGGTCAATGATCGGTGCGACGAACTTGATGGCATCAAGGACGGCATCCTCAATGATCCCACCCGTTGCCACTTCGATCCCGCAACCCTGCTCTGCCACGACGGTGATGCGCCTACTTGCCTTACCGCTGCCCAGGTAGAGGCAGTCAAAAAGCTATATGCCGGTCCGCGGGACTCGGAGGGGAATCAGATCTATCCTGGACTGCTGCCCGGTGGTGAGGATGGCCCAGGCGGCTGGGCCGCTTGGGTCACCGGTAGCGAGCCGGGAAAGAGTTTGCACTTTATGTTAGGCATTCCCTATCTCAAGTACATCGCCTTTGAAGACCCGAACTGGGACTTCCGTACATTCGACTTCGACAAGCCGATGCGTGCCGGCGTGCATTTTGATAGTGACCTGGACTTTGTGGACGGGAAGCTTGCGGCTATCTCGAATGCGGTCGACCCGGACCTCCGGTCTTTCAGGGGGAGAGGCGGGAAGCTAATCCAATATCACGGCTGGAGTGATCCTGATATCCCGCCTCTGAACAGCATCGACTACTATCACAGCGTCGAGGCCTTCATGGGCCATGGCGGAGAGGACAGATCAAAGCAAATCGGAGATTTCTATCGTCTGTTCATGGTCCCGGGGATGCAGCACTGCGGCGGCGGTCCCGGCCCTAGTGTCTTCGATATGCTCGGCGCGCTGGAGCAATGGGTCGAAAAGGGCATTGCGCCCGAGGAGATCATTGCGTCGCATCTTACCAACGGCGTCAAAGATCGCACACGCCCGCTCTGCCCGTACCCGAAACAGGCGAGGTGGACAGCGAAGGGAAGCACTGATGATGCCGCAAATTTTGTCTGCCAGGCGCCGCCCGGTGATTCCAGGGAGTGATGGGAAACCCGGTCAGCTTCGTGGGGCACCGCGGCCGATTGGATGCTTTAGGTTTACAAATGCTCGGCAACCCAGGCAGCGGGAGTAAGGTCTGGGAGGCGCTGGATCGGAAGGTTGGCGAGTCCGGGGAGCACCGCAGCCAGATAGTCGCGCACTGGGTGTTTCAATCTGCAGCAGCTTTCAACCCCCGAAAGAATCGCTGCGATCTCGGGTGCCGCCAGTGCGCTTCCGATTTGGGTCCGGTTCTTGCGACCAAGAGTTACAGGACGCATTGAGTTCTCTGCCAAGTTATTAGCCAACTCCAGTTCCGGATATTCCAGGAAACGCGTGAGCTTGTCCCAGAGGGTAAGCACGTATTTGCAGGCCTTGGCCAGCGCGACCCCAGGCAGTGGCCGTGGAGCGTGCCGTTTCGACCTGCTTCCTGATCTCACCCAATAGAGCATGGCGTGCCTCTAGGCTCAGTCCTCGGCTGTGGGCCTCAGCATCGATGGCAAATAATTCGTCGATCCGCGCTACGATCGCGCTCGCTACCGGATCTTGAGGATTTAACCTCACAACCTCGGTAAAATATCGTTCGGCATGCGACCAGGGGGGCCACAAGGAACCATTTCCGGTCGCAGCTCGATTTGTTCCTTTGTTGCAGGGACGTTGTATGCGCTCTCACCCTCCGACCTCGCGTTATTGGACTTCAAACAACCGATACCCAAAAGCGGGCAGATTGAACTGGACTCTGTTGTCGAAAGATACTTTCTCGCCACTGCGCAGATCACTCAGAACTCGCGCGTGCAACCCGCGGGTGTCGATTCGTACTTCTTGGGCTGTGGCCCAGAAGTTCGCTACCATCAGCACTCGCTCGCTGCCATCTGGCGCGGTTCGTAGGAAGGCGTAATACTTGGAATCATCGTTGGTCGGCAGCTTGCGCCGTTGCCCCATTTGGTGAAGAGCGGGATGTGCAGCCTTTGTCTTCAGCAGCCACTGAATCTCGGGGTCGGACGTCAGCGGTTCGTCCTTGTGGCTCCAATCCGAAATCAATTGCCCGGTGGTCGCAACGATGGCTGCGGCAAGGCGCTGCTTTTCTGGTTTATCTTTGATGGCGACCAGAGTCATGTTCAAGGTGCCGCCCGCCGCGACGACGCGATCGTGGTAGTTGCGCAGGGATTCTTCAATGGGACGCGGATCGCCGGCCTCGATGGCATTCTGGAGCACCTGATAGGGCTTTTCCCACCAGATGCTCAGACCGTAATCCTGTACGGAGTTCCATCCTCCCTCGGTGATCCATGCCACCGGATCTTCGTGAAACGCGCCGCCGCCCTCAGGTTGGTTGTATTTGTTCCCGTAACTGCGGATCACGTCAGTGATGCGTTGATGCCCTTTTTCCCAGGTATAGCCGACGTACCAGTTGACAGCGTCCATGACGATGCCGTCGATGCCCGTGTTCAACCAAAAGCGGGTGATTTTCTCCGCCTCCTCCTGCCATTCCGGGCTGTTCCAGTTATATTGGGGAAGGTCGATGGTCTTTCCTTCCGCATCTTTCCCCGGCCAGCGCGTCCAGCAGTAGTGCTTAGCCCGCTCGCTGTAGGCCCAATGCTCGACTTTATCCGGCTGGTAATTCGGTAGCCAGGTGGGGCGAACCATAAAGAAGGTATCGCCTGAGGCTGGTGGAGGAGCATCCGGGTGATCGCTCCAGAAGAACCACCGGGATTCTCGAGTCGCCCGGCCTTCGCGGACATCGTCGCAGGCTTTGAGAAACGAAGGGGCATCCAAACCGCTGTAACCCAGATTTTCAAAGATGATCACGGACATTCCGAGACGATGGGCAATCTTTATCACTCTGCGGAAGTCATCCATAGTGCCGTACTTGGGCTCAATGCGATAGTGATCACGTGCATCAAGACCGTTGTAGCTCTTTCCTCCATCTGCCGGAGCAAAAATGTTCAAGCCGTGAAACCTTGCTCTTTGATGGCTTTGATCTCGGCTTCGGCTTTAGAAGGCTCCAGGAAGAGCTGCGGGAATACGGCGTCATCCTTTAACGAGACCGTGCGAACCGCGGAGGCAGATTCCCACCAGCGCAGCGTAACACCGTGGTACGCTCCCGGTATTGGCTGCTGGCAGCCTCGGTCGCGGGCAGAACCTGCGGTCGCACGCTCGCGACTCCTACAAGCAAAAGGAACAAGAAACAATTCTTTGAAAAGCTAGTCGACATCATGACTTTTTTCGACAGAGAGCAGCAGAAGTAAAAAATGAAAGTGCCTGATTCATCCGTATAATCGGACGAACTACCCCTGAACCTCGATGCGATCTTGCTCAGCTGGTCAGACGGTCGTTTGAAATTAACTCCACTCCAGAGACGCTGACACTCTTCAGCGCATCGGTGCCCCCGGTCCAGGCAAGATGTAAATTGCCTGACGAGGGCGCGTAACAGCGCACGGTTATCGCTTCTTTGTTGTCGAAGAAAGTCTCGATCACCGAGCCATCCATCCACAAATTCAGAGTAGAAATTCCGTCTCGATCCGGAGAGAGCGGTAAGGTCTTGTCGTCTATGGTGACGGAAGGTTTGTCCGTCGCGCCGTCGTACTTTATCGCAAACAACGGCGCGGCTTGGCCGCCAGCCCTCAGTTCGAGTCCGAAGGGACTCCCCCCCGCTTTGAACCTGCACACGATCTGACCGGCCCGATTTTGAATTGGCATTCTTGTAAGAGCGGCGCCGACCGTTCCAGAGTTGTGCGCTTTCTGCAAAGTCTGAACATTACTACGCAGCGACTGCAACTCCGGCAGCACTTCCATCCGAAGCTCATTATCCGTCCCCAGTGTAAGCACTCGTGGGAGCGCCATAGCTCCGGCCCACCCAGCAACTTCGCACTCCGCAGGGGAACGGGTTTCCTCCACCCATCCCCACAAGATTCGCCTGCCCTTCGCGTCCACCATGCTCTTCGCCGCGTAGTACGATCCGTGATCAATTAGTCCTCGGGTCTCGGAGTGGAACACGAGTTCACGCCGATCAAACGCGCCTACCTCCCAGTGAACCTTGTGCTTAGCGGAGTAGAGCAGGACATACTTATCCTCAAGCGGAAAGAAGTCCGGGCACTCCCACATTTCGCCAGTATCGGCGGGATTATTCCCTTGCGCAAGGGGATGGAGGTAGGTCCAATCGCGTCCGTCCGGCGAACTATAGAGAAGCACGGCGCCGCCAACCTCGCGGAAGCCTGAACCTATGCCGAGATACCAGGTGTTGCCCTCTTTCCACGGGCAAGGATCCCGAAATCCCGTGACCTTCAACCCTGGCGGAGGTCCATCCAGTACCGGTTTGTCCAGCTTTTTCCAGGTCCGCAGATCGGGATCCGTTGACGTCGCAAGGCACTGAACCTCTCGCAATCCTTTGCCGCGAATCGTCTCGAGTTGAACCGAGGATTTCGTCACACCGGTATAGAGAATGCTCGCGGTCTCGCCGCCGGGGAATACGCTTCCAGTGAAACAACCATACGCGTCATAGAAGCCTGGTGTAGGTGACAATGCCAGCGGCATGTGCTTCCAGTGGATAAGGTCGGGACTGATCGCATGGGCCCAGTGCATGTCGCCCCAGACGGCTCCACCTGGGTTGTATTGGAGAAACATATGGTAGTGGCCGCGAAGCGCCCCATCCTAAGTTTTCGAAGCCTCCCGTTTACGTAGCTTCTCACCGCTGGCGAAGAAACTCTATGAAGGCGGGCGACCCAAGCTGCGGGAGTAAGTCCTGCGAGGCGCTGGATCGGGCGGTCGGCCAGTCCGGGAAGAACCGCAGCCAAATAGTCGCGCACTGAAAGTTCCAATCTACGACAGGTTTCCACTATCGAAAGGATAGCCGCGATCTTCGGTCCCGCCTGCGAGCTTCCGATGTGGATCCAATTCTTTCGGCCAAGAGCCACGGGGCGCATTGAATTTTCCGCAAGGTTGTTGCTCAGCTCAAGTTCGGGATATTCCAGGAATCTCGTAAGTCTCCTCCACAGGGTGAGCGTGTATGGGCAGGCGCCTTGCCAAGTGCACTGGAGGGGGTTTAGCTAGTCAATCGCCTCGATCCAGAGGATTGCTCGCCAGAGTGTCGAAAGATTGACGCAGATACTCAGCGTAGCGTCAGGACAGTCAATCTGTAACCACCTGACGCTTTATTCTCGGTTCAACAATGCGCCAGGTAGGGCGGCCAGCGAACAGATTGGAATAGCGAAGTGGTTCGCTATTCCTGCGCGGCGGCAGGCGTTCAGTCCGCGAACCTGGGAGAATGGTTCACATGGCCTAGCAACTTATGGTCCGTCGCGCCGCAGCTTACAAAGTACGTGTTGGAGGCCGGAAAGTGAAAGCCGCAACTCGGTGACGAGCGCGATATCTCCCGTCGCGTCGTCTGGCGATAACCGTCAACGGTCCTAATGGGTGGGGGCGGCTGTTCATTGAGAAAGCGGTTTCGAATTTGGAAGTCTCAGTTTTCTTTCGAGCGCAATGAACCGAGGGTCGGAGCGAATCGGATCAAGTTCGGGCTCCACCGCCATGAATGTCAACCCGTTCGGCCGGTCCGTAAATGCATTCTCTAATAAGGAAAGAGCTTTTTCCTTCTCTCCAAGTCCAACATAGGCGAGGGCCAGGTAATACGGTGAAACTATTGTTGTTTGCTGGCTGCCTCCAGTTGAGTGAGCAGTCGCCAAACCGGGATCCCGAATCAAATCGGCCCATTTCCTACGCGGAATCCGCCGTGGCAGGATCGGTCTCCTGATGGTTTACTTCCAATGGTATGTTAGAAGCAGTCGCACATCTGTACAGGACCATAAACTATGAATCAGCCAAGTATTTTCCAATCCATACCGTCCATACCGTGATCATGGCAATTCGAGTGAATCAACGTTTCTTGTGTGACTTATGTTCCAGATGTGATAAAAGGTAAGTAACGGTAAAGACGTCGGTTTTTGACATCTTATTGAACGCAAAGAATCTGTTCGAAAGAGCCTTTTCGAATCCCACTCTCTCCGCCAGTTCTTTTATTTTCATGTAGTTAGCATGCAGTGATACGATAAGGTGATACGAAATCACCTTGGAGGTCACGGTATGCCCGAAGTCAATCTCACAAAGCGGTGCCGACTCCCAGATGGGACCACGCGATTCTGTCCAGTAGTCATTCTGGCAAATGGTCGGGTCAGGCCGGATTATGCCGTTGTGGATGGAAAGCCTGAGCACCACCCTGAAGGCCGCTACTACATCGACTGGACCGAAAACGGGAAGCGCATCCGCAAGTCTGTCGGGAAAGACGCAGCCCAGGCACACGCAAAGCGCCTGATTCAAGAAAGCAACCTCGCTGCGACCAAAGCAGGAGTTAAGAACGTCCCGACGTTGGACAGCGTAAACGGCAACGCAGGGCACTCAATCTCTAACGCAATTGCTGTTTACCTCGAAGAAACGCGACTGACCAAAAAACCGAAAACTCTGGCCGCATATACGACTGCGCTGGATTACTTTCGCGAATGTTGTGAACGCCAAACCGTGGAAGAAATCACGCGCGGCGATATGCTGAGGTTTGCGGCCTTGCTGCGCGATGAGAAGGAACAAGCACCGCGCTCGTGCTGGAACAAGTTTTCGAACGTGATGTCATTTCTGAAAGCGCAAGGTGTGCGTGGATTGATGAAGAAAAATGACTGGCCCGCGTTCACTGAAGAGGAGCCAGAAATCTACGAGAAGGAAGAGTTGGAAAAGTTGTTCGGCGTGTGCGATGCAGAAGAGAGGCTGTGGTTTGAATTTTTCTTGATGACCGGAATGCGCGAGCAGGAAGTCATGTACACATATTGGTCTGATGTGAACTTCGCAGGAAGCACAGTGAAAGTCAGCCACAAGCCGGACCGGGGATGGACACCGAAGGCGTACAAGGAACGTTCGATTCCTGTTCCGGCCAAACTCATAAAGAGCCTGAAGGAGTGGAAGAAAAAGGCCGACAAAGGATGCAATTTGGTTTTCGCAACCAAGGGCTGCAACGTCAAAATGAATTTCCTCGACGATTTGAAAGCTGCGGCTGAACGCGCGAAGCTCAACAAAGAGAACTTTTGGCTGCACAAGTTTCGCGCAACTTTTGCCACGTGGTCACTGTGGGCAGGGGTTGATCTGCGCACAGTACAAGACTGGATGGGGCACAAAGATTTGGAATCGACCATGCGGTATCTGAAGCCACAACGCGGCAAAGAAGTCCGCGCAAAGGTTAACACGATTTTCGCGTGAGAAAGGACCACAGCAATGACGTTTGAAGAGCAGATCAACGAGATTCTCACAATGCAGAAAGCACCGCCGGGCAAGTTCAGAGCGCTTGGGGTGGACAGCTTTGCAAACCCACCATTGGGTGAGCCCTACGTTCTGTGCGATTGCGCTGACAAAGAGACAGCAATCCAAATGGCTAAGAACCACGGTGGGCCGTTCAACCCCCACTGTGTCTACGATGAAGCCGGTGCTTACATTTTCGGCGCAGGAAGCAAATAGCCCCCGCGGGCGTCCAATGAGCAAAACAAACTCCCGGTGGTGGTGCAGTTTGAAGCTCGGGCTATTTTCGTTTGGGAACTGGGCTTGCCTAGGCTCCGCCAGGTTTCTTCTCTTCTTGATCCGGTTCTGTAGCTTCTCGCACGATCCAGGCAGCGGCTTGGCTGGCATCCTCACGGCACTTGTGCCTGTCGAATTGCTGCTGCAGGTTCTCAGTCGCATCCTTCGATCTGGACAGCACCGTCGTTGGAACCCTGAAGGCTCGACTGCAAGAGGTGCAGACAGCCTCTACGGGAGCAGAACCGAGATGCTTTACGATCCGAACCGCACGCTTTGGCATGAACACAGTTTCCCACGGTTGGAGCTGATTGCTATCCCTGTGGATTTCAAACTGCACCGCTACCCAATCGGTAGTGGGTCAGTTTGAAATTCAGCGCTTTTCGGGTTTGGGCCGAAGGATTCCAAGTCGCCGTTCTTTCTCTTCCAGGAGTTCGTTGATTTGGTTCACCAACTCCGTCAGCTTGTCGGGGTCCTGCTCAACTGCAGCCTGAGCGCAGAGTTGCATCCAGCGTTCTTTCTTTTCGCCTTGCATGAAGAGAAGAGTTTAGCAGGTAGGGTGCTGGCCTGCGATTGTTTTCTTGTAAAGTTCAATCGGTATTTCCAAACTGCCCACTTCGTAATCGTGGATGGACCTTGGCCGACCTTTTGATTGGGAGTAGGTACATACTTTCCACATCGCCCAACAGAGGGCCGCTTTCCGAGGCGGCCCTCTTGCGAATCGAAGGGAAGTACCACATTGGCAATTTAAATTCTATCTGAATTATTCATCTTACTAAGTTATGTGTTTTACACTCTACTTTATGCTTGACAGCGACTTAGACAGCGATAACATCTACATAGCCTATATGGAGCAGGCAACTTATGGAACGCTTGAGTGAGTTGATGTTCCTTGGCGGTCTTGGCGTCGGCTGAGGCCGCTTACTTTTTCTCGCGCATTTTGCGCGTGACGTAGTCGCGGGTCTCAGGTGTGCCGCACGATGTCCGAACGTCGGCACCGGATAGAATCTCAGCGATCTTGCGGAGCGCAATCCCACAGGCCCGCATTTTACAAATCATGTCTACAACATCGGCATTCGCGACTGCTTTTGCCGCTGCCTTCTCGTTCGCTTTCTGAACGGCGGGGTGTTGCAAACGCGACCAAGTAGCGTGCAGCCGATGCAGGAGCTGGCGGACGTAGGTTGCTGTCGGCAGATGAAGCGCTCCACAGATTTCGGCGCTCGACATGCCAATCCGATAGTAATTCACGATAACCGCGGCCACGAGTGCTGGCCCTCTGCGAGTGATCTGGACAATAGGATCTTGGTGCCTGATGAGCAACGTTAGTCGTGCGCGCTCTCGTTCGTCCGTCGTGCTCACAAACATGCTGCCTAGTCGGGTTAGTTGCTCTTCAAACAAAGGGATTCGCCCTTGTAATATAACTTGAGCCTTTAGTAACAGTTGTTTCTGCTCGGATATGTCGTCCGATCATCATGTGCTTGACCTTGAACTCCGCTGCCGAGTGAGCCGGGTCGATGTTCCAGGTCGTGATTGAGGTTTGCGGTAGAGCTGTGGTTGTCGTGCTCATAGTAGTCTCCTTTTTTGTTGCATCATTCTTATTCGTATCGATATCGATATTGCGACGATCCGCGAGGTCGTCGAAGCCTACGCCCGCTGCGCCAATCATTGCGATGCGGAAGGTCAGACGTCGCGCTTTACTCCCGATATCCACATTGTCGTATTCAGTCTCACTTGACTCCTGCAAATGCGTCTCGTTTGTCGTTTGCGACACATAGGCCAAACCTCGGCCGTCTCAGGGGCCGGGTGGGAGCGTTGGATCATCCGGCCCGATTGCATAACGTCGCGCTTAGTCCGTACAAGAGTGGAAGATACACAATTGATGCGGTGAGCAGCCGGCGTGCAGCAACTCGCGAACGCTCGAACACGAATTGACATCCGCAGTACGTGAAGGCTGTTCCCAGCAGTGCCGCTGCACAATACAAAATCGCCGCGTGGCGGGCCGGAGATTGCATGATGCTGATGGCAACGAGAGCAACGAGCGGCAATAAAGTTTCCAAAATCACGAAAGGAACCCTGGCACTGCCCTTCGGCAGAACCAAATAGCCCGCGCGGGCGTAGTCTTCGCGGTACATCCATGCGATTGCCATGAAATGCGGAAACTGCCACAGAAAAAGCATGGTGTACAAAATCCCCGCATCGATGTTCAATCGGCCGGAGGCTGCGGCCCAACCAATGAGCGGGGGCATGGCACCCGGAAAAGCTCCGACGAGAACGCATATTGGAGTTTTTCGCTTCAGCGGTGTGTACACGAACAGATACGTGACCAACGTCAAGGTTGCGAGCACACTCGCGAACAGGTTGACAGCGATCGCGAGATAGATGCTGCCGGTCACCGCCAATATAGTCCCGAAAGCCAAGACTGTAGACGGTTTGAGACGGCCAGCTGCGGCTGGGCGCCTGGCGGTTCGTCGCATTTCCGCGTCGAACTTTCGTTCGAGGTATTGGTTGAGGGTCCCGGTCCCACTTGCGACCAGCAATGTTCCGAGCAAAGTGTTGAATACCCCTGCGAAAGAAAACGGCCGCCCCTCACGCGCCGAAGCCAGGTAAAACCCTACAAAAGTTGTGATCAAGATCAGGAAGTTCACTTCTGGCTTCGTGAGCGCCCAGTAGTCTGAGAGCAAGGTGGATCCCCGCAAATGGCGCGCTTGTACCGCCGCGGAAGAAAACTCGGTAAAAGCGGGCCGTTGCGACATCTCAGACTGCCTCCATCCTCTGCGGATCCGTGTGCCGTACCGCGATGGTTCGGGAGTCGAATGCGGGAATCACAAGCTCTGCGGATCGCTGGTGCGATCGATAGGGTGAGAGTAATCGCGCGGTGAAGACTGCCCCGGCGATTAAGTACACGATGGTTACGCAAGTCCACATCAACGCACCGGCGCATTGCTGGTCTTCCAGAGCAGAGCGGCCAAAAGAATGGGGTGAGGACAAGAACACCGGGTAGACCACCCGATCACAGAACACCAGAAATCCTGAAAAAATATCGCACGGTAAGGTAGCCAGGAATAGATGCAAAAGCATGGATGATTCTGGCCACCTTGAGACGCGCGGCCAAGGCTGGACTACCGGCCACCAGAACAAAAGTCCGGTTGCGAGAAACGATGCTTGCTCAATGTCGTGCCACATTTGCGATCGCAGGCCGAGTATAAACACCGAAGGAATATGCCACAGAACTAACGTGCCTGCCGCTGCAAACCAGCAAAGTGCCGGGCGAGTTACGGCACTCGCAAATTGCTGTAACAAGCCATGCACCGCTAGCTTTCGAGGCATGCCAAGCAAGATCAACGGAGGCGCAAGCGTCATGAGAAGAAGATGTTGAACCATGTGTGCCGTCAGCAACTCATGATCGAGCGAAGCCAGAGGTGAAGCCGTTGCAATCCAGATGAAAGACAGACCGCATACAAAGCTGGCGGCACGCCAGGCCTCAACATTGTGATCATGCCTGCGAAGGCGCAGCCATTTATGCAGATACACTAGTGAAGCAAGGATCAAGGCGCCAGAGATCCAGAAAAACTCGGGCGCGACGTGATGAATGTGCGGTGTCATCGGCGGCCTATGGTTGAGTCCCGGGCGTTTGCAGTTGACCGCTCCCAAGTACCAGTTCGCGTGCCGCATCGCGAGCCGGAACCTGCTTTGCAGGGTGTAAGGTCTCAAGGAAAGCTACGAGCGCCGTGGTCTCTGCTGGACTCAAGTTGTTCCCATAGGCAGGCATGTTGCCGCCGCCCTGAATCACCTGTCGAATGAGTTGGTCCTGCGTCAGTCGCACGGCAACGCTATCCAGAGCGCCCTGGATGGAGGGCGCACCGCGATCTGAAGTAAAATTGTGAAACCTACTTCTCTAATTCTTCAATCCTCACTTCCGAGCCGCAGAAGGGGAAACAGAATGGCAAGTCTTCAAGAACGACTAGACGAATTTAAGAAGTCATTTGAGTCCGGAGCTGCGCCATACAACGCGCCGCACGAAGTGATCGAAACCATGCATCGCGCCACGGCCGAGCTCAAGGCTACGGGGATTGAAGGGCGAGCGTTGAAGATTGGCGATCTTGCTCCGACCTTCACCTTGTTCAATCAGGATCACGTACAGGTAGACTCGACCGATCTCCTCCGCCAGGGGCCGCTGGTAGTCAGCTTCTTCCGAGGGCACTGGTGACCCTACTGCAATATGGAGCTGGAGGCTCTACGGCAGATCCATTCCGAGGTGCGAGGCTTGGGTGCGCAAATTGTTGTAATCACACCTGAGCTCGAACGGTATACGCGGGCTCTGCACAAAAAGCTCAACCTGTCGTTCGATATTTTGACGGATCTTCACCTGAAGGTCGCGGAGCAGTTTCGGCTGGTTTTCACATTGCCCGATTATTTGCGCGACCTTTACAAGACTTTTGGAAGCACTCTGGACAGATTCAACGATGAACCGGAATACCGACTGCCGATGCCCGCACGATATTTGCTCGACAAGGCAGGCATAATCCGCGTGGCCGACGTAAACGCGGATTACACGATTCGTTCGGAGCCTTCCGAAACGCTAAGGCAATTGCGGACGCTGAGTGCGGCCGCGGCAGATTAGTAACAGGCAGGTCATCCGGGCGGAGGCGGACTTGTTGTAGCCAACTGAGCGCGATGAGAGGACCGTCGTGAACATGGACTACACCATCCTCCTGGAACTCCCAGACAGTTGCGGATTCTAATTACTGGGATTGGCTCGCAGCAGAACATCCAAATCAGAGAGGAGAGTACGATGCAATTTCAGAGTGACTATTTCAACGCTTATCACAGCCTAAAGCTGACACGAGATGACAAAGGCGTGCTGGTTGCTGAATTCAACTCCAACGGCGGGCCTTGCATTATGACCGCGCAATCTCACACGGAATTTGTCGATGGGTTCTACCGGATTTCGCAAGATCGCGCGAACAAGATCGTAATCCTTACCGGCGCCGGTGGGGAGTTCATTACCGATGTCGATTGGTCCTCCTTCGGCAACGCCGCAGATCCCGGCGTCTGGAGCCCGGTTCACGATGAAGGTGTTCAGGCTTTGGAAAACATAACCAACATACGCGTCCCAGTCATCGCGGCAATCGAGGGACGTGCTCACGTGCATTCAGATTACGCGCTACTTGCCAGTGTAATTGTGGCGGCAGAGGGCGCGACTTTCCAGGATGTGGCCCACTTCTCCCAGGGCGTTGCGCCTGGCGACGGAATCTTCACCACCTGGAGTTATCGCGCCGGAGCAGGACGAGCGGAGGCGTTCCTGCTGAATCCACAACCGATCACGGCGCAAACCGCCCACGAATGGGGAGTGGTTGCCGAAGTTGTGCCGAATGGCAAGGCGCTCAGCCGGGCACGGGAATTGGCCAAGTTGTACTTGAAGGCTCCCGAAGTGACGCGCCGCAATACGCGTGTACATTTCATTCAACCCTTGAAAGAGCGCATTATCCGGGAGGTCGGCTATGGACTGTCGCTGGAGGGAGCATCAGCGGCTGATCTGGTGAAATCAATGAAAGCCCAGAATGAACCTGCCGCTCAGAAAGGAAAAGTCGCATGAAGCGCACCGAAAGCACCTAAGCAGCTCCCGTAGTGAAGGTGATATACCTGACAACAAAACGAATGCGGCGATCAGAAATCCTACGCTTGCCGGAGCGATGAGGACTGTGCACGCGGGCCGTTTCCGATTTCGGATCAAATGAACGAAGTGTATACCCACCGCTCAAGCTCGGCCGTAACTCCTGAATCTCATCGCCCGGCTTCCGAACTTCGCGGCAACAATCTCGGGAATTAAGGATGAATGCCAACTCAGAAGTGACGTGAATAAAGGCAGCCAGGAGCGGATCGAGAAAACCGAACGCTGCCAATCCCACTCCCACGCTGTCTACGGCCAGCGTGCCCACAAAGTTCTGCATTATTCCGCGGCGCAATGGGTATACGAAAGGACTTGTTAGTTACGGAGGAAATCGCAGAATTCAGACCTCTGGGCGATTCCCTTTGAGTTCGAAAGTGAGTGACTGTCTTGCCACACCGCTAGCTCTTGCGAGCTCCTGGAGATCTAAGGACGTGGCTCGGCGCATTGTTAAAGATAAGGGCTCCTGACTTATCAAACCCATCGAAACCCACCGAAAAAAGAACTGATCAGTGCAAAGGATTGGAAGGATTCTGATGCGCGAAACAGTGATCGCCCGGCCTGTCTCGCAACAAGGCAGAGGCTAGACGCCGCAATCATCTCTCCTACACGATGATACCGCCCGCTACTGGTTGTTCTCCGCTCTGCTATTGTGAGGCGCCGAAAAGAATCGGGCTCACCATGGTTTCAATCCTGGCTGCCATCTCCTCTGCAGGGATGCGATTGGGAGTCTGGAACCAGCGGCGTGCGGCTCCAAAAACGGCCCAGGCCGCAGTGGTCGCGGGGAGTGACGCGTCCGCACCGGGAGCCATTCCGTGATTTGCAAGTCCTTCCTTGAACATATCCTCAACGATAGGAATGATCGAGCCTTCGAGCGCCATCCGCGACAACTGAGTGGGACAGCCTGTGCTCTCCGCAAGATAGTCGCACACGCCGAGTGCGATCGCGCGCAATGCTCGATTGCAATCGGTAAAAGTTATGGCCCGGCGCTCGATCAGATCCCGGAAACGGGATTCTGTCATGGCCTGCAACAACGCGTTTTTGTCCGCATAGTGCAGGTAAAAGGTGGCCCGATTCAACGTAGCCTCGTCAGCGATCTCCTGCACAGAGACGTCTTCGAACTCCTTCTTAGTTAATAGCCTCGCCAGCGCCTCCATGAGCATGCGGCGGCTGCGCAGGATGCGCGGATCCGTTGTTTCTGCCTCGGGTTGGAGAAGCTGGGCCATTTCTATATTGATGAAAGCATACGCCATTACGGACTAAAGCGACAGTTGTTTATTTTCTTTGAATCGTCATATGTCGCTTATTCATCATATGTCGTGCAGGAGGAATTCTCAATGTCGACACTGCTTCACATCGATTCCAGCCCGCTCTATGGACGGTCCGTCTCCCGCGAGCTCACATCCGCGTTCGTCACGCAATGGAAGGCTGCGCACCCGGACGGAACGGTCATTGACCGAGACCTCAACGCAACGGCCATACCGCCAATCAATGCGGAATGGGTCGGTGCCGTCTACACGCCGGAACAAGCGCGAACTCCGCAGCAGAAGGAATTGCTCTCGCTCTCCGACTCCCTGCTCGCCGAATTGGAGCAGGCCGATGAGTACGTCATCGGAGTGCCCATGCATAACTTCGGCGTGCCTTCGGTTCTCAAGCTCTGGATTGACCAGATCGCGCGCGTGGGCAGGACCTTTTCCTACAGTGAGAAAGGGCCGAAGGGGCTGATCACCGGCAAGAAGGCAACCTTCATCATCGCGACGGGCGGGATCTACGACGCGCAGACGCGGATGGCCTCGTTCAATTTCGTGGAACCGTATCTGCGGTCCGTATTTGGTTTTCTTGGCGTGACGGACGCGACCTTCCTCACTGCAGGCGGGACTAGCGCGCTGAACCAAGGGAAGGACCGGAACACATTTCTCGCACCACACCTTCAAGCCGTGCAGACGCACGCGCAGACCTTCTAAGAGAGGACACTCATGAAAACTGCTTCAATTGTTGCTCGCTATTTACTGGGCCTGATGTTTACGGTCTTTGGGTTGAACGGATTTCTCAACTTTATCCACCAACCGCCGCCCACGAATCCGTTGGCGTTACAGTTTTTCGGCGTGATCTTCGCATCGCACTTTGCCGCGTTCTTTTTCGCGGGGCAGGTGTTTGGTGGGCTGTTGCTACTCTTCGGCCGATTCGTTCCACTTGCGCTGACACTGCTGGCTGCGGAGCTCTACAACATCCTGGCGTTTCACCTGACGATGTCACCGGGCACCATCGCGCCGGCTCTGGTCGCTTCCGTGTTGTGGATTCTGGTTTTCCTGCAGTACCGCGAAAGCTTCAAGGGCATCTTCAGCGCAAAGGCTGCGACGCAAGCATAAATTGCGTCGCAGTATGAGAGGAATGGTACGTGCGTGCTGAGCGCATGATCGGCGATACAGCGCTCGAATCTCGCAAGCGCCCGTTCGGTAAAAGTTTTGAGTGAACCGGGAATTGGATTTCAGAAGGAGAAGACATGTCGCAACAACGCAGTATCAGTCGAGTGGTTAACGTTCCTCCAGCGGCACCTGGATTCGTCGGTCCGGGACATCTAGCTGCGCCTGTCGTGTCTCCCGAAAACTTCGAGATGAACGATCCCTTCATCTTGTTGATGGACGATCATCTTGACATTGGCCACCGGCCAGTTGGTGGTCCTCACCCGCATGCAGGTTTTGAAACTGTGACGCTTATTCTCGACGGCGCGATCTTTGACCGCGATGAGGGCGGCACACTCAACGCTGGCGAAGTGCAGTGGATGACCGCGGGCAGCGGTGTTATTCACAATGAAAATGTGAGGACCAAAGGGAAAATGCGCTTGCTCCAACTCTGGTTGACCTTACCCAAAAAAGAACGCTGGACTGAGCCTGGCTTTCAGGTGTTTCATTCCGATTCCATTCCTGTGCGCCACGAATCCGGAGCGGAGATCCGGGTTTACAGCGGTTCCTCTGGAAGTCTTCGTTCAGGCACACGAAACTATGTGCCAGTAACGATGGTCGAAATCAATTTGGAACGAGGTGCATCCGCCGAGCAGGAAGTACCTGTGTCATACAACGGCTTTGTATTCGTGATTGGTGGTTCGGTTCGGATTGGGGAGACGACGCTGAAGACGGGCCAGGTGGGGTGGCTTGATCGTCCGACTGACAACGATGCGAGCATCGTGCGTGCGGTCGCTGGCGAATCCGGAGCGCGGTTGATCTTGTATGCGGGACAGCCTCAAGGAGACCCGATCGTTTCTTACGGTCCATTTATTGGCGACACGAAGCCGGACATTGCCCGACTCTTTGCCGAGTATCAGGCCGGGCAGTTTCCTCGACTTAGCGAATTGAAAGAACAGGAACTCTAACGATCTCGACTAGCGAATGATTGTCACGAATCCTTGCGTGTGGGCTCGACATCACAAGTGGCATCAGTTCGTATAGCGTGCAGACGCCAACTGATTGGTTTTCCTTGCAGCGGGGCGGATCTCATATTGAGTGGATTGGATGACGCTGACTTTGCTTGTTATTGCCATTGCGATCATCTGCACCATCGTCGTCACCTGGGCGAAGCGTAGCAAAAGCCAAAGTGAATTAGATCGGCACACCATTTCCGTTGAGCAACTGCAGTCGATGATGGTGTCTGGCCAAGAGGTTCTTCTCTTTGATGTTCGTCAACCCCTCGATCTGCTGGCCTATCCGGAGCTTATCCCGGGCGCGAAGAGGATTCCGCCAGAAGAAGTGCTGAAAACACCCTCACTGCTTCCTCGAGATGAAGATATCGTTGTTTACTGTACTTGTCCGGGTGATAAGACGAGCCGGTCAGTTTTGCGTCGCGCGCTGGCGCTCGGGTTTACCCGAATCAAGTTCCTCACAGGAGGATTGGCGGCTTGGAAAACGAAGGGCTATCCTGTGGAACCCTATCGAGAATCCTTTCGGCTTTCGATTCCAACCGAGGCTCGGCCAGCAGGATAACCATTTTTGCGGTTGTCCTGGACCCTGCATCTTGTCCGTTCCTACCCGCATGCTTCGCGGTCAAAGACCTCCCGCTCATGCCGTGTGGCACTACCCGATCCCCAAACTCATCGGCCACGGATGCGGCAGCGGCAAGAACATTAACAACGCCCCCACGAGCGCCATATTCTTCGTGAAATTGATCCTGTCGATCTGCTTCATTTGCGCGTCGTCTACCTTCCAGTAGGCGTGCATTTGGAACGACACGCCTAGCAGGAAGATGATCAGAAGAATGATCCCGACCACAGGATAGACGCCCAGCAACATGCTGAGACCACCCAGCAGCAGGATGACCCCGGTTCCTGCCACTGCAACCTTGGGAGACGGTGTTCCCCTCGCCCAGCGTGCCGGCGTTTAGGTGGGCACGCTGTATCAGTACTATCCCAATAAGCGGTCGTTGCTGTTTGCCGTGCTGGAAAGTCATCTCAATAACGTAATCGCAAGGGTTGAGGCCGTTTGTGAGAGCGCATGTCATAAAACCCTTAGTCGAAATGGTTCGAGAAGCGGTCGAGGCCGTCGTGGATGCCAAAATGGAGCGCGCAGACATCTCGGTGGCGCTCTACCGCGTCTCGGCGGACGTGGGTGGGCCTGCATTACTGAAACGATTCAGTCAGCGCTCGCGGAAAGCCGTTGAGGCGATGCTGCAGACAGCGTCCGATACTAGATCGACACCGGACAAAGTCGCCATCGATATGATGCTTGCAGCGATGGCGGGCGCAATACGTTCCCTCTTGGAAGCTAGACCATCCTCAGCCATAGTCCGCAAATCTCGTGAGCAACTGGTGCTCCTTTGTCAGTCATATATGGCTGCTGCAACGGCCACTGATGTCTGAGAATTCTCTTCCTCTCATTCCTCTGCTTCTAGAAGGCTACTTACGCTGTGCCGCGGCGAATCCCTCTTTGAAGTTGCTGAACAACACATTGTAGTAATCCAAGCTCAAGGTGGTGGGCCAGAGCGCCGTCCGACCGCCAAGTGGACCGTAGCCGTGCGGCCGGCTCGTCCTCCTGGATCCATCGGCGCCCTGGGCATACACAAAATAAAGCAGCGTGGCGACCAAGCCCATCCAGATGAACATTGATGGAGAGCATCAGCAAGGCCCTTGGCGGAAAAGGAATCGCGGGAGCCTATCAGGCTTGAAACAGGCGGCCCGATGTTGCTCATGCGGATGTTCCCATAAGATTCACGAGTCACCTATTGGCAAAAAAAATACAAGTCATGCGAGACTCGCTACTGACACAGAGTGATCAGGCTGCATGTTTTGGAAGCGTCACGCTCTGTTGCAGAGTGAATTCCAGCAAGGTCTCGCTCGGGATCTTCACCTGGTCTCCCTTGGTGATGACCTCCGATCCCGCTCCCACGGCGGCGCCGGTTCCCGCTCCGATGGCCGCCCCTTTGCCGTGGCCTGCAATGGCACCAATGATGCCTCCAATGGCGCCTCCCCCAACGGTCCTTTTCGCTGTGCTCTCGCCTTTGGACTTGCCTGACGCTTCATATTCTCCGGTTACTAGCGGCACCGTTTGCCCATTGACGACAATTCCCGTCAGCTCGAGTCTTAGTTGGGATCTTCCCGTGAACGTGCCGGTCTCTTTCGACTCTTCCAACCGTCCATATACATCTGCGCCTTTCGGAATCGCCACATTGCCATCGATTGAAATCGGCTCTTCGAGCGAAGCCGCAAAATGATCTCCCACGTGATTCTTGGCGGAGTCAATTGAATCAATGGTGCGAATAGAAATCCGTGTGCCGGCCGGAATGGTTACCGAAGACCGAGATTCCGCAGCTTCATTTTGTCCAATCGCACAGGGTTCCGGCTGTTTCGATGGGACCGAGGCCGAGGCGCCCCCTTGCGAGTCGGAATCGAATCGCAAGGAGCCGATATCAGCGATATCATAGCTCTGCGCCGAGGATCCTACCTGAAAGATGATGTTCGTCTGGGTACCGCACACGAACTTCCCTTTGATCAAACTTCCATTCTTCAATTCCAAAGAATCCGCTTGGGCAGCGATACCTGCCAGAGATAGAACGAGAATGAGTCCGCAAATCTGCTTAGTCTTCATCACGAGTTCTCCTGCACATTAATCGTGTTTCGTCGCGATCCGGCGAGCGGCCGAGCGCTACCGGCCAGAGCGGCTGTTGGTTGTGGGTTCATCAGAGTCAAAGTGTCTACTTGCTGCGCCACGGAGGAAAGTCCTTCAACAGTTTTTTCGCTCCCTTATTGAGCCTTTCCTGGTTCTTTTCCGGTTTCTTGCTGGGTTCAATTGCATGCTGCACACCGCCGATCCAGACCAGCTTTCCTACACTGGGGTCATACATGCCAATGACAAAAGTCCCGACGTCAATGGTTGAAGTATTCGCCGAAAATGAGTCCAGTCTGCCACCACCCAGCGGGCCGAACCCGCCCCAGCCCCCTGAACCTCCCCAACTGTCGCCGAAGCCGTTGATCTGCTTCTCGCGATCGATCATGAGTTGATAGCCAAGGAGCAAATCAGGTTTGCCGCCGTCCGCCACCTTCGTGAAGCCCTTGGCGGCCATTTGTGAATCGATGGCCTGTTTGACTTGAGTGTCCAGGATCTGATCGGGATGGCCCCCTATTGCCGGTACGCCCTGCACCTCTTCGACCCATGAATAGGTGTGGTACTTTGAAAAATCAGTTCGAGGCATATAGTTGGTTCTCACGTCCTGGGCGTCAGTCACGCAGCCGACGATGACCGCCAGGAGCAATGCAGGACCAAACTTTGCGATCCAGTTGCGACATTGCTACATCGTGCTTCTCCCTTCAATGTTCATGGTCGGCTCCAGTGGGAGCGGACAGAATGGCGAAAATTGCTCTTACTTATAGGTTCCTTATAGGTCGCGATACGGCCAAGCGAACAATGGGGGCATTACACTCGCTGTCATTTCGCGCCTAGCATCGCACTTCCATCCCGCGGTTTGCCGGCTAGCAATTCATCGCTGCCATAGCATCCTGTCAATCTCGAGCGGCAGAGCCTTGGGATGGTAGGGGACAATGCGCGGTGTGAAATCGGTTTCTGCCCGCGTAGTCGGGGCCGTTGCCACGTAGGTGTAAGCAAAAGTTGTACCCGGGCGAAATGCCTTGCGAAGCATCTGCTCACAAAATGGCGCGTCACCATCTTTACTGTCGGCAAACAACTCGATCCGCACGAAACTCGGATCGATTCCCGCAAGCGAGACCTCAACCTCGAAAATCAACTCGTGATCCCGTCGAATTACCTTCAGTTGTCCGAAGCGAACGTCCTTCCAGCGCCGGGCAATATCCTGTTGCCAGGCAAGGAGACTGCTGCCCGCTTTCCCAAGACTCTGGGCCCGGGATGTGTAAGCCGCCGCGGCCGGAAGGTAATGCTCGTCCGTGTACTGCCGCACTGCGCGATTGGCGGAAAATGCTGGCGTGAGTAGCGCCATGCTTTCCCGGATCCGCCCGATCCAGGACGCCGGCATTCCGCTTTCATTGCGGTCATAAAACTCCGGCGCAATTTTGCTTTCCAAGGCAGCGTATAGCGCTTCCGCGTCGGCATGATCAGCCGCGGCGTCATTGGAAGGTTCCTCGCCATTGCCGATAGCCCACCCTACGCTTGGCGAATATGCTTCTGCCCACCATCCATCGAGGACAGAAAGATTCAGGCCGCCGTTCACTAGAACCTTCATTCCGCTGGTACCACAAGCTTCCCAGGGCCGCTTAGGTGTGTTGATCCAGACGTCGACGCCAGCCAGCAAGTGCTGGGCGAGTAGCATGTCGTAGTCAGCAAGAAAAACGACATGTGAACGCATGTCTGGTCGACGGGCAAACTCGATCCACTCCCGCACGAGGCCTTGTCCGGGCTTGTCCTGAGGATGGGCTTTTCCGGCTAACACCAACTGAACCGGTCGTTCGGGATTAGTGAGGATTCGCGCGAAACGTTCGCGATCATGAAGCAGAAGTGTGGGACGTTTGTAAGTCGCGAATCGACGGGCCAGACCTAGTGTCAGCACGTCAGGGTCGAGCACAGCGCGGGCCGTCTCCAATTGCAGGGGAGAAACGCCATGACTGGCCACCTGCCGCACCAATCGATCCCGAGCATATTCGACCAGAGCGGTCCTTCCGGAGTTGCGCATCGCCCAAATATGCTGGTCTCCGACGGCACGAAATCTTTCCTCCATATCACCCAGGCCACCCCGCCAACGGTCTTTGCCGCAGTGTTCCGTCCAAAGCTGGTCAGCGCCAGCCGAATCCCACGTGGGCACGTGGACTCCATTCGTCACATAACGAATGGGAACGTCCGGTTTTGGAAACCTGGAGAAGAGCGGTTGAAATAGCTCTCGGCTGACCTCTCCATGCAAGCGGCTCACGCCATTGACCGAACCGCTGCCGCGAATCGCGAGATACGCCATGTTAAAAGGTTCGGAATGATCGCCTGGATTTGCGCGCCCTAGGGCCAGGAGCTCATTCATCGTTATCCCTAAGCGTTCTGCGATGTGCGTGAGGTACTGGCCGGCAAGCTCTGGCACAAACCGGTCAAAACCTGCGTCCACAGCGGTGTGAGTTGTGAACACGTTGCCCGCCTTTGTCACCGCGAGGGCGTGGTGGAAGGGCACACCCGTATCTCTCATGTAGCTATGGGCACGCTCGAGCACGGCAAACGCTGCGTGACCTTCGTTCAGGTGGCACACTTCCGGTCTAATGCCGAGAGCCTCGAGGAGCATCCATCCTCCCCCTCCCAGAAGCAGTTCCTGCTTTAGGCGCAATTCGGATCCGCCGCCATATAACTCGCTCGTAATGGCTCGATCGCGAGGGAGGTTGGCGGGATCGTTTGTGTCCAGCAGATACAGCTTGGCGCGTCCCACCAGGACCTCCCAAATGCGTATCCATAATTTGACGCCCGGTAGTGTCACCGGCAATCTGAGCCAACTTCCGTCGCTGTTTCGAACCGGTCGGATGGGCAACTGGTTGGGCTCGTTCACCGGATACAAAGCGAGTTGCTCACCACGGGCATCGATTTCCTGGCGGAAGTAGCCCTGTTGATACAGGAGTCCCACACCGACCACGGGGACTCCCAGATCACTGGCAGCTTTCAGTTGGTCGCCGGCGACGTTGCCCAGTCCGCCGGAATAAATCGGCAGCGCCTCACTAAGCATGTACTCCATACTGAAGTACGCCACAGTACGAAGCGGCGAATCGGGATGAGTCCTTTGAAACCAACCGGGTTCGGAATTCTTGAGCTTGGCCTCAGCCAAAAGTTGCTCCACACGCATGCGTTTCGAATCATTCAGGCGGTCGAGTTTTTCTTGCGAGACGGACTTCAAGATGAGCCAGGGATTCTCGGTAAGTTCCCAGAGTTCCGGATCGAGTTCTTTCCATATCTCATCGGTGGCATGGCTCCAGGACCAGTGCAGGTCGAGAGCGAGCTCAGTCAGTGCATCCGAGGCTCGGAGTTCGGAAGGAAGTATTGAATAAGTAGGATTCCCCATATTTATTTCACCTCGTGTTTATAAGGCCACTTCCAGCCGCTGATCTCAGGGCTATCGATTCCGTGCTCGTAGGCATAGCGACGACATTCAATCTGGCAATCACGGAATGCCTCTTTGGCGTGCGCGCCAATTCGTTGCAGTTTCGGGATGCGGTCAATCGCGTCGATGGCGAGGCTGAATCGGTCCGTCTGGTTGTTAATGGCCAGTTCCATCGGCGTATTGATGTTGCCTTTTTCTTTGTAACCACGCACATGCAGGTTCCGGTGGTTGGTGCGGCGGTAAGCCAGACGATGAATCAACCAGGGATAACCATGGAAGTTGAAGACGATGGGCTTGTCGACGGTAAAGAGAGAATCGAAGTCCGCGTCGGTTAGTCCATGGGGATGTTCCGCCCTTGGTTGCAATTTGAATAGGTCAACGACATTGACGAATCTAATTCTGAGTTCCGGAAAGCGCTCCCTGAGGAGTGCGGTCGCAGCTAGAGCTTCCTGGGTAGGAATGTCGCCAGCCGCGGCAAACACAACGTCAGGTTCCTGACCGTCGTCATTACTGGCCCAATTCCAGACACCAATGCCTTTTGTGCAGTGAGTTATAGCGGCATCAATGTCCAAGTACTGCAGATGCTTCTGTTTGTCCGACACAATGACATTGATGTAGTTTTCGGATCGCAGGCAATGATTGGCTACCGATAACAGACAGTTGGCATCGGGTGGGAGATAGATACGCGTGACCGCGGCGCTTTTGTTGAGTACGACATCCAGGAAGCCGGGATCCTGGTGGGTGAAACCGTTGTGATCCTGACGCCACACGGTTGAGGTAATGAGCAAATTCAGCGACGCGATCTTGCGGCGCCATGATAACTGGTTGCAAATGGACAACCATTTGGCATGCTGATTAAACATCGAGTCAATGACATGAACGAAAGCTTCGTAAGATGAGAGAAAGCCGTTGCGGCCAGTAAGCAAGTAGCCCTCGAGCATGCCCTCCATGGTGTGCTCACTGAGCATCTCGACAACGCGACCGTCTGAACCCAGCTCTGTTCCATCACGGTCTTCGGGAAAACGTTCCGCAATCCAGAACTTTTTTGAGACTTCATAAACTGCATCGAGCTTATTGGAAGTATTCTCGTCCGGCGCGAACACTCGGAAGCTGTTCATGTTCCATTTCATGACATCGCGCAGGAAGCGACCGAGCGGCGGCACATTCTCGACTTCGACGTTTCCCGGGTGGTCGATCTTGATGGCGTAATTACGAAAATCGGGTAGGCGCAAAGTCTTTCTGAGTTCGGCATTCGCGTGCGGATTGGCGCTCATGCGGCGCCGGCCTCGTGGCGCGACATCGACAACTTCCGGTCGCACCCTTCCGTTTTCGTCGAAGAGTTCTTCAGGCTTAAATGAACGGAGCCAGGTCTCGAGAAGACGCAGGTGTTCCGGGTTGCTCTTAACATCGGTCAGTGGAACCTGATGTGAACGCCAGGATCCTTCCAGCCGATGTCCGTCGACTTTCCACGGGGCGCCCCACCCCTTTGGTGAGCGTAATACCACCATGGGCCAGCGCGGCCGAGTCGCAAGCCCGCTCTTCCGATACTCTTGCTGATAGCCTTTGATCTCGGCGATGCAACGTTCAAGAGTGGCTGCCATCGCCTGATGCATGCTGTCGTGATCGGATCCCTCCACGAAGTACGGGGTCCAGCCATAGCCACGTAACAGACTTTCCAGTTCTTCGTGAGTGATCCGCGCCAGGAGGGTTGGATTGTTGATCTTGTATCCGTTCAGGTGAAGTATGGGTAGAACAGCCCCATCGCGAATTGGATTCAGAAACTTGCTGATGTGCCAGGAGGTCGCCAGCGGTCCAGTTTCGGCTTCGCCATCGCCCACCACTGCCGCCACAATCAGCTCAGGGTTGTCGAAAGCGGCTCCGCAGGCGTGCGAGAGGACATATCCCAACTCCCCGCCTTCATGAATCGATCCGGGAGTCTCTGGAGTGCAGTGACTTCCTATCCCTCCGGGAAACGAAAACTGTTTAAAGAATTCTCGAAGGCCCTTTTCATCCGTGCTCTTTTCAGGATAGATTTCACTGTAAGTACCTTCCAGATAGATAGGAGCTAGAATCCCCGGAGCGCCGTGACCGGGGCCTGCGAGAAAGATCATGTCGAGATCGTCTCTTTTGATAAGGCGACTCAGATGAGCGTAGATGAAGGCGAGGCCCGGGCTTGATCCCCAATGGCCGAGCAACCGGTTCTTTACATGTTCTGGTTTCAGGGCTTCGCGTAACAGGGGATTTGCCTGAAGATAGATCATTCCTAGAGCCAGGTATTTGCAGGCGCGCCAATAAGCATTGATGCCGCTAAGTTCATCTTGGCTAAGCGGTGCGCCCGCGACTGTTGACCTTGCTTTCCCTTCAGTACTCAGCGATCCGACAAATTCTTCAGTTTCTGTGAGCAACTCCATTTTTTTGCACCCCCTGATATCTGAAACCCTCTTCAAGGCCGCGCTGTTTCGCATAGACAGCGTCTTACTCAACGGCGACAAACAACTTGTCGGAGTCCCCAACCGGCAACCTCGTTACCGCTACGCTCGGCCCTTCCGTGCTAAACAGTCGTCTGTGTTCGTGATTCATTTCGGGGGAAGGCCCCACAAATTGCAGCCCGATGACTCTGCACGGGTCCGGACCCTCGAGCGTTAGTTCCCGCCGCTCGAATCATGTGGGGCAAAGTGCAAAGTCGCATTTTTCAAGTCGATCTCGACCAGCGAAGCCATCCCGGAGGCGGAAGCTTCCGATAGGATTACACTCTCTTGCTGGTTGTGAACCTGTTCAAGAGTTGCTGGAACTGTGACGATCGTTTTATCGCCGCGTGAAAAGGTGACTTGGACTTCCGTACCGGCTCCGTTCCAGTCATAGGTGTAGTCGCCCGGCTGCAGCGTGACGCCGCCGACGATTGTAGGTTCAATGAAGGTGATTGTTTTTTTGCTCTTCGGCCAAGCCATCGCCATTGCTACAGTTAATGTGAGAACGGTGGCCAATATACCTGTCGATCTAAGTGTCATGACGATTCCTTTCTAATCTTTTGTTGTCACTGCTGTTGCCAATTGGTCTGGGCATAGGTTCGACCCTGACGCCCACCGTCGACTCGACATTGCAGCTCGCGTTGAAGTTGCTCAAGTTCCGCCACGTCGTTAGCACTGAGTACGACGCCGCCGGCGAGGATGAGATACAGCATGTCAAGCAGTGTGTCGGTCGGGATGTTTGCCAGTTCTCCCAGCACAGCCAACTCCGTGGAGCGAATCTGAAGGTCCGCACTTTGTATTCGCAATCCGGCTGCCAGAGGCGGCCGCCTTGTAGGTGGATGAAACAGCCAGTTTCCGATGGAATCGGTAACGTCAAAACACTCAATCGATGACATGCCAAGGGCACTGACCGAATTCGGGCAGCAAATGAGCGCTCCCGGGAGCCGCCTGGCTGCACTCCTAGCGATGCATCCATGAGTTGTTGATTTATTTTGGCTGCTCGGAGGGCGTTTGCTGAATCTGAATGGTGGGAATTCGATCCGACTTCGTCGTATCAACGGAGACTATGCCAAAACTGCCGTTCGGGTCGCGTACCCGAATGGTGAGCGTGCATTGTTCTCCGGAAGGTCCAGAGACCATCGCCCCATCGGCCACTACAGACACGCGGAGACCGGCATTGGGATCGCCGGGATTGATCTGTTCCACTTTTTCTTCGGTTGCTCGCTCACTAATTGAAATCGAACGCTCGTGACTGATTTTACGCTGAACGAGGTGCAGCCTCCCATCCCGCGTAGTGCCTGGAACATCGATTGAATAGGCTTCGAGGCGTTTGTACTTCTCTTCCGAAGTGCTCTCGGATTCCTGGCTCACCGTACGAGAGATTTGACTTAGTTTCCCGTCTGCATCGGGTTGGGAGATGCTCTCCTCGATCTTGCGGCCTTGGGCGTCTTGTGTCGTGACATCATTCCGGATCTCGCTCACTTGCCACTCTCCGTTAACATCCGGAAGCCAGGTGGTCTCTTCGGTTTCGACGGTGTCGTTCGTTGCTCGCTTGCGGGTCTCATGCGTCTTGAACGCTGGAGCTAAACCGCCGTTGATGTTAGTAAGCATGACCGTCGTGTCGGTTTCTTCGAGATCGTCCCCGACCTTTTTCGTGCTGACGATTTCTCGTTGCACTGGTTGTATCCTTCCATTGACATCCGGGTTATAGGTCACGCGTACTACATTCGAGTCACCGCCGGACAGGATATGTTTCTCCTCTTCCGTTACCTGCACGAGCGATTTTCTCCCATTCACATCCCGAGCGAACGTGCGCGTCGCAGTTCTCACGGTGGAAGCGTCGGCCTTCAGCGTTTCCTTTTCGATGTCCTGATAGGGTTCGAAACCTCCATCAGCTCCGCGGATCTCGACTGATCGCTTGTCCAGCGTCCGGTCCCCATTTTCGCTATAGCTTTCGACGATACGCACGGGAATGCGTGAGGGGAGCAGGTCGTCGCTCTTCAAGTCCGTTGTGGACTGCCGCTGATTGGTTTGGAAACCGGATGTTTGCGCAGAGAGTCTCAGACCAAAACAACAAAATGCGCCGATTGTGAGGACTAAGACGCTTCCTAAATAGAAAGCAACACTCGCAGGCCGCATAGAGGCAGTCGTTGACATGCTTCTCAGTTGGCTCGCCAATGCATCTGAGGCCGTCGGTTTCCTTTCTTGTCGGTGACGACTACCCATTGCATGACCAGACGATGAAGTTCAAGCTTGTCGTGAATGAACGGACTTGACGGTATAGACGTCATTGTCTTTTCCTTTCTCCCCTCGCATCTTCTTTCCTACCTCAATCACTTCAGAGATGCGGGAAGAGCTGTTTCCAGAATCTACGCATAAAAGTTGCTCGACGGATCGTGTCGTACCATTGGAGCGTTCAACCTAGGAACCTCTCATGACAGCGGCCGCACTTTGGCTTCCAAACCCGCGTTGCCTGAAGGCGCCACTCAGCGATGATCTATATGTGACCTTTCTGGAGGCCCGTATTAAGGCATTGACCATTGTCGGGCAGTGGACGTGACGCAGTTTTGGGTCGCGGCATCACAACATCATGCATTTGGACGGGACGCAGACTGGCAAACAACCTGCATTGTCTGAGGCGTGTATCAGGATGATGTCATTATGTTCAAGATCACGCAAAACACGTTTCGCGACTTCGCTCTTTCCGAAGTTCTACTGATGGCCGCGATCAATCAACTCGAGGCCAAGCGGAAGGTTGGCGGGAATGAGGGAAGCCTATCTGACCATTGCCATTCTTACGCTAAAGCGGCTTAGGCGAATCCGGGTAGACCCAGCAGCGAAGGTTGGTATAAGGAGTCAGACATGATTATCGAAGACGAACAAGATACCCGAGCGGAGATTATGCCTCTGAAAGTCATGTGGCGGAATCCCCTGTGTCTCGTACGGGCAGAACTGCGGGCCAAAGAGCAGAGCGATCCCTACTATGGATGGGCAGAACAAGCCAAAAAAATACGTGCCCGTCGTTCCAATTGGAACGCCAATCACAATTGGGCCGCATGAAAAGTGCGACCTGTCCAAACCCCTCCTTATGTCTTAGAGTTTGGGTTCGTCCGTAACAAACCGGTCGTCGTGACATTGATCACGCAAATCTGTCGTCTCGGTCACAGACTTTGAACTGAATTTTAGTGAAGGTTTTGCTTGGAGTTTTTGGCGCGAAATTCTTCGGGGGACTCAGAACAACGGTCGGCGCCCCTTAGTTAATAAAGAGAGTGAGCCAGCCTGAACTTCCGCCGTCCTGGCAGCCTTCAATCGAGGTCATTCCCGAACCCGGAGACATTACCGAAATCAGCGCGCTACCACCAGCTGATCCACCATATGACTCAAAGGTCTGCTGTGTGATTGTGGCCTGAAGGTGGTCTGGATCCACGAACGTAGTTTGCAGCGCATTGCCGTTCCACAAGACCTCCGATTGGTTCACGAAGTTGCTCCCCTGTACGATGAGTCGAACCGAGGTAGCGTCAGCGGAGATCGCGTCAGGCGAGAGGGCAGTGAGCTGCGGTTGCGGTATTGCACCGGGGCAACTTTTGAAATTCACAATCGAGTAGCACGTCCAACCCGCGAGCAGAGGGGAGAGAACAAGAGCCAAGGCGATACGGTAAGGCTGGCAAGCAATTCCCAAGCGTGAGCGCATACGGGCCTCCAGCGCAATTTGTTATGTTGGCAAAACTGTGATCACTCTTCTGGCGATATTGCAGTCGCTCGCTCGAGACTCTCATTCTTCAAAGCTGCGTGCCCCGCCCTTCAAGCGGTTCTTTACGACCTGTGTCCAGACCCACTTGATCACCCGCGAGTCGTCGTAGCAATAGGCCAGATTATGATTCAGTGTCGAGAAGCAGTGACGTTGGCATGACTTTTTCATGTCACACAACTGATCGTGATCGAATTTCGGCTTATCGACATTTCCCCAGTCAAAGGGTGAGGCATACATGGGAAAACATGGGGCGACGGTGCCATCCGTCCGGATGATCACGTTATTCTGGCCTGCTCGACAATTCCATTCGGCAAAATGCAGATCACCGGATGCATCCTGCACGATTCCAGGCATGTGGGCGAGATGTTCTGCAGTACCGTTCCCCGTACCATCGCCATCCCAACCAAGCGTTTTTAGATCGGAGGCACTGCCGCCCATCCTCATGAACCCCTTGATCTCTTCGAGCCGCTGCACCGAGTTCACCATCTGATACCCGGACTTGTTCTTTTCGATCAGCCAATCGATCAGTTCATCCGTGCATCGCCAATCTTCGGGGCGAATGTAGGTTGGATTATCGGATAAATGCTTGAAATGATCGTCCTGCTCAAGCATGGGCGTCTCGTTGATGTGGTAGTCGGTGGCGATGTGGTGGGCGTGCGCGTACTCTGTCAATTGACGGACATCGCTCACATTGTTGCGGCAGATGTTGATATTCAGGAAAACCATGTACCCATACGCGAACTGTTTTCGCATCAAGCGTTCGAGACCGAGCTGAATCGGAACCAGAGCTTTCGGCAGGCCGGGTTTCTCGTCCCAGGCATCAACGGCCACGTTGAAGACTGACGTGCCGGCATCCGCCAGACGATCGGCAACGTCGGGCCTTAGGAGCCGGGCATTAGTGGCGATGTAGATCCAAAATCCTTTCTTCGCGGCGTAGTACACAACCTTTTGCGCAAACTGTGGGCGCAGGAGCGGTTCACCCCCCATCAACGCCAGTACGCGGCAACCGCGATCGTGCAGCCAATCAATCGTCCGTCGCGCGGTGTCCTCCGTCATACCTTTGACTTTGTTGTTGTAGGCCCAGCAATACCAGCAATCGAGATTGCACTTATACTCCACGAAAAGATACGCAATGAGCGGATGGAACTCTCCAGGCAGGACTCGAGAGCGGATATACGGGAAAAGCCATCCCTTCATCGCGCGATAGGACTGAGAGAGCGTCCAGTCACGCTTCTCCGGTGCCGTCGCAGGGCCAGGATCGGACAGTTTCTCCGGAAAGCGCGGATAAACCGGTTCCGGCAGGGCTAATCCCTCGTGGGCTGGAAGTTCTGGGGCCTGTGCGGAATTCATCAGAAGGCTGTGGACATTGACATCGATTCGGAATTTCGGGACTGTAGCCATGGCATTTCCTCGAAAAGAGTGATGAGTCAAAGAGATATCCGACGGGCGACAATTGACCAAATGCAGATTGCGTGCCAACCATCAGCGGCTAGGCAAGCCATTGGAGCTATGGAGTTTGCCGACTTTCAGTCCTTACGGCATGCCTGCCCTTTTACGAGCACTGCCCAAATTGGGGCACTAGGAAACACTCGTCAGTAAAGGGGGATATCGAGTTAGGCCACGGAGACTTGGCACACGCATTGCATTCTTGTTTGGCGGAGAAAGCAATGAGTACACTTGAAGTACAAGAGCAAATCCCTGTAAGCACCCAAGGCAGCACCAAGGATACGATTAGGTTTTATATTGTGCTTTATGTGGTGCTGATTTTGGCGGCAAGCTATGTCATCGTCTCGCTGTACCTGATCTTCGATACACGGAACCGCTTGACCTCCGCTGTAACAGCCGAGGAAGCGGCCATCGGAAGGCTGCAGCAGCGTCAAGCCGCGACGGAGAACGATCTGAAGGCTTCGGACGAGGCACTGGCAAGCCAGCTAGGGCTGACGGAAAGGCAGCTGCAAGCGGCATACGCGGGCACGTCAGCCGAGTTACGGCAAAACCAAAAAGCTCTCGAGAGACGTATGCAGGACCAGCAGAACGAGGCAATCAGTCAAGTCAACAGCGAAGTTGCTAACGTTCAAGGCGAACTAAATGGAGCAAAGAATGACATTGCGGTGACCCGTACTGACCTGGAGTCGACCAAGGCAAAACTCGACCACGCGATCGGCGATTTGACCGGGCAGAGCAGTCTGATTGCCCGCACACGCGCAGATCTGGAAGAACTCCGGCATCGCGGTGATCGAAACTACTACGAGTTCACGTTGTACAAGGGCCAGCAACCCACCCGGCTCTCAACCGTCGGGTTGCAGTTGAAGAAAGCGGATACCAAGAAGAACAAGTTCACTCTAAACGTGATCGCTGATGATCGCGTCATTGAGAAAAAAGATCGCGGCGCCGCGGAGCCTTTGCAGTTTTACACCGGACGCGACCGGCTTCTTTATGAAGTGGTGATTTTCACGGTCGAGAAGAACAAGGTGACCGGGTACCTGAGCACGCCTAAATCGCCAAACGTCGCGGTGGCCGCACAATAATCGGCAGGCTTGTCGTTCTTCTAGCTTTTTCAAAATCCAGCGAGCCGTGGCATTCAAGCGGCCACGGTGTGCTGCCAAGCACTTTTCAGCGCGCGTAAGGCGTAAAGAGCGTCCTCGAGAGCTTCTTTTTCTTCAAGAGTTCCGTCATCATAGAAAAGCTCTCGTTCGCGGGTGAGTAGGGCGCTTTCGGCTTCCGCTACCTTCTGTGAACCAATGCGACTGTCAGTCTCGTAAATCGCGGCTCTATAGAGAGCCTTCCAATCTACGCGGATCGGGCGCGGGGGGAATGCGTTTTCCATGGCTAACCTCCTTCAGCAATGGACCTCGAAGCGTCGAGGTTCGGCCCTGATGTCTGATTTTTTATGGAAGAAGCGCCAACTTGTAAGTTGACTCACAATCGGCTCCCGGGTCAACTAAAATTTGCTTTTTACCGTTCGAAATCTTCGATCGTTCGATGTATTTCTCTACGAAGCTCCTGCTCGTAACAGCTAATGGTCTGAGCTGTTCTCCTACGGATGCTTCCTGGCGCGACTTGCATTTCGAAAGTAATGAAGTCGCGAGTGCGACCCAGCAAGGGCACCGCGCTAGCGGGTAATGCCGGAATGTGGGCAGAGTTCGGATACGTTCAGGCATGTCTAGTGAAAACGGAGGCTTTAGCAACCGGGTTGTTGGCGCAGTAAATGCATTGGTGGAAGCGTTGAGGAGGTCAGGGTTATGACGTACATACCAAATCATGCTGGAATGCTTCCGCCGCAGCGACATCTGCTTCGTGGCCCATCGCTTTTGTCCTAAGGTAATGACTTTGCGTGTACCTCGGACTCGAGGCGAGCAATCTCTCCGCGCACATCACGTAGGTTTTCCACCAACTCTTCGTGATCCCGATTCGGTCTCGGGATAGAGAGCAACTTCTTCAGCTTGCCTTCTTGCTTCCGAAGATGCAGAACTTCTCTGTGAAACTCGACAGGAGATCTGTCATGCATAATCTCCTCCCATCGTTGACGTCACACCATCCGGCGAAACACCTCATGAATAGTACATTTCCCTGCGCCGATCACGGAATCAACGTTAATCGGGATCGATTTATTGCCCATCTTTGCACCCTTAAAGGCACGTCGCGCCTCCATCTCTTAACAAGTTCCGATTGATTGCCTCCCCTAGGCAACTTACATGCCTCCTGTAGACTCGTGCGTTGGCCTGAAGTCGTCGGTGGGGCGTTGCGATGTGCGTAGCCTTTTGGCGCGATGGGGCAGAGCCCCCAGCCAACGCGCATCGCATTATCGCCCCATGTCACCGCTTCCGACGTGCCGGCATTAAACCTCTTCTAGTTGCCATCAACAAAGCCACCGGACCTGTCAAGGCCTGCTGCCAGTTTGGCGGGGCGGATGATGCACGGATGTCGCCGCGGTTACGGAATAACAGAATTCCAGCACATCTTCTCCGCCCCATACTTATCGAAACGAAATCAGGTTGCCTCAGCGGCTCCGGAGAGAATTCTTCTGCGCAAGCGATGTGCGAACAGTCCTTCTCCGTGAAATGTTGCGCCTAGATCGCGCAAGCGCGCGAGCAAACGCAGACCCGCGCCATCGACAGAGGTTAGACCGCCGAGATCTACGTCGAGGCTGGCTTTGGGGGACATTAACACCGCTAACTCCTCTGCGGAGGAACCCTCGAGCCGCCCAGTTAATCGGACCGTAAGCCGCTCACCATGGCGATTTATCGAGAGCATCAGCACAATCTACTCATTGCAAATCCGCTGCCAGACTAAGCGCCGTCAGTCATCGCAAGCACAACAGGTTAGCGACATCTGCACCGACAAACAAAGAAGGGTGATGCCCACCTGCGGACAGCGGCCCGAATGTGGGCGCGTGCGTATGGGCTCAGATCAGGCGAAGCGCAAAGCAGCGTGCAAAGATTCTGGATTTCGCGCAGAAATGTGAGGTGCCATGCCCAGGTTTTTATGAGATGGCCTATTCCACCTAAAACGAGAATCAGTCCAAATCCCTAGCCAATCATTTCGACTTGGTGGATTACCGCGCCGTTCCTGTCCGACGAATAAACGACTGGCAAAATGATTCCGACGACAACGGCGAACTATTGAAGTAGTTGACGCGCTCTCATACGGCGCACGGTCATTTCCGAGTCTTTCAAAGCCGGGCTCGAACTTGCCATGACGAGCGGTACTTGGCGGAGTCTGGGCTTACCACTCCGATTCCCTTACAGTTGGCGAGCGCTTGCGTTAGCGCTTCGCCCTACTCGTGACTTTGCTCAGGACAAACTCCTGGGCCAGACCAAGGACCACATGGAGGCCCATGCCAGTCCCGAAATTTCTGAATACAAGCCCAGTACCGTGATTCGAACCTGGGTAGTAGGTGTTGGAGAGCCCAGCTGAAATCAGACTGCCACCCCACTGAGAATAATTCGGCTGCGATTTGCCGTTATCTCCCTGACAGACAAATGGAGCTAAGATTGCGTGCCAAGCCCGAGATCCCTTTGTCCCCGAACCCCGATAGAAGTACCGAGGGTCCTGATGCAGGAGCGCCGGCAGAATAGCATTGCCAAACAGGGCCTCACTCGATCCGCTGGCGAGGTTAGCCCCGAAGCGTTCGCCATATCCTCTTGCACCGAGCGGATAATTGGGGGTATCCGCGGCCTGCTCGACTCCGGCCCATAGAGCTTCGAATCCGAAGAAAGCTGGGTTGCTGAGACCCTTGTAGGCCAGGTGAAATTTCATCTTTGCGGTAAGAGGCTCGGGGTGAGGTTCGTATGTAACGTAAATATTCGGTATGAAGCCGAGAACGCGCTGGTGCTCCTCGGCCTTGAGTTGCCGGGCAGCAACCTGCGTCTCGGAGTAACTGACCGTGACTGCTCGCTGCACAGCCAGAATACGAAGTTTGACGTCGCTTACGGTTTTCTCCTGCCCGGGTTCGACCGTCACGGACGAACTCCAGTCTAAGAATCCCTCAGCGGTGACGGTTATCTGATAGGCAATTCCAGCTACGGCGTCGTGGAATGCAAAGGCTCCATCTTCCTTTGTTACGACTGTAAGAGAATTGCCAGCCGGCGCTCTAAGGATTACGGTGGCATTGGGAATGGGATCGTCGTTCGTGTCGACCACTGTACCCAGGATGCTTCCTGGTTTCGGATTTGCCGCTGCAGCAGACTGCGCGGATACCGGTACTCGAAGCATTACAGCTCCCAAAGCGATCATGAGCAACGTCTGCCCGAATTGCAGGAACCGTTCCCAAGATCTGTCACGCAACGCGTGTGTATTGTGCTGCATCATGATATTTCCTAACTCGCGGAGAGTGTGAAGTTGATGGTGATGCGGGAGTCCACTTCCACCGGTTCCCCGTCGATCAAGTACGGCCTGTAGCGCCACTGCATCACCGCGTTGATAGCAGCTTGCGCGAGTATTGGTAAGCCGCTTTCAACTTGCACATCCTTCACCGTGCCATCCTTGGCGATTACCGCCATCAGCACTACTGTGCCCTCAACCCGCGCCCGACCTGCCTCCGGCGGATACTGCGGCGGAACGTCGTGGATCAGATTCGCCTCCGCTACCCGGGCAGGGACGCGCATTCTCTTAACCGGCGTCGGCTGAGATGGGGTCGCAAGCACGGGCACGCTTCGCGACTTAGCGAGCACCTCGCTCAACATTCCATCCCCGACTCCGCCGATCACTCCCCCAGGAATGCCGCCGACCACTCCCCCGCTTGTGTTGGCGGGGACTGGTTGTGGTTCTTCCGCCGTATGAACTGGGGCAGAAATGGCGTGGCTTGAGGCAATGTATGTGGACTTGGAGATGGGGGCTCGAAACCGCGCGGTACTGGAACCCGCGGCCGCCGGCGGCTGGAGATACAACATCGTCAGCGTTTCCATCTTCGGCAGCGGAATCGTGCGATACAAAGGAATGACAATCAGTGCCAGGAGCAGAACCAAAAGGAAGGTCAGGGATCCAAGCGCGGCCCAGGAATTTCGCGGTCGCGGTTCGATGAAATAAAAAATGTCACCGACTTCTTTTTCTTGCGAGTCCGAATGAACAAGAACCGGTTTTTCTTCTTCTGCCAGCAATGCCGTTCGCCGCGAATCAATTCTCAGCCCTGGCTTCAGAACGGTCGGGTATGCAATGCGCTGAACTAAATCCGTGGGATAGTCACAAGTTGCCATAGCGCCCTTCTTGAAGGCAGCTGGTAGGCCAAAGTGGAAGTCTTTGCTGGAAAAAGAGATAGACCATAAGAACGGCATCGCCTGTGCCCTCATGAGGGCAGCTGCCAGCGACAGGTCACGATCGGAATCAGATTTGGGCAGAAGCTATACGGTCGTGCCGTTTCCGGTGTCGAGAGTGCGCATGGGAGTGTAGCGGTGCGACAAGAAACGTGGGAAGCCCTCGATCAAGCCACTGGATCTTCTCAACTGTGCAGAAGAACGAACTGGATAACCAAATCGATCTCGCGCTTTCAGGCATGGAGGACGAATTTTCGTTACGCCTTGGCGAGAGTGAGATTCCAGGAATGTGCAGAGCCGTTAAGCTATCGCGCATGGAATCAGGAGGGGCAATGGCGGACAATAATGCAGCGCACATCATCCAAACTTTCGGCTACTGTCCAGCCGAAGGCTTTTCGAGCGAGGAGGCGACGGTTACGCCTTCAGCCTTTGTCACTTGGTAATTGCCATATTCAATGGTCAGAACCGCCGTACCAAAAATGCGCAGCTTTGTCTCACTGTGGTTGGATGCCGGGAGCCAGAAGTCTCCGACTTTCTCATAACTGCGTTTAAAGTCCGTGTTCAGCGTCCACCACGAGGGATTCACTGCGGGCTGACCCTCCACTCGAGTGATCGCGAAATCTCTTGTGTCCACCCAAATGCGGCCTCGAAAAAGAAACTTCTCCTTAGTCCGGGGCTGTGCCTCGATCACGTAGAATTCGTCGGCGTCGGTCTTCTCGTAATCAACCAGCTGAAATGTATAGTTGTCGGGCGTAATGGCGGAACGTTGCTGATTCTCTTCCTGCATAGACTCTTGTTCCGCCTCCAGAAGCTTCTTGAACGCGCGATTCCGTATGGTGCCAGAACCGCTCTCGGAAACGATCGTGAATACTTTTTTGTTGGGCGCCTCGTAATCGGCGCGAACCAACATATCCGCTGTTTTGTGGGATATACAGTGGCACTCCAGGTGGTAACTACGAAAGCTGGAGTAGCTCTGGAGCGCCTTGGAGCGTACTTGATTCATTTCTACGACACGGCTGATAACCTCGTCTGCTGTTAGCGGCGCCGGTACGGTTACCTGCTGAGCCAGGATCGGAAACCGGAGAAGGAGTAGAACGAATGTAGGTACAGACCAATGTGCACAATGGTTCATTGCTCGACAAAGGCGTGTCATTGTATGTTTCTCCATAACAAATGCGGGAAATCGCCAGGGCTCGTGTTCGTCGCTTGAGGTTCTTGCGTCTCGCCATCGAACCGAGGTGGTGCGCTCCGCAACTGAGTGAGAATCAAAGATTCCTGGGCATCTGCGGGTTCTGCTAGGGACGCATCGAAAAGATAGATAGTGCTGGCAAGAACCGGTCCGACACGGACATCGCTGTGAGACATGCCAGACGTTTTAAGGGTGTCGAAGTAACGCTGCGTCTCAAAGAAACGACGCGACGGCTCGATCACGATCAGATCCCCATCCAGAGGTGCGTAACGCCTATCGTAAAGCGGAACAATCTTGAGGTCGCTGCGACCGCAGGCGTTGAGGTAGTAGCCCATGCTCATCGGCCTGGCAGTCGCGATCTTTGTCCCATGGGGAGCCACCGGACACAGCTGTTGCGCGACCTCACGAGTGTCAAACTCGGACACCTCATCGGGCGCGAAGTAGCGGGCGATATTCTGCCTCCCCCCGCCAATCCAATTCAGGTAAAGCGAATAATAGGGTGCCCAAGACTGCAATCCAAGAAGTGGCCATCCGAACAGAATCATGGCGGCCGAGACGATAAAGGCGTGTGATACGGACTTCTTTTTCGTGGCCGTCCATATCTGTTGCACCGCATAGCCGCCGGCCAGATACAGAAAGGGGAGCATGGGAAGTGAATATCGGATCCACTTCGCCCCGCTCAGTGACAGCCCCAGTAACTGTACCATTCCGAGTGAAAGGAAAAAGCAGGAGGCGAGTGTGCGGCGATCTCGCAAGAGCAGTGCGCTACCAACGAGGACGGCCACCAGAATTGGGATTGGTGTCTTTACCAGCATCAACCAGAGATAGTAAAACCACGGAACTCCAGCCAGCAGACGCAAGGGAAAGTTCATGTACAGTGTTCCGTCGAAATCATAGCCACTGTGCTGGACCCCATCGTGATGGAGCCAATGCACGACTGCGTTGAAATTGGCCGGGGAAAGAACCACCGGGTTCACCACAAGGAAGCTGATGAAGAGTACGACGAAAAATCGTTTGTAGCTGTATCGCGATGGCCTGCGATTTACTCCTAGTCGACCGGCGAGGAGCCAGGCAAGTGCATTGACGCCAAGAAGGTGAAGAATGTACTGGGAGGCAAGTGCCAAGCCAAAGCCGATGGCACTCAGGTCGAACCATCGCCGCGCGCTCTGAGCCGCCTCTGCCTGTTGCGCACGACAGTAAAAGTAACAAGCCAATAAGGTGAAAAAAGTGAGCGGAGTTTCCTCCTTTGTGAGTCGATTTAGTGCGACGGGAAGAGGCGCAACCGCCCAGAAAAAACTCGCGGCAAAAGATCCCACAACGCCTATCATTCGACGGCAAAACAGAAAAAGAACCGCAGTCGTGGCGGCACCAAGCAACACGTTGGGCATTCGAAGCCAGCCCTCCGCATTCAGCGAAGGCCAGCCGTGCATCGCGGCGATCCGGCTCCAGTGTTCCCCCGCTGTCAGGCTGGCCCACGACAGCATTTTCGGCAGCATCGGATGCTCGCTATTGACGCCGACAAAGTGTCCGTGTCGATACTCTTGAACGGCAGCCCATTTCGCCACCTCATCCTCGGAGAGGCTGTTAAAGTCGACCCGGTAGACGCGCACTGAGAATGCCAGAACAGTCAGCAGGAGCACGATGCCAGCCTCCTGGTAATGCGCCAGGCGACGATGTGGAATCTCACTCAACACGTGCGCTCCCGCTTACGGCGCGAACGCGATTTTATGCTTCCGCTCTCGATGGATTGAGCTTTCGTAACGATGTCGCTTAGGCTGGCATGGATTCCCAGTTCTGCGAACGCCTGTTCGATTGCAAGCACGGTGACTGTCGAGCCCCGTCTCTCGCGAGAAACCTGACCAGCAGAGGTCTCGGTTGAATCAATTCGTCTCGTGTTTGGCGCCTCTCGTCGCGTGCTCACAACTTCACCTCCGATGTGATCGCAGCTTTTTGGTTGGCGTGCTGATCGAGCACGGCGGAGACCGCGTAAGGCCTACGATCAGATCGATTGAAGTACTGCCAAACCCCCAACTCACCGAGAAGTCCGAGCGCTATTAGCTGGAGCCCTACCAATATCAAAACGGCCGCAAAGACCAGCAATAAGCCGTGTTGCTGCAGAACATCGATTCCCGTAACGACTTTCCAGATCAGGAGCCATAGTGCGATGGCCGAACCCAAACCCATGTTGATCGCGCCCAACCGGCCAAAGAAGTGGAGCGGGCGCGACATGTAACGCAGAAGAAATCGAATCGTCATGAGATCGAAAAATACCCGGAACGTACGAGAAATCGTGTAGTGCGATTCGCCGTGCTGCCGATGGTTGTTTCGTATGGGTATTTCACAGATCGAGGCTCCGTAGAATGAAGCCAGAGCCGGGATGAAACGGTGCATTTCACCGTAGAGCGGCAGTTGCCGCAGAAGGTCTCCACGGTACGCCTTGAAGGTTGTCCCAAAGTCGTGAATGTTCACGCCACTGAGCTTGGCCATCAGCCAATTGGCACAGCGGGAAGGAATCTTTCGGAGCAGCAAATTGTCCATGCGATGGCTGCGCCACCCACTCACGATGTCGTAACCCTCCTCGATTTTTTCGAGGAACCCAGGAATCTCCGCGGGATCATGCTGAAGGTCGCCATCCATGGCGATCACGTAGTCGCCGGTGCTATGCGCAAATCCAGCAGCGAGCGCTCCGGTCTGACCGAAGTTCCTGCGCAGCCGGACCACCGTCACGCGCGGGTCGATCAACGCGACTTCTTTCAGTAGTTTGTAGGTGAGGTCGTCGCTTCCATCATCTACGAATACGAACTGGTATTCGCGATTGAGTGCCTCCATAACGGTCTGCAAGCGCCCGTACAGCTCAACGACATTCCCTTCCTCGTTGTGAAAAGGAACAACAATGGAAACCGAGGCGATCTGGGGATTAGGCATGCTGCACCTTCGTGAAGGCCCGATCCATGGCCTTTAGCCACTTCCGGTCGTGCTCAGTTAGAAAGATGTGCGGATCGTCATCTAAGGAATTGAGCAGATCGCAGATTTCATTCGCAAAGTCCCAATTTTGATCCCAGACCCCGAGGACGCTGCGTCCGTCTCGTTGGATTGTGGGCACGCCATCTAGTGATTTTGTGGAATACATGTCGCCCCCTTTGCCGCTCTCCTACAACGGTACGTGAGCAGCCCTGCTCTCGCACATAGCTCGCCAAACACGGAGCGCGGCAATTCACTGAATTACAGACCTTGCATTTGAATCTGGCCTGAGATGGGTGCCCGCATTGCGGCAGTGACCTCGAATGGTCAGGACAGCCGACGGGCGGAATGGAGGATTACCTCACGAACCCAACGGCTTAGGGGGCTAGACCGAAGTGGTTGGCCACCTGCAGCATCACGATTGAATTTAGTTGCATATCAAGGGAGTCGGACTTGTTCGTTGCACTTCTCCACTTAGGGGAGAGCAGTTCCAGCTTCGCAGGAGATCACGCGATCAAGAGACGCCCCAACTCGCAAAGGAGAGTTTTATGGCGATCCTCCTAGTTATTCTTGATTTCCTGTTTGGGTGTCACCACCTTCACCTCAGTCGCGTGTTTACGCTGGAAAGCGAGACCTATCGGGTGTGCTGTGACTGCGGTGCGAAATTTGCGTACTCCCTGGAAACCATGTCGATCGAGCGGCGTCTGCCACTCACTCCTGTATTAACCAGGTTTCGAGTTGCCTGAGATGAAACAGGTCATGAATGCACGTACCGCCACTGGGCACGAAGAGAAAGCCGAAACCACAATACGGTTGAGTTCGTGCTTCAGCGCGGCCGCTGAGATCGGCCGGCTAAGTGCACGGCTTGATAGAGGCATTAGAGGGGACGAGTAATGGAGACAGAGTCCGATTCGAGAGCAGTTCGAGTCAACGGAGAAGTGATCGTACTTCATTGTTGGGCATGCGGAACTGCCCACTGCGTGAACCTCGAGTTATGCCTCCCCGGGGAACTAGCCCATATGGTGTGCAGTAACAGTAATTGCAGGATGAGTATGTTCCTCATGAATGAGCTGGTAGTCGACGACAAGACCAGCAGACAAATGACGAGGGAGCTAAACGCACGCGCTACGTATTCGAGGTTCTGGAAATGAAGACGAACAAGCCGACTGCGGAGTTTTGGGCAGTGCTAACTGTGGTGAATGTGCTAGCGCTGATCTACCCGATCCACCTTCTGCTTCGCGCCAACAACGCCGATGAGAATTTTGTCGCGACCTGTGTGCTCGTCGTCTCACTTTTTCTGCTTATGGTGGTTGATGCCATCAGCATCGTGGTCGCTGGCGGAGTAGGCACTGGTAAACCGTGAGACGAACGGGCGCTGGAGAGTTCTGCTTGCGGCACATGACCATCATGACGATAAGGACTGCGGGATTCGCAGCCTTGCAGAATCTCTCGTGCGCCGAAAGTCGCCAACGCCTGTACGAACCCACGGAGCCATCAAAGTTTGGTGACATTCTAGGCCGTAAATCGAATGCGAATGGCAAATTGCAAATTCATTGACAGGTGCACAATGGCAGCTTCAGCGTTGAACTCGCGCGTCCAGTCTCTGGTGACCGAATACGGCGTATTTTGGCAGTTTTGGCCGCAATTTGAACAGATAAAAAGCGAGCGCCGGCTAGTCGGCTTTGAAGTAGAGTTGATCGGTTCTCACAAATCTGATGGCGACCACGTCGATCCCAGATGCCCCAGCTGCCGTCGGGTCAGGGCTGTATTGCTCGCGATCGCGGACCTTCTGCCTCGAGATTCACGCCTCAGCGGAAATTCCTGCACGTACAATATCGACTCTCACTCAAATTCGATTCTGTGTTTGCCGGCCTTAGGCAATCGCTCGGCCGTTTCAGTGAGTATTCAGTTTTCCTGGAGCCGGTCAAATGGCCAGTCCTTCGAGACAGATTTATTGAACGAAATCAAGACCTTCCTAAACAGGTGGGGGCTTCATCAGCGTTGACAGCACTACCATCCCAAATCGAATCGCAGGACTGGGCTGGTGTTAACGAACTTCTCATCATTTTGGCTGAGCGTGTTGCCGCAAGCTTGTCTCAAGAGTTCCTATTGTCCAGGTTCACCCAGAGGCCTGTTAAATAGAGAAAACTGCGCTGGCCGGCTCTCCAGGCGTAGGAACTCTGTTCGCGCATCCCTACCAGACTCGGTATTTCGCCAACCTCGAAACTCTTCAGCTGGACCTATGCCCGCATGCGGCCAATGACCGCATTCAGGCAAATCGGCCCAATTGATCCGTACAACCAGGCAATCCCCACAATCAGATAGCGGCTGCAGAATTGGCAAACAACTTGCGTTGCTGATGGAGACAGAGGGCGCTGCAAGGATAATGTTTCGCGCAGAAATTCTGTGGTTGGCCGATGGTACGACCCTCAAGATGAAGGGCAGGCTCGTCGGGAATTGGGCAGAGCGAGCTATGCGTCTGCTCACTAAGGACGTGGTGCCGAAGGGATTGATCGTGGAGCTTACCGAAGTGAGCTATGTGGATTCCGCGGGCGAGCGTTTGCTGTGTTGGCTGAGTAGCGTCGGTGCAGTATTTGCCTCCAGCGGTGTCTACGCAACTGCTGTATGCGAGCGTCTAGGCTTGCCGCTCGTGCGCGGGATGCCGGCACGGGACTTGGAAGTGAGGGCGGGAAGTCCTCAATTACATTCCCATGCAGGATGATGCCCTTGCGTCGCGGCGCTAGAAAGAAGAATTGTGATGTCCTGGTTTCATGCGAGCACACCGGCGGCGGATGATGCCCGCGAACATGCATCAGCAGCCGAAATTGTTGCCTGCTTTCGGAATGAAAGAAATCTTCTGCATAGGCTTTCATTCTTGATCACTGGCGACCAAACAACGGCGGAAACCGCGGTGGCCCAAGCTTGTGAGCTCACGCTTCAGAGAAACAGTCCTTTCCGCGAATGGCTTTTCGAGTGGGCCAAGGTTGCCACCATCTCCGCTGCGATACCGCTCGAAGGCGACGCAATTCGCAGGTGCGAAGCGACGTACAAAGATCGAAGCTGCCAGCATGTTGAGCACGCATGCCAGTTCGATGACGAGCAGCGAGCGGACAGTCTCGCTCTCATTCTTCAAATGGATGCCGAGAAGATCATAGCGGAACTGGATCCGTTATGCCGCGCAATTCTGGTGCTGAGAATTGCAATCCGATCATCCATACAGGACTGCAGTCTCCGTCTGAACGTCTCCCGCGCCGCGGTACTCGCTGCAAATTGCCTTGCGATGACCTGGCTTGATTGCCGACAACTACAGCCACCGGAGGAAGATCACAAGGTTTCACAGCCCCTACAGGAACAGGAGCGTCGGAATCAGCTAACAGATTTGGGGCCCAGATTGCTTTGTCTGAACCGGATTTGAATATGGGAGGATCTCATGACGATCGAAATCGATGATCGCGAAGCTCGGCTGCTTTATGCCGTCGTTCTCGAAAAAGCCCAGGAACACTTCAGATATGCGAATACGTCCGACCTCACCGAGAGGTTATTCAAGTTGGCGACAAACATTCGAGCGCGTATCTCGAGACAAGCACCGGGCGAACGATAGCTGCACGGAAGTTACGATCTGACCAGATCTCCTAAGGCCCTCCGGCCGTCGACTGGATTGGCTGAGCGCCTAAAGTCAATACGCACGAGCGTTGCCCGGAGGTGAGTGCAGTGCGAAGGGAGGAATGTATCTATTGGCAGTAATTCGCCTTCGATATCCCCAGTCGGCGAATCTTGTTTTGCAGCGTCGTACGCTTCAATCCGAGACGTTCGGCGGCTCCGCCCTTGCCTGCGATTCGTCCCGATGCGGCTTTCAACGCATCGATGATTACAGAAGATTCCGCCTGTCGAAACGTAGAGGGCATTCCAATAGCGACAGCGATTTCCGATGAGGTGGGAAGTTCGCTAACCGGCACCTCCAGCTCATCACCACGTGAGAGGATGACAGCACGCTCGACAAAATTCGCCAGTTCCCTGATGTTCCCCCTCCACGGACAGTTCGTCAGCATCTCCATGGCACGTTTGGGAATGGACCTGATCTGTCTCCGCATCCGCCCCGATACCTTCGACACGAAGTAGTTCACCAGCAGCGGAATGTCCTCGCGGCGCTCGCGCAGAGGCGGGATCTCAATCGGGAAGACGTTGAATCGATAAAAAAGATCCTCGCGGAACTTCTCCTCCTCGATCATGGCTCGGAGATCACGGTGAGTCGCGGCAATCAACCGAACATTGACCTGGATCGTCTTCGAGCTTCCCAAGCGCTCGAACTCCTGCTCCTGGATTGCCCGCAACAGTTTCGGCTGCAGTTCCAGGCTGATGTCTCCGATCTCATCCAGAAAGAGCGAACCTCCGTCGGCCAACTCGAATCTGCCCTTTCTCTGCATTAACGCTCCTGTGAAGGCGCCCTTCTCGTGACCGAACAGTTCGCTTTCCAGCAAGCCCGAGGGGATGGCAGCGCAATTCATCCGCACATAGGGGCGTTCGCGTCGAGAGCTAAGCTTGTGTATCGCGCGCGCAACTAATTCCTTTCCCGTGCCGGTCTCTCCATGGAGCAGGACGGTGGAATCCGTGGGCGCCACGATGGCAACTTCGCGCAGCACGCTCTGAATAGCTGGGCTCTTGCCAACGATGCCTTCGAAGGAGTGCTCAGAGCTAATTTCTGTTTCCACGGGAAGTTGCTGGTCTTCAAACTCGCTCATGTTCGGAAAACCTGTTCCTACGAAGCCTTCGAGATCGGTAAAAGCAACAGTCGCGCCCATAATTTCCTCCGTACCCCTACGCTTGCAGCGCTTTGCGAACGTTTGTTTGAAGAAAGTGGCGAGCATACCTAGTCTGCGCTGCCGGGACGCGGCCTTCGAAGCTCAAGCGAATGCTTTCCACGTTGATAGCTGCCATGACGAGAACTTCGCCGAGCGTGAACGCATGGCAGGTTTCAGCAGTTATGCGAAACATCGCTAGTCCGATCTGGCCCGCTCTGGCCAATCACTTCTAAACTTGGTGTAGAGTGGCACGGTTCCAGGTTGGGATAGTTTGGGAAAATGGCATGTAGCAGCTTTTCCGAATCGTCCAGCCCCATAAACCCGTTTTGTATTGGAATGAATGTCATAACATCCTCTCAACTGGAGCTTTCTTTTACGGCAACGAGTCTGCGCTGATGGCCGTTTGATTACAACGGTAGATCGGGTGATCGCGGTCTCGGTATATGGTGGGAGCTGAAGCTTGTACTGCGGGCGAGGAGGGCGTTAGTACTTTTGGGGATTCAACGTCGGCTAGCGTCGAGGAGCTTGGAGGTGCTTTCTGCCGTAGAGCCGGGCATCAATGGACCATATTCCAGGTCCGATCATCGCCACGGTGATGCCGAGGCCAGCGAGTATGAACGGGATCAACGAATGACCTGGGGAACCGAAAAATACCCAGGTCTCGACAAGCGCGATGGCAATTCCTGCGATTGGCGTCCACAAGCCTAAAAGCAGAAGTATGCCGGCAAGCGCCGCCACCTCATGGGGGAGGTTCGGCACCAATGTTGCGGTTTCGACGACATGCAAGGCCCCGAAGTAAAGAAGAATCGTACTCGCCAGTACACGCTGCAGCAGAAGACCGGCCCCGGGCCAGCCTTCAGCGAATGTGGAAAAAAGACGTTGCAGACACGTCCTCCGATGCTGTTCTCATCGTACTGATCGTGAACACTGATCGAAAGGGTTAAAAGCAGGATTCTCGGTTCCTACTTTTGGTGGACATCCAGCTCGATAATCCCACGCTGTAGCGCTATGGTGACCGCGTGTGCTCGGCCGTTGGCACCCAGCTTGGAGAGTATGTTCGACACGTGGTTCTTTACTGTGGTTTCTCCGATCGAGAGCTTGTCGGCGATCTGCTTATTGGCATTGCCTTCACCGATGAGACGAAGGACATCAATCTCGCGCGAACTCAGTGGATCATCAGCAGCGTGCTCAGCCAGCTCCGCCGCAATTTCCGGCGGTATTCGCTTGTGTCCGGCATGTACTGTGCGGATCGCGTCCAGCAGTTCTGTGCGGACATTGCCTTTCAGCATATAGCCCCTTGCGCCCGCCTTGATCGCCCGCAGGATCTGAACATCACCTGCGTACGTGGAAAGTACGAGGATCTTGGCCTCGGGGAATTCGCTTCTGATCCGGCTGATGGCTTCGGTACCATTCACATTCGGCATTTGGATGTCCATCAGGGTCACGTCGGGGCGGTGCAATCGAAACTGTGCAAGCCCCTCTTCCCCGTCACAGGCCTCTGCGACTACTTGCATATCTGGCTGTGTTCTGATGAGGGCCGCGATGCCCTGTCGCAAGAGAGGATGATCATCAACCATCATGATCCGAATCCTACCTGCGACCGAATTAGGACCAGTGCTCATAAATCCTCGTCTTCCGCAACAGCCTAAATCTACCCCGATCGCCCGATTTTTCATAGGCGATAGCGGCGGGGACTGTCAACCGAACTTCTGTGCCGGCGCCGGCTTCGCTCCAAATATCCAATCCCGCTCCAATTCCCTCTGCGCGCTCATATATTCCCGGCAGGCCCCAATGGCCCACGCGACCGCGATCTTTCAGAACTTTTGCATCGATGCCTTTTCCATCATCTCTTACGATTAAGAGAAAGGCATCGTGATCGTAGCGCAGCTCGGCTTCGATGCTCCGGGCGTGTGCGTGACGATAAGCATTCCGCAGCAGCTCTTGCGCGATTCGGTAGACCTCTTCTGTAATCATTGCCCGGGTCGCTCGCCGCTGTCCCTCTACGATCACGCGGAGAGGCGGGGCGCTGTCACCACCGTCTCGGGAGGACGTTAGGTCGCGACCGGCAGCGAGCAGCATTTGTTCGAGGTTGCTTTCCGCGGACGAGCCCGAACGTAGTTCCTGAATGGCACTGCGTCCCTCCGCGAGTGCCTGATCTGCGGAAACCAGCGCACTATCCAGGACGTCCGATGCTTCTTCGGGACGACTCGGGAGATGATAGCGCGCCGCTTGAAAGCGGAACACCAGGCCCTGAAAACTCTGCAAGAGCGTGTCGTGCAGGTCCCGAGCAATCCGCGTGCGCTCACTTACGCGGGCCTCCAGCGTCATGTCGAACTCGTGATGCAATTGCCGTAGACGAAATTGGTAGGCAGCCCACAGCAGCCCGAGAAAAATCATTGCACACAGCGCGCGAAACCAATTCGTTTGATAAAAGTGTGGCAGCAGCACGAAGCGCACCCTGGCTTCCTGATCGCTCCAAATTCCAAAATTGTTTACTGCAAGTACGTGAAACGAGTACTCTCCGGGACCCATGTTCGTGTAGTGAGCAGTACGGCGTATGCCGGCGTCCACCCAATTCTTGTCAAAGGTTCGAGCCGGTACTTGAAATGGAGCTTTTCCGAAGCGGAGAAGCTCAGCGCTGTAAAGCGAAAATCGAATGTGTTGTTGCCAGCCGGTATGGAAGTGTGTCCGTTCCGAGCCAGTGTAAACTTGTTGGCCCACACCTCCTCCAGCAGCACAGGCGGAGGAAGGTGATTACCCGCAGCTGGATCAATAGCCACCACGCCGCGCAGAGTGGGAAACCATATCCGCCCATCGCTAGCTATCCAGCCTCCGGGACTCCCGCCATTGGATTCGGTGCTTCTCATCCCTTCCGCGGCCCCGTACGTCACGGGCGAAAGGAAAGAGATCTTCCCGTCGGCAAAATCATTCAGCTCCGCCAGACTGAGGCGAAACACGCTCTGATTGGAGCTAAACCAGAAGTTGCCATGGCCGTCCTCCAACAGACCCAGCAGCAGGTCGTCGGGCAGACCGTCCTGCGCCGTGATTGCCTTGAAGCGACCATCTCGGTAACGGTTCACTCCTCCGCCGTACGTCGCAACCCAGAGACTTCCAGTCGAATCCAGGCGGAGATCATAGACAGAGTTGCTCGACAACCCTTGCTTCTTGTCATAGGTGACAATTTTTCTGCCCCGCATGTGGCTGAGCCCTGCGAGGCCACCCAACCATAGGCCACCGTCGCGATCCTCTACGATTGCACGCACGTCCGAAATGCCGGGCACTTCCTCCAAATTTCCGTCGCGAAAGCGGAACAGGCCACCGGGACGCTCTTCGGTGAGCGCACCTATCCAGAGCGTGCCGTCGCGGTCCTGAAAAATGATTTTCACCGCAGGTGCATTGATATTGAAATGCGTCAGCACGCCCGATCGAAGGCGATACAGCCCCCCGTACCCGCCGAACCACAGACTGCCATCGCGGGTCTGGGCAATGCTGAGGATATTCGTGAGGTGCGGGAACTGGCGAAAACGGTGCCCATCGAACCAGTATAGGAAATCTCCACCCAGCCAAATTCGGCCTTCCCGATCCTGAAACACACTGCTGAAGTTTGAATCCGATAGACCTTCGTCTTTTCCGTAGGCTGTCAAAGGGGTTCGCCGGAGACGAATCAGCCCTGTTCCAACAGTTCCGACCCAGAGATTGCCTTCACGGTCCACGAGCAGGCTACGTACTTTGAGCAATTCGTCGGTATTCCCCGGCAAGGGTAGCGCTTCGGGAGCAGTGACCCGGCCGTTTACGATGTGGCTGAGTCCAGCTGGCGTGCGTAGCAGCAATTCCCCGTCCGCGTCCTCTGTTATGGCAAAGGAATATAGCAGAAGCTCGCTCCCCAACTCGCGGCGCTTAACCGGCGGCAGCGGAACATCCGAGAATACGCCATGGTAGTAGCGCACTAGCCGATACTGGTCACGAACCGCAATCCAGACGCTACCGTCGCGAGCTTCGTGTACCAGAAAAACGCTCGGCTGGGTGGAATGCAGGGTGGCAACGGAGCCATCGGTCCCGAAACGCACAACATCCTGTCCGCAACGGAACCACATGCTTCCGTCCCGCGCCTGCAGAAAGAATTCTCGCACGGCTTCTCCGCGGTGAGTGGGATAGGGTTCCAGCTTTGTACCGACAAAATGCGCTACACCACCACCTGCCGTGTTGATCCAGACATTCCCTTCGAGATCGCCGCGGATTGAGGTGACCCACCTATTTGATAAGCCGTCGCGTTCCGTGTAGGTGGTGGCAATACCATCCTGCAGCCGGATGAGGCCGTTATCTACAGTGCCGATCCACAATGCCCCGAAGCGACCTTCGTACAGTGAGAAAACCTCATCGCTGCCAAAACCCGGCGTATTCGCTGAATTGAAAACCGTGAAGCGCTCACCATCGAAGCGCGCGAGGCCCCCGAACGTGCCGATCCAGAGATATCCCTGTCGATCCTGCAACATGGCATTCACGGAGTTTTGTGGCAGGCCCTCTTCCGTGCGCCAGACCTTTGTGACGTATTGTGGCGGTTGTGATTGTGCGGGAACGGCTAAGGGAGTAGCAAGCAAAATAGCGACGGCCAACAACAACCGGCGTGTAAAACAAGAGCTCAATACCGCGCTTGCCATGGAATTCAGGAGCACACTACTCTCGCCATAAGCAACAGGATTCAGCACCATGGTTATTCTCTGCCAGCGTTCTGGGACTGATCAAGTCATCCATGATTTCGGAGCTGCACGAGCCCTGAGAAATCATGGCGCAGAGCTGCCCTAAAAAGGTGCCCGAGCCGCACTGCCAAGTAGCGGAAAATCTGGTAGTGCGCGCGGAACTTGAACAGCGAACACCCAAAGATCATTCCGGCTTGACAATCTCCGCCCAGCCTCCTACCGTGAGCTGTTGCAAGTTCCTCGAAAATTTAGATCAGTTGATCGCCCCGGAAAAGGGAGGAGGTATGAAAAGAACAGCCGCCTCCAGGCCCAAGCTCCTTTTATCGGTGCTCCGCCTATTCCTCCTCGTGAGTTTTGCCTCCGTCGCTTCTCATAGCCAGAACTCGCAGGGAACGATTCTTGGCCATGTGCAGGATTCTTCGGGCGCCGCAGTGGTTGGCGCAGAAATAAGTGCCAGGAACGCCAATACCAACGTAATCCACCACTTCACCACCAACAGCTCCGGCGATTATGCGTTCGTAAACATGATTCCGGGCACGTATCAAGTGAAAGTTGAGCATAACGGTTTCAAGACAGCGGTCAGCGGCAATCTAATTCTCGAAGTGGATCAGACTCTCCGCCAGGATTTCATGCTGCAGGTTGGCGCTATCAAGGAAACGATGATAGTTGCGGCCGACGCCCAGATGGTACAAAGCGACAACACAACAACCGGCGACGTTCTGGATCAAAAGACAATCGAGGAGCTACCTTCGAGCGGGCGAGATTTCAACAACCTTCTAGGCCTGGTCGCGGGCGCAGGTAATGTCACGGGTGGTTCCCAACTCTACTGGGCAAACCACGGGCTGAACAACACCTTCACCGAAGTCAGCCTGAACGGCGAGCGGCCGGAATCCCTTGGATTTATGGTGGATGGTGTCGTCGACACAGACAACTTCTTCGCGACGTCGTCGGGCATCCCCTCAGAATCTTCCATCCAGGAATTCAAAGTGCAAACGGGCCTTTATTCGGCCGAATACGGGCAAGGTGCCGGCCAGGTCAACTTGGCCATCAAGTCCGGCACGAACCAGTGGCACGGCCAAGCCTACGACTACATTCAGAACGACGCGTTCAACCCCAGGAATCCGCTGCAGGAGTATCAGCATGCCTACTTAGAAGCTCCTGTGCCCAAAGTGGCGTCATTTAAGCAGAACCAGTTTGGGGCTACCCTTGGCGGACCGTTTCGCGTCCCCGGCCTGTACAACGGACAAAACAAAACTTTCTTTTTCTTTGCCTATGATGGTGGACGGCGGCACACCGCCCCTACCCAAAACCCGATTCAGGTCCCAACAGCCAAAGAACGGGCTGGCAATTTTTCTGATTGGCCCTGGCAACTCTACGATCCGACCACGACGGTTTGCAATCCAACCTGCGATGCAGCAACCCGTCGCGCGTACGCCGGCAACCTCATTGCGCCTGGGGAAATCAACGCGATGGGGCAAGAACTCGCAGCTCTCTATCCCTTGCCCAATATCAACTGCACGATGCCATGCAATAACTATCTGGCGTCGGTTCTCGATACCATCACTACGGACAACGAGACCTTCCGTGTGGACGAGAATCTGGGCGAGAAAGACCGGCTATATTTCACCGGAAATATAAGAAGAGACATCGAACCGCACCCGCGGCTGCTGTATTACAACGGATCTAAGAACTTTACCCGAGCCCAGGTCTTCGGACTTGACTGGGAACACACTTTCAACTCCACCACCATCAACACCTTGCGCATCGGCTATAACCATCTGTTTTTTGCCACCAATGGGATCACAGCTTTCGGGCCAAACATTCAGGCCAATCTAGGCTTCGCCAACGCTCCGGCTACTCCCGCACTCTACGGGCTTCCGAACATCGGTCCCATCCAGAACTATCCTCAGCTCGGCAATGGCAATAACGGGACCAACACTAAGAGCGGAACATACCAGTTCGTGGAGAATCTGAAGTTGATTCGCGGCAAACATGCCCTAACATTGGGAGCAGATATTCGCCGCCTGCGGGAATTCGAGGAGGACAATTATCTGGGCAACGGCACGATCAGCTTTAACGGCCAATACACGGCGAATTGTAATCGCGGAGCCTCGGGCTGCATGGTTGGCTCCGGTTCAGCTCTTGGTGCTGGGCTCGGCAATTCCATTGCCGACATGCTGCTGAGCGATCCCAGCAATCTTTCTGGACCATATCCGCTCGGCGTCGATTACCTGCATACTTTCGGCACCAATTGGAACTTCTTCGTGCAGGATGATGTTCGTGTCACTCCGCGGCTGACCTTGAACATGGGTCTGCGCTACGAGTTGCCGCCTGCCTTTCACAGCATAAATGACAGTGGATGGGGCTTCGATCCAGCCAACGGAGGCAGTCTCGATTGGGTGAGCAAGAGCTTTGTGCAAGGGCTTTATGCGAACGCGGCTGCACAGAACCCGCCGGTTAAGTTGAATCCGGCTTTCCTCAACTGCTGTATTCAGAACTCCCTAGTCCCTCAGGACAAGAAAGATTTTGCCCCGCGCGTTGGCCTCTCATGGCGACCGTTCACGACTGACCGTTTTGTAGTGCGCATTGGGTACGGAATTTTCTACGAAACCTACATGCGCTATTACGACCAAGTACAGAACTATGACGACAACAGCCTACAGACAACGCTGCCGGCGAGCTATCCAACTGGAGGCGAGGTTGGTAATGAGCAGCAGTCGCTAGGGCCGCGACTCAACCAGTTGTGGTCTGCACCCATTCATGGCTTGGGAGGCACGGTGGGAAGCGGTGTGTTTGCGCTTCCCTCCTGGGACAGTATCGATTTCACCGGTATCGACTACATTCTCAACCAGGTGAATTGGTCCAAAAACCGTAACCCGTACAGCCAGCAGTGGACTTTCGATACTCAGTTTGCCGTTACACCTACGATGCTGCTCGACGTTGGCTATGTGGGCTCTCACGGCTTACGGCTCCCGACCTATTGGTTGTTCAACTCCGCATACCTGCCAAGGGTTCCCGCCGACAACTGCAACTACTTGTTCGATTCGTCTCAGGCAACGGGGAGTAATGCAAGTTGCGCAGCTGATCCCAATTTCCAACCCATCGATACACGCGTGCCGTTCCCCGGCCTGCCCTCGATGATGTATGCCAACGCGAATGTTCTGAACTCGAACTACAACTCGCTGCAGGTTCAGCTGCGGCAGCGCTACAGTCACCGCCTGACTTATAACATTGCGTACACATGGTCGAAATCTCTGGATGATTTCTCCGGCTACAACGTCTCTGGAACTGGTGCATTCATCCAGGATGCGCACAACATCGCTGGCGATTACGGCCCGTCCAGTTTCAATCAGCCCCACCGCCTTACAGCCAATGGCGGTTGGGAGTTGCCGGTCGGCAAGAATAAACGCTGGTCACTGGGAGCCGCCAACTGGGTTCTTGGTGGTTGGAAGGCCAGCGGAATTTACACCATCACCTCTGGCCGGAGTTTCACGGTCTATGGCTGCACCGTCTGTGGCTTTGATGAAATGGGTGTTGCTTTCCCCAGTCGATATCGTCCCAACCAAACAGGCAATCCAAACAGCGGTTTCGCGCGCACCTACACGGAGTGGTTCAATCCCAACGTTTTTTCTCTGGCGCCACAAGGGGCATATGGCGACGAGGGAAAGGGCGAACTGCGCGGGCCGTATTACGAGGATCTCGACCTGAGCTTCGCAAAGGTCTTTCCCATCACTGAACGCCAGCACATAGAGGCGCGGTTCGAAATGTTCAATGCCGGTTCAACCTGGCACCACGGGGCATGGTTCCCCTGCGCCAGCGTTCCCAACTGCGGCAGCACAGCGCTGGGATCGCTTGTCCCAGTCCAGAATCCCGTCTACGTCTCGGCCTCGGAATGGGCGCGCGACAATCTCTGGCAGGGACACACGATCCAGTTGAGCGTCGTGTATTCCTTTTGATCCTGCGGGTCGCCATTTCCTATAAAACAATGCCCGAATAAGTTCAATTCCTGACAATCTGAACATGCTTTCGCCCGAACAGGCGAGCATCCATCGACCAGGCGCCTGGTCCTATCATTGCTAAGGTTAGACCCAAGCCGCAGATGATGATCGCAGTCCATGGATCAGCCGAGCCCGTGAAAAAGAGGCGTAGCTGCGTGGCTGCAACCAGGAGGCCTATATAAGGAGTTGCGAGTCCTATGAGGAGAAGGACGGATGAGACCAATTGGAGGACGATCGTCGCCAAATGAGGGCTAGCGCTGAGTTGCAGGAATGCCTCACGTAAGAGAATAGTGCCCATCAGGAATCGTTGGATCAACAGACCGATACCGGGCCACCCGCCCGCGAAGGTAGAAAATAAACGTTGCACAATTGAAGCTAAGGCATTCGCGGGCGAGGCGCTACGCCCAAACGGGGGAAGCAGTTGTCCCCCGTTCAGGGGATTCTTAAGTCAATAATTCCGCGCTTTAACCCAAGAGTTACGGCGTGCGCTCGGTCGTTCGCACCCAGCTTGGCAAGTATGCTCGCCACGTGGCTCTTGACGCTCGCTTCCCCGATTGACAATTGATCGGCAATCTGTTTGTTAGCATTGCCCGACGCAATCAGGCGCAGCACATCGACCTCACGTGACGTCAAACTCTCATCCGCCAGATGTTCCGCCACTTCCGCTGCGATTTCCGGCGGAATTCGCTTTTGTCCAGCGTGAACGGCGCGAATAATTTCCGGTAACTCTCGATGGACGTGCGCCTTTAACAGGTAGGCCCGAGCACCCGCCCTGAGAGCGCCTACCACCTGGGAGTCGCCGGTGTAGGTCGTAAGCACGATGATGCGAGCATCGGGAAATTCGCTGCGAATCCGAGTGATTACATCGATGCCATTCAATCCGGGCATCTGCAAATCCATGAGAGTCACATCCGGGCGATGCGTTCGAAATTTCTCGACAGCTTCCTCTCCGTTGGAGGCCTCCGCGATCAACTTCATGTCAGATTCTGTGCTCAGCAACGTCGCAACTCCCTCCCGAAGCAGGGCATGGTCGTCGGCCATAAGAATACGGATCGTCTTAGTTCCGGTGAGCATAATGTCTTACCTTGCGAAACAACGCGAATGGGAACCTATCGCCTGTATCCACGTAGGCGATGCTGGCAGGAACAGTTAGCTGAAATTCGGTGCCGGCTCCGGCTTCGCTCCAGGCGTCCAACTTCGCTCCGATGCGCTCGGCACGCTCCCGGACACCGCGTAGCCCCCAATGTCCACTGCTATTTGCGTGCAACAATTTCAGGTCTACGCCTTTCCCATCGTCGCGAATACGCAAACGAAGCATGTCACCGTCAAATCGAAGCTCGGCTTCAATGCGCCGAGCATTCGCATGGCGGAAGGCGTTTCTTAACAGCTCGAGTCCAATACGGTAAGTTTCTTCCAGAATGATTGGCATAAGCGTTCGTCGCTCGCCCTCTACCGTCAACCCGAACGTAGGCTGATCCTGATCGGCATGCGATTGGGCCAGCTCGCTCCCGGCGCTTGTCAATAACTCAGGCAAAGCATTCTGGGCAATGATGTCGGAACGTATGTCCTGAATGGCGTCGCGGCTGTCGGCGATTGCCTGCTCTGTCTTGTCGAGTGTGGCGTCGAGCACCTGCATCGCGCGCTCCGATCCGCCAGCGAAAAGATTGCGTGCGGCTTGGTACTGAAACAAGAGCGCCTGCAGACCCTGCAGTAACGTGTCATGCAGCTCGCGCGCGATACGCGTTCGTTCACTCACTCGTGCCTCGAGGGCCGTGTTGAACTCCCGTTGCAGTTGCCGCACGCGTAACTGGTAGGCCGCCCACAGCAATCCTATAAATGCAGCGACACACAATGAGCGGAACCAGTTCGTCTGGTAGTAGGCCGGGGCTACAAAGAATTCAAGCGTGGCTGGAGTATCGTTGCAGACGCCGTCATTGTTACATGCGACCACCTGAAAGGAATATTTGCGAGCCGGCAAATCCGTGTAGAAAGCCTGCCGGCGCGTACCGGCGTCGTGCCATTCCCGGTCATACCCCTCGAGACGATAGCGAAACTTCACTTTCTGCGGAACTGCAAGGTTGGGAGACGTGTAATCGATTTGTAAGTCTCTTGGATTCGGCGGGAGTCTGAGGCCGGAGGTTGCTTCGAACCGCTTTCGGTCAACGACCAGTGATTCGACATAGGTCTGCGCCGGACCCGCTTTCTGCGATAGCATCAACGGGTCTACCATCTGCACGACATTTCCCGTGGCAAACCACACCCGCCCATCGGACGACAAAGTCGCCGCGTTGTTGAAAGCCGCTTGGGGTCCCGTACGGACGCCGTCGAGTGCATCGTAGACCCGAGTCTGGACCATCGTTTGCGGATTAGCCCACCAGCGCTCAAGCTCCGAATTTGGCATCTCGACGATACCGCAATCCATGAAGAGCCACCAACGGTTGTCTTTGTCCTCAACGGCAGAGATCACAGCATCACACGGTAATCCATTCTTCGAGGACATCAACTCCAGCTTATCCTGCCGCAATACCCGCAACCCGTCCGGAGTGGGTACCAGAACGGACCCGTCTGCTCGGGTAACAACTTGATCGATGGTCGTGCCGCTGACGTTTAGGGCATGCTTCTGCAGAGCGCCGTGGCGAAAAAGCAAAAGATCCCCCGCGGAACTCACCAACCAAATCCCGTCGTGTGCGTCTGCCGCGATTTCACGAAGCCGCGGGAATGGCGGTACAAGAAACTCTTCTCGCACACGAAAGTCTCTGATGCGTACAAGCTTGGCGCTGCATACCGCCCATATATTTCCATCGCGGTCTTCGACGAGGCCGAACACCATTCCAAGCGACTCGTGGTGAGGACCGGGGACCCGCTGAAAATGCCCGTTCTTCAACAAATACAGGTCGTCATCCACTCCCACCCAGAAATTGCCGGCGGAATCTTCGAGCATGGCAGTGGCCTGTTCACCCGGCAGACCATGCCCCTGGCGAATCGACGTGACTGTTTCGCCTGCGATGTGATCGAGCGAATTCCCATTAGCGACCCAGATCGTGCCATCCCTGCTGGCAAGGACGCCCATGGCTAGGTCCATCCCCAAGCCTTCCAAACTCGAAAAAGTAGTGACGGGTGGATTGCGAAAGCTGTCAATTCCGCTCGGAGTGGCGGCCCAAAGAATTCCTTCCTTGTCTTCAAAAAGTGCATCAACATTGTCGTTGGACAAGCCTTCCGCCCGGCCATAATGTTCCACTCGATCTCCTCGTATGCGAAACAGGCCTTGGCCCACACTGCCAACCCAAAGATTGCCATCGCGGTCAACGAGCATGGCTGTGACCGGGATTTTGCTCCCGTCGAAACTGCTGGTCACAAATGATTTCAGTTCGCCTTCGGTGAGCCTCGCCAGCCCGGGCGGCGTTTCCAAGGCGCCCGCCCAGAGGGAACCATCAGGCGTTCGCGCCAACGCCATCAATGGTGTTCCTCCGGTAATATTTTTCAACGCTTTGATCGAGTACACCTCCGAAATCCCGTCATGCCAATGCGCAAGCGCTTTCAGCCCTCCTATCCAAAAACCTCCCCCTGCGTCGCGTAGAAAAGAGGCTGCCACCGGGATCGGCTGCCCTTCAGCTTTCCCGAAACATTTGACGCGCTGGTCCGAAACATGACAAAGGGGCCCGTTCATACCAGTCCCAGGGCCCCTGAGTAGCCACAAGGAACCGTCCGGATCTTCGCTGACATTGCGGTCCGTGAGAATGTCGAAGTCGAAATGTGAGACCACCTTCCCGACTTCAAGGTGGACAAGGTCATGCACTCCGAACACCCACAGCCCACCGGAGCGGTCGCCATAGACCCGCGTAACGGAGCTAATGGTTTTCCCATTCACCGCAATCGTGCGCGGAAGAAACCGAACACCGTCAAATCTATAGATTTCCGAAGTGGAGGCGGAGAGCCAGAGGAAACCATCTGCTGTTTGGGTGATCGAATGCATCCCCTTCGGTATAGAACCATCCTGTATTCGCCAGGAGGTGTGCAGATACTGGGTGACATGTTTATTGGGATCGAGGGCGTAACCCGCGCCGGGGAATAACAACATGCAGGTAAGACAAGACGCCAGCATAGCCGCAATCGAAATGCGGGGACATGTGCCGCGAAGTTGTCGGCGAGAAGCCATGTTTTTCGTACCTGGATAGCTTAGCAACGGTGCATTCAACTGCGTTTATTCACGGTCTACCAAGAACTAACAACGAAATATGATAACGCTCACTTGGAGGCGTGACCTTTGAAAAGGAAGCGCTGTGCGCGACGGAAATGCACTTGTCCGCACCCACGACCGATTGAGAAACCGCCATCTTGTCCCACGGCAGTGCATTCTTGTAGCCTGAGAACTGTCTAACCGGCTCGGGCAGCGCGTCTGCGATCTTTTGTATTCGATCTCAGACAGTTCTCCAAGGCTTGCAGTGCATAGAGGGCAGTCTCGATTGCCTCAGTTTCACCGTCATAATTGGGGGAAGTTTCAAAGAGCTCCCGGGATCGAAAGGCGAGCGCTCTCCGGGCTTCTTCGATGCGTGATGGTATTTTGCACGTGTCGGCCTCGAATAGCGCAGCGTTGTACAATTCGCGCCAGTTCCGGAGGGCTTCGGCAGATTCGACCATGACTCACCTCCTGAAAAGCTTCCTAGCACAGGAGTTGGACTGAAGTCAGTGACGACAGACACAATTTGCGACTTGGCGCGTCGTATTCGTACCGTAATACGCTAGCAATCGATTGCATCCATGCGCGTGATCGCCGTGGAGAATCCGACGTAGTAATATCACCCCTTCGGTCAGAATCCCGATGCCTTTTTTTGACACATATGATTCCTCTTTACGCCTCATTCGCAGTATCCGTGCTGCATCTCAGTGATTGGTCACCGAGCCCTCGGGCGAACGGCCTCATTGTGCCGAAGCAACAAAACAAGAGATCGCGGGGAAACTTGGTATATCGGCTGCTCCAGCGGTAATCCATGCTCGGTGAAATCATCCGGGCTTGGCAGATCGGTGTCCACGACTCTTACCCAAGCTTGGGGTATGCCCTCTTGGATCTGGAACCGCAGCGCTTGCCAATACCCATTAATCATTACGTAAATGTCGTCATCTTCTTGAGAAGCGCCGTGCAAACAGAATGCCAAGCTTCGTGAATCTGGCGACAAGTCGACCGTGGGCCCGACACCGTACCAGGAGATGTCCTCGCGCCAGAACCGGCTACGACACAAAGAAGGATGAGATTTTCTGAAGGCAATCATGCCTTTGAAGAATCGGAATATATCCCGATTCGTCTCAAGCTGACTCCAACCCAGCCAACTGATTTCGTTGTCTTGGTTATAGGGATTATTGTTTCCGAATTGAGTATTCAGGAATTCATCCCCGGCGCGGAACATCGGGATGCCGTTTGAAAGCATCAGCATGCAGAAGAGGTTTTTCACTTGTTTTCGGCGCAGAGCGAGAGTTTCCGCTGGCACGCCCTCGTCTCCCTCATGTCCGCAGTTCCAACTGTAGTTCGCGTCCATGCCGTCCTGATTGTTATGACCGTTCTTCCAGTTGTTCTTCTGGTTGTAGGAGACCAGATCATAGAGGGTGAATCCGTCGTGGCAATCGATGTAGTTTACGGTCTGGAAGGCATGATAGGACTGTTCACGGTTGTCCGGAAATAGATCGTCGCTGCCATAAATGCGGCGCATCAAATCCGGAACCATCCCCGGATCGCCCCTCACAAAACGGCGGACATCGTCACGATAGCGAGCGTTCCATTGCAGCCAGGTCGTGCCGGGGAATCCGCGTCCCAGCTGATACCCACCAACGTCCCAAGGCTCTGCAATCAATGCCAGTCGGCCCAACTCGGGATCGGCGGCGATTTCGCTGAAGATCGGGGCATCTCCCCAATTCAGTGATCCATCGGCGTTGCGGCTGAACACCGATGCCAGATCGAAACGGAATCCATCGATGTGCATCTCGTTTTTCCAATACCGCAAGCTGTCCATCACCATTTTGCGCACATGAGCGTGGGTGAAGTTCAGCGTGTTGCCGGTACCCGAGTAATTAGCGTGCGGGCGCGTCGGGTCGGATGACAGCATGTAATAACCGGTGACATCCAAGCCTCTGAAGCTGTAAATAGGACCATTGTTATCGCCCTCACAGGTGTGGTTGTAAACCACGTCGAGCACCACTTCGATCCCGGCATTGTGAAAGGCCTTCACCATGTTCTTGAACTCGAGATGCTGCTCGTCTTCGCGAGAGCAGGCATACTGCGCATGTGGCGTGAAGAAGTTCAAAGGCATGTAGCCCCAATAGTCGCCTTCCTGCGGATCGCGCTGAAAGATGGGCAGCAATTCGACAACTGTTATGCCAAGATCCTTGAGATACGGAATCTTTTCGACTAAGCCCGCATATGTTCCTGCTCTTAATGGATGCACACCGGAATCGAGGTTCTTCGTGAATCCCTTCACGTGAAGCTCGTAGATGATCGCGTCCGATTCGGGTTGCGGCGAAACATCGTCTCCCCAATCGAAGGCAATCTGTTGCTTAGGCAAAATCGCCAGGGGAGCCTTTCCTGCGTTCATGCCCGGCTCCATGGCGAGCTTGCGATCAAAAGCTGGCGGGAAGAAAACACCTTGCGCATAGGGATCAAGAAGAACCTTTTCGGTGTCGAAGCCACGCAGCCCTGCGACTGGTGGTCCTGAAACCGAGTAGGCGTAGTAGCGTGCATCGCGCATTCGAGACAATGGGATCCTGCAGTGCCAGATGCGTCCTGACTTGTTACGCAGAGGATCAAACTGGAAGGTCAGGATCTGGTTATCCAAGTCCTGAGCGGAGTAGAGCAACAACGTCACACTGTCGGCATGTTCAGCGAACACTGCAAAATTGAACGCCTGCTCGCTTTCGACCCAGGTAGCCCCGAGAGGTAATGGGAGGCCTTCCGTTTCTGCCCACCTCACGTGTAGTTTGGGTCCGACTCTTGAAAGCGACGATGCATTTGATCCCGGGTCTCCAGCCGTTTGCAATTCCCGAAGTCCGCTGTTCACGTGCTTATGCCTTAATGACACGCTGCATCATCCTGAAAGGTGCCGCTGGCGAACATCTGCGCAAGGAATTGACCGCAATGAACTAGCTTTTGAGCGTCTTGATCGTCTTTGAGCGCGTCTTCCGAGGTTGTCAGATCTGCTGCGCTCAACGAAGCGCGAGCCCTGACAAATGCGTCCGACCAAGCCTGTAAATTATTGAACTCATTCTTCAACAATTCGAGCCCGTGACGGTCAGAGTCGGTCGACGCCGCAGTTGAGGCTAAGGCAGTGCTGTCAGCAGCCCGACTTTGGTACGCGGCGATTGTGTATCCTGCCGCCGTCTTTGTCACCGGATACCCGTTCTGAACAGTCGCCAGCAGCGTTCCACCCCATTCTCGGATCGACGCCATCGCCTCGATCGCCGCCTTCATGAAAGGGCGGGAAAAACCCGAGTCCGTAGCGTCTTGGGCCGGTTCCAAAGCATCGCTTCGAGGCAGAGTCAGAATGATTCGGTCGTCATTAAAGCTGAGCGAGCCCTTTGTGATTCTCGCCAAATCCTGCACGTCAACCAACACACGTCCCTGCGACCGAATTACGTTGGCTTGACCCATGTAGCCTTGAATGGACAATGTTTCGCTTGGGCGCTGGATTTGTGCTGATGCCGTTACCACGATGGCCAGCAGCGCCAGAAAGATCAACGGCCTGAGCCGGACGATTTGAATCATGGAACATTTCCTGGATGACGTTCGCGATCGACGCGCAGCCTATGTCATTGCTGCGGCGGTTCTACCACGATCACCTGAGGCGGTTCTGTCGCGCTACCTCCTTGCACGGCGTACTTTGCCTGGGTGAGCGGAGGGAGCGAGGCTTCGACTTGCATATCCATCATCAAGTCGACGCGACGCTCCAGTTGAAAGAATTCCGTCACTGTAAGCGCCGGAAGCACCTTGTTGAACTTCTTGAAATACTTCTTCTTCAACTCAGCTAGACGAGACTCGCAGTCCAGCATTTGCACTGCCATCGCTTTGGCTTCGGCATCGTTCAGGTTCGGGTACTTCTGGGTATACTCCTTTATTACAGCTGAACGACGGTCATCCAGCTTCGATCGTTCGTACTGGTATTCCTTATAGATCGGCCAGAAGGCGGCGCCCTCTTTGTCGCTGAACTTCATTCCGCTCGTGATCAGGGCAGTCCTGTCCGCCTGCATATTAGCCCTGACCAAGGCGATGATGGAGTCGATGTTTGGGTCCTGGTCCTGAGCGCGGCCGAGAGGACAAAGTGCGAGCATCGCGAAAAGAAGCATGAATAATGCGGAATTCTTAAGCATCGATTGAACTCCTAACCTGCTGGTGTTGCGTTGTTGGCTATACAGCTGTGCAGGCCGTCCAACACATTTTCGTGAACGGCTCCGCGAAAACGCGGAAACACTTGCACCAGATACTAGGCACGCCACTTGCCGAAGTCATCACAGAATCAAGTCACTTCTTATGTTGCGGTTGCGCAATAAACCCGGCTGCAAAGGACCATACGGTGACCGGCAACGGTCATAGGGACCTCATCTGGTCACGAGATCGCCTTTGGAGCTGGCCAGCTACGATCTCAACTCCACCTTCATCTGCCTGAGTCCGGTTAGCCTTCGTCATCGCAGTCATGCACATCGCCCCAACGGCCGCCCAGAAAATGATCCGCACGCGTCGGCACAACGCCAGCGTCAATCCGGCTGTGCCAGCCACGCCAAAGATCTTGGCAATGAGCATATTTCCGGCTTCATAGGTCCCGAAGTTGCCCGGGTTGAGCGCGCCCAGGAGGTTGATGACCTTGGTCAGACCTTCGACGACTAAGGCGCCGCCTAGAGCGATCCTTGCACCCATGAACCTCAGAATGACGTATACCTCCAGCACAGCCAGCACGTGCCAAAGGAGATTGAGCATCAGACTTGCCCAAAACGCTCGGGGCGATTCATCATGGAAGCTGAGAAGGTTGTCCTCGGCCGAATCGACAATCGGCTGCTTTGCCGTGACCCAGTTCCCAATCACAGGCAGTCGGCCAATGGCTCGGATCGCGTTCCCGACCAAGCGCCAGCGCTTGGTAACCGCCACGGCCGCCAGGGCCACAACCGATAAGAGCGCCGCAACGAGAAGCAACGCATATGCTCGCCACGCGACAGGAAGTGGCGCAAGCACTAGGGTGGCTGTGACTCCTGAAACGCTGACCAACACGGCGGTGAAGGTATGCAAGCCGCCGTCAATCGCGCCGGCCGACAGTGCGCCTGATAACGGCACGAAGCGCCGCACTAAGGATATCCGCGTCCCTTCACCAATCACTTTTCCAGCGACACCGAACTGCCCCATTCCGTCAGAGATCAATTGCGCAGCAATACTGCGGGACCATGAAAGTTTAGTAATGTCGCACATAAACGCCTGTCTCCAAGCGCACGTCTTGATCAGCTGAGATAGCCCTCCCATGATGATGATAAGAGCCACACCCCAGCCGACTGCCTGAAGTTGTCTCCAGACGACCCCGGGGCCAGTTCGAAATATGAGATACCCAAGTAGACCAACACCTACCAGAGCGACGAGAAAGCGAAAAGAAAAACGAATGAGAGGGCGCAGTCTAGAGGCAGCACCGCCCGTACACGGTTTCTTGAAAATCCTTCTCCATTTCCGCGTGTCCTTCTGTTCCTGTGTGTCTTGAGTTTTCGTGAACGCACATTCGATTACTGTGTCCGCAGCACCCATCGCTCCCCCCACCCCAGTCGATTTATGCACCTGAACTCTGAGAAATAGCAGATGAATCGCCAACATCTATGTTCGCTCAAAGCCTTTAGTTTCCTGTTCTTCGAGGATGCAACCTGCATTCTGCGCGCCCTTGCCGGGGCAAGTGCCTCAATAAGGGCAGGACTCACAACTGACATCGCGAGAACGCAAGCATGCAGAATAATCCTACGTTTGGTTGTTTGGCCCAATGCGTGCGTCCTGCAGAAGTTTCCAGCGCAACGCGAAGAGTTTCGTGAGTTAAATACGATCACATGCCTAACCGAGGGGGAAAGTCGAAGATTGGTATAGCCGCCGACCATGGCGGATACGAAATGAAAGAGAAGATCCACGTGTTACTCACCGCAACAGGGCACAAAGTGATGGACTTCGGCAACCTGGAATATGACAGAGACGATGATTATCCGGATTTTGCCATTCGCTTGCACGCGCTGTCGCATCCGGAGTCGTGGAGCGTGGCATCCTGCTGTCAAAGTTGAGGGAGTGCGCGCCGCGGTCTGCCACGACGGTTTTTCAGCGTGCCAGGGTGTTCAGAATGACAGTATGAATATCCTGTGTCTCGGTGGCCGCACGACCGGGATTGCAGTTGCCTGGGAGTGCGTGAAGAGTTTCCTTGCGGCTAAGTTCAGCGGCCGTGAGCGCCACCTGCGCCGCCTGGCCAAAGTCCGCGCGATTCGGACGCATGAGATGATCATGCACGAAGCTGAAAACGTTTCCCTCATACCCGAAAGTTCGAGATACTTCGAACGAACTGGGGCTGAAGAATAGGATACAGAAGAGAACGGACGACCTGGTTTGGTCTTTACAATCGCACTGCCGACGCTGGAGATTCTGAAAGAAATCTCTACTGGGCTCTCATGGCAATGAAGCGGGCTGTACTCTGGGATATGGATGGAACTCTCGTCGACTCTGCCGAATACCACTGGCAGGCGTGGCGCGACACAATGTCCCGCGAAGGTTTCCCGATCACGTACGAACAATTCCTCGCCACCTTCGGGCAGCGCAACGACTCCATTCTTCGGCAATGGCTGGGCCAAAAGGCTACCCCTGCGTTCATCGGGCGGATCGGGGAGGCCAAAGAGGCACTGTATCGGCAACATGTGCGCCAGCAGGGCATTTCTCCACTCCCGGGAGCTTTGGAGTGGTTACGCCTGCTCCACCGGAATGGCTGGGAACAAGCGATCGCATCTGCGGCTCCGCGCGCCAACATAGAAGCGATCCTGGATGTGTTACAGGCCAGCGAATACTTTGAAGCCATTGTGTCCGCTGATGATGTACACCGCGGTAAGCCTGACCCGGAGGTATTCCTCATCGCCGCGAGCAAATTGTTGGTCGACCCCGAGCACTGCATCGTTGTGGAAGACGCGGAACACGGCATCGAGGCCGCGCGCGCCGCCGGGATGAAGACCGTTGGTGTCAGCCAAGATGGAAAGCATTTGCCGGCTAATGTTGTGGTACGATCTCTCGACCTTCTGGATGAAAATGCCTTCGATCGCCTGCTAGCCAGCGGCACTATGCAAGCAAGAATTGACAGCGGGTCGTCCGCAAAACCGGCAACAGACCGAACCGAGAGCGGCCGTCCATCGCATGAATGAACTGCGCCTCATGTTTTGTCTACTGTAGCGCCCGGATATGGACTGCATGCGAATGCCGAAAAAGAGCGGCTCAATGAAATTCTCGCCTATTCTCATTTGCCGCTTCCCCAGCGCATTCAGCCAGCGTGATACTGTTTCGCGAGCAGTGAGCTCGCGATCCTTACGTGCGGCCGCGTATTACGGCTCGGGAACTTCCTGACAATCGTCGTAAACAACGACGCTGCTCCAATTGCCCTGATTCTGTATTTCGCCAGTGTCTGAACACATTACTTCCGGATTCGCGGGCATCCATGTCACGTTCTGGCGAAAGGTCAAGAAAACGTACAGGCAGCCGTCTTCAAAGACAAAATGAATCGGAACCCGCTGCAGGGGATGCCGTCTGGTTTGGCAAATTGCATGCGCTGCATCATGCCCGGGACGTCGCATGCCAAGCCAACACCACAGCAATGACGGTGAACTTTCCTTTTAGGAAATGTAGACATTCGACCGCGAGCCACGGAAATAGCAGCGTCGCCTCTGTCGCACGCCGACTTGATCCGAATTCGCGGACTGAGTGTGATGTGGTAAAGCCGCTCCTGACTCGCCATCGACCAGATGAGTAACGGCTGCGAACAAAAGGCCAATGGAAACACCTGCCATCAGCATGCCCACCATGCTTTCCAGTGGGCCCAATAGGCGCCACTTCGACGGAAGCATCACATCCCCGTATCCGACAGTCGCATAGCTGCTCGCCGAGAAGTAAAACGCAGATTCCCAAGACGGAAGGCAAAGCCAGCGATAACAGCTCGCCCATAGGAGAATAACGATTCCATGGAGAGCAATAACCGCCACGGTAGTTTGCATGACGAGCGTCGCGCAGCGAAACACGCGCACCCTGTGAATCTCTCGCGGAACGCTTCTGATCCAAATGATGAGCGTGGCGGCACCGCCGCACTGCAGAAATAGCGTAAGCGACACGAGGAGAACAGCGGCACCGGCTTGTTGAAGCAAGATCATCGTTCGAGATCGGTCCTCTCAGATCTAACAGCGCACAATGTTATCGCCGTGAATGCCTTTCATCGCGTTGCGCGTATCCACTACCAAGGATGCGTGCTGCGCGATCCAGTCGTAGGGATAATCAGAATGGTTGGTCACGATCAGCGCACAGTCATAGTTGCCGATTTCCTCGACGGGTGTGCATTTCAGCTGCAAGTCGTAATGGCGCCCCTTGCCGATGAAAGGAAAATAAGGATCGTTGTAGCTGACTTCAGCGCCATCCTTCTGAAGCAACTCGATAATAGTCAGCGCCGGAGACTCGCGCAGGTCATCAATGTCCTTCTTGTAGGCGACGCCGAGCACCAGCACCTTGGCGCCTTTCAGAGCCTTCCCTTGTTGATTCAGAGCTCTGCTGACACTTGAAACCACGTGATAAGGCATCGCGCTGTTAATGTCTCCAGCCAGTTCGATGAAGCGGGTCTGGAAATCCCACTCCTTTGCCTTCCACGACAGATAATAGGGGTCAACGGGAATACAGTGTCCGCCCAGGCCGGGACCAGGGTAAAAGGGTTGAAAGCCGAAAGGCTTGGTGGAAGCGGCTTCGATGACTTCCCAGATGTCCACGCCCATGCGTAGCGACAAAAGTTTTAATTCATTGACCAGGGCGATGTTTACGCAGCGGTAGATGTTTTCCAGCAGCTTCGTCATCTCCGCAACTGCCGGCGAGGAGACTGGGACGATTCGATTGAAGATTGCTCCGTATAGTGTTCCGGCCAATTCTGAGGCTTGGGAATTCAGGCCTCCCACCACCTTCGGGATGTCACGACGCGCGACGCTATCGTTGCCTGGGTCTTCTCGCTCAGGAGAAAAGGCGACAAAGAATTCATCCGTTCCGTGAGGCCCTGTTTGGCGAGCGACCTTTAATTGAAAGCCATTGCCTGACTCCAAAATCGGAACAAGAACTTCCTCTGTGGTGCCGGGGTAGCTCGTGCTCTCAAGCACGACCAATTGACCGGCACGTAAATGGGGTGCTATTGCCCTGGCGGTATTGGTAATAAAGCTGAGATCGGGCTCTCGATATTCGTCCAGGGGAGTAGGAACGCAAATAATGATAGCGTCCATATCTGTCAGGCTGGAAAAGTCTGCGGTCGCGCAGAAGCCTCGTGAGCGCGCCGCCGCGATCTCTGTAGGTGGAATTCGACAGATGTAGGATCCACCCGAGGTGAGGGTTGCGACCTTACGCTGGTCTGTCGAGACCTCATTCGTGCTCCTTGTGCGAACTGTGCATGCTAATCACTCCCGTTAGTGCTTTTCGCTGGCGGCAGGCAGCTTTAGCTATTTCGCCTGCTTAGGCCGCACAGCGGGTCTTTGGCTTTCGATCGGCACCTGAAGCGACCGACCCAGCATGTCGTTATAAGTAATTGTGTTTTTTCCCACCCGCACCAGGATTTCGCGGCCTGCTGCGTATTTGGGGGGCAGGTCGCCGAGCGGGGTCGTGTACAGGACCACATAAATCGTGTCACCCACTTGGACGGAAACGTCATAGCTGCCGGGATCAGACGCGATGTCACCGGCAGTCTGACGCGGCCTCACTTCAGTGATAATGGCTACTTGATACTTCGATGTGGACTGGCAAAGAGCCGGAATGGCCAGCAGACAAAGAGCGATTACAGTTGTTAGTCTCCGCATGATTCACTCCTCCCTTTTTTGCTCCTTCTCCTCTTGCTCCGCAATGAATCGCCAGAAACCAACTGTTCCCCAAGACAGGAGCTTGTTCTTTAACATCTCGTTGGAACGCAATCTACTCGCCAATACCCAAAGAGCCTCGCGGGCTAGTTTTTCCCGTCTTTACATAGGCGCGCATTGGGCCGGGTTCCACTCAATGTCAAGTTGCGCCCACATCCGGGCACCGATGCCTAATACTTGGCAAATAGATACAACAATCGGCTGTGTTCCTGTAATTAGAACAACTTGTTATTGGCCCTTACGCACGATTTAACTTTGGCACCGAGTTTGCACTCTCACCGCTGAGCGAGGGGCAGGCACTTAATTTGGCCGAACGGACTCCGCAGCCAACCAGTTCGGAGCGCCAGCGAGCGCAGAAAACCCGCGCGGCATATTTCCGTGTTTCTGGCCCTGCGTCTACTCCTCGCATTGTTCTGGGATCTGGATAGGAGAGCGATCATGAAAAGCTTTGAGACACTGCCGGGAGAATCGAACGCGCGCATCATCTCGTCGATCATCAACCTAGTCTGTCCACAATGCGGGGGAAGAATGGAGGAATTCCAATGTGAAGGCAGATGCCGCAGGAGCTGGCTTGCCGAATGGGAATGGGCCAATCAGGCAACGAGGAGCTCTACGTCCCGTGTTTGTGGCAGTCGCGCTCGGTCCTTGCGGTGACTGGGCTTGCAATGGTTGATCTGCTGCCGGGGCCTCTCAACTGTCTGCGCGGATAGGTTCTTGACCAGTCGTGCAATGTCGGATGAGCGCTGACGGCCTCTTGCATGCGTTCCATCGTGACGATCCCTATCTGCTCTTGGGCGCAGCTTTCACCGCCGTAGGCATCGTATTCGCAGCTTTTGCTGTTCTACGTCGCCAATGCGATCTCTCCTTATTCTCTTCGCTTTGTTTGCTGCGCTCTATGGCCTTCGACTGTAGATTTTGTCACCGCTGCTTGCAATGGCGGTGCCGAGCTCGACCCTTTACCCCCGAGTACGCGCGGCAGTCAACTACATCATCCCTATTCCCGCATTTTGTTTTTCATCTCGCTCGGTCTGGCCGAGAAAGTCACAACGGTATAGTGCTCGATCCGGCCAAGGACGAATTCGGCGACGCTGCCATGCAGAGAGAGGTCAGAGAACTGAGGCCCAGACGTGTCCGGCGAGAGGACTGTCATTTCCCAACGGCCCAGGTCCTGCACGAGCCCACTCAGGTCGATCCGGACTCTTACGTTCTTTGCCGGGTGCTGATGATCGTAGTTAAGCAAGTGGAGGATCAACGTTTTACCGTCTGGTTCCCGAGTCAACTGGCCCAACACGTAACCTCGCGGCTCCAGGCTTAGGCGAGGCCCTCCGGCTGCGCCTTCCGCCCGCGCTCCAATTCCCGGCTCCCCCTTTCGAGTCATGATGATGACGCCCCCGCCGGTCGTAAACGCATCCAAGCGCAACCTTTGTTCGGCGCTGAGTTTGGGTATATCAGCCGGCACCACGAGGACCTTGAATCGCTCCAGAGGAACTCCCTTGTCCAGATGCGCGAACACTTTGGTCTCGAAGAAAATGCTCTGCTTGAGGAATTCGTTCGCCAGCCAGTTCCGCGGCTCGACGGAGATCAACGCGATCTGTGCGGCTGGCGTCGCCTGGTCATACAAATTTCGATGTTCAACCATGAAGTGGTTGTATTGAGCGATGGCCGTCCAAGCCTGCTGCGCCTCCGGCTCGCCCTTAACCAGGGCCGAGAGGAATCGGCCCTCGATGTTGCGCGATGTGACCGCGCCGAACGTGTAGGCTTCGGCGATAGAAAGCTTCTGCTCCGCCGGGCTCGGGATGCAGCGCTCGCGCGGGCCGCAGTGGTAAATGTCGTTCTCATACAGCAGGGGCTGCCAAAGCTGCTTCTCGCCATTCAGGAATTTGATTTTGCGGGCGTTGCCCACCTGCCAATGGCCATTCCATACGCCGGGAGTGTCCTTGCCATCCTCCTCCCAGATCACCTCGTTGATGTCGTTCATCGCAAACCGGTCCGGTTGAATATGGATATTCGCCTCAACCATGACCTTGGGCCGGCCGGTCTCCCGCGCCTTCCGTTCCGCCATTCGCTGGGTGTCATCGAGCAACTGGGCCAGACCGTCGTCGTAACCGATCATGTTGTCCCAGACGATCGCGTCGACTCCCGCGTCCACCGCCAACTCCGCCTTCTTCAAAAGATAGGCCCGCCAACCTCGCTTGCGCGCGTCGGCCAGTCGGCGGTCCCAGGAAATCTGCAGATCGGTTTTGGTCGGGCCGGCATAGAACAAGGGGATGTGGTGCATCCGCAAACCGTATTCCTTCGTTTCTGGGTCATCGCGGTAGGCGCTGGAGCGAAACATGTTGGAAGCTGACAGGTAGGCCGAGACATGGATGCCGTTCTCATGACAGCGCGCGATTACCTTTTTCAGGTTCTCCCGGTTTTCCTCCTCATCCTTGAGCGACCAGCCGCTGCTCCAGGTCACCCAGATCCAGTTGAAATCCGCCTGCTTGAGCAAGCCGAGCATTTGCTCGAACTCGCGGTCATAGATGTGGGTCAGCACGTCCTTCTCTCCGCCACTGAACTTCTTGCCCCACCAGGTCCGCTCGGCCTTCCAACTCTCGATTTGTCCGCCGTCCAGACGGATGAAACGGAAATTCCCCTGCTCTGCCCACAGCGGTACGTCCTCCGGCTTGGCACGATAGAGTTTAGGTGCCGGCTCAAAAGATTGCGCGCCACAGACCAGCACGAACGCCGCGACCAAACTAATCAGTCCCGTTCCTCTTATGACTCGAACCCGCTGCATGGACCTCCGGGGTACGACCAACCAGCACGTGGTCATAGTTCTTTAGAGGCGGAAAGCAGCTTCAGGATCACAAGATTTCATTTTTCCGATTTTGCGCCGGAAGAGGCTTCGTCAGACAGTTCCCAACTTCACTTCGTTCGATCAACTCACCATCGGTGATACGGTTGAAACTTCGGAATCGAGCACTCCTCTATGGCGGCGGCTTTCACCGCTTTGCTATACGGGTTGGGCAGTTCAACTTCGAGGCTGATTCGGCGTTATGCCTGCCCCTGACAACAGCAAGCACTCCGGTTTGCCGGTAGCTCCGAATGTTATGCCGGATGATGGCGTAGGAAGAGGCGAGGTCGTCGAGTGTCAGAGAGAGCCCATTTCATCACGTGCTGAAAGACGACCGAGAAATAGTTGACGAAACCACTCTGTGACCCTAGCCTGAACCGTACTAAGATCAAAGCGTGGCCATGCTAAACGCCGACATTCAGGCCGGCTGGAACTATCACAACGCAACCAAACACTCACATAGCAGCATTCGCGCCAATCCGCATTTCCTCGACTGGGCCAATCAGCCACTGTCATTCAAGATCTATCCCAAACTCGATCTCATTCCTCTTCCGCGCGAGCTTCGAGAGATCGGTGTTCCTGCCCTCAGCACTATTGCGCAGGTTTCACGCCGCGACAACGCCCTTCCCGACCTTCAGACTTTGAGCGAACTGCTCTATTTTTCTGCAGGCGTCACGCGGCGGCGCACTTTTTCTGGTGGAGAGATCTATTTCCGTGCCGCGGCATGCACCGGTGCCCTCTATGAGATCGAACTTTATCTTGCTTGTGGACCTCTTTCAGATCTCGAAGCAGGACTCTATCACTACGCTGCTGGCGAATTTGGACTGCGCAGGCTGCGTACCGGCGACTGTCGACGCGTGCTGGTGGAGGCGACCGCTGGCGAGTCTTCGATCGCACAGGCGCCGGTGATCGTCATCTGCACTGGGACCTATTGGCGGAACGCTTGGAAATATCAAGCTCGCACCTACCGCCACTTCGGTTGGGATAACGGCACGATTCTAGCCAACCTGCTGGCCATGAGTGCGGCGCTCGAACTTCCCGCCAAAGTTATCTGCGGCTTTGTCGACGCTGGTGTAAATCGCTTGCTCGACGTAGACACGGAACGCGAGGTGGCGTTTTCACTGATTTCGATTGGGCGCGCACCGGGTGCGTCCGCCTCCTCACCCGGAGTCATTCGATCTCTAGGCCTGGAAACCGTTCCTCTTTCTAGAAGAGAGGTGGATTATCCGGCCATGCGGGCTATGCACGAAGCCTCTTCGCTGCTCTCTCCGGAAGACGTCGCAGCCTGGTGCGGGAACACTCTTGCCGCGCAGCCGCCAGACGCCGCCAGTGGACTCGTTCCTCTGAAGCCGCCTGGGGACGCGGAACTCCCTGACGATTCGATTGAGCAAGTGATCCTGCGTCGCGGTTCCACGCGCCGATTCGCGCACGAGCCCATCACCTTCGCCCAGCTCTCGACGATTCTTGATCGCTCTACACGCGGCGTGGCGGCTGACTTTCTCAATCCCCTCGGCGCACAGCTCAATGATCTATATCTCATCGTCAATGCCGTAGAAGGTTTGCTTCCCGGAGCGTATTTTTTCAATCGCCGGCGACAAGGCTTAGAACTCCTAAGACAAGGCGACTTTCGTAACGAAGCCGGGTATCTCGGGCTCGAACAGGAGCTTCCGGCTGATGCGAGCGTCGCAGTCTTCTTTCTCGCGGATCTTGAAGCAATCTTTCAACGTTTCGGCAACCGCGGGTACCGAGCCGTACAGCTGGAAGCCGGCATCATCGGCGGAAAGCTTTATCTCGCAGCGTATGCACTGCACTTGGGTGCGAGCGGGCTCACCTTCTACGATGATGATGTAGTCACCTTCTTTACACCACATGCGGAAGGAAAGAATGCGGTGTTCCTCGTGGCTTTGGGCAGGCGACGCAAACCGAAGCCGGAGATAGACTAGAGCCTCTTAATGGTCAAGCGTGCACCAGCCCGGAGGTGCCCTCGCAAAGCGAAACTCGGAACGAAGGGTCTGGGCCCCGGCCGAATGCCGACTGGATCAGCCTACGGGCCTTGCAGCGGAGGTGGCGGAGGCGATCGAGAAAGCCGGCGGCTGCCTTGTGGGCTCCTAGAAGGAACCGCTCGCCGGCCATCCGGTATTGTTGTGTACCCTGCCGATCGATGGTGTCGAGCCTACCCCCTTCCAGCGGGATTTCTCCACGTGACCTGCTGAGAACGGCATGCCGGTTCGAGAAAGACCCGGTTTCGCCGACAAGCTATTTATGCCTTCTTATCCCTCATAGCAATGGGACGGGCGCTCAGCGGAGGCCGGCGGCGCGAGGCGCGCATCGATTTGATATCGAGATCCAACTCCTGAAGGTTGCGTCGCAAGGTGTTGCGGTGCATGCCGAGCTGTCGAGCAGCTCTGACCTGATTCCCATTCATCTCTCCAAGAACTGCAGTGATGAAGGCCTTCTGAAATTCGCGCACCGCTTCGGAGTACGGAGTGCCGCTCCGGTACATTTGCAGAACGAGTTTCTCCAGTTGTTCCTTCACGGTGAACTTTTCCCAGGAGTAGACAAAAGGAAAAGGCTGTGACATTGGTTACGCTCTAGCCGCCAGCTCCTGCGAGGGAGCTTACAGCGTGGATGCGTGCACCGTCACAGCCCTTGATGCGATCACCGCTTTCGCGATTCCAAACCCCAACTGCTCCTCGCAGAGTCAGTCGGTTTTTTCGGGTCCGGTTGCTCCTCAGGTTGCCCTGCTGAGCGGATCACTCAGCCTACTTCGGACTGGCAAGTTTTATTTCGTCAATCCTTTCAGCCGTCGACGTCGAACAAACTAAACAGTTGCCTCAATGGTGTCAATGCAATTTCAGGTGTGAAAACGAAATATCTGTGTATGGAATTGTGGAAAACTCAGACCTTTTTCGTGTTTTCGCTTTCTTCGGGTTCGAAGCACGGAACTAGCGGGCTTCGCTATTAGGTCGCATCCTCTGGACGTTCGGTCTTGGAATGCTCGCCGACTGGTACCACTACTGGCCAATCACCTTTCCAGGCGTCAGGGGATTTCACATTCAGATACCTGATGCGTACGGGCATCGCGGCGAGCCGGTCGGACAGTTGAGCTTCACTGCGGATTGGCCACCAGTCATATAAGAAAATCTCGAGCGGACGCCACATCGAAACCCAGCCTCCGATGGTGAGGCTTTCACGCAAGATTTCGCCGACGCGGCTGGTCTTCATGAACGTCGCCAGGAAATCGCCTAAAGCGATGGCAGCGGCCAACACGGTGAGGCCGATCAAAAGGCTTGTCCGGCCGCGGCGCAACAATTCGCGCAGACGCCGGCGGTAAGCCTCCGCCCGTTGCCGAAAGAACTCGTGGATCGCATCGCGCAGGACAGCTGCCTCGTCCGGCAAACCGGCCTGGCGATCGAGATCAACCAGCAGAGCAAGCGGTAAATCCCGCGGCAAGTCTTTGGCCCAGCCCACAATGAACTCCTCCGCCTCTCGATCCAGGTCCTTATTGCGGAACGGGGATGGATCGATGGAATTGAATAACTGCTTCAATTCACCGACGTGTACCTCAATCACACAGCACTTCGTCGGAATGGGATCGCCTGCGGAAACTTTATTGTCGGTTACTGACGAGGGGATCGCTGGATTCGCACGCGTCACTGGTCAACCCAAGTGCCAACATTACTTGCCAGACATGATAACTCGCGATCTAAACCTCTCCGACCGAAATCAGTCCAAGTCAGAAACGGCCACGTACGAACCGCCTCGCGACCAGCGCGGCCTTGCGCTGCTACCGGATCCGCCCCGCTACTCCCCGACGAAGAGTAGGATGGGGCCGAGTACGCTCCGTAACTGTAGCCGCTGTAGCGGCCATAGCGACTACCGCATACAGGGCAGTCCGCCGCGGCGGCCGCTGAGCGATGGCCCCTTACGGGTGCTGTGCATCTAGCCATGTCGAAGATGATATCGGGTACCCTCGCCGCCCTCAAGGGCTAGCGCAAAGCGACTTCGCCCCTTCCGGCTGTGGCCCGATGTCCAACACTCTCTGTCATTCGGTTTACGGATACATGACCTAACCTCCCGTGAGGCGCGAACGCCAAACTTCCCTGGATCCCGTGCCTAAGTCCTGCTAAGCGGGCTTGTCGCCATCAACTCCAATTGTCGGCATCCGTACAGGGCGAATTTTGGGATTGCGCATTTGAAAATGGCACCCGACGCGTCAAAGCCTTGCGTCGTTTTGATCGTATCGGGTGCCACGGCGTCGTCGTTAGCCAGTCGTCAAACCGTCGCTCCAAATAGGATTGCCTCTACTCTTGCGGCAGCCTCGTCCTGCATGTGTGGAAGACCATATTCGAATCGGCTCACGCAGGAGGATGTCATGGCAAGACGGCGTGCGTCTTGAAAGTACTTGACCTGTTTCGCAGCCATTCAGCGAATGATCAATTCGGGAACGTCTTGACTAACTCCTCCGGGACGCCGCCTCGGTCGAAATGTCGGTTATGTCGCGAGCTGTGAAAGTGAAGCCAAGAGGCTCATGCTTTCACCTCCAGAGATTTCGGTGGCCCCTGCCGCTGGGCAACGCTACGCTGCCCATCCAATCGATCTTCGAGATCCAATTGGCCCTTGATGGCTCGGCGGATAAATTCGCTGACACTGGTGCCGGTCTCCCGCTTGCGTCGATGCAGACGGTCCAGAAGTTCGGGCGATAGGAGCAGAACAAGACTCTTTGATAGCATTGATTAACAACTCCTCTCTTATATATGGGCATATAAGTGTTTCAGGCCAGTCACAGATGCTAGAGGAAGGTACTTAGTAGGGCGTACTCAATACGCTAATCTATGGCTGTATATGCCCGTATCTTGTACAAACTAATGGCGAACTACTTTTAAGTATTTTATAAGTAGCTTCTAGACTGAAAGTTTTGTGCGTCCGATTCGCCAGCGGTTGTTGGCGGCAAAGCTGGGGCAGAATGGTCACGCCTATCCGGCAATACATTTTGGCTTAGGGTGGATTGGATAATTCCGATGACTGCTTTGGCATCAGTTCCGACTCTAGCGACGGTCGCGCGCGTTCAAAGAACGTCCCGTTCGAGCTCAAGAAAACCAGGCAACCGACAATTCTTGACAGCTTTCTTCTTGTACCCCGTGGCCTGTTGACTTTGCCTTCTTGTGATCCGTACCATTGCAGCCTGGGTCCATGCGCCACTCATGATCGACCAGACCGTCTCCCACTACCGCATCGTAGAGAAGCTCGGAGGAGGCGGAATGGGTGTGGTTTACAAAGCGGAGGACACACGCCTTCATCGCTTCGTGGCGCTCAAGTTCTTGCCAGAGAATATCGCCCGCGATCCTCAGTCGCTCGCCCGATTTCAGCGTGAGGCACAGGCTGCCTCGGCGTTGAACCATCCGAATATCTGCACCATCCACGACATTGGTGAGCAAAACGGCCAGGCGTTCATCGTGATGGAATTCCTCGATGGCATGACGCTGAAGCACCGCATCGGGAATCGTCCGATGGACACGGATTTGATCCTCTCCCTCGCCATCGAGATCGCCGACGCACTTGATGCCGCCCACGGCGAAGGCATCGTTCATCGCGACATCAAACCCGCGAACATCTTCGTAACTAAGCGCGGGCATGCGAAGGTTCTGGATTTCGGGTTGGCGAAGGTGACGGATGCGACAGCGTCCTCGAGCCAGATTGGCTCCGCAAACACCCTGACGGGCACCGTGGACGAGCAGCACCTGACCAGCCCCGGCGCAACGCTTGGAACCGTCGCCTATATGTCACCGGAGCAGGTGCGAGCCAAAGAGTTGGACGCTCGCACCGACCTGTTCTCATTCGGAGCCGTGCTCTACGAGATGGCTACGGGAACTTTGCCATTTCATGGCGAGAGTTCGGGTCTGATCTTCCACGCCATCTTGAACTCTGACCCGCCCCCCGCGATCCGATTCAACCGCGAGATTCCAGCCGAGTTGGAACGGATCATCGGCAAGGCGTTGGAGAAAGATCGAAACCTGCGCTATCAGAGCGCAGCGGAGATGAAAGCTGACCTACAACGCCTGAAGCGCGACACAGATACGGGGCGCGTGCGAGCGGCGAGTTCGGGAAGTGTTGCCGCCGTACAGGAAAGCGGAACTCATGCTGCGGTTGCGGCATCAACTCCCGCATCCATCTCCGGCAGTGCGGGTCTGGCTACACCTGCGTCGTCCAGCGGGACGAAAATGGTCGAGGTTCCCGCCGCACAGAAGAAGAGCATTTGGAAGATCGCGGTTCCGGCAACAGTAATTGCTGTCGCCTTGATCGTCGCTGGTCTTTATTATCGCTCGCATCGCGCCAAGCCCCTCAACGAAAAAGACACCATCGTGCTCGCCGACTTCACCAACGAAACCGGCGA
>Ga0335073_10000167_pt1 | contig 79048 bp, 83 predicted proteins | sample Lox_Sample_22_FD_207093 | JGI IMG/M metagenome (GOLD analysis project Ga0335073, IMG submission 207093) | Soil microbial communities from Loxahatchee National Wildlife Refuge, Florida, United States - Lox_Sample_2.2 | ecosystem: Environmental > Terrestrial > Soil > Wetlands | place: USA... | reverse complement strand
CGCGGCCGGGTCCGCGAGCTCGCCGCCGACCTGCCCCGGCCCGGCTGGGTGGTGGCCGCGGCCGAGCCGGTGACCGACCTCGACACCACAGCCGCCGACATGCTCATCGACCTGCACCGGTCACTCGCCGGCCGCGGGATCTCGCTGGTCTTCGCCGAGCTGAAGGATCCGGTGCGGCACAAGTTCGCCACCTACGCCCCGCCCGACAAGTTCGCCGCGGTGCGGTTCTTCCCCACCGTCGAGTCCGCGGTCAGCACGATCCAGCGGGAGTCGGGCGCGGCCTGGCACCGGCCGCCGGCTGACGCCCGCCAGTAGGAACCGTCAGCGGAACCGGTCGCGCAGCCGCGGATCGTCCAGGAACCAGGGACGTTGCGGGTCCATCGGGTGGCCGGCCGACTCGTCCGCCGCTGCCGCCTCCCGGGCGTCGGCCCGGACCCACCGGCGAAACAGCAGCACCAGGAACGGCAGGTCCACCAGTTCGGCCACCGACCAGAGCAGCGAGCCGGCGTTCTGCTGGTCGGCGAGCGAGAACGGCCGGGCAGCCGAATACCAGGTGCTCACCGGGTGGGTCGACAGCCGCATCACGATGCCGGGCACCGCGTCGAGCAACAGCTCCACCACGCCGACCGCGAGCGCCATGCCGACCGCGGCCGAGGTCATCCGGTCCACCGCCGGCAGCAGGGCCGCCGTGACGGCCAGGCCCACCGCGAGCAGCGCGGCCTGGACGGCGACGGCGGCCGGCCGGCTGCCGGCCGCCCAGCCCGGCACCGCACCGAAGAAGAACACACCCGCCGCCACCGGGACGATCGCCGCCGACAGGATCGGCCCGGACAGCAGCCCGCCGTGGTGCGGCAGGTACCTGCCGGCACGCACGCGGGGCAGGAACCGGCCAGCGACCTGCGCCGGATGCCCGAGCAGCAGTGGCACCGGGACCACCAGCAGCAGCGCCAGGCCCTGACCGACCCACCAGGCGTAGGAGCTGCCGGCGCGGCCCTCGACCGGGCCGGTGCAGGTCGCGAGGACGCCGGCCAGCCCGACGGCGAAGGAAAGCGCGTGGCCCCAGCGCCGCTGCTCGGCGGGCAGCGCTCGCAGGCCGGCCAGGTAGCCGGCGGCGACCAGGCAGCACGCCGCGATCACTGCTGCCTGGGCCACCGTTGCACGTTATCGCGCCGGCCGGCCCACCGGCTCCGGCCGGGAGCCCGGACCGGCCGATCCACAGCGCGGGCACATTCCGGCCAGCGGCAGCCGGCCGGTTCTGGGCGCGGGCGCACGCCAGTCAGCGGCCTCCGGCCGGTTCTGGTTCGGCGCAGCATCCCCCGGCCGAGCCGAAGGTCGGGCTGTCGGCGAGCACGGTGTAGATCTCCCAGCGTTCGGAGTCCGGGGCGTTCTCGACCCATACCTTGTCCTGTCGGGCGTAGCAGCAGGTCGTGTCGCGCTCGTCGAGGGTAGCCAGGCCGATCCCGGCCAGCCGCTGCCGCTCGGCATCGACGCTGCCGGGGTCGGCCACCTCGATGCCGAGGTGGTTGAGGCTGCCGCCCCGGCCGGCGCTCTCGACCAGGACGAGTTTCAGCGGTGGTTCGGCAATTGCGAAGTTCGCGTAACCCGGGCGCACCTTGGCCGGTTCGGTTCCGAACAGCGCCGAGTAGAAGGCGATCGAGCGGCCGAGGTCGTCGACGTTGAGGGCGAGCTGCAGGCGGGACATGCGAACCTCCAAGATATAGATGAACGTCGATGTTTGCCGGCCAGCTTGCCCGTCCGGATCGACGCCTGTCAATATCGACGCATGTCGAAGTCATTGCCGGTCCTCTCTCCGGTGGACACCGTCGCCTGCTGCTCACCGCTGGCCCGCGAACCGCTGACCCGCCAGCAGGCCGAACAGGTCGCGCCGCTGCTGAAGGCGATGGCCGACCCGGTCCGGCTGCGGCTGCTCTCGCTGATCGCCTCGCACGCCGGCGGTGAGGCCTGTGTCTGCGATCTGACCGACGCTTTCTCGCTGTCGCAGCCGACGATCAGCCATCACCTGAAGGTGCTGCACGAGGCGGGGCTGCTCGACCGGGAGAAGCGCGGCATCTGGGTCTACTACCGGGCGCGCACCGACGCCCTCAGCGGGCTCGCCGCGCTGATCGCGGTGCCATGACCGGCGCCTTCGGCCGGCGCGTGCTGGCGGAGCTGGTCGGCACCGCCTTCCTGACGATGGCGGTGATCGGGTCGGGAATCGCCGCCTCGCGGCTCTCTCCCGGTGACACCGGCCTGCAGCTGCTGGAGAACAGCGTGGTGACCGGTGCCGTGCTGGTCGCGTTGATCCTTGCGCTGCAACCGATCTCGGCGGCGTTCAATCCGGTCGTCACCCTGATCGAACGGAGCCTCGGCGCATTCGGCACCGGGGCCGCGGTCAGGCTGATCGCCGCCCAGTCGATCGGTGGGGCCCTGGGCGCGGTGCTCGCCAATCTCATGTTCGGCCTTCCGGCGGTCCGGCTCGCCAGCCAGCACCGGTCCGGCAGCGGTCTCTGGCTCGGCGAGGTGATCGCGACCGCCGGGCTGGTGCTGGTGATCTTCGGCTCGGCCCGCTCCGGCCGCAGCGACCGGGTCGCCTACACCGTCGGGGGCTACATCACCGCCGCCTACTGGTTCACCAGCTCGACCAGCTTTGCCAACCCGGCGGTGACCCTGGCGCGAACCCTGTCGGACACCTTCGCCGGCATCGCCCCGGCCTCGGCAGCCGTGTTCGTGCTCATGCAGCTGGTCGGCGGCGCCCTCGGCTGGCTGCTCGTCCGGCTGCTCTACCCGTCCGCCCTGCCCGCCCGCCAGGAGGTCCCCGCATCATGACCGGTGTGCCCACCGTGCTCTTCCTCTGCGTGCACAATGCCGGGCGGTCCCAGATGGCGGCCGGCTGGCTGGCCCGGCTGGCCGGTGACCGGGTCGAGGTGCGCTCGGCCGGTTCCACCCCGGCCGCGGCGGTCAACCCGGTCGCGGTGCAGGCGATGGCCGAGGTCGGCATCGACATCGCCGGTGCCCAGCCGAAGGTGCTCACCCCGGACGCCGTCCGCAGCTCCGACGTGGTCATCACCATGGGCTGCGGCGACACCTGTCCGGTCTTTCCCGGCAAGCGCTACGAGGACTGGGACCTGGACGATCCGGCGGGCCAGGACCTGGTGGTGGTGCGCCGGGTCCGCGACGAGATCCGGGCGCGGGTCGAGACGCTGGTGGCCGGCCTGCTCGGGTTCGGCGTCCGTCCGATGCGCGAGGAGGACGAGGCCGCGGTGCTGGCGATCTACCAGGCCGGCATCGAGGAGGGGGACGCGACCTTCGAGACGTCGGCCGGCGACTGGGCGGCGTTCCGGGGCAGCCGGCTGGCCGAGCACAGCCACGTGGCCGTCGCCGGCGACGGCACCGTGCTGGGCTGGGTGGCGGCGGCCCCGGTCTCCGGACGCTGCGTCTACTCCGGGGTGGTCGAGCACTCGGTCTACGTCGATCCCCCGGCACGCGGCCGGGGTGTCGGGGCGGCGCTGCTGACCGCGCTGATCGGCTCCACCGAGGCGGCCGGCGTCTGGACCATCCAGTCGGGGATCTTCCCGGAGAACGCGGCGAGCCTGGCGCTGCACGCCGGGGCCGGATTCCGCACGGTGGGCACCCGCGAACGGCTCGGCAAGCAGCACGGGCGCTGGCGGGATGTGGTCCTGATCGAGCGGCGCAGCCCGCGGATCGGCTGACCGGCCGTGGCCCGGTCGGCGGGCCGCGCGTCAGCGGTCGTCGGGGCGCGGGGTCTTGAGTACACCGAGCGCCAGGTCGGCGCGGGTCGGGGCACCGCCGGAACGGTCGCGCACCCGCCGCCACTCGGCGCCGGCCAGCAGCTCTCCGAGGATCGTTCCGACGATCTGCTTGGTCTGTTCCTCGGCCTCGTGCGGGGTCGGGAACGCCTCGATGGTGCGATAGGCCTCGAAGCTGCCAACCTTGACCACCCCGACGAATCCCCAGGCGTCGCTGGCCGCGTCGGACGCGATGGTGATGAACATCTCTGCCATGGGCGACTCCCCCCGGGGTCGCAGTCACAATACCTGTTCGATTGCGCACCGGAACCGTGGATTTCTACCGGGTTCCCGGTGGCGATCGGTTCACCGGACGGCGCTGAGTTCGGCGGTCGGCCAGCGGTCCGGGCGGCCGAGCCGCCGGATCGCGTCGCTGGCCAGCAGCGGCAGCAGGCTCGCCGCGACCAGCGCCGCTCCGACGAGGGTGGCGGGTGCGCCGCCGGCCGTCGCCACGAGCAGGCCGATCGCACCTGGGCGCACCCGGCCTGCACCAGCCGGATGGTGATGGACACCAGGGCGAAGGTCGTCGCGAAGTTGACCGCCCCGCCCCAGAGCATGGTCGCCCGGACGACCGGCTCTCGCCAGACGAAACGCAGCCCCTCGGCCAGGTCGGCGACCATCGGCTGCCCCGTCCGCGGCGGCCCCGTCCGCGGCGGCCCCGTCCGCGGCCGCGCCGGCAGCGGGGCGCGCAGCCGGGTGATCGCGAACGCGCAGCCCAGGTAGCTCAGCGTGTCGAGCAGGAACGGCAGGCCACGAGCGAGCCCATAGAGCGCACCGCCGGCCGGCGGGCCGACCAGGTCGACCGCATGCCGGCGGGCCTGCAGCCGGCTGAACGCGACCGGCAGCTCGTCCCTGGGGACGACGGTACGCACCGCGGCCGCGGCGGCCGGCCCGGCGAAGGCATCGGGTGACCCCGCTCAGCAGGCCGGCGCCGACCAGCTGGGCCAGGGCCAGCCGGTGCCGCAGGGTGGCCGCGGCCAGGCTGCCGAACAGCCCCACCCCGGCCAGGTTGGCCAGCAGCAGCACCCGATCGCGCCGCCACCGATCGATTAGCGCACCGGCCGGCAACCGGGCCAGCACGCCGCCGAGCAGCAGGGCGGTGGTGGCCAGGCCGGCCTGCGCCGCGGAACCGGTGATCGCGTATCCGATCAGTGGGAACACCAGCATGCTCATCGAGGTGCCCAGGCCGGAGACCGCCTGGCCCGTCCAGAGGATCGCGAAGTCCCGGTGCTGCCGCAGGCCGGTCAGCACGGCGGGAGGTCGCATGGTCGGGCCTCTCGATGGTCGGCGGGCGGTCGAGGATCGGTTGAACCTAGCCGACGGTGGCGACACTTCTCCGGCTTCGGGTAAAGCGCGGAAACTGTCGGCGGGCGGTGCGACGATCGGGTGCATGACGGAGAATCCAGAGGGTGTCCAACCGGTTGTCGCCTCGCCGGTGTGGCCGGTGCCGCGCACGGCGACCATCCCGCGCCAGGCCGACGAGCGCACCATGCTGCTGGCCTACCTGGACCACTACCGTGAGACGTTCGCGCTCAAGTGCGACGGGGTGCCGCCGGAATCGCTGGCCACCCGCAGCTGCCCACCGTCGACCATGAGCCTGCACGGCCTGGCCCGGCATCTGGCGGGCGTCGAGCGGTGGTGGTTCGCCACCAACTTCGCCGGCCTCGACCTGCCGATTCTGTACTACAGCGACGACGATCCCGACCAGGACTTCTCCTTCGCCGACGCCGATCCGGCCGCCGACCTGCAGGCTTGGCGGGACGAGTGCGATCGGTCGCGGGCCATCGTCGAGGGCGCGGCCAGCCTGGATCAGCTCGGCGCGGTCGAGCGTAACGGCAGCTACTCGCTGCGCTGGCTGCTGCTGCGGATGATCGCCGAGTACGCCCAGCACGACGGCCACGCCGACCTGTTGCGCGAGGGAATCGACGGTGCGACCGGCGCGTGAGGCAGTGCCTGTCGCAGGGTGCCGGTGAATTCAGCGGCAGGCTGCGGGCCGGAAGCAGCCGTCGACCAGCACCGGGACGGTCCGGGTGCCGTCCAGTTCCGCCGCGACGGCCACGTCGGCGCCGAAGCCGGCCGCGATCAGCTCCAGTCCGCTGGCGCACCCGGCCAGCTGCGAGCCCAGCGACGACGCGGCGGCCGCGTACCCGGCCGCTGCCGCCGTCGCCTCGGGCGAGCAGGCCAGCCCGCGCCCGGCCAGCGCCGCGATGATCGCCCCGGCGCCCCACAGATCCTCCGCCGCCGGGCGCAAGCTGCCGTCGGGCCACCGCTCCCCCGCCGCGATCACCGCGACCGACGCCGCCCGGTCGGCTGCCAGCTCGCCGGCCAGCCAGCCGGCGACGGCGCTGGCGTTGCGCAGGCAGCCCGCGACGACCCGGCCGCCGCGGCCGGTCACCGCGAAGCTGATGCTCGAACCGTTCGGCGACGGCAGCAGCAGCCGCCCGGCAGGAGTGCGGGCTGCCGGTGCCAGGGACGCCGCGTACTCGCGCAGGGCCGCCGGCGACAGGCTCGGCGCCCCTTCCCGGCGGCCGCGGGCGAGCGTGGCCCCGAGCGCGTCGGCCCGGGCCGTGGCGCGACCGTCACGCCAGGGAAAGGGAAACACCTCGATGCCGCCGTCGGCGGCAACCGACACCGCGGTGCTGAACGACAGCACGTCCACCACCACGACGAGGTCACCGGGGCCGGCCACCACCTCGGCGCCGGTGCGTCCCCAGTCGAAGCGCACCCGCGCGGCGGCCTGGCCGAAGATCGGTTGCATGCCGCCATCCTGCTGCCCGCCCGGACCCGGCGCCTACTAACCTCGCCGCCATGACCTCTGAACAGTTCGTCGGAATCGCGAACGCGGCCATCGAAGCCTTCTGCGCGGAGTACCCGGACGAGGCGACGGTGCTCGGCAACCATGCCTACGACGACCGGCTCAGCTACCCCACCCCGGCCGCGGCCAGCCGGCGGCGCACCGAGTTGACCCAGCTGATCGAGCGCCTCGACGGCCTGGGCGGCCTCGACACCGCGGCCACGGTCGACCGGGAGATCCTTCGCACCCAGGCCCGGTCGGAGCTGCTCAGCCTGGGCGAGCTGGACGAGCCCGGCTGGGACGCGCTGCGCCACAACCCCGGCAACGCGCTGTACTCGCTGATCGCCCAGGACTTCGCGCCGTTGCCGGACCGGCTCGCCAGCCTGGGCGGCCGGCTGCGCTCCATTCCGGACTACCTCGCCGCCGCCCGCGAGCGGCTCACCGACCCGTCGGCGATCCACGTGGAGACCGCGATCGGGCAGCTGGGCGGCACCCACGCCCTGATCACCGAGGAGATCCCGCCGCTGGCCGAGCAGGCGGGGGCATGGACGCAGCTGGCCGACGTGGCCGAACGAGCGGCCGGCGCGGTGCGCGACTACCAGGACTGGCTGCGCGAGCAGCTGCCCGGCGCACGCCGCTCCCCCCGCCTCGGCGAGGAGCGGTACGCCCGCAAGCTGACCCTGACCCTGGCCACGCCGTGGCAGCCGGCCGAGCTGCTGGCCCAGGCCTACCGCGACCTGGAACGGGTCGAGGCCGAGCTGGCCGAGCTGGTCGGCGCGGGCGGGGACGTCGCCCGGACCGCCATCGCCGCCGAGTTCGACCGGCTGGCCGCCGACGTGCCGACCAGCGCGAACATCCTCGACCGGTGCCGGGACGCGCTGGCCGAGACCACCCGGTTCGTCGAGCAGCACGAGCTGCTGACGCTGCTGCACGACCCGGTCGAGGTGCAGGAGATGCCCGAGATCGACCGCGGCATCGCGGTCGCCTACTGCCAGGGCGTCGGGCCGCTGGAGACGGCGCCGCTGACGACCCGGTTCGCGGTGTCGCCGACCCCGGCGGACTGGCCGGAGCAGCGGGTGCGCTCGTTCTACCGCGAGTACAACAACCACATGCTGCACAACCTGACCGTGCACGAGGCGATGCCGGGCCACGTCGAGCAGCTCTCGCACGCCCGCCGCTACTCCGGAGACACGCCGGTCCGGGCGGTGTTCGGCAGTGGCTCGTTCATCGAGGGCTGGGCGGTCTACGCGGAGGAGCTGATGGCCGCGCACGGCTACCGCGGCGACGTCTCGGCCGAGGCGGCCCGCGCCGTGCGGATGCAGCAGCTGAAGATGCAGCTGCGCATGGTCATCAACACCATCCTCGACGTCTCCTTCCACACCCAGGAGCTGGACGAGGCGGCGGCGATGGCACTGATGACCGGCCGGGGTTACCAGGAGGAGGGCGAGGCGGCCGGCAAGTGGCGCCGGGTGCAGCTCACCTCGGCCCAGCTGGCCACCTACTACGTCGGCTACCTGGAGGTGCGCGGCCTGGTCGCCGACCTGCGCGCCGCCCACCCGGGCTGGACGGAACGGCAGCTGCACGACACGGTGCTGGGCCTCGGCTCGCCGCCGGTCAAGCACCTGCGCACGCTGCTCGGCCTGCCGCCCGCCGGCTGAGCCGGTCGTGGCAGCACCCGGGCCGATCGGCTATGCCCACCGCGGCTACGCACCGGATGGCGCCGAGAACACCCTCGCCGCGTTCCAGGCTGCGGTCGAGCTCGGCTTCACCCACCTCGAGACCGACGCCCGGGTCACCCGGGACGGCGTCGCGGTGGCGTTCCACGACCCGATGCTGGACCGCATCACCAACTCCACCGGCCTGCTGCGCCAGCTCGACTGGCACCGGGTGCGGCAGGCCAGGGTGCTCGGCCGGCACCCGATCCCGGTGCTGGCCGACGTGCTGGGCGGCTTCCCGGACGCGGCCTTCAACGTCGACGTCAAGAGCGACGCGGCGATCGGCCCGACCCTGGACGCGCTGCGCCACACCAACTCCTGGCACCGGGTGCGGCTGGCGGCCTTCTCGCACCGGCGGCTGATGGCACTGCGCCGCGCCGCCGGGCCGGCGGTGGCGAGTTCGCTCTCACCGGTGGAGGTGGCAGCGCTCAAGCTCGGCCGGCTGCGGCCGCCGGACCTGGGCACCGAGCGGCTGCCCGGCGCGGCGCAGGTGCCACTCGGCGTCGCGGCGGTGCCGCTGATCTCGGCGCGGTTCGTGGAGAATGCGCACCGGCTCGGCCTGCAGGTGCACGCCTGGACGATCAACACCCGAGCGGAGATGGGCAGGCTGTTCGATGTGGGGGTCGACGCGATCATGAGCGACCGGGCCGAGCTGTTGCGCGAGGTGCTGCGCGAGCGTGGCGCGTGGCCGGGCTGACCGGCCGGCCCGAACCGGCGCGCCGGGCCGGGACCGGACCCGCGCGACGGGCCGGACGCCGGGCGGGTGCGGGCCGGCTGACCGAACGGCCGCCCGACTCGCGGCAGCAGGCCGCCCGGCGCGGCTGGTACCTCTACGGCTGGGCCAGCCACGTCTTCCCGACCATCGTGATCACGGTGTTCATGGGCCGGTACCTGACCTCGGTGGCCGAGCACGCGGTCGGCACCCACGGCCGGGTGCACGTCCTCGGCCTGCCGATCGCGCCGGGCAGCCTGTTCGTCTACCTGGTCTCGTTCGGCACCGCCCTGCTGGTGCTGGCCATGCCGGTGGTCGGCGCGATCGCGGACCGGACGGGTGCCAAGCGCGAGATCCTGCTCGGCTTCGGCTGGCTGGCCGCCGCCTGCTGCGTGGCGATGATCGCGGTCGGCGGCGGTGACTGGCAGCTGGGCTCGGTGCTGTTCCTCATCGCCTACCTCGGCTACTCGTGCGCGACGGTGGTCAACTACGCGCTGCTGATCGACGTCTCCGACGCCGGCGAGCGAGACCGGGTGTCGTCGTTCGGCTGGGCGTTCGCCTACGTCGGCGGTGGCCTGCTGCTGGCGGCCGACTTCGTGCTGAGTCTGTTCCTGGACGACAAGGCCTGGCTGGCCCGGATCGCGCTGTGCTCGGCCGGCCTGTGGTGGGCGGTGTTCAACGTGCTGCCCTGGCGGTTGCTGCGCAGCCTGCCCCGCCCGCAGACCCGGCCGGTGACCGGCTCGGTGCTGGCGGCGGGCTTCGGGCAGCTGCGCCGGACGTTCGCCGAGCTCGCCGGCCTCCGGGTGACGCTGGCCTTCCTGGTGGCGTTCCTGATCTACAACGACGGCATCCAGACGGTGACCACGGTCGCGGCGCAGTACGGTGACAAGCAGCTCGGCCTGTCCGACAGCGTGCTGCTGTCGGCCATCCTGCTCGTGCAGTTCGTCGCGTTCGCCGGCGCTCTGTGGCTGGGCCGGCTGGCCGGCCGGTACGGCGCCCGGCAGGTGCTGATCGGCTCGCTGCTGGTGTGGGTGGCGCTGGTGGTCGCGGCCTACTTCCTCACCGCCGGCTCGGCGCTGCAGTTCTACCTGCTGGCGATGGCCATCGCGCTGGTGCTCGGCGGCAGCCAGGCGCTGTCACGATCGCTGTTCTCCCGGCTGATCCCGGCCGGCCGGGAGGCGGAGTACTTCGGCCTGTACGAGATCAGCGACTCGGGCACCTCCTGGGTCGGCCCGCTGCTGTTCGGCCTGACCTACCAGCTGACCGGCTCCTACCGGAACGCGCTCGGCTCGCTGGTGGTGTTCTTCGTGCTCGGATTGGCCCTGCTGGTGCGGGTGCCGCTGCGCGCCGGCATCAGCCAGGTCGGCAATGCGCTGCCCGCCCGGGTGTGAGAAGCCGAGCCGACGACGGGCTGAGCGGCCAACGGGAGGAGCCGCCAGCGGGAGGAGCGGCCAGCGGGAGGAGCCGCCCGGACGGCCCTCGCCACCGGCGGCCGGCCGGCCGGTACGCTCGCCTGTCGTGCCGCAGAACTCACGGAACCCCGAACCGACCAGTGGCGGCGCGCTCGCCGCGATCCCGGCCGCGGGCAGCCGGCGCGCGCTGCCGATGCCCTCGCACCTGGCCTTCTTCTACGGCCCGATGGACTGCGGCAAGTCCACCCTGGCGCTGCAGATCGACCACAACCACTCCCGGCAGGGTCGCCACGGCCTGATGCTGACCCGCTACGACCGCTCCGGCGGCGCCACCGTGACCACCCGGGTCGGGCTGAGCCACGATGCCATCGAGGTGACCGACGACCTCGACCTGCGCAAGCTCGTGCTGCGGCACCTCGCCCAGGGCGAGCGGATCGACTACCTGATCGTGGACGAGGCCGGCTTCCTCAACCCCGAGCATGTCGACCAGCTGGCCGAGCTGGTCGACGACTACCACGTCGACGTGTACTGCTTCGGCCTGCTCACCGACTTCCGCAGCCTGCTGCTGCCCGGGGCGAAGCGGCTGATCGAGCTGGCCGACCGGATCGCCCCGGTGCAGGTCGAGGTGCTGTGCTGGTGCGGCCGGCTCGGCCAGCAGAACGCGCGGGTGGTCGACGGCGAGGTGGTGCGCGAGGGCGACACCGTGGTCGTCGCCGACACCGCCGCGATCGACGCGGGCGAGGTGCGCTACCAGGTGCTGTGCCGGGAGCACTACCGCACCGGCCGGCTGGGCAGCCGTCCGGTCGGCGAACAGCTCACCATCGGCTGACCCGCGGGCCCGGCCCGGCGCCGGATACCGTGAGAAATCCCTCTCATCCGGTGCCCCGCAACCGTATGATCCGGCGCCGAAGTGGCAAAGCATATCCCGTGGGCGCGTACCCTGGAGGCCCGGGGAATCATCTCGCGTTGCCACTCGTTGGCCGCATGGTTACCCAGACGTGGGGAGTGATATGACATGGCCGATCGTGTTCTTCGGGGCAGCCGCCTCGGCGCAATCAGTTACGAGACCGAGTACGCCGCCGAGCCGGCGCCGCGCCAGCTGGTGAAGTTCCGCTGCGAACGCGACCACGAGTTCAGCGTCCCGTTCGCGCACGACGCCGAGCTGCCGTCGACCTGGGAGTGCCGGCTGGACGGCACCCCGGCCAAGGCGGTGGACCTGCCGGAGCCCGAGCCGAAGAAGGTGAAGGCCCCCCGGACGCACTGGGACATGCTGATCGAGCGGCGCACCATCGCCGACCTGGAGGAAGTGCTGGCCGAGCGGCTGGACGTGCTGCGGGCCCGGCGCGGCGGCGGTTCCGGCAAGAACCCGAAGACAGCCTGACCAGCAGGGCACACCGGCGCGACGACGAGCGGCCGGCGTTCGATCCGATCGAACGCCGGCCGCTCTCGTACGTGTCGAACCGTCAGCCGCGGGTGACCAGCCGGCGGAGCTGCCCGGCCCGGTGCGAGACCCCCCACTCGGTGACCTTGAGGAGCGCCTCGCGCACCACGTCCCTGCTCATCTTCGACTCGCCCCGTTCCCGGTCGGCGAAGCTGATCGGCACCTCGGTCACCCGGAAGCCGGCCTGCACCGCCCGCCAGGCCAGGTCGATCTGGAAGCAGTAGCCCTGCGAGGCGATCGAGGTCAGGTCGATGGCCTGCAGCACCTCGCGGCGGTACGCCCGGTACCCGCCGGTCGCGTCGTGCAGCTCGATCCCCAGCGCCAGCCGGGTGTAGAGGTTCGCGCCGCGGGACAGCGCCTCGCGCGACTTCGGCCAGTTCATCACCTCGCCGCCGGGCACCCACCGCGAGCCCAGCACCAGGTCGGCGTGCCGCAGGCCGGCCAGCAGCCGGGGCAGCTGTTCGGGAGCGTGCGAGCCGTCGGCGTCCATCTCGACCAGCACGTCGTAGCCGGCGTCCAGGCCCAGGCGGAACCCGGCCACATACGCGGTGCCCAGGCCGGCCTTGCCGGTGCGGTGCAGCACCTCGATCCGGCCGTCCTCGGCGGCCAGCTTGTCGGCCACGTCGCCGGTGCCGTCCGGGCTGCCGTCGTCGACCACCAGGGCGTGCGCGGCCGGGACCGCAGCGAACAGCCGGTCCAGGATGACCGGCAGGTTCTCCGCCTCGTTGTAGGTGGGAATGATGACCAGCACCCGCTGCTCGGCGCCTGCCTGCGTACCGGGTTGGCTCACCCGCGCCCCTCTCCCGTCACCCCGACCGGTTCCACGGCGGGTGTTCCGTCATTTCCGTCCTGCTCGCCTGCCGGCACCGCGCGCCGGCGCAGGCGGGCACCGCTGAGCATGCCCAGCAGGCCGACCGCGACCAACAACCACTCAGCGCCCGCTCCGGTGCTGGTGGCAAGCGTAGTCCGGGTCGAGAGCGGGACCCGCCGCAGCAGCGTAGCGGCGGTGAACAGCGGCCCGGACTCGGCCAGCACCCGGCCGCTCGGATCGATGATCGCCGACTTGCCGCTGGTCGCCACCTGCACCACGGTGCGGGCGTGCTCCACCGCGCGCAGCTTGGTCATCGCCAGCTGCTGGTAGGTCTCGGCGCTGTGGCCGAACGTGGCGTTGTTGGTCTGCACCACCAGCAGCTGTGCCCCGGCCCGGACGGAGGAGTTCACCAGCCCGTCGTAGGCCACCTCGAAGCAGATCACGTCGCCGAGCGGCACCGGGGTCTGGGTGATCAGGCCGTTGCCGTGCCCGGCCACCATGTCGTACCGGACCAGGTCCACCTTGCTGCTGATCGCGCGCGCCAGCGAGCGCAGCGGGATGTACTCGCCGAACGGCACCGGGTGCCGCTTGACGTAGCGCTGCCCGGGCCCCGGCCGCGCGGCGGTGGACGGTTCCCAGACGATGCCGGCGTTGGTCACGTGGGTCGGGCCGGGGCCGTCCAGCAGCGCGCCGACCAGGATCGGCACCCCGATCGCGTCCGTGGCCTGCTGGATCACCGCGGCCGCGTCCGGGTTGTCGGTGGGGTCGATGTCCGAGGCGTTCTCCGGCCACAGCACCAGGTCCGGCCGCGGCACCGTGCCCGCCCTGACCTGCGCGGCGAGCTTCAGCGTCTGACTGACGTGGTTGTCGAGCACCTGGCGGCGGCGGGCGTTGAACTCCAGCCCCCGGTCGGGCACGTCGCCCTGGATCGCGGCCACGGTCAGCGTCCGGTCGTGGCCGGTGCCCGGCCGCAGCGGCCAGGCCAGGCCGGCGCCGAGCAGCACCACCAGCACGGCCGCGACCGGCGCGGCGGTGCGACGCACCAGCCCGCGCTGCTGCACCAGCCCCGCGAGCAGCGCGCCGGACAGGGCCACCGCGAACGTGACCAGCGGGGCGCCGCCGAGCGCGGCGAACCAGCGCAGCGGCGACTCGGACTGGCTGAACGCCCAGCGCCCCCACGGGAAGCCGCCGAACGGCAGCCGGTCGCGCACCGCCTCCTCGGCGACCCACAGCGCGCCGACCGCGACCGGCGACCAGCGCAGGCGCTGCACCAGGGGCATCGCCGCGGCCATCGCGGCGGTGTACCAGGTCTGGGAGAACACCAGGATCAGCCACGGCGCCGAGCCGACGAACGTCGACGTCCAGTGCAGCATCGGTCCGAACAGCCCGGCGCCGAAGGCGAGGCCGAGCCACGCGGCGTCCCGGCTGCGCCGGCCGCGGGTGAGCAGGCAGAGGCCCGCCACCGACACCATCGCCAGGGGCCAGAGACCGAGCGGCGGGAAGGCCAGCTCGCCGACCACCCCGCTGGCCACGGCCAGCGCGAGCGGGCCGGCCAGCGACCGGGGCGGCAGTAGCGCGCGCAGCCTCACCGCAGCTCGCCGGAGTCGTAGAGCTGGACGCCTCGCCGGACCGTGCGCAGGCAGCGCGGCAGCTCGGCCGCCGGGGCCAGGTCGGGCAGGCCCGGCACGCCGGAGCGCTCGTCGGTGCTCCACTGCGCGAGCCGGCCGTCCGGGGCGTCCACGGCCAGGTCGCCGGCCTCGTACACCGCATAGCTGGCCGGATGCCCCGGGGCCAGCACGCCATGGCCGTCGGCGTCGGCGCCGACCGCCCGCCAGCCGCCCCGGCCGTAGGCGGTGAGTGCGGCCCGCGGGGTGATGGCGTGCTCGGCGAAGCGCGGGCTCGCCGCGGCCCGCACCCCCTGCCACGGCCCGATCGGGGTGACCGGAGCGTCCGAGCCGAAGGCCAGCGGGACGCCGGCCCCGGCCAGCGCCGCGAGCGGGTTCAGCCGGGCGGCCCGGCCGGCGCCGAGGCGCTGGGCGTACATGCCGTCCGGCCCGCCCCAGGCGGCGTCGAAGGCGGGCTGCATCGAGGCGGTGAGCCCCAGCTCGGCGAAGGCGGCCGGGTCGGTGAGCAGCTCGGCGTGCTCCACCCGGTGCCCGGCGGTGCGCACCCGCGGGTCGCGTTCGGCGGCCAGCCGCATCGCCGCGATCACCTGGTCGGTGGCTGCGTCCCCGATCGCATGGAAGCCGGCCTGCAGCCCCGCCGCCGTGCAGGCCAGGATGTGCTCGGCCAGCTCGGCGGTCTCGTACCGCAGGTAGCCATGGGTGTCGGCATCGGCGTACGCACTGCTCATGCAGGCAGTGTGCGAGCCGATGGAGCCGTCGAGGAAGAGATCGCCACCGGCCCCGACCGCGCCCAGCTCGCGGGCCCGGGCGATGCCGTGCAGCTCGCCCCAGTACGCGTACACCGCGGGCAGCTCGGGGGTGACGAGGGCGAGCAGGGCGCGCAGGTCGTCCTCGCTGGAGATCTCCGGGCCGGCCATCTCGTGCACCGCGACCACGCCGAGGCTCGCGGCGTGGGTGAGCGCGGCCAGCTGCAGCTCCCGCCGCTGCGCGGCGGTGATCGACGACAGCGCCAGCTCGCGGGCGGCGTGGTGGGCCTCGGTCACCAGGTGCCCGTCCGGCCGGTAGCCGGCCAGTCCGGGCAGGCCGGGGACGGCGGCCATCAGGGCGGAGGAGACGACGGCGGAGTGCGCGTCGGTGCGGGCCAGGTAGACCACGCCGCCGAAGCTTGCCCGGTCGAGTTCGGCGGCGGTGGGCGGCCGGCCCTCGGGCCAGGTGGTCTCGTCCCAACCGGAGCCGATCAGCGGCCGGCCACCGGTGCGCCGGGCGTGCTCGGCGACCGTGGCCAGCGCCTCGGCCAGGCTGGCCGCGCCGGCCAGGTCCAGGCCGGTCAGCGCCAGCCCGGTGGCGGTGGTGTGCACGTGCGCGTCGACGAAGCCGGGCACCACCAGCGCGCCGCCGAGGTCGACCACCTCGTCCGACGCCAGCGCGCCGGCGCTGGCGTCGTCACCCACCCAGGCGACCAGGCCGTCCTCGACCAGCATCGCCGATGCCTGCCGGGCGAAGGGCGTGTAGACGCGACCGTTGGTCAGCAGGCTTGCCACAGGTCGAGAGTCTGCCAGCCGATGCTGAGTGCGACGGCATGCCCACCGGTCTGGCTCCGGCGGGACCGGTTGGAATACGGTGCTGTAAAGATTTTCAGGAGGGTGAGAGATGGCCGCCAGTATCGAGGACGTCGCCAAGCTGGCCGGCGTCTCGATTGCCACCGTGTCCCGCTCGCTGCGCGGGCTGCCGGACGTGGCCACCGCGACCCGGGACCGGGTGCTGGCGGCCGCCCAGGAACTCGACTACGTCGCCTCCCCGTTCGCGGCCCGGCTGGCCAGCGGCCGCTCCTCCACCCTCGGCGTGGTCATGCCGTTCGTCAACCGCTGGTTCTTCTCCGAGGTGCTGGGCTCGGTCGAGTCGGTGCTGAGCAACGCCAACTACGACCTGCTGCTGCACAATCTGGGCGACAGTGAGGGCCGGGCCCGGTTCTTCACGAACCTCCCGGTGCGCAAGCGGGTGGACGCGGTGCTGGTGGTCAGCCTGGCGCTGACCGAGGACGAGGTGGCCGCGCTGAAGACCCTCGACCTGCCGGTCGGCGTGCTCGGCGTGAAGCACCCGGGTATGTTCTCGGTGCGGATCGACGACGTGGTGGCCGCGACCTCCGCGGTCGAGCACCTGCTCTCGCTCGGGCACCGGCGGATCGCGCTGATCGGCGGCGACACCGACGACCCGATGCGGTTCACCCCGCCGCACCACCGCGGCACCGGTTACCGGGAGGCGCTGCGCGGAGCCGGCATCGAGCCCGATCCGGCGCTGCAGGTGCTCGGCTACTTCACCGTGGCCGGCGGCGAGGCGGCCATGACCCGGCTGCTGGACGGACCGCAGCCGCCGACCGCGGTCTTCGCCGAATCGGACGAGATGGCCTACGGCGCGATCAAGGCGATCCGCCGGCGCGGGCTGCGGGTGCCCGAGGACGTCGCGGTGATCGGCTTCGACGACCACGCCACCGCCGAGCTGATGGACCTGACCACCGTCCGGCAACCGGTCGCGGAGCAGGGCGCGGTGCTCGCCCAGGAACTGCTCGACTCGCTGTCCGGGGCGGCTGGCGAGCCGTCCGACCTGGTGCTCGACACCGAGCTGGTGGTGCGTGGCTCGACGGTGGCCGGGGCCAGCGTGTACGCCCAGCCCGGCTGACCTGCCTCGCGACCTCTCAGCCCTGCGCGGCGGCCAGCTCCGCGGCGGTGGGCGGGTTCGCCCCGGCCCGGGCGACGGTGAGCGCGGCGACCAGGACCGCGCGTTCGACGGCCGGCCGCAGCTGCTCCCCGGTCGGACGCCCGCCGTCGGCGACCAGGCCGGACTCCTTGAGCGCGTGAATCAGCCCGGCCATGAACGCGTCGCCGGCGCCGACCGTGTCGGCCACCTCGACCGCGCGGCCGGGCACCGTGACCGGCCGGTCGTCCGCGCCGATCGCCTGCGCGCCCCGGCCGCCGTCGGTCACTACCACGGCAGCCGGCCCGAGCGAGCGCCAGTGGCGCAGCGTGCTCGGCACGTCGCGGTCCGGGTAGAGCCAGGCCAGGTCCTCCGCGGACGCCTTCACCACGGTGGACAGCGCGACCAGTCGTTCGATGCGGGCCACCGCGGCGTCCCGGTCACCGAGCAGGGCGGGACGGATGTTCGGGTCGTAGCTGATCACGGTGCGCTCCGGCAGCCCGGCCAGCCAGGCCTCGACGACCGACGCGCCCGGGTCGAGCCAAGAGGCCAGCGAGCCGGTGTGCACCCAGCCGAGGCCGGCCGGCACCCGGGCGAGTTCGGCCGCCGTCCACTGCCAGTCCGCGGTGCCGGTCCGGTAGAAGTCGTAGGCGGCGTTCCGGTCGGCGTCCAGGCTGACCACCGCCACCGTCGAGGCCTCCGGGGCTGCGATTGCCAGCGACAGGTCGACCGAGTTTCGTTCGGCGTGCGCGCGCAGTTGCCGGCCGAAGGCGTCGCCGGACAGGCGCGCCAGCAGCTGGCTGTGCTGGCCGAGCCGGGCCAGGCCGACCGCCACGTTGAACGGGCTGCCACCCGGATGGGCGCGGTAGGTGTCGGTCCCGTCCGGGTCGGAGCCCGAGTGGACGAGGTCGATCAGGGCTTCGCCGAGGACGCACACCATGACGTGCACGGTATCGCCGAATGCGGTGGTCGCTATGTTGTGCCGGTGAAGCGAGTGATGCTGCTGGACTCGGCCAGCCTGTACTTCCGCGCGTTCTATGGCGTGCCCGAGACGGTGACCGCGCCGGACGGCATGCCGGTGAACGCGGTGCGCGGCTTCTGCGACATGGTGTCGAGCCTGATAACCCGCTTCTCCCCCACCGACCTGGTGGCCTGCCTGGACAATGACTGGCGGCCGGCCTGGCGGGTGCAGTTGTTGCCGTCGTACAAGGCCCATCGGGTGGCGGTGCCGGCCCCGGCCGGCACGCCGGATATCGAGGAGGTGCCCGACCTGCTGGAGCCGCAGGTGCCGGTGCTGCTCAAGGTGCTCGAATCGGCCGGGCTGTGCGCGGTCGGCGCGGACGGCTTCGAGGCGGACGACGTGATCGCCACGCTGGCCGCCCGGTACGCCGAGGCCGGCGAGCAGGTGGACGTGGTCTCCGGTGACCGGGATCTGATCGACCTGGCGCGGGAGAACGTGCGGGTGATCTACACCGGCCGGGGCATGTCGAAGCTGGTCGAGTTCACCCCCGACGAGGTGCAGCGGCAGTACGGCATCCCGGCTGGCAACTATGCCGACTACGCGATCCTGCGCGGTGACCCGTCGGACGGGCTGCCCGGCGTGGCCGGGATCGGGGAGAAGACGGCGTCGCTGGTGGTCGGCAAGTTCGGCACCATCGAGCGGATCCTCGAGCTTGCGCAGTCCGGCGACGACGCGATGAGCGGTTCGGTGCGCTCGAAGATCCTCAAGGCCGTCGACTACCTGGCAGTCGCGCCGGCGGTGGTGCGGGGCCGGACCGACGTTTCGATTCCGCCTTTGGAAACCGCCATTCCGGCAACGCCTGCCGACCCGGAGATGTTGGCCGCGGTGGCCTCGCACTTCGGCGTGGAGTCCGCGGCGGAGCGGTTGACCAAGGCGCTGGCCTCGGTGCGCGCCTAGCTCGTCGGCGTGTCGGTGTGCCGGACGGGGTGTTGCTCTCTGCGCGTCAGCGGTTGGACCGCTGACGCGCAGAACGCAAACCAGGTATCTCGGGGTGCGGCGTTGCTGAGCGAACGGTGTTTTCGGACCAGCAGCGTCGTGCTGGATGTAGCTCGCTCAGCGACCCGCCTGGGTCACGTCGGCACATGGATACTCTGCGTCAGCGATTTTCGACGCTCCCCAGGTCTACGTCGGCAGAGGCACTAGGCCGCGCTCTGAACGCCCCGGTGAGTAGCTCTGGGTGGTGGACCCCGTTGCGTCGGAGTCGCTGGCCGGGGTCCTGCCAGGCTGGTGGTTTCCAGTGCGGGCGGCCGTCGATCATCAGCGTCGACCAACCCTGCCTGGGCGCCTCGTTGTTGTGGTATCCGCAGGCGCTGGCGAGCCGCTTTCCCCTGCCGTGAGCGACGATGCCGAGTTCCTGGTCGAGCACGACTGGGATCACGCTCGCGTCAGCGGCCAGTCGCAGCTTCGCGGATCGAGAGGGTGCCGCCGTGGTGGGTGGTGGCCTGGCCGAGCCGGCGTTCCAGGTCAGCCAGGTCGACAGTGACGATCAGCTGCCTGGGCAGCCCGGCCTGCTGCGGCAGGTTCCCAGTGTCGAGCAGCATGTGGCCGGCCTGCCACACCGCGGCACACGCCGGGGTGAGCAGTCCCTCGATGCGTATCAGGTCATCCGGCCCGGGCCGCAGAGTGAGACCACGCAGGGCGGACTGGGTGCGTTCGGCCGGAGCGGCACCGTCTGGATCGAGGTGGGCCAGGATGCGCTGGCCGAGCTGCTTCGACGAGCGCGGGTCGTACTCAGCCGCCAACTCGACCAGAGTGGATTCGACATCCGCGGCATGCTCGCCCCGCATGGGCGGAGGCAACGTCTCGATCACCTCGGCGACCACGTCCGCATGCTCAGCGCGAGGTAGCCCGCTAGACCTGCTGCGCGATCACCCCCCGCCGGATGGCGGTCACAGCGGCCGCGGCGGTGGTGCGGGTGGCCGAGGCGATGGCGTCGGCCCGGGCGAGCTGCTCCAGCAGGTCGAGCAGTTGCCGCATCCATCGCACGAAGTCGCCGGCCGGCAGTTCCGGCCCGTGCTCGGAGACTGAGTTCAGCACCCGGTCGAGGGAATCCCCCTTTGCCCAGCGATACGCAGCCCAGACGAAACCGAGATCCGGCTCGCGCGTGGTGGGCAGGCCGCCGTCAGCCTCGGCCTCGCTGACCTCGCCCCAGAGCCGCACCGTCGCGGTGAGCGCGTCCCGTACCCGGCCGGCCGGCAGTTTCGGGGCGACCGTCTCGTCCCGGCGAGCCTCGTACACCATGGCTGAGCAGACAGCCGCGAGCTCGGCCGGGTCCAGCCCGGACCAGTGCCCGGCCCGCAGGCACTCGGCGATCAACAGGTCCGACTCCGACCAGATGCGCGACAGCTGCCGCCCGGCCGCGGTGATGCCGTCGGAGGCGTCGAGATAGCCGCGCGAGACCAGCAGCGTGCAGATCCGGTCGAAGGTGCGCGACAGCGAGTGGGTGCGTCCCTCGGCCTTGCGCTGCAGCGTGGCGTTCTCCTTGCTCAGCCGCACGAATCGCTCGCCCCAGCGGGCATGCTCCTCGCGGTCGGCGCAGCCGTGGCACGGGTGCGCGCGCAGCCGCGCTCGCAGGTCGGCCAGCTCCGGGTCGTCCGCGGCCAGGCTGCGGGCCCGCCGGCCGCGCGGTTCGGACGGCAGGTGCAGGTTGCGCAGCGACGAGGCCAGGTCGCGGCGGGCCCCGGGGTTGCGATGGTTGAAGTGCTTCGACACCCGCACCCGGCCCAGCACCTCGACGGTCCGGTTGAAATCGAGCAGGGTGACCGGCCCGGCCCAGCGGTCCTCGGTGAGCACCAGCGGCCGGGGATCCGCGATCGGCGAGACGCCGGGATCCAGCACGACGGCGAGCCCGGCGCGCCGGCCGGTCTGCACCCGGATCACGTCGCCGACCGAGAGTGCCTCCAACGACTGGGCGATCTCGGCCCGGCGCTCGGAATTACCGCGCTTGGCAAGGGATTTCTCCCGTTCGGAGAGCTGGTCGCGCAGCTGCTGGTACTCGCCGAAGTCGCCGAGATGGCAGTGCATGCGCGCCTGCACGTCGGCGATTGCCTTGTCGTTGCGGGTGATCTGGCGCTTCAGCCCGACCACCGACCGGTCCGCCTGGAACTGCGCGAACGAGGACTCCAGCAACTCGCGGGCGGTGGCCCGGCCGACCTGGGAGACCAGGTTGACCGCCATGTTGTACGACGGCCGGAACGACGACCGCAGCGGATAGGTGCGGGTCGAGGCGAGGCCGGCCACCCGTGCCGGATCGACGTCGGGACTCCAGAGCACCACCGCGTGCCCCTCGATGTCGATGCCGCGCCGGCCGGCCCGCCCGGTCAGCTGGGTGTACTCCCCCGGCGTCAGGTCGGTGTGGGCCTCGCCGTTGAACTTGACCAGCCGCTCCAGCAGCACCGTCCGGGCCGGCATGTTGATGCCGAGGGCCAGCGTCTCGGTGGCGAACACCGCGCGGACGAGGCCCCGGACGAACAGCTCCTCGACGACCTCCTTGAACACCGGGATCAGGCCGGCGTGGTGGGCGGCGATGCCGCGCTGCAGCCCGTCCAGGAAGTCCCAGTAGCCGAGCACGTCCAGGTCGTCGACGGACAGGCTGGCGGTGCGCTCCTCGACGATCCGGCGGATCTCCTCGCGCTCGTCGTCGTCGGTCAGCCGCAGGTTGGCGGCCACGCACTGCCGGACCGCGGCGTCGCAGCCGGCCCGGCTGAAGATGAAGGTGATCGCCGGCAGCAGGCCCTCGCGGTCGAGCCGGCCGATCACGTCCGGCCGGTGCGGCGGGCGCCAGCGCGGCCCGCCGTACCGGCCGCGGCCCCGGGAGGGCTCGGCCAGCCGCATCCGGTCCCGGACGTGGGTGAGCAGGTCGCGGTTGACGGTCACCTCGTGCTCGTCGGCGGCGAACAGGTCGAACATGCGGTGCCCGACCAGCATGTGCTGCCAGAGCGGCACCGGCCGCTCCTCGTGCACGATCACCCGGGTGTCGCCGCGGACCTCCACCAGCCAGTCGCCGAACTCCTCGGCGTTCGACACGGTGGCCGACAGCGACACCAGCCGCACCGAGGCCTGCAGGTGGATGATGACCTCTTCCCAGACCGCGCCGCGGAACCGGTCGCCGAGGTAGTGCACCTCGTCCATCACGACGTAGCCGAGGCCGGTCAGCGCGTCGCTGCCGACGTAGAGCATGTTGCGCAGCACCTCGGTGGTCATCACCACGATGTCGGCGTGCGGGTTGATCGCGTTGTCGCCGGTCAGCAGGCCGATCCGGTACGGGCCGTAGCGGGCGATCAGATCGTTGTACTTCTGGTTCGACAGCGCCTTGATCGGCGTGGTGTAGAAGCACTTCTGCCCGAGGGCCAGGGCCAGGTGGATCGCGAACTCCCCGACCACCGTCTTGCCGGCGCCGGTCGGGGCGCAGACCAGCACGCCGTAGCCGTCCTCCAGCGCCTCGCAGGCGCGCAGCTGGAAGTCGTCGAGCTCGAAGCTGTACTCGACGCGGAACCCGGTCAGCGTCGGGAAGTTCGCCCGCTGGCGGGACTGCGCATACCGTTCCGCGGGCGTTGCCATGCCTTCAGGGTACGGGGGCCGGACCCGCTGCCGTGCGGCGTGGCGGCCCGGGCACCGGCGGCCGATCAGCCCGGCAGCACCAGCTCGACGCCGAGCCAGCGTGCCAGGTCGGCCAGCTCGCGATGCACCTTCGCGGTCAGGGTCTTCGAGAACGGCACGTCCTGGTGGATCGCCTCGACCCGGAGCACGCCCTGTCTGAGCTCGGTGGTCGCGTCCACCTTGCCGACCAGCCGGTCGCCGGACAGGATCGGCAGCGCCCAGTAGCCCCAGCGGCGCTTGGCGGCCGGCTTGTACATCTCCAGCTGGTAGTCGAACTCGAACAGCTCGGCCATCCGCTGCCGGTCGAAGATCAGCCGGTCCAGCGGCGACAGGATCGCCACCCGGCCGGTGAATTCCCCGCCCAGATAGGCCGGATCGACCCGCCACTCGCCCCGGACGCCCTCGACCACGGCGCGCTCGCCGGCCACGTCCACCCCGTTCGGCTCGTTCGGGCTGACCGGACCCCTCGCCCGGGCGATGCCGAGCGCCCGCAACCGCCGCTCACCGCGCAGCCGCAGCGCCTGCCGGAGCGGCACCGGCTCGTCGTCGGGGTAGATCCGCGAGGCCAGGTCCCACAGCCGGTCGCGGCCCCGGCGGCCGGCCACCGCCACCTCGCCGCGCAGCGCCAGCAGCTCGAGCATCATGGCCACGTTGCGGTTGTTGTTCCAGCCCGACGAGCGCCACGGCACCGTGCAGGTGTCGCGCAGCTGGCGCTGGGCGAGCGGGCCGTCCCGGCGCAGCTCGTCGAGCAGGTCGCGCCGGAAGGCGTCGTTGGCCCGCACCCAGTCGTCCTGGCCCGCCTGCCACTCCGCCACCTCGCCGGCTCCGGGCCACCCGGCCATCTCGGCGCGGTAGAGCACCAGGTCCTCGGCCGGCCGGAGCAGGCCCTGCAGGTCGATCAGCTCCAGCGCGTCCACCGCGTCGGTGACCGCGTCCCGCGGCAGCGCCGAGCCGAGCCGGCTCCAGGCCACCAGGTCGGCGTTGCGGGCGACGGCGGCGGTCAGGTCGTGCTGCAGCAGGGTCAGGTGCCGGACCGTCTCGATCAGCCCGGCCGGCCGGGCGCCGGCAAGCAGTTGGGCGCGCACCGCGATCCGGCGGGCGTCGGCGCGCGACAGTTCGATCATGCGGCGAAGGGTAGCGGCACCCACCGGCGGGGCTACCGGTCACCGGCGATACCGGGCCGACCCACAGGGGATTGTCACCCGGCGCTGGCAGACTGGGGCCCGTGGTAAGTCCGGTGGAATCGCTGGCGGCGACGCCCGGCGATCCCGCCATGTTCGAACGCTCGCTGCTGCGCCGGGTCCTGGCCGAGGTCCGATGGTCGTTCCAGTGGCCGTGCAACTGGCTGCTCGGCGTGTTCTGCAACCTCGGGCTGTCCCTGCTCTGGCTGGTCTGGGTGCCGCTGCGCGGCGGCAGCCACCGGGACTGGGTGATCCTGGTCGGCACCTACTTCGCGGTGTTCGTGCTGGCCGACGTCACCACCACCAACGTGCTCGGGCTGGACGCGCCCCGGGTCCGGGCCAGCCTGGCCGGCGGGGTCAGCCTGCGCCGGGTGCTGCTCACCAAGAACTACGCGCTGCTGGTGATCGTCGGCCTGCCCACCCTGATGCTCACCGTGGTGCTGACCATGCGCAGCGAGCTGCCGCACCGGCTGGTGCTCACCATGCCCGGCGTGGCGCTGCCGATCCTGGCCTGGCTGGGCGTCGGCAACACCGTGTCGGTGGCGATGCCGGTCGCGGTGCGGTCGCTGCGCACCCGGTGGGCCGAACGCCGGGACCCGCGCCGGACGCTGCCCTGGCTGGCGCACCTGGCCATCCCGTACCTGCTGCTCTACGCGGTCGACCCGGTCGGCGACACGCCGCCGTTCCTGGTCCGGCTGCTGCCCCGGCCCTGGCGGACCGAGGAGTTGCGTGGCACCGTGCTGCTGCTGACCGGCCTGCTCATCTGGGGCGCCGGCACCTGGCTGGCCCTGCGACTGGCCGACCGGCACGGCCTGCGGATGCGCTGAGCCCCGGCGCTCAGCTCAGCCCGAGTGGCTGGGCGCCGACCGGCACCAGCACCGGCAGGGCTCCCGGCACGCACCGGGTGCGCAGCGGCAGCGGGCCCACCCGCTCGCCGTCGGCGTAGGCGATCACCCCGGCGCCGTCGAGGCACACCTCCTTGGCCCGGTACCGGGTCACCGCCGGGTGCCCGAGGTGCCCGGCCCGCGGCAAGGTGGGCGCCAGCGCGGCCAGCGTCCGCCGGGTGACCGGGCCGACCACGGTCACGTCGAACATGCCGTCGTCCATCTTGGCGTCCGGGGTCATCAGCTTGCCGCCGCCGTACTGCGGGCCGTTGCCGACCGCGACCAGGGTGACCTGCAGGTCCAGGTCGGTGCCGTCGTCGAGCAGCAGGTGGATACCGCGCGGGCGCAACCGGAGCAGCTCCAGCGCGATCGCCAGGTCGTACCGGCGTGGCCCGGCCGGCCACCGCATCCGGTTGGCGCGCTCGTTCACCGCGGAGTCGAAGCCGCCGTAGCACATGGTCAGCCACCAGCGGCCGGTTGCGGTCGGCGACACCGGCGGGATCTCCGACGCCTCGCAGTGCCCGAGGTCGACCCGGCGCACCGAGCCGGCCAGCAGCGCGGCCAGCAACGCGTCGGCGGCCCGCACCGGGTCGGCCGGCACGCCGAGCGCGGTCGCGGCGTCGTTGCCGGAGCCGGCCGGCACGATGCCCAGCGGCACGTCACCCTCGGCCAGCGCGTTCACCGCCAGGTGGGCGATGCCGTCACCGCCGCAGACCAGCACCGCGTCGGCCCGGTCGGCGGCGTGCGCCAGCAGCGCTACCGACTCGGCCTGGCTGCTGCCGCACAGCACCCGCACCTCGGCGGCCGCCGCCAGCCGGGCGGCGACCTGCTCCCCCACCGGCCGGGCCTGCCCGCGGTTGGAGGCCGGGTTCACCACCAGCGTGACCCGTGGCCGGTTCACGGCAGGTCCGTCCAGTCGGGCGGGTCGAGCCGTTCGGGCATCGGATCCACCGTCGAGGCGACGTCGTCCGGCAGCTGCGTGAGGTCCTCGGCCAGCTGCCGGCGGGCCCGGCGCCGGTCGTGCACGAAGCACCACAGCACGGCGAGCTCGAAGAGCAGCACCATCGGCAGCGCCATCGCGATCATGGTGAACGGGTCGGTGGACGGCGTCGCCACCGCAGCGAAGACGAACACCCCGAAGATGCCGACCCGCTGCCCGCGCTTGAGCAGCCGGTACGGCAGCACCCGCACCGCGTTGAGCATGACGATCAGCAGCGGCAGCTCGAACGAGGCGCCGAAGATCACCAGCATCAGGATGACGAAGGAGACGTAGTCCTTGATCGTCAGCACTGCCGAGGTGCCGCTGCCGGCCTGGGTGATCAGCACGCTCAGGCCCTTGTAGAGCGTGAAGTAGGCCAATGCCATGCCGAGCGCGAACAGGATCGTCGAGCTCAGCACGAAGCCGACCGTCCAGCGGCGCTCGTTGCGGCGCAGGCCGGGCGTGACGAAGGCCCACAGCTGGTAGAGCCACAGCGGCGCGGTGAGCACCGCTCCGGCCACCACCGAGACCTTCAGCCGGATGGTGAAGCCGTCCAGCGGCGCGGTGAAGGTGAGCTTGCACTGCGCGGCGCTCTGGTTCTGCGCGCCGAACCGGTGCTGGTACGGGATGTTGCAGTACGGGTGCTTGAGCAGCTCCAGCAGCGGGTTGTAGACGACCCAGCCGACGATCGCGCCGAGCGCGACGATGACCATCACCAGGATCAGCCGGCGGCGCAGCTCGCGGAGGTGGTCCAGGACCGACATCCGCCCCTCGGGGTTCGCCGGCTTGCGGGCCCGGCGCACCATCCGGGTCATCCGGAGGTCCGCTCCCGCAGGGCAGCCGCCCGTGCGGCGGCGGACTGCAGCTGGTCGGAGAGCGCGGCCAGCTCGGTGACGGTGCGGTCGAGCTTGGCCTGGTCGGCGAGCAGCCGGCGGGCCTTCCAGACAAGCTCGTAGCAGGCGAAACCGAGCAGCACGACGCCGAACGCCACGGCGAACAGCCACGCGCCGACGACGATCCACACCTGCATGGCTGCTGAGCTTACTGAGTTCGGTATGCCGCGAGTGCGGTCACCGCCGAAGCGGCGCTCTCGGTGGCCAGCCAGCCCGGCGCCAGCACGGTGACCGCACCGCCGGAGCGCCGGACCAGGGCGCTCACCCAGGCCGGGTCGGCGACCCGCAGGCTGACCCGCAGCCCGCCGTCGCCGTCCGGCTGCACCGTCTCGCACGGGTAGTAGTCGCTGACCCACTCCCAGCCGGGCCCTAGCCGCAGCTCGACCAGCAGGTGCTCCGGGGCCGGCCGGTACACGCCGCCGGTCAGGTCGGCCGGGGCCAGCTCGTCGGCGGCCAGGCCCTCGGGCAGCCGGGCCGGCTCGTCGAGCAGCCGGGCCTCCTCGATCCGGTCCAGCCGGAACATCCGCAGCCCCTCCGCGCTGCGGCACCAGGCCCGCAGGTAGGCCATCCCGTCGGCGTGCACCACCTGCAGCGGGTCGACCACGCGCTCGGTGGACTCGTCCCGGGCGGCGGTGTAGTAGCGCAGCCGCACCGCCCGCCGCTCGTCGACCGCGCGCTGGGCCAGGGCCAGCCACCGGTCCTGCGCGGCCAGCCTGATGTCGACCGCCGTTGTGTCCAGGTGCTGGCCGGCGGCCGCCTCGATCTTGGCCAGCGCCCGCTCGGCCGCGCCCAGCTCGGTGGCGCCGGGCAGCTCGGTCAGCGTGCGCAGCGCGACCGCCAGCGTCATCGCCTCGGTCGCGGTCAGCTTCAACGGCCGGCGCAGCCCGCCGTCGTAGGTGACCGACACCGTGTCGCCCTCGAAGAGCAGGTCGATCAGGTCCTCCGGCCCGGAGCTGCGCCCGCACAGCCAGAGCATCTCCAGCTCCCGGCGCACCTGGTCGGGCTCGATGCCGAACGCCTGCGCGGTCTCGCTGATCGAGGCGACGCCGCGGGCCAGCACGTACGGCACCAGCGCCAGCAGCCGGGCGACCTTGTCGCCGGTGTCGCTGCGGGTCATGGCCGGCTCACCCCGTCCCCCGGCGGTCTCATCGCCGGCCCCCGGCAGCGCCTTCGAGCAGCGCGACGACGGCCTTGACCAGCTCCGGGGGCTCCAGCACGCACGCGTCGGCCCCGGCCCCGGCGACCAGGCCGGCGAGCCGGTCCAGGTCGCCGAACTCCACGGTGAGCAGGTCGCCGCCGGGCACCGACTCGGTTTCCCGGGCCAGCCGGCGCAGCTGGCCGGCCCGGTTCGGCGCCACCCGCACCCGGGCTACCCGTTCGGGTGCGTGGTTGGCCCCGCGCACCAGTTCGAGCATGTCGAGGTTGGCCGGGCGGGCGGTCCGCGCCTCGCCGGGCAGCGTCCGCACCCCGCCGACGATCCGGTCCAGCCGGAAGCTGCGCACCTCGCCGCGGTCTCGGTCGTGGCCGACGACGTACCAGCGGCCCCGCCAGGACAGCACCCCCCAGGGCTCCACGGTGCGCCGGTCGGCGGTGTCGCTGTAGCGCTTGCGGTGGGAGAACTGCACCACCCGGCGGCCCGAGACGGCGGCCACCAGCGGCGGCAGCGCCGGGGAGTTGCCGGCCAGCGGCGGCAGCGCGTCGGAGGCCGGCTCGTCGATCTCGATGCCGGCCGCGCGCAGCTTGATCAGCGCGGCCCGGGCCTCGGTGGCCAGCGAGGCGGTGCTCCACAGCCGGGCGGCCAGCCCGACCGCGGCGGCCTCGTCGGCGGCCAGCGAGATCGGCGGCAGCTCGAAGTCCTTGCGGGCGATCCGGTACCCGTCCTCGGTGTCGAAGATCGAGTTGCGGCCGGTCTCCAGCGGGATGCCCAGCTCGCGCAGCTCGGCCTTGTCCCGCTCGAAACTGCGCTTGAACGCCTCGTCCGGGCTGGCCGAGTCCTCGGCGACCTGGTAGCCCTCGACGGTGTCGCGGATCCGGTCGGCGGTGATGAACTGGCGGGTGGAGAGCAGGCACAGCACCAGGGAGACCAGTCGCTGCTGTCGCCGGGCCGCCATATCGGACAACGTTATGCCACGCGTGCCGCCGCGCCGGGGAGCACCCCGGGCGGGTCGTGACGGCTGGTTCACACAGGCCGTCACATCGAGGCGATGAGCTTCTCGACGCGGTCGTCCACCGAGCGGAACGGGTCCTTGCACAGCACGGTGCGCTGCGCCTGGTCGTTGAGCTTCAGGTGCACCCAGTCGACCGTGAAGTCCCGGCGCGTCTCCTGCGCCCGCTTGATGAACTCGCCGCGCAGCTTGGCCCGGGTGGTCTGCGGCGGCACGTTCTTGGCCTCGAAGACGGCCAGGTCGCTGGCCACCCGGGCGACCGCCCCCTTGCCGCTGAGCAGGTAGAACAGGCCCCGGTCGCGCCGGATGTCGTGGTAGGTCAGGTCGAGCTGGGCGATCCGCGGCGAGGACAGCGGCAGGTCGAACTTGCTCCGGTACCGCTCGATGAGCTGGTACTTGGTGGCCCAGTCGATCTCCCGGTCGATCAGGGAGAGGTCCTGCGAGTCGACCGCCTTGAGCGTCCGGCCCCAGAGGTCGAGCACCTGCTCGGTCAGCGGGTCGCTGCCGGCGGTGTCGACGAAGGCGCGGGCCTTCTCGTAGTACTCCCGCTGGATCTCGCTGGCGCTGGCCAGCCGGCCGTTGGCAAGCTTCACCTGCCGGGTGCCGGTCAGGTCGTGGCTGATCTCGCGGATCGCCCGGATCGGGTTCTCCAGGGTGAGGTCCTTGAACGTGATGCCCTGCTCCATCATCCGCAGCACCAGGTCGGCGCTGCCGACCTTGAGCAGCGTGGTGCACTCGTTCATGTTCGAGTCGCCGACGATCACGTGCAGCCGGCGGTAGCGCTCGGCGTCGGCGTGCGGCTCGTCCCGGGTGTTGATGATCGGCCGGGACCGGGTGGTCGCCGACGAGACGCCCTCCCAGATGTGCTCGGCCCGCTGGCTGAGGCAGTAGACCGCCCCGCGCGGGGTCTGCAGCACCTTGCCGGCGCCGCAGATCAGCTGCCGGGTGACCAGGAACGGGATCAGCACGTCGGCCATCCGGCTGAACTCGCCGTGCCGGGCGACCAGGTAGTTCTCGTGGCAGCCGTAGGAGTTGCCGGCCGAGTCGGTGTTGTTCTTGAACAGGTAGATGTCGCCGGCGATGCCCTCGTCGTTCAGCCGCCGCTCGGCGTCGATCAGCAGCCCCTCGAGGATCCGCTCCCCCGCCTTGTCGTGGGCGACCAGGCCGGTCAGCGAGTCGCACTCGGGGGTGGCGTACTCGGGGTGGCTGCCCACGTCGAGGTAGAGCCGGGCACCGTTGCGGAGGAACACGTTGGACGAGCGGCCCCAGCTGACCACCCGCCGGAACAGGTAGCGCGCCACCTCGTCTGGGCTGAGCCGGCGCTGACCCTCGAACGTGCAGGTCACGCCGTACTCGTTCTCGATGCCGAAGATACGTCGCTGCACGTCGCCCAGCCTAGCCAGACCGCTCGCCGTGCGGGGCGATCTGGTGCCGGATGGCCGCAAGTCGATCAGAAATCGAGACCGTGACCCGCCGCGGGCCCAGCGGCGGCGGGTCTCGGGACGAAAGTCACTGTTGCCGATTCGGCCGCCGGACGAAGGTGGAACGTGCCTGACGGCGCCACCGCACCCGGTCTCGCGCGAGCGGCGCGACCTCCTCGACCGCAGCCATGACGAGGGAGGCGGAGATGACCAGTGCGACAGACCTAGGACGGAACGCGAGGAACAGGATCATGACCATCGTGAAGCGCGACCGGCGGCCGGCCTGGCCGACCGAGACCGCCTGGCCGGAAGATCGGATCGATCGGGTTTTCCGCGACGTGCTCAGGGACTTCTTCGCCGGCGGCGCGATGATGGACCGGTTCGCCGGGGGTATCGCCAACCCGCTCCATCTGGAGGAGTTCTTCTCCGACGGCGAGTGCGTGATCCGGGCCGAGATGCCGGGCATCGACCCGGACCGCGACATCGACATCACCGTCAGCGAGGGCATGCTCCACCTGCACGCCCAGCGCCAGGCGCGCACGGAGGAGGAGCGGCCGGACGGCTTCCACTCCGAGTTCCGCTACGGCGAGTTCCGCAGGGCGATCCGGCTGCCGGAGGGGGCGACCGAGACCGACGTCAAGGCCAGCTACCAGGACGGGATCCTCGAGGTCCGGGTGCCGGTGCCCGAGCCCGCCGGCAAGACGATCAAGGTCGCCGTCGAGCACGGCTGAGACCACACCGACGGGTTGCTGCCGGGCAACGGTGCCCGGCAGCAACCATGCCACCCACCGGAGGAAAGGTCGCGACCATGGACCACACCGAGGAATGGCAGCTGGCCCTCTACCTCGACGAGCACGACGGCCAGACCCGGGCCACCGCCCGGCTGCACACCCGGGACACCGTGCTGAGCGGGGTGGGCATGGCCTACCGCAACCCGCGCGATGCCGACGTGCCCCAGATCGGCGACGAGCTGGCCGCGGCCCGGGCGCTGTCCGACCTGGCGCACAAGCTCTTCGACGCCACCGTCGGCGACATCGAGGCCGTCACCCACCGGCCCGCGGCGATCCGACCCTGACATGGCACACGAGGCGCTCTGGAAGATCGGGATGTCGCTGCAGGAGCACCAGCGGCAGACCCGGGCCACCGCCGTGCTGCGCGGTCCGGCTGGTGAGCACCGTGCCGTCGGGCTGGCCTGGCGGGACCCGGACGACGAGCCGGTGCCGGCCATCGGCCGGTCGCTGGCCGGTGGCCGGGCGCTGCTGGAGCTGGCCCAGCAGCTGTTCGAGGACGCCCGCCGGGCCGGCGCGGCGCCGGCCGCCACCGCCGTGCCGGACGTCTCCCGCGTGCCCGCCGGCTGACCCGGCCGATGCGGCGCGCCGACGGGCCGGCGGCGCTCGCCGTCCGCCGGTTCCGGATCGGCCTGCTGGCGCTGCTGGCGGTGCTGGTGCTGGGCACCGCCGGGTACGCGCTGCTCGGCTTCGGGCTGCTGGATGCCGCCTACCAGACCGTCACCACGGTCACCACGGTCGGCTTCCGCGAGGTCCGGCCGCTGACCGCGGCCGGCAAGGTCTTCACCATGGTGCTGATCCTGGCCGGGGTCGGCACCGCCCTGTACACGCTCAGCGTGGTCCTGGAGGCAGTCGTCGAGGGGCACCTGACCCGGCATCTGGAGGAGCGCCGGATGACCCGCGACATCGCCCGGCTGCGCGAGCACGTGATCATCTGCGGCTGGGGCCGGGTCGGCCGGGCCTGCGCCGACCACCTGGCCGCCAGCGGCCAGACCCTGGTGGTCGTGGACCGCGATCCGGCCCGGCTGGACGGCATCCCGCACGCCTGCGTGGCCGGCGACATCAGCGACGACGACGTGCTGCGAGCGGCCGGGGTGCCGCACGCCCGGGCGCTGGTGGCGGCCCTGGACACCGACGCCGACAACGTCTACGTGACGCTGTCGGCCCGGGCGCTCAACCCGGACCTGGTGATCATCGCCCGGGCCCGGTCGGAGGAGTCGACCGCGAAGCTGGTGCGCGCCGGTGCCGACCGGGTGGTGAACCCGCAGCTGATCGGCGGCCGGCGGATGGCGGCCTTCGCGGTGCAGCCGGACGTCGCGGACTTCCTGGACGTGGTCATGCACGAGGCGTCGCTGGAACTGCGGATCGACCAGGTGCCGATCTCCGGCGGCGCACCGCTGGCCGGCCTCACCGTGGGCACGGCGGACCTGGCCGCGCGCACCGGCGTGATGCTGCTCGCGCTGCGGTCCCCCGGCGGCGGTTTCGTGCCCAACCCGCCGGCCGGGACCGTGCTGGCGCCGGGCGCGGTGCTGATCGGGGTGGGCACCCCGGACGAGCTGGCCGCGCTGCGCCGGCTCACCGCGCTGCCGGTCACAGCGCCAGCCGCAGCACCACGGTTCCCCGCTGATCGGCGATCTCGATCCCGGCGAGCGCAACCCGGGGCCACGGGCTCGTCCGGGTGAGTTGGACGTCCTCGCCCGGCAGCGGCGCCCAGCTGCCCAGGTCGCGGGTCGCGCCGGCCCGGTTCACCGCCAGCATCCGGTAGCTCGGCGGGCTGGCCGGGTACAGCGCGCCGGTCCCGACATAGCCGCAGTCCAGCCGGATCCGGGTCTGCGTGCCGTCCGCGACCAGCCGGACGGTGGCGTGCACCCCGTCCGGGTTCGGCCCGACCTGCTGCAGCGCCAGGGTTGCCGGGCGGTGGGCGTGCGACCAGAGCCGGGCGCCGCCGATGCCCCCCGCCACCAGCAGGCAGGCCGCCAGGAAGCCGGCCGCGGCGGTCCGGGCCAGCAGCCGGGCGCGCTGCTGCCCCGCCTCGGCCAGCAGCCGGGGCAGCAGCGCCGGTGGCGGTGGCCCGGCACCGTCCTCGTCGGCCAGCACGTCCGGCTCGGCCCCGGCCAGCAGTGCCGGCAGCCCGGCGAGTTCGGCCAGTGACTCCTGGCAGCGCGGGCAGCCGGCCAGGTGCTGCTCGTAGGCCGCCCGCTCGGCGGGCGCCAGCGCACCCAGCAGGTAGGCACCGTCGTCGTGGGCGAACCGCTCGTGCTCGGCTGTGGTCACTGCTGCACCCCCATCTCGGCCAGGGCCAGTTTCAGCGCGTGCAGCGCGTAGTGGGTGCGAGATTTCACGGTGCCCTCCGCGATGCCCAGCCGCCCGGCGGTCTCGCGCACCGACGACCGCCGGTAGAACATCTCCACCAGCACCGCCCGGTGCTCGGCGCTCAGCCGCTGCAGGGCGTCGGCCACCAGCCGGGACTGCACCAGCGCGTCGGTGGCGTCCACCCCGGCCCGATCCGGCACGTCCGCCACCAGCTTCTCGGGCCGGGCGCGGCGGGCCCGCCAGTCGTCGATGACGATCCGCCGGGCCACGGTGTAGAGCCAGCTGCGGGCCGCACCGAGCTGCTCGGAGCTGAACGCGGGGCTGTCCGGGTGCCGCCAGGCGCGCAGCAGCGTCTCCTGCACGACGTCCTCGGCGGCCTGCCGGTCACCGCCGGTGAGCCGCACAGCGAACGCCCACAGCGCGGCCGCATGCTCGTCGTGCAAGGCTTGGATCAGCCGCTGCTCGTCGGCGGCGGTGCGTGGCGCCATTCTCCTCGCTCCGATTCCTGCGAACGGGTGTCAGTGTGCAGTACGCGCGCCGGCCGTGGCAGGTTCAGTCGTGAACCGGATGGCACCCGGCTGCGTGTGCACGGGCGAGGCGGCAGGACGCCGCAGGACGGACGGGAGAACCGGATGGCGATGACCGACGGACCGACGGACGGCACCGGCGGGGTGAGCAGGCGCGGCGTGCTGGCGGCCGGCGCGGTGGGCGTGGCCGGCGTGGCCCTGGCCGGCTGCGCCAAGGCGGCCCCGCCGGACAACCCGACGGTGACCGGCAGCGCGGGTGCCGGCTCCGGCGGCGGGACGTTGGCGAACCTGTCCTCGATCCCGGTCGGCGGCGCGGTCTCGGCGACCGCCCCGGACGGCGCGAAGATCATCATCTCCCGGCCGACCGCGAGCAGCGTCGCGGCGTTCAGCGCGATCTGCACCCATCAGGGCTGCGTCGTGGTGCCGGCCGGCCAGCAGCTGGACTGCCCCTGCCACGGCTCGGTCTACAACGCCACCACCGGCGCGGTGATCAACGGCCCGGCGCCGCGGCCGCTGCCCGCGGTGAGCGTGAAGATCTCCGGCGGCGACGTGGTGGCCGGGTAGCCCGGCTCAGCTGTTCAGGTAGAGGTTCCAGCGCTGGGCACTGTCCTCGATGCGCTGCATCCGTTCGTGGGCGGCGGTGCCGAGGCATCCGTTCGTGGGCGGCGGTGCCGAGGCGCGCGAGCATGCCGGCCACGGTCGCCTCGATCAGCCCGGCGACCGGGACCAGGCTGTCGTACGGCGACACCGAGTCGACCTTGGGGGCAGCACGACCTGGGCGATCGAGCTGACCGGAGACAGCCACGGGTCGTTCGCGGCTGCGGTCAGTCGGTGTCGGGCAGCTGCTCGGCAGCCGGTTCCGGAGCGGGGGTGACCTCGGCGGCCGGCAGCAGGCTGGTCAGGGCGGCGCCGGCGATCCGGCGGAACTTGCGGGTGCCCCGGTTGCGGTCGAGCACCGCCACCTCGAGGCTGTCGGCCGACAGGTTGCGGTTGGTGCCGTTCTCGCCGCCCACCGAGCCCAGCGCGCCGACCGCCAGGCCCATCGCCTCACCCAGCGGCAGGCTCGCCCGGTACGCCTCGCGCACCCGGGTGGCCACCGCGTCGGCCTGCCCGCCCATCACCAGGAAGTTGGGCTCGTCGACGATGGTGCCGTCGTAGGAGAGCCGGTAGAGCTGGTCGTCGGACACCGTGGCGCCGACCTCGGCCACGCACAGCTCGACCTCGTACGGCTTCTGCTGCTCGGTGAAGATGGTGCCCAGCGTCTGGGCGTAGGCGTTGGCCAGCGCCCGGGCGGTGACGTCCCGCCGGTCGTAGGAGTAGCCGCGCAGGTCGGCCAGCCGGATGCCGGCCACCCGCAGGTTCTCGAACTCGTTGTACTTGCCGACGGCGGCGAAACCGATCCGGTCGTAGATCTCGGAGACCTTGTGCAGCGCCGGGCTGGTGTTCTCGGCGACGAACAGCACGCCGTCGGCGTAGCGCAGCACCACCACACTGCGGCCGCGGGCGATTCCCTTCCGCGCGTACTCCGAGCGGTCGCGCATGATCTGCTCGGCAGAGGCGTAGAACGGCATCGACATTCGAGTTCTCCGTTTCGGTGCCTGGCGGATCGGAGCCGGGAAGCTGGTCCGACCTGCCGGGCCTTGCTAGGGGCGTGCGAAGGGATCGGGTCAGGCGCCGGGGGTGGCGGTGCGGCGTTCGAGCAGCGCCCGGACGACCGCGTCGAGGCTGCTGTCGGGGATCCGGCGGGTGCCGTCCGCGGTCGCCGCGAACACCACCGGGTAGATCTGCCGGGTGAGGTCCGGCCCGCCGGTCGCGGAGTCGTCGTCGGCGGCGTCGTACAGGGCCTCGACGGTCACCGCGACCACGTCGTCCTCGGACATGCCGGCCCGCCAGAGCTTCTTCAACGAGCTCTTGGCGAACACCGAGCCGGAGCCCACCGAGTGGTAGTACTGCTCGGGGTACCGGCCGCCGGTCACGTCGTAGCTGTAGATCCGCCCGGCCTGCGCGGGGTCGGCCGCGTCGAGGTCGAAGCCGGCGAACAGCGGCACCACCGCCAGCCCCTGCATCGCCGCACCCAGGTTGCCCCGGATCATGGTCGCCAGCCGGTTCGCCTTGCCGTCCAGGGTGAGCGCGGTGCCCTCGATCTTCTCGTAGTGCTCCAGCTCCACCTGGAACAGCCGCACCAGCTCCACCGCGATGCCCGCCGTGCCGGCGATGCCGACCAGGCTGTAGTCGTCGGCCGCGAACACCTTCTCGATGTCGCGCTGGGCGATCAGGTTGCCCATGGTGGCGCGCCGGTCACCGGCCATCACCACGCCGCCGTCGAACACCGCGGCGACGATGGTGGTGGCGTGGGTGAGGGTCGGCACGTGCGCCGAACCGGCATCGAGCGCGCTCATCCGCTGGCCCGGCAGCAGCTCCGCGGCCGCCGAAGAGAGGAAGTCGACGAACGACGACGACCCGGGCGCGGTGGCGAACCGCAGCAGGCCCTGTCCGGTGCCGAGGCGGTCGCTCACTGGCCGCCCTTCTGCACGAAGCTGCGGACGAAGTCCTCCGGGTTCGTCTCGAGCACCTCGTCGATGTCGTCCAGGATCGCGTCGACGTCGTCGGTGAGCTTCTCGTGGCGCTCGGAGACGTCGCTGCTGACCTCGTCGCTGACTTCCTCGACCTCGTCACGGTGCTTGGCGGGGCGTGACTGCCCGCCTTCCTGACTTGCCATGCCTACCTCCGCGGTTGCCCGCCAGTGAACGGTTACTACCGACCTTAGTAGGCACAACGTATCCGGGTGGCGGCGGACGTGCCGGGAATTGCCGGTACCGGTTCGGTCACCGTCGGTGACCGGGACCGGGGACGCTCAGCGACCGAGCAGCTCGTCCACCAGGGACTTGGCGGTCGGGCAGCGGTCGAGCAGATCCTGCACGTGCGACCGCGATCCGCGCAGCGGCTCCAGGGTGGGCACCCGCACCAGCGACTGCTGCCCGACGTCGAAGATCACCGAGTCCCAGGACGCCGCGGCGACCGCCTCGGGGTAGCGGCGCAGGCACTCCCCGCGGAAGTAGGCGCGGGTGTCCTCCGGCGGCTGCTGCACGGCCGCGGCGACCGCCTGCGGGTCGACCAGGGTGCGCATCGAGCCGCGCCGCACCAGCCGGTGGTAGAGGCCGCGGTCGGGCCGGACGTCGGCGTACTGCAGGTCCACCGCGTGCAGCCGGGGCGCCGACCAGTCCAGGCCGTCGCGCTCCTGGTAGCCCTGCAGCAGGCGCAGCTTGGCGACCCAGTCCAGCTCGCCGGCCAGCCGCATCGGATCCTCGCCGAGCCGGGTCAGCACCGACTCCCACTCGGCGAGCACCTGCTCGGTCTGCGGGTCGAGGTCGCTGCCGTACCGGTCGTCGACGAACTTGCGGGCCCGGTCCAGGTACTCGCGCTGGAGGTCCAGCGCGGTCATGGTGCGCCCGTCGGCCAGCCGCAGGACGTGCTTCAGCGACGGGTCGTGGCTGACCGCGCGCAGCTCGCGGACCGGCTCGGCGATCCGCAGCTCGTCGCTGAGCCAGCCCGCCTCGATCATGGCCAGCACCAGCGAGGTGGTGCCGACCTTGAGGAAGGTCGACAGCTCGGCCAGGTTGGCATCGCCCAGGATCACGTGCAGGCGGCGGTACTTTTCGGCGTCGGCGTGCGGCTCGTCCCGGGTGTTGATGATCGGGCGCTTGAGGGTGGTCTCGAGGCCGACCTCGACCTCGAAGAAGTCGGCGCGCTGGCTGATCTGGAAGCCGTGCTGGTGGCCGTCCTGGCCGATCCCGACCCGGCCCGCGCCGCAGACCACCTGGCGGGTCACGAAGAACGGCGTGAGCTGGCTGACGATCGAGGCGAACGGGGTCTGCCGGCTCATCAGGTAGTTCTCGTGCGAGCCGTAGGAGACACCCTTGTTGTCGGTGTTGTTCTTGTACAGCGTGATCAACGCGCCGGTCAGCTGCTCGGCCTGGCGGGCCGCCGCGGCCATCACCAGCTCCCCCGCCTTGTCGAACCGGACAACATCCAGCGGGTTTGTCACCTCGGGCGTGGAGTACTCCGGGTGGGCGTGGTCGACGTAGAGCCGGGCGCCGTTGGGCAGCACCACGTTGGCCAGCCCGGCGTCCTCCTCGTCGTCGAGGAACTGCTCGGCCACGTTGGCCGGCCCGGACAGGTCGAACCCGCGCGCGTCGCGCAGCGGCGACTCCTCCTCGAAGTCCCAGCCCGGCCGCCGCCGCCGGCCGCCCGGCAGCAGCGAGGCGTAGCCGTTGACCACCTGGGCCGAGAGCAGCATGGCGTTCGCGTTCGGGCTGCCGGGCAGGCTCACGCCGTACTCGACCTCGGTACCCATCACCCGGACGACGGTCACGCCAACACCTCGCTCATGCCCTCAGGCTACGTGCTGGGCTCCGGCCGCGGGGTGAATGGTGAGCCGTCCGCCCGGCGCCGTTCCCGCTCCGCCACGGCGTGCGGGTCGGTGCGGCTGTCGTACCGGCGGAAGCCCGGCAGCAGGGCGCCGGCCAGCGCCACCCCGCCGACGCAGAGCGCCCCGCCGGCCACGATCGCGAACCGGACGCCGCGCACCGCCATGAACCCGGCCCGGGCGTTGCCGAGGGTCGGGCCGATCGAGTACGACAGCAGCTCGATGCCGGCCAGCCGGCCACGCAGCTCGTCCGGGATGGTCTGGTCCCAGATGACGCCGCGGAACGTGCCCGAGACCATGTCCGCGGCGCCGGCGACGGCCAGCAGCGCCAGGGCCAGGCCGAGGCTCGGCATCAGGCCGGCCAGGCCCATCGCCGCGCCCCAGCAGATCGCGGCCAGCACGATCGCCCGGCCGTGCCGGTGCACCCGGCGGACCCAGCCGGAGGCCAGCCCGGCCAGCAGGCCGCCCACCGAGTCGGCCGCGTACAGCAGCCCGACCGCGCCCGGCGCGTGCAGCACCGCGGCGAAGAACGGGAACAGCGCCGTCGGCATCGCCATCGCCATGGCGATCGTGTCCACCAGGTAGGTGCCCAGCAGGTCCTTGCGGCCGGCCGCGTAGCGGACGCCCACCGCCACGCTGGCCAGCGTCGCCCGGACGCCGGGCACCAGGTCAGCCGCACTCGGCGGCAGCGGGGTCAGGCGCAGGAACACCGCCAGCGACACCGCGAAGCTGGCCACGTCGACCGCGTAGGCCAGGCGCACGTCGCAGCTGGCCAGCGCCCCACCGAGCACGGTGCCGGCGATGTTCGCCAGTCCCCAGCACTGGTTGTTCAGCATGGACGCGGCCGGGATGTCCTCGTGCGGCACGTAGCGCGGCAGCATCGCGTCCAGGCTCGGCCGCTGCATGGAGCCCGCCGACACGGCGCCGGCCGCGATCAGGTAGATCGGCCACAGCTGCGGCGACGGCAGCAGCGCGTTGGCCAGCAGCAGGGCGGTGCAGGCCAGCGCCGCCCACTCGGACAGCAGCACCACCAGCCGGCGGTCGAACCGGTCGGCGATCGCGCCGCCCAGCAGGCCCACCAGCACGATCGGCACGAACTCGGCCGCGCCGACCAGGCCCACCGCCACGGTGGAGCCGGTCAGCTGCTTCACCTGGATCGGCACCGCGATCAGGGTGAAGAACGAGCCGAAGGCCGAGACGCTGGCAGCGATCGTGCGCAGCCGGAAGTCCCGGTAGCGCCGCAGTGGGCCCACGTCGAGGGCCAGCCCGCGCAACCGGCTCAGCAGGTCAGGCACGGCCCCATGGTGGCAGGCCTCGTCAACCGGATAAGCCGGCTGCCCGTGCTGTTGCCGGTACTGCCGTTACAGGTACTGGCCGGTGTTGGTGATGGTGTCGATGGCGCGGCCGGCCTCGCTGCCCTTGCCGCCGGAGACCAGCGTGCGGATGTAGACGATCCGCTCGCCCTTCTTGCCCGAGATCCGGGCCCAGTCGTCCGGGTTGGTGGTGTTGGGCAGGTCCTCGTTCTCGCGGAACTCGTCCACGCAGGCGGCCAGCAGGTGCTGCACCCGCAAGCCGCGCTGGCCGGTGGTCAGGAAGTCCTTGATCGCCATCTTCTTGCCGCGGTCGACGATGTTCTGGATCATCGCGCCGGAGTTGAAGTCCTTGAAGTACAGGGTCTCCTTGTCACCGTTGGCGTAGGTGACCTCCAGGAAGCGGTTCTCCTCGCTCTCGGAGTACATCCGCTCCACGGTGTGCTGGATCATGGCGTTGACGGTGGCCTCGGCGGAGCCGCCGTGTTCGGCAAGGTCCTCGTCGTGGATCGGCAGGTTGGTGAGGATGTACTTGCCGAAGATGTCGCGGGCGGCCTCGGCGTCCGGGCGCTCGATCTTGATCTTGACGTCCAGCCGGCCGGGCCGCAGGATCGCCGGGTCGATCATGTCCTCGCGGTTGGAGGCGCCGATGACGATGACGTTCTCCAGGCCCTCGACGCCGTCGATCTCGCTCAGCAGCTGCGGGACGATGGTGTTCTCCACGTCCGAGGACACCCCAGAGCCGCGGGTCCGGAAGATCGAGTCCATCTCGTCGAAGAACACGATGACGGGAGTGCCTTCACTGGCTTTTTCCCTGGCGCGCTGGAACACCAGCCGGATGTGCCGCTCGGTCTCGCCGACGTACTTGTTCAGCAGCTCCGGGCCCTTGATGTTCAGGAAGTAGGAACGGCCCTTCTCGCTGTCGCCGCGCACCTTCGCCACCTGCTTGGCCAGCGAGTTCGCCACCGCCTTGGCGATCAGCGTCTTGCCGCAGCCGGGCGGGCCGTAGAGCAGGATCCCCTTCGGCGGCCGCAGCTGGTGCTCGCGGAACAGGTCGGCGTGCAGGAACGGCAGCTCGACGGCGTCGCGGATCTGCTCGATCTGGGAGCCGAGACCGCCGATGTCGGTGTAGTCGATGTCCGGCACCTCTTCGAGGACCAACTCCTCGACCTCGCTCTTCGGGATCCGCTCGTAGACGTAGCCCGACCGCGACTCCAGCAGCAGCGAGTCGCCGACCCGCAGCGGGCTGCCGCGCAGGATCGAGGCGATGTGGACGATGCGCTCCTCGTCGGTGTGCCCGATCACCAGCGCCCGGTCGCCGCCGTCCAGGATCTCCTTCAGCATCACCACGTCGCCGACCCGCTCGAAGCCCCGGGCCTCGACCACGTTCATGGCCTCGTTGAGCATGACCTCCTGGCCGTGCTGCAGGCTGTCGATGCCGACCTCGGGCGAGACCGCCACCCGCAGCTTGCGGCCGCCGGTGAAGATGTCCACCGAGTGCTCGTCCACCCGGTCCAGGAAGACGCCGTAGCCGGACGGCGGCTGGGCCAGCCGGTCGATCTCCTCCTTGAGCGCGACCAGCTGGTCGCGCGCGTCCCGCAGGGTGTCGGCGAGGCGCTCGTTGCGGTCGGTGAGCGAGGCAACCCGGGCCTGGGCCTCGAGCAGCCGGTCTTCCAGCGCGCGCACCTGGCGGGGTGACTCCGACAGCCGCGCGCGAAGGAGTTCGACTTCCTGCGCGAGCTCGGCCGCTGACGGCGTGCCCGATGCCCGCTTGTCGCTGAAGTCCTCCGCCATGTCGCTTGCTCCTCCGTCGAACGGCACATCGCGTGGTGTTGGATTTTCACCCTACACAGGCAGTGTGAAATCGCGAGGCATCTAGTCTGGACTGTGATTACACAACCGTTACCCCGCCACGCGGGGTGCGGCGCGGCCGGCCACCGGGTGCCGGGTCGCGTTCGGGCGGCGGGCCGTCGGTGGCCGCCGGGCAGGAAGGGACAGCGGGTGAGCGAGAACGGGGTCGAGTCGGACCTGATGGTGTCGATCGACCAGGAACTCTGTACCGGCGACGGGTTGTGCGTGCAGTACGCGCCGGAGGTGTTCGAGTTCGACGTCGACGGGCTCGCCTACGTCAAGGACGCCGGCGGCGAGCTGCTGCAGGCGGCCGGTGCCCAGGTGCCGGTGCCCGGCAACCTGCGGCTGGACGTGATCGACTCGGCCAAGGAGTGCCCGGGCAACTGCATCCACGTCCGGCGGGCCGCCGACGGCGTCGCGGTGGCCGGCCCCGAGGCCTGAGCCCGGCCGGTCGAGCGGGCGGGCGCAGCCGGCCGAGGCCGGTCGAGCCGGGGCTCAGGTAGATCAGGCCCCGCGGGTGCTCACGTGCGTCAGGTCCGCCTGACCTCAGGGCAGCGGGCGGCGCGGCTTCGGCTCGGCCGCAGGCTCCCCCGCGCCGGCGCCGAAGGCCTCCTCCAGCTCCACGGCCTTGGCCGGCCGCCGCTGGCGGGTCGGGGCGACCACGCCCGGCGCGAGCCGGCGCGCGGTGACCAGGAAGGCGGTGTGGCCCTGCATCCGGTGGTCGGGCCGCACCGCGAGCCCCACCACGTGCCAGCTGCGCAGCAGGCACTCCCAGGCGTGCGGCTCGGTCCAGCCCCCGTCGGCCCGCAGCGCCTCCACCAGCCGGGAGAGCTGGGTCGTGGTCGCCACGTAGCCGAGCAGCACGCCACCGGGCCGCAGGGCGGCGGCCACCGCGGGCAGCACGTCCCAGGGGGCCAGCATGTCCAGGATGACCCGGTCGACCACCTCGGCGGCCGGGTGCTCGGCCACGTCGCCGAGCCGGAGCTCCCAGTTGGCCGGCCGGCCGCCGAAGAAGGCGTCGACGTTGCGCTCGGCGTGCTCGGCGTGGTCGGCGCGCCGCTCGTAGGACAGGACGGTGCCGGTCGGCCCGACCGCCCGCAGCAGCGAGCAGGTCAGCGCGCCGGAACCGGCGCCGGCCTCGAGCACCCGGGCCCCGGGGTGGATGTCGGCCTGGGCGACGATCTGGGCGGAGTCCTTCGGATAGATCACCGCGGCCCCGCGCGGCATCGACAGCACGTAGTCGGTGAGCAGCGGGCGCAGCGCGAGGTAGGCCGTGCCCGCGGTGGAGTGCACCACCGAGCCCTCGGGAGCCCCGATCAGCGCATCGTGCTCGATCGCGCCCCGGTGGGTGTGGAACTGTTTGCCCGGCACCAGGGTCACGGTGTGCAACCGGCCCTTCGGATCGGTCAGCTGGACCCGGTCACCGGGCTGGAATCGAGGATCTGCGGGCACGGGCGACAAGGCTAGCCTGGCCGGCGGCCTGCCGGCCCGCCCGGTGCCGGACCGGTGCCGTCAGGGCTTGCGGTAACGCAACCCGAGTGCCCTGGCCAGGTCGGCGATCGCCAGCACCCCGCGGCTGACCCCGTCCGGGCCGACCACCAGGTATTCACTGGCCGGGGTCCGGCGGACGGCCGCGAGCACCGCGTCGCCGGAGGAGCCGGCGCCGATGATCAGTCCCTGCTCCAGCGGGCGGCTGACCTCGGAGAGGGTGATCCAGGGCCGGCGGTGCTCCGGCAGCCGGCGCACCTCCGCCTCCCGCACGACCGCCCGGGTACGTCCCTGGCCGTCGATGACCACGATGCCGGCCGCGCCGGCGGCCTGGACGTGCCGCATCGCCTCCGAGACCGGCATCGACCCCGGCAGGTAGACCGACGGCCGCACCAGGTCGGGCAGCCGGAGCGCGGCGGTCCGCTCCGCGAGTTCGGCCGTCCGCACCGCCTGGCCGGCCCCGAACCACAGGAAGGCGGCGACCGACAGGCCCAGCACGGTGGCGGCCAGCCCGGGCAGTTGCGCGTTCGGGTCGGTGCGCAGCATCAGGTTGGCGGCCAGGATGGCGAGCGCCAGCAGGGCCGCCAGGCCACGGCCGCCCCAGGACGCGATCCGGATGCCGGTCAGCCGGGACCGGCTGAGCCGCCAGATCACCGCCTGCACCAGGCGGCCACCGTCCAGCGGCAGCCCGGGCAGCACGTTGAAGCCGGCGATGATCAGGTTGCTCCAGGCGAGCAGCAACAGCAGCACCGCCGGCGCCGAGTCGGCCGCCAGCGGCAGGCTGGGCAGCCAGCACACTGCCGCCAGCACGAACGACACCGCCGGCCCGGCCGCGGCGATCGCGAACTCGTCCCGCGGCCGGCCGGCCTGGCCGTCCAGCTCGGAGACGCCGCCGAGCAGGAAGACCACGATCCGCCGGACCCGCAGCCCCAGCAGCCGGCAGGCGACGGTGTGCCCGAGCTCGTGCAGCACCACCGACACTCCCAGCCCGACCGCGAACACCAGCGCCAGCAGGTAGGACCCGGAGGCCGACGCGCCCGGGATCTGGTCGCGCAGGAACCCCGCGTAACTGATGGTGATGAAGCCCACGATGAGCAGCCAGCTGGGCGTGATGAAGATCGGCACGCCGAGCACCGAGCCCAGTTTGACCAGCCGCGACGGCACGCCGGGATCGGGCCGGCCGGCCGGATCCGGCGGTGCCGGGTGCTCCGGTGACCGCGCGGGGGCGTCGGGGCTGCTCACCGGACCGATCCTACGGACCGCCACCGACGATTCAGGCCGGTTCCCCGCCGGCCGATGGAACGGGCATGGCCGCCACGGGACCGATCCGGAGTCCGAGGTCCGCGGCCGCTACCGCACTCCGACCGCATAGCCTTTGCTAGTGGCAGAGTCGAACCGGCACCTCACGTCCGCGGCCGGCGCGGATCTGCACGCCCGGATCCAGGAGCAGATCAAGCTCCGGCGCAGCACGGGCCAGCCCGCCCACCGGCACCTGACCGCGCCGGCCGGAACGGAAGTCGGCGCTGGTGTGAACGGTGCTGGTGCGGCTGGCGAGGGCGTGAACGGCGGCGGTGTGAACGGCGGCGCGGTGGCCGCACCGGTCCCCGCCCCCGCGCCGGGCGCGGCCGGCACCGGGCTCGGCCGCCGGATCGGGCACTGGGTGCTGTTGCTGGTGGTCACCGCGCTGGTGGTGCTCGGGCTGCGCACCTACGTGATCGCCTCCTACTACATCCCGTCGGCCTCGATGGAGCAGACCCTGCACGGCTGCCCGGGCTGCCAGCCGGACCTGGTGCTGGTGGACAAGCTCAGCTACCGGTTCTCGGCGATCGGCCGACAGGACGTGATCGTCTTCAAGCGCCCGCCGCTGGCCCCGGCCGAGGACAAGCAGCTGATCAAGCGGGTGATCGGGTTGCCCGGCGAGACGGTCAGCGGGCGGGACGGGCACGTCTTCGTGGACAACCGGATGCTGACCGAGCCGTACGTGAACCCGACCTGCCACGGCACGGCGGACTTCGCCGCGGTGACCGTGCCGGCCGGGCGCTACTTCGTGATGGGTGACAACCGGTGCGACTCGTTCGACTCCCGGATGTTCGGCACCATCCCGCGCTCGGCGGTGATCGGGCGGGCGTTCGCGGTGGTCTGGCCGGTGCATCACCTGCGCTGGCTGTGAGCGTGCCTGCCCCGGCAGGACGCTGCGTGGCGGGCCCGGGTTCTGTCGGTGGCCGCGCCTAAGGTGTCCGGCATGAACCAGACCGCGGAACCGCCGACCATCGCCACGGACGCCCCGCTGCCGGTCGCGGTGGTCGGCTCGCTGTCGCCGTCCCGCGCCGCGGACTTCAAGGCGTGCCCGCTGCTGTACCGGTTCCGCAGCATCGACCGGCTGCCCGAGACGCCGACCCGGGACGCGGTGCGCGGCACCGTGGTGCACGCGGTGCTGGAGCGGCTCTACGACCTGCCGGCGGCGGAGCGGACCACCGACCGGGCTCAGGACTCGGTGACCCCGCAGTGGCAGCGGCTGCTGACCGAGCAGCCCGAGCTGGCAGGGCTCTTCGGCGGCGGCCCGGACGATCCGGAACTGGCCGACTGGCTGGCCTCGGCCCGCGCGCTGGTCGCGAACTACTTCGCCCTGGAGGACCCCACCCGGCTGGAGCCGGCCGCCCGCGAGGAGCTGGTCGAGGTGGTGCTCGACGGGCTGCGGCTGCGCGGCTACATCGACCGGCTCGACGTCTCCCCGGCCGGCGACATCAGGATCGTCGACTACAAGACCGGCACCATTCCGCGCGAGGCCTTCGAGGCCAAGGCGCTGTTCCAGATGAAGTTCTACGCGCTGGTGCTCTGGCGCACCCGGGGCGTGGTGCCGCGCCAGCTGCGGCTGATCTACCTGGCCGACAGGGACACACTCAGCTATCAGCCCACCGAGGACGAGCTGGCCCGGTTCGAGAAGACGCTGCAGGCGATCTGGAAGGCGATCGCCAGCGCGAGCCTGGTCGGCGACTTCCGGCCGAGCCCGTCCCGGCTCTGCGACTGGTGCTCGCACCACGCCCTGTGCCCGGCCAAGGGCGGCACGCCACCGCCGTTCCCGGCCGACGCGCTGGCCGGCGCTTCCGGCCGGCCGGACAGCCGCGCCGCCACCGCCGCCCAACCGGCCCAGGGCTCAGCCCCGCAGACCGCGGGAGCCTGCCGGACCGCCACCGGGTAGGCCGCCGGGTCGGGTCAAGATGTCACCGCCGGGATCGGGCTCAGGCCGCCGGCCGGAGAGGGCTCAGACGGGCGCGCGCCCGGCGGCCAGCCGGGCCAGGTCGGCGAGCCCGAGACCGGCCAGCGTCGGCACCACGGTGCGGGCCGGGCCGGGCGGGACCGGCACCTGGTTGGGCACCGCGATGACCAGGCAGCCGGCCGCCTCGGCGGCCGCGATCCCGGACGGCGAGTCCTCGATGGCAAGGCACCGTTCCGGCCGCACCCCGAGCCGCTCGGCGGCCAGCAGGTACGCCTCCGGATCCGGCTTGCCGTTGCGGACGTCGTCGCCGCAGACCAGGGTCTGGAAGGTGCCGGCCGGCAACCGGTCGGCCACCGTGCCGGCCAGGTTGCGGTAGGACATGGTCACCATCGCGGCGGGCAGCCCCGACGCCCGCGACTCGGCCAGCAGGGCGAGCGCGCCGGGACGCCAGTCGACGTGCCGGCGGGCGTCGGCGATCACCGATTCCAGCAGCGCGTCGACGATCTGCCCCGGCTCCAGCGGCACGTTGCCGTGCTCGCGCAGGTACGCCGCGGAGACCAGCAGCGGCTTGCCCACCACCGCGTGCGCGTGTTCGTCGCTCCACCGCCCGCCGTAGCTCTCGACGAGCCGGTACTCGGCGGCGATCCAGTACGGCTCGGTGTCGACCAGGGTGCCGTCCATGTCCCAGAGCACGGCGTGGACGTCGGCGGGAAGCGGGGCGGAACTCACCCGAACCAGGCTACCGGCGCACTCGGCACCGCCTGACCACCGCGACCCGGCCGGCGGCCTAAGCTGGGGGAATGATGGAGTTCGAGAACTGGCCAGAGTTGACGGACCCGGTTCTCGTCGCCGCCTTCGAGGGTTGGAACGACGCCGGGGACGCCGCGACCGGAGCGGTGGAGCACCTGGAGCTGACCTGGCAGGCCCGGCCGCTCGCCGAGATCGACCCCGACGACTACTACGACTTCCAGGTCAATCGTCCCACCGTGTCGCTGGTCGACGGGGTCAGCCGCCGGATCAGCTGGCCGACCACCCGGCTGTCGGTGTGCCGGCCGACCGGCGCCGCCTTCGACCTGGTGCTGGTGCGCGGCATCGAGCCCAACATGCGCTGGCGGACGTTCTGCGACGAGCTGGTCGAGGCGATGCGCGAGCTGGGCGTGCAGACCGTGGTCACCCTCGGCGCCCTGCTTGCCGACTCGCCGCACACCCGCCCCACGCCGGTGACCGGCACCTCCTACGACGCGCCGAGCGCGGCCCGGTACGGGCTGGAGAAGTCCCGCTACGAGGGTCCGACCGGCATCGTCGGGGTGCTGCAGGAGGCGTGCGTGCAGGTCGGCATCCCGGCCGTGTCGTTCTGGGCGGCGGTGCCGCACTACGTCGCGCAGCCGCCCAACCCCAAGGCGACCATCGCGCTGCTGCACCGGGTCGAGGAGGTGCTCGACATCGCGGTGCCGCTGGGCGAGCTGCCCGGCCAGGCCGACGACTGGCAGAAGCTGGTCAACGAGATGGCCGATGAGGACGAGGACGTGCGCGACTACATCCGCAACCTGGAGGAGCGCGACGACGACGGCGAGCTGCGCGAGGCGTCCGGGGACGCGATCGCGCGCGAGTTCGAGCGCTACCTGCGCCGGCGCGACCGGGGCGGCGGCCCGTCCGGCCCGATGTGACCCGTGCTGCCGATCCGCTCCGGGTGCGCCACCGACGTCGGCCGGTGGCGGTCGCAGAACCAGGACAGCCTCTACGCCGCCGACGGCCTCTACCTGGTCGCCGACGGCATGGGCGGCCAGCCGGCCGGTGACGTCGCCAGCAAGCTGGCCGTCGCCGAGCTGACCGGCGGGCTCGCCGGCGAACCGCCCACCCCGGCGGCCGTGCAGCAGGCGCTGGCCCGGGCGAACCAGCGGCTGCTGGACGAGGGCGCCCAGCACCCGGACCGGGCCGGCCTCGGCAGCACCGTGACCGGCCTGGTGGCGCTGGCCGGCGGCCGGTGGGCGGTGCTCAACCTCGGCGACTCCCGGGTCTACCGCTACGCCGACGGCGCGCTCGGCCAGCTGACGGTCGACCATTCCGCGGTGCAGGAGCTGGTGGACGCCGGGCTGCTCGATCCGGTGGCCGCGCGGCACCATCCGCGGCGCAACGTGGTGACCCGGTCACTGGGCGTCGAACCCGCCTCGAAGCCGGACGTCTGGCTGCGCGATCCGGTGCCGGGTGAGCGCTTCCTGCTCTGTTCGGACGGGCTGACCAACGAGCTGGCCGACCCGGAGCTGGCCGAGCTGCTGGGCAGCATCGAGGATCCGCAGCAAGCCGCCGACCAACTGGTCCGGCGGGCGGTGCAGGCCGGCGGCCGGGACAACGTCACCGTGATCGTGGTGGACGTGCCGGCGGACCCTGAGCCGTGACCCGACCTGCGGTTCTATAGCGCCCAGCCGCGGCCGAGCCCGGCCAGCCGCGCTACAGCGCGATGCCCAGCAGCGCGTCGACGGCACGGGCGGCCAGCCGGCCGGCGCCGGGCTGGTCGGCCGAGGCCGGCTGCTCCAGCGCGGTGCTCGCCCACCGGTCCACCGCCGCGATGGCGCCGGCCGTGTCGAGGTCGTCGGCCAGGCAGCCGCGCAGCCGTTCGAGCAGCTCGGTCGCCGACGGCGCCCGGTCCAGCGCCGCCGCGGCGCGCCACCGGACGAGCCGCTGCTCGGCCTTGGGCAACCGGCCGCCGGTCCACTCCCGGTCGGCGCGGTAGTGCCCGTCGAGCAGCGCGAGCCGGATCGCCATCGGGTCCACCTGGGCCCGCCGCAGGCTGGAGACGAAGACCAGGTTGCCCCGCGACTTGCTCATCTTCTCGCCGTCCAGCCCGATCATGCCGGCGTGACAGTAGTGCCGGGCGAACGGCCACTGCCCGGTCAGCGCCTCCGCGTGCGCCGCCGAGAACTCGTGGTGCGGAAAGCGCAGGTCCGAGCCGCCGCCCTGCACGTCGAGGGCCATGCCGAGCCGGTTCAGCGCGATCACCGAGCATTCGATGTGCCAGCCCGGCCGGCCCGGGCCGAGGCTGGACGGCCAGGACGGCTCCCCCGTCCGCTGCCCCCGCCACAGCAGCGCGTCGAGCGGATCCTGCTTGCCGGGCCGGGCCGGGTCGCCGCCGCGCTCGGCGGCCAGCGCCAGCATCTCGGGCCGGGAGTAGCGGGACTCGTAGCCGAACCGGCCGCTGCCGCCGAGGGTGGCGTAGACGTCCTGCTCCAGCCGGTAGGCCTTGTCGTCGGCCAGCAGCTTGGCGACCCCGTCGGCGATCTCGTCCACGCTCTCCACCACGCCGACGTAGTCGTCCGGCGGCAGCACCCGCAAGCTGGCCATGTCCTCGCGGAAGAGCTCGATCTCGCGCTCGGCGAGGTCCCGCCAGTCGACGCCGGTCGCGATGGCGCGCTCCAGCAGCGGGTCGTCGACGTCGGTCGCGTTCTGCACGTACCGCACCTGGTGGCCGGCGTCCCGCCAGACCCGCTGCACCAGGTCGAAGGCCAGGTAGGTGGCAGCATGGCCGAGGTGGGTCGCGTCGTAGGGGGTGATCCCGCACACGTACAGCCGCGCGGTCTCGCCCGGGGCGGTCGGCGAGACCTGGTCGGTGGCGGTGTCGTAGAGCCGCAGCGGGCGGCCGCGGCCGGGCAGCTCGGGCACGTCGGTGGTGGACCAGGAACGCATGGGGCTCACGCTAGCCGGTGCCCGGGCGGCGGGTGGCGCCGGACCGGCCGGCTGGCCGCCGAGCGACCGGCTGCTGAAGAATCAGCGGGCATGACAGCCGATTCGAACTTCCTGGTCACCGTCCGCCGGCGGATCGCCGCCGACCCGCAGACGCTGTTCGACATCGTCGCCGACCCGGCCCAGCACCCGGTGATCGACGGTTCCAACTCGGTGCGCGCGGTCCGCGCCGGCGGCCCGGAGCGGCTGAGCCTCGGGGCGAAGTTCGCCATGGACATGCACCTGGCCGCCGACTACAAGATCCTCAACACGGTGGTCGAGTTCGAGGAGCCCCGCCAGCTCGGCTGGCGGCACTTCAACGGCCACGTCTGGCGCTACACCTTCACCGAGGTGGCCGGCGGCACCGAGGTCACCGAGCAGTGGGACGCCCGCAACGCCCGGGGCAAGCTGCTGCTGGTGCTGCTGCGGTTCCCGGCCCGCAACCGGGCCGGCATGACCGCCACCCTGCAGCGGCTGGAGGAGCTGGCCGCGCGCCGCTGATCAGTACGGCGGGTACGGGATGGCCGGCCAGTCGGTCGGCGGCATCGGGAACCGGCCGCGGGCGAGCAGCCGCTGCACCCGGCGCCGGACCGCGCGCACCTCGGCGGTGGTGAGCAGCTCGCCGAGCGTCTCGGCCAGGCTCGGCCGGTCGCCCCGCGGGGTCTCCCAGTCGGCGTCCAGCCGGGTCAGCATCTCCACGCCGTCGGGCGGCAGCGGGTCACCGGCCCACTGCCAGAGCACGGTGCGCAACCGGTCCTGCACGCCCAGGCTCACCCCGTGGTCCACCCCGCGCACCTGCAGCCCGTCCGGGCCGGGCACCGGCAGCAGGTGGGAGACCTTGCGGTCGGAGTTGTTCAGCACCGCGTCCAGCAGCGCCACCCGCCGCAGCGGGGCGTACCCGCCGTCGTTGATCGCGGCCACCATGTCGAACGACTCGTCCTCGGCCACCCAGAGCTGCACCATCCCGGTGCCGAACGGGCCGGCCCGCAGCACCGTCGGCGGCACGATGTCCCAGCCGGTCGCGGCGCTGATCTCATAGCTTGCGACCTCGCGCTCGGCCAGCGTCCCGTCCGGGTAGTCCCAGAGCGGCCGCTCCCCCGACACCGGCTTGTAGGCGCAGGCGGCGACCACGCCCTCGAACTCGGCCCGGCAGTACAGCGTGGCGTTCGAGGCGGTGGTGACCCGGCCCTCGACGGTGAGCTCGCCGCATTCCAGCAGCGTCAGCGCGTCGGCGGCCGGCAACGCCACCGGAGCGGTCAGCTCATCCACTCGATCCCAACCGGGCCTGGCGCCGATAGCCGTTGCTGCGCGGGCAGACGTGCCCGCCGGGATCCAGCGGCTGGTTGCACAGCGGGCACGGCGGCCGGCCGGCCTCGACCACCCGGCGGGCCCGCTCGACGAACTCGGCGGCCGCCTGGTGGGCCAGCCGCACCCGCAGCGCGTCCGGGCCGTCCTCGGTGTCCTCGAGCAGCGTCGCCTCGGCCTCCTCGGCCGATTCGGCGGGCGCCTGGGCCTCGATCACGATCAGGTCCGCCTCGCTGTCGTAGGCGAGCCCCATCGCCGCGACCCGGAACTCCTCGTCGATGGGGCTCTCCAGCGGGTCGATGTCGGCGGTCACCGCGGCCGGCTGTTCGGCGCCGGTGCGGGCCGCCATGTCGGCGAGCAGCTGCTCGATCCGCTCGGCGAGCACCGTCACCTGGGCCTTCTCCAGCGCGACGCTCACCACCCGCACGCCGTCGCTGGCCTGCAGGAAGAAGGTGCGCTCGCCCGGCTGGCCGACAGTACCGACCACGAACCGGCGCGGCTGATCGAAGTAGAAGATCTGGCGGCTCATCATTGTCAGCCTAGACGGTCCTCAGACCGATCCGCCGCCCGCGCCGCCGCCCACCGTGGCGTCGGCGGTGGCGGCCCGGCGGCGGCTCCGGCCGGGCTTGGGCGGGGTGGGCACGTACTGGCCCAGCTCGCCGGTGACGCTGTTGCTGAAGAGCACGAACGGCCGGCCCGCGGTGTAGCGGATGGCCGACACCGAGCACGGGTCGACCACGATCCGCTGGAACAGGTCCAGGTGCATGCCGAGCGCGTCGGCCAGGATCGACTTGATCAGGTCGCCGTGGCTGCAGGCCAGCCAGACCGCGTGGTCACCGTGCTCGGCGGCCACCTGCCGGTCGAGGTCGCGGATGGCGGCCACCCCGCGGGCGGCCATCGCCGGCATCGACTCGCCGTTCGGGAAGGTCACCGCGGACGGGTTGGCCTGCACCACCGGCCAGAGCGGATCCTTGACCAGGCTCTTGATCTCCCGCCCGGTCCAGTCGCCGTAGTCGCATTCCAGCAGCCGCCGCTCGGTGCGCCGAGCCGGTGCCCGGCCAGCGGCCCGCTGCGCGGCGAGCACGGTCCTGGCCGTCTCGGCGCAGCGTTCCAGCGGGCTGGTCGCGACCAGCGCCAGCGGCAGCACCGCCAGCCGGTCGGCGGCGGCGGTGGCCTGGGCCCGGCCGCGCTCGTCGAGGTGGGTGCCGGGTGCCCGGCCGGCCAGCACCGGCCCGGTCAGGCTGGTCAGCCCGTGCCGCAGCAGGAACACCGTGGTCATGGCCGGCTCAGCTCGTCGCCGAGACCGCGCCGGTGCCGAGCAGCACCAGCAGCAGCACGCCGAGGACGATCCGGTACCCGATGAACAGGAAGGTCGAGTGCCGGGCGATGTAGCGCAGCAGCCAGGCGATCGAGGCGAAGCCGACCACGAACGAGATGATCGTCGCCACGATGGTGACGCCCATGCCCGGGGCGTTCGGGCCGCCGACGTGCCGGGCCTCGAACAGCCCCGAGGCCACCACCGCCGGGATCGAGAGCAGGAACGAGAAGCGCGCCGCGGCCACCCGGTCCAGGCCCCGGAACAGCCCGGCGCTGATCGTCGAGCCGGATCGCGAGACGCCCGGGATCAGGGCCAGCGCCTGGGCGGCGCCGACGGTCACCGCGTCCCGCCGGTTGAGCTGCTCCTCGTCCCGCTTGCGGCTGCCGCGCAGCTCGGCCACCAGCAGCACCAGCGCCATTGCGATCAACGCGCAGGCCAGCACCCAGAGGTTGCGGGCCCCGGTCTCGATCTGGTGGGAGAACAGCAGGCCGAACACCCCGACCGGGACGGTGGCCAGGATCAGGTACCAGCCCATCCGGTACTCCAGGGTGCTGCGCCACTCCCGGTCGACCAGGCCGCGCAGCCAGGCCACCGCGATGTGCACCAGCTCGCGCCAGAAGTACAGCACCACCGCGATCGTGGTGCCGAGCTGGATCACCGCGGTGAAGGCGGTGAAGCCGGTCTGGTCGGCGTGCGGGTTGAGCCACTCCTGCACGATGCGCAGGTGCCCGGTGGAGGAGATCGGCAGGAACTCGGTGAGCCCCTGCACCAGCCCGTAGACGACCGCCTGGACCGCGTTGACGGTGCCGCTCATGCCGCGCCGGACTCGGCGAGCGCCTCGACCGCGACCTGCAGGCTGGCGAGCCGGTCGGCCAGGGTGGCCCCCTGCGGCATCACGTTCAGCGTGGTGACCCCGGCCGCGGCGAAGGCGGCCATCCGTTCGGCGATCCGGGCCTTCGGGCCGATCAGCGAGGTGGCGTCGATGAAGTCGAACGGGACGGCCGCCGCGGCCGCCTCGTAGTCGCGGGCCAGGAACCGATCCTGGATCGCCGCGGCCTCCTCCTCGAAGCCCATCTGGCCGGCCAGCCGGTTGTAGAAGTTCACGTCCCGGCTGCCCATGCCACCGATGTAGAGGGCGGCGTAGGACCGGATCGGGTGCGCGGCGGCCTGCACGTCGTCGGCGACGTTGAGCGGTGCGCTGGCCACCACGTCGAAGTCGGCCAGGGACTTGCCGACCTTGGCCCGGCCGGCCTCGATCCGCTCCAGCTGCTCGCCGACGAACTCGGTGGAGAGGAAGATGGCCAGCCAGCCGTCGGCGATCTCACCGGTCAGCTCGAGGTTCTTCGGCCCGACCGAGGCGAGGTAGATCGGGATGTGCTCGCGCACCGGGTGCACGGTCAGCTGCAGCGCCTTGCCCGGGCCGTCCGGCAGCGGCAGCGTGTAGTAGCTGCCCTCGTAGCGGACCCGCTTGCGCGACAGCGCCAGGTTGACGATGTCGACGTACTCGCGGGTGCGGGCCAGCGGGCGGGCGAACCGGACGCCGTGCCAGCCCTCGGAGACCTGCGGGCCGGAGACGCCCAGGCCCAGCCGGAACCGGCCGCCGGACAGCGAGTCGAGGGTGGCCGCGGTCATCGCCGCCATCGCGGGGGTGCGTGCCGGGATCTGCAGGATCGAGCTGCCCAGGCCGATCTGCTTCGTCTGCGCGCCCACCCAGGCCAGCACGGTCGGCGCGTCCGAGCCGTACGCCTCGGCGGCCCAGGCGCACGAGTAGCCCAGGGCGTCCGCCTCCCGGGCGAGTGCGAGGTTCTCGGCGTCGTTGCCCATGCCCCAGTAACCGAGGTTCAGTCCGAGCTTCACGCCGTCACCCTACCGACCGCCGCCCGGTCTCCCCCGGCGCGCCGGTGCCGGTGTCCGCTCCCGTCCGCGGCGTGGCCGTCCCGGTAGGTTCTCCGGCGTGGACATGCGCGCGCTGGGACGGAGCGGCCTGAAGATCTCCCGGCTGGGGCTGGGCACCATGACCTGGGGCAACGGCACCGATCCGGACGAGGCGGCGGCGATCCTGGTCGCCTTCCACGACGCGGGCGGGACGTTCGTCGACACCTCGGTGTCCTACTCCGGCGGCGAGTCCGAACGGATCCTGGGCGCGCTGATCGCCGACCTGGTGCCGCGCTCGGCACTGACGCTGGCCTCCAAGGCCGGCATCACCCGGACCGGCGACGAGCGGGTGGTCGACGCCTCGCGGGGCGCGCTGCTGCGCCAGCTGGAGGAGTCGCTGCGCAATCTCGGCGTCGACCACCTGGACCTGTGGCAGGTGCACACCCCCGACTCGGGGGTTCCGATGGAGGAGACGCTGACCGCGCTCGACACCGCGGTGACCAGCGGCAAGGCACGGTACGTGGGCGTGTCGAACTATCCGGGCTGGCGGACCGCGCAGGCGGCCACCTGGCAGCGGGCGGTACCCGGGCGCGCGCCGCTGATCTCCAACCAGGTGCGCTACTCCCTGCTCGACCGCGGCGTGGAGCGCGAGGTGGTGCCGGCCTGCCTGGAGCTGGGGCTGGGCGTGCTGCCCTACTCCCCGCTCGGCGGCGGCGTGCTGACCGGCAAGTACCGCGGCGGCATCCCGGCCGACTCCCGCGGTGCGGCGCAGGGCCGCAGCCTGGCCAGCTACGCCGACGGCCGGCAGGTGGGCATCGTCGAGGCGGTGGCGACCGCCGCCGACGGGCTGGCCACCTCGCCGATCACGGTGGCGCTGTCGTGGCTGCGCAACCGGCCCGGCGTGGTCGCGCCGATCGTCGGGGCGCGCACCCTCGGCCAGCTCACCGCCGCGCTGCAGTCGCTGGCCGTGGAGCTCCCGCTGGAGATCCAGCTGGCGCTGGACGACGTCTCGGCGCCGTACACCGGCTACCCCGAGGACGTCCGCTGAGCCAGCAGGTCTTCCAGGCGTTCTGCTCGGCCGGGCTCTGGCCGGGGCTCGGCAGCACCCTGGCCGCCGCGCTCGGCGAGGCCGGCATCACCGAGCCGGACGACGTCACCGCCGAGGCCCTGACCAGCCTGCCCAAGGTCGGCCGGCAGCGGGCCGGGCGGCTCGCCTCGGCGTTCATCGCGGCCCGCCCGGCCTACGAGGTGGCCGAGCTGCTGGTCGCGGCCGGGTTGCCGGCCCGGCTGGCCGGGCGCGCGGTCGACACGTTCGGCCCCGGCGCGCTGCGGCTGCTGCGAGACGACCCGTGGCGGCTGCTGCAGCTGGCCGGGGTGGACGTGCCGGACGCCGACGCGCTGGCCCGGGCCGCGTTGCCCGGCGTGCAGCCGACCGACCCGCGCCGGTCCCGGGCGCTGGTCGGCCACGTGCTGGCCCGCTCGGCCCGCGACGGCCACACGCTGACCCCGGTCGAGGTGGTCGCCGACGACCTGCGGCTGTACCGGATCGCCGACCCGGACCGGGCCGTGGCGGAGGCGTGCGCGATCGAGGCCGTCCACCGGGTCGGCGACCAGCTCGCCCTGGACCGCTACTTCCAGGCCGAACGGGCGGTGGCCGAGGCGATCCGGCGGCTGACCGAGGCCGCCGAGCCGATGGCGGCCGGCAAGCAGGAGAGGGCCACCACAGACAGTCTGGATGACGTACAGCGTGGTGCCGTCGCGCACGCCCTGGAACACGGCGTGAGCGTGCTGACCGGCGGTCCCGGCACCGGCAAGAGCCGGACGGTGGCCGCGGTGGTGCAGGCCGCCGAACGGGCCGGCAAGCTGGTCGCCCTGGCCGCACCGACCGGCCGGGCCGCCAAGCGGCTGGCTGAGCTGTGCGATGCCGAGGCGATGACGATCCACCGGCTGCTGGGGGTGCAGCCGCGCAGCAACGAGGCCGGCGAGGTCGACTTCGGCGCCGGCTTCGCCCGGGGCCCGGGCTGGCCGCTGGACGCCGACCTGGTCGTGGTGGACGAGGCCTCGATGCTCGACGTCGAGCTGGCCGCGGCGCTGCTGCGGGCCTGTGCCGACCGGACGCACGTGCTGCTGGTGGGCGACTCGGCCCAGCTGCCCTCGATCGGGCCGGGCCAGGTGCTGGCCGACGTGATCGGCTCCGGCGCGGTGCCGGTGACCGAGCTGCGCCGGCTCTACCGGCAGGACGAGGGCGGCGCGATCGCCAGGCTGGCCACCGCCGTCCGGGCCGGCGAGCTGCCCCCGGTGGACTCCCCCGACCGCGAGGTCGTGGTGGTGCCGGCCCGGGGCTCGGCCGAGTGCGCGCACCGGGTGGTGCAGCTGGTCACCGACTCGATCCCGCGGGCGCTGGGCATCGACGCCGGCCAGATCCAGGTGGTCACCCCGGTGCACCGGGGACCGGCGGGCACCATCGAGCTGAACGCGGCCCTGAAGGCCAGGCTCAACCCGCACCCGTTCGCCAAGTCCAGCTTCCGGTTCGACCCGGGCGACCGGGTGGTCGCCACCGCCAACCACCTGGAGGCGACCCCGACCGGGTTCGCCAACGGCGAGGTCGGCACCGTCACCGCGGTGTCCGGCGGGGTGGTCACCATCGACTTCGGCTCGGGCCCGGCGGAGGTGTCGGGCAAGGTGCTGGCCGACATCAGCCACGGCTGGGCGATCACCGTGCACCGGGCACAGGGCTCGGAGTTCCAGGCGGTGGTCGTGGTGCTGGCCCCGGAGGCCGGCCGGATGCTCTCCCGGCCGCTGGTCTACACCGCGCTGACCCGGGCCCAGCGTCACCTGTCGGTGGTGCACGGCAGCGGGCCGGCGCTGGTCCGCGCGGTCCGCGAGGTCGGCGCGACGCCCCGGCGCACCCTGCTCGAAGCGGCGCTGGCCGGGCGCGTCGCGTTCTGAGCCCGGCCAGCGGGCGGTCAGGCGGGCGAGCGGCGCCGCGCCAGGAGCAGCAGGCCGGCGCCGGCGAGCAGCATCGCCAGGCCGAGGAGCGCGGGCCGGGTGCTGGCGCCGGTGTCGGCCAGGCCGCCGGCCACCTGGGTGCCGCCACCGGAGGCCGGGCCCTCACCCGAGCCCGGCTTCGCCGGCACCGCCACCGCGGTGACGGTCGCCGTGGTCGGGTCGCACTCGAAGTCCAGGCAGTTCGGGTCCGCGGCGCCGGAGATCGCCAGGATGCCGACCTGGGCCGTGCCCGGCGTGCGGGCGGTGATGGTCAGGGTGGCGCTCACCGACTGGCCGGCCGGGATGTCACCGGCGAACCAGAGCACCGCCGAGCCGCCGGTGCCGGCGTCGGTGGCGCCGGCGGCCAGGCTGTCGCTGCTGACGATCCGGCCCAGCCGGGCGGTGTTCAGCGACGCCTTCTGCTGGCCGGCCGGCGGGGTCATCCGCCCGCTGAAGCCGGTGATCTCGAACTGGTCGCCGACCACCACGCCGAACGCGATGGTCGACGGCGCGGCCTGCGGCCCGGCGTTGTGCACGGTCAGCCGCACGGTCGTCCGGCTGCCGACCGGCACCCGGTTGCTGGCCGCGTGCACGGTGTAGTCGAGCCGGGCCGAGCCGGTGTACTCGACCTGGGCGCTCACCGCGTTGTTGGCCGGGTTGCTGTCGGTGCCCTCGCCCGGGTCCGGCTCGGCCGAGACGGTCACCGTGGCGAGGCTGCCGATCGGCTCGTTCGGCTCGGTGGTCAGGTCGAGGTCCAGGGTCGGATCGGCGGTGCTGCCGGCCACCAGCACCCCGAGCGGGCAGCTGATCCGGTGCGAGTCGGCCGGGTCGGCGGTGCAGGTGAGCGACGAGCCGTCACCGTCCCGGCTGATCCCGTCGGAGCCGAGCCGCATGCCGGCCGGCAGCAGCAGGTGCAGGGTGGCGTGCGGGTTGCCGTAGCCGAGGTTGGCCACGTCCACCGCGAGCACCACGTCCTGGCCGGTGCCGAGGAAGCCGACCTGGTCCTCCCCCGAGCCCGGGGTGAGCGCCACCGCGACGTCCGGCGCGTTCACCGCGACGGCGACCGGCGCCGAGGTGACCGAGCCGGGCACGCCCGAGCGGGTCCAGGACAGCGTCGCGGTCGAGCTGGTGTCGGCCGAGACCGCCGAGCCGATGGTCGAGGTGAAGCTGAACGTGTGGGTGCCGGCGGCCAGCCCGTCGGCCGGTGACGCGCCGGTCTGCACGGCGATGTCGATGCTGGACGGGCGGCTGACCTGCCCGGCCGGGACGGCGACCCCGTCCAGCAGCACGCCGGTGGTGGCGGCCGGCACAGCGGCGTCCTGCCGGGTGGTGAAGACGGTGGCGTCGACCGCGCTCGGCAGCGTGACCGTGTAGCTGTAGGTGATCGTGGCCGGTCCGTGCGCGGCGGCGGGCGCGCTGCCGCCGAGGTTCGGCAGTGGTGCCGCCGCGGCCACCCCGCCGACGCCGAGGACGGTGCCGAGGCCGAGCAGGCCGGCCGTGGACAGGGCGCTGAGCCGCGCAAGGAGTCGCATGGTTGTCGTTTCAGTCGCAGGGCGATGAGCTGCGGAGGCAGTCGGCGAACGCTATCCAAGAGCCACCTGAGTATCAAGGAACTGTGAACCCGCGCGCGCCGTTCGCGGATCGTAAGGCGCCTGCCCGTCCCGCCGGCCGATCATGGAGGGGTGGCCAGCACCGACGGCGCCCCGACCGGGCCGCCCCGTCCCCCGACCGATCGGCCCGGTCCCCCGACCGATCGGCCCCGCTCCGGGCTGGCCGGCCGGATCGAGCCCGTCCGCGCCGGCCTGATCGGGCTGCTGGCCGCCGGGGTGTCGCTCGGCGTCGGGCAGCTGGTCGCGGCCGCGTTCCGGCCGGTCGCCGCGCCGGTGATCGCGGTCGGCAACCGGTTCATCGTGCTCACCCCGGAACCGGTGAAGCGGTGGGCCATCGACCGGTTCGGCACCGGCGACAAGTCCGCGCTGCTCACCGGCATCTACCTGGTGCTGGCGCTGGCCGCGGTGCTGGTCGGGCTGGCCGCCGCGCGCCGGCTGCGCTACGGGCTGGCCGGGGTGGCGCTGCTCGGCGTGCTCGGCGGCTATTGCGCGCTGACCGCGCCGGCCCATCGCGCCGGCGACGCGGTGCCGTCGGTGCTCGGCGCGCTGGCCGGCCTGGGGTGCCTGGCCGCGCTGCACCGGGCCGCCGAGCGGGATGCGATCGCCGGCCCGGCGCGCCGGCAGCCGGACGGGCAGCTGGTGACCGGGCGCCGCCGCTTCCTCTCCGCCGGGCTGACCGCGGCCGGGGTGGCCCTGGTCGGCGGCCTCGGCGGCCGGCTGGCGCAGTTCAGCAGGTTCGACGCGAACGCCGCCCGGGCCCGGATCACGCTGCCGCCACCGGCCGAACCGGCGCCGGTGCCGGCGGGTTTCGACCTGGGCAAGGGCGCGGTGCCGTTCCAGACGCCGAACAACAGGTTCTACCGGATCGACACCGCGCTCAGCGTGCCGCAGCTCGACCCGGGCAGCTGGCGGCTGCGGATCCACGGCAACGTCCGGCGCGAGCTGCAGCTCAGCTACGCCGACCTGCTGGCCCGGCCGCTGGTCGAGCGCTGGATCACGCTGACCTGCGTCTCGAACGAGGTCGGCGGCGACCTGATCAGCACCGCGCTGTTCCGCGGCGTCCGGCTGGCCGACCTGCTGCGCGAGGCGGGCGTGGCCGCCGACGCCGACCAGCTGGTGGCCACCTCCAGCGACGGGATGACCATCGGCACCCCGACCGCGACCGTGCTGGACGGCCGGGACGCGCTGCTCGCGGTGGGCATGAACGGCCAGCCACTGCCGGTGGAGCACGGCTTCCCGGTGCGAATGGTGGTGCCCGGCCTCTACGGCTACGTCTCGGCGTGCAAGTGGATCGTCGACCTGGAGGCGACCACCTTCGCGGCGTACCAGGCCTACTGGGTGCGCGGCGGCTGGGCGCCGCGCGGGCCGGTCCGGCTCGCCTCCCGGATCGACCGGCCCAGCGGGTCGCAGGCGGTGCGGGTCGGCACCGAGATTCCGGTGGCCGGCGTCGCCTGGCACCAGCACACCGGCATCTCCCGGGTCGAGGTGCAGGTCGACGACGAGGCGTGGCAGCCCGCGGTGCTGGCCCGGGTGCCCTCGGCCGACACCTGGCGGCAGTGGGTCTGGCTGTGGACGCCCCGCACCCCGGGCCGGCACCGGCTGCGGGTGCGCGCCTACGACGCCGGCGGCACCGCGCAGGACGCCACGCCGGCCGACCCGTTCCCGGCCGGTGCGACCGGCTTGCACACGATCGCGGTGACCGCCCGGTAGGCCTCGCTACTGTCGAGTCATGGCGAACCCCCAGCGACCCGGCCCGGCGATCTTCGTTCTCTACGGCGCGACCGGGGACCTGGCGAAACGGATGGTGCTGCCGGCCTTCTTCGAACTCGCCAAGCTCGGCCTGCTGCCGACCCGCTGGCGGCTGATCGGCAGCGGCCGGGGCGACGTGGCGCACGAGGACTTCGTCGGGCACGTCCGGCACAGCCTGACCCAGTTCGGCACCGGCGTCACCGGGGCGGCCGCGCCGGTCTGGAAGTCGTTCGCGCAGCAGCTGCGGTTCGCCGGCGGGGACTTCGCCGCCGAGGGGCACGGCGCGCTGCGGGAGGCGATCGGGCAGGCCCGCACCGACCTCGGCGGCGACCCCGACCTGGTGCACTACCTGGCGGTGCCGCCGCAGGCGTTCGGGCCGCTGACCACCGCGATCGGCCGGCACCAGCTGGCCGAGGACGCCCGGGTGGTCTACGAGAAGCCGTTCGGCACCTCGCCGGAGAGCTTCCGGGCGCTGGACCGGGTGGCGCACCGGGTCTTCGACGAGTCGCAGATCTACCGGATCGATCACTTCCTGGGCAAGGAGGCCACCCAGGACCTGCACGTGCTGCGCTTCGCCAACGGCATGTTCGCCCGGATCTGGGACCGGCACAGCGTGCGGGCGGTGCAGATCGACTGCCCGGAGACGCTCGGGGTGGCCGACCGGGCCGGCTTCTACGACCACACCGGCGCGGTGCTGGACATGCTGGTCACCCACCTGTTCCAGGTGGCCGCCGAGGTCGCGATGGAGCCGCCGGCCAGCCTGGAACCGGCCCACCTGCAGGCCGCCCGGGAGAAGATCATCGCCAAGTTCCGGCCGATCGACCCCGCCGACGTGGTGCTCGGCCAGTTCGACGGCTACCGGGACCTGACCGGGATCGGCGACCGCTCGCGCACCGAGACCTTCGTCGCGGCCCGGCTCTGGGTGGACACCCCGCGGTGGAAGGGCGTGCCGTTCCTGCTGCGCACCGGCAAGCGGCTGGCCCGCACCCACCAGGCGGTCAGCCTGCTGCTGCGCGAGCCGGCCGGCCCGCTGTCCGGCCTGCCGGCGGACGGCAACGTGCTGCGGTTCAGCCTGGACGGCAGCGGCGAGATCGATCTGGCGATGGTGGCCAAGCAGCCGGGCGTCGGGCTGCGGCTGGGCAGCGCCCGGGCCCGGGTGCCGGTGGCCGACATCGCCGACCGCGAGCCGCTGCCGCCCTACTCCCGGCTGCTGCACGACGTGCTGGCCGGCGACCGGTCGCTGGTGACCCGGCCGGACGGGCTGGCGCACGTGTGGAAGGTGGCCGCGCCGGTGCTGGGGCTGCGTCGCAAGCCACTGCCGTACGCGCCCGGTTCCTGGGGACCCGCCGCCGCCCGCCGGCTGGCCGGGTCGGACGGCTGGCTGCTCGGCCAGTAGCGCCCGGACCGGCGGCCGAACCGGGCAGCGGTTACGATCTGGCCTTTCGGGTGCACAGCCGGGACCGAGTGCGCCATTCGGCAGACACCTCAGGTTCACCGCCGGGTCGTGCTGTTCGGCTGAGATCTCCGGTGTTCGGGTACGGCACGACACACGTGACGATGGGGGCAGCGTGGCGAAGCGAGAGCGGACCCGGCCGGGGCTGGGCCGGGAACGGGCGCTGGGCCTGGCCCTGCTGGCGCCGTCGCTGGCGGTGTTCGCGATCTTCCTGTTCTGGCCGCTGGTCCGGACGTTCCAGCTCAGCACCACCGGCCAGGATCTGTTCGGCCGGCCGGACCGCAACGTCGGCTTCGGCAACTTCTCCGCGGTGCTGCACGACCCGCAGTTCGGCCAGGTGCTCGGCGTCACCGCGGGCTACGTGCTGCTGACGGTGATCCCGAGCATCCTGCTGGCCCTGATGCTGTCGCTGCTGCTGCAGGGGCCGCTGCGCGGCCTGCGGGTGCTGCGCTCGGCGTTCGCGATGCCCTTCGCCTACTCCGCGGCGGCCGCCTCGGTGGTCTTCGCGGCGCTGTTCAACCCGGCCATCGGCATCGCGAACTACCTGGTGACCTCCCTCGGCTTCGGCCCGGTCGACTGGCTGACCAGCCCGGGCACCGCGCTGGTCTCGATCGCGATCACCACGGTCTGGATGAACGTCGGCTACAACACCCTGGTGATGCTGGCCGGGGTCGGCGGGGTCGACGAGCAGCTGTACGAGGCGGCGCGGCTCGACGGCGCCAGCACGTTCCGGATCGCGCGCTCGATCACCGTCCCGCTGATCACGCCCAGCCTGTTCTTCCTGGTGGTGGTCGACACCATCGCCAGCCTGCAGAGCTTCGGCCAGATCAAGCTGCTGACCCGTGGCGGCCCGACCGGGCACACCACCACGCTCGTCTACTGGATCTACCACACCGCGTTCGAGAACGGCGCCTCGGACTACGGCACCGGCTCGGCGCAGGCGATCGTGCTGCTGCTCGTGGTCGTCGTCATCACCGCGCTGCAGTTCGGCGTGCTGGAACGAAAGGTGTTCTATCGATGAGCGCTCGCGCGAAGAGTCGGGAGCGCAGCCGATGACGGCCACCCGGCCGGCCGAGCGGGTCGCACCCGTCGCCGAACCCGCTGCGAACACGAGGCGTCCGCGCCGCCGCGCGCTCGGCGCCGGCCGGCTGGCCCGGGTGCTGGCGCTGCTGGTGCTGGCCGTCCTGGTGCTCTTCCCGGTGTACTACACCGTGGTCGGCAGCGTGATGGGGCCGGGCGACATCGCCTCGGCGCCGCCGTCGCTGTTCCCGCACAGCCTGACCTTCGCCAACTACCGCGGCGTCTTCCGGGCGGTGCCGCTCGGCCGGCAGTACCTCAACTCGGCGCTGGTGGCGCTGGCGATCACGCTGGCGCAGCTGGTGTGCGCGGTGCTGTCGGCCTACGCGTTCGCCTTCCTGGCGCTGCCGTTCCGCCGGACGCTGTTCGCGGTCTTCCTGTTCACCCTGATGATCCCGTGGGAATCCATCATCATCCCGAACTTCCTCTTCATGGCCGACCACCGGCTGCGCAACACGTTCCTGGCGCTGATCCTGCCGTTCCTGGCCGGTGGGTTCGGCACCTTCCTGCTGCGCCAGTCCTTCCGCACCTTCCCGGTCGAGCTGCGCGACGCGGCCACCCTGGACGGCGCCAGCCACGGCCGGTTCCTGGTCGGCATCCTGCTGCCGCTGTCCCGGCCGGCGCTGGCCAGCGTCGGCATCTTCGTCTTCCTCTCGGCGTGGAACCAGTTCCTCTGGCCGCTGCTGGTCACCGACTCGCCGAACATGCAGACGCTGCAGATCGGGCTGGCCTCGCTCAACGACGCCGAGCAGGCCAACCCCGGCCTGATCCTGGCCGGCGTCACCCTGGCGCTGCTGCCGACCGCCGCCCTGGTGGCCTTCGGCCAGCGGTTCCTGGTCCGCGGCCTGACCGCCGGAGCCCTGCGCTGACCCAGACGGCACCGCCGTGCCGGTGAAACAGCCACCGGACCTTCCGATCCAGAAAGGCAGTTTGTCGATGAAGCCCACTTTCCTGCGCCTGGCGATGGCCGGGACGGCCGTCGCCGCCCTGGCGCTCACCGCCGCGTGCAGCGGCAGCGGATCCGGTTCGACCGCGGCGATCTCCAGCGCGCCGGCCGCGAGCGTGCTCGACGGCGCCGGCCCGGTCACGGTGACGTTCTGGCACGCGATGAAGGGGGCGAACGCCGACGCGCTCAACGCCCTGGTGGCGAAGTTCAACGCCGCGCACGCCGGCAAGATCACCGTCAAGCCGACCTTCCAGGGCAGCTACGACGACACGGTCACCAAGTACAAGGCCGCCGTGCAGGCCAAGCAGACCCCCTCGCTGATCCAGGTGTACGACATCGGCTCGGGTTTCCTGGCCGATTCCGGGCAGACCATCCCGGTGCAGTCGTTCGCCGACGTCGACCACTACGACCTCGGTGACCTGCAGCCGGCCATCAAGGGCTACTACTCCCGCAACGGCAAGCTGCAGTCCATGCCGTTCAACTCCTCGGTGCCGGTGCTCTACCTCAACAAGACCGCCTTCACCAAGGCCGGCCTGGATCCGAACAAACCGCCGGCCACGCTGGACGAGATCCGCACCGACGCCGAGAAGCTCAAGGCGAGCGGCGCGGTGAAGTACCCGTTCAACGCGGCCATCTACGGCTGGTACTTCGAGCAGCTGACAGCCGAGGCTGGCAAGACCTACTGCGACAACGACAACGGCCGTTCCCAGCGGGCCGACGCGGTCACCTTCGACGACCCTGAGCAGGTCCAGTTCCTGACCTGGTGGAAGGGGATGCTGGCCGACGGCCTGGCCACCAACACCGGCCGCAAGACCGACGACGCGCAGGCCGCCTTCAAGTCCGGCGCGGTCGGCATGGGCTTCGAGTCGACCGGCGTGCTGGGCGGTTACCTGCAGGCGGCCAGCGGCAAGTTCCAGGTCGGGACGGCCCCGTTCCCGAAGGTGCAGAGCTCGGACCCGGGCGGCCCGATCATCGGCGGTGCCTCGCTCTGGATCGACGGCCCGGGCCACTCCGCGGCCGAACAGCGCGCGTCATGGGAGTTCGCGAAGTTCCTGGTGCAGCCGGAGAACTCCGCCTTCTGGCACACCAAGACCGGCTACTTCCCGGTCTCCAAGGCGGCGCTGAACGACCCGTCCGACAAGGCGTGGGTGGCCCAGAAGCCGGAGTTCCAGACCGCCATCGACGAGCTGGCCGCGAGCCCGGCCGACACCGCCACCCAGGGCTGCCTGCTGGGCAGCCTGCCGCAGGTGCGGGCCCTGGTCGAGACCGCGATCGAGTCGGTGCTCACCTCGAACAAGGACCCGAAGGCCGCGCTGGACGAGGCCGCCAGCCAGGCCAAGGACCTGATCGGCAAGTACAACGCCGCGGTGAAGTAGCCGGGCGGCACCGGCGGCGGTTCTCCGCCGCCGGTGGCATGCCGGGGCGGTCGCGGGTGCACAATCTGAAAGATGGCGACCCACGAGACGGCGGACGCTGACCCCGACTGGGAGTACGCACCGCTGCGCATCCCCTCCGATGTGACGAGGGTGAACGCAGCGGTGCGGCTCGCGCTGCACGCCGAGTACGGCGGCTGGGAGTTGGCCCGGGTCCGCAAATACACCGACGGCACCCGGCAGGTGCTGCTCCGCCGCAGGCGACGCGGCCCGGACCAGGCACCGATGCCCGGCCTGATCGCCTGACCCGGCCGTCGGGCACCGCCCGTCCGGGGACCCGGATCAGGCTCCGGTCAGCAGGCGCGCAGGAACCGGTCCAGCACCCGGACGCCGAACTGCAGCGCCGCCACCGGCACCCGCTCGTCGATGCCGTGGAACAGCGCGGTGAAGTCGAGGTCGGCCGGCAGCAGCAGCGGCGAGAAGCCGAAGTTGCGGATGCCCAGCAGCGAGAACGACTTGGCGTCGGTGCCGCCGGACATCGGGTACGGCACCAGCACGCCGTTGGAGTCCTCGGCCTTGATCGCCTGGGCCATCGCGTCCACGATCGCGCCGTCGAAGCCGGTCTCGACCGCGATGTCGTGGGTGATCGTCTCGCGGCTGACGTGCTCGCCGATCAGGCGGTCGATCGTCTCGAACAGCTCGTCCTCGTAGCCCGGCAGGAACCGGCAGTCGACGGTCGCCTCGGCGGTGGACGGGATCACGTTCGCCTTGTAGCCGGCCTGCAGCATGGTCGGGTTGGCGGTGTTGCGCAGCGTAGCGCCGAGCATCCGGGCGGCGTTGCCGAAGTGCTTCAGCGCCGCCTCCGGGTCGTCGAGGTCGATCGGCAGGCCGGTCGTGGCCGAGACCCGGGTCAGGAACTCCCGCATCGTCGGGGTGAGGTGGATCGGGAACTGGTGCTCGCCGATCCGGGTGACCGCCCGGGCCAGCTCGGTGACGGCGTTGTCCGGGTGGATCATCGAGCCGTGCCCGGGCCGCTGCTCGGCGCGCAGCCGCAGCCAGGCGATGCCCTTCTCCGCCGTCTGGATCAGGTAGAGCCGCAGGTCGTCGCGCACCGTCATCGAGTAGCCGCCGACCTCGCTGATCGCCTCGGTGCAGTCGGCGAAGTGGTCGGGGTGGTTGTCCACCAGCCAGTGCGCGCCGTACCTGCCGCCGGCCTCCTCGTCGGCCACGAACGCCAGCACGATGTCGCGCTCGGGCCGCACGCCGGTGCGGGCCCACTCCCGGATCACCGCCAGGGTCATCGCGTCCATGTCCTTCATGTCGACCGCGCCCCGGCCCCAGACGTAGCCGTCCTTCACCTCGCCGGCGAACGGGTCGACCGACCACTCGTCGGGGTCGGCCGGCACCACGTCGAGGTGGCCGTGGATCAGCAGCGGCGGCCGGTCCGGGTTGCTGCCGGCGATCCGGGCGACGGTGGAGGCGCGACCCCGCTCGGACTCCAGCACCGTTGCCTCGATGCCGACCTCGGACAGCTTCTCGGCCACCCATTCGGCCGCCGGCCGCTCCGGGTGGGTCGGGTTGGAGGTGTCGATCCGGATCAGGTCCGACAGCAGGCCGACGACCTCGTCGGTGGCGGCGGTATCAGGGCTCATGCCTCTTTCCTACCAGTGCCGGGCGGGCTCCGGTATCGGCGGCGCCGGCGGCGGCGCGGCGGGCTGCCAGCCCAGCCGGCGTAGCTCGGCGATCCGGCGCAGCTCCGGCTGCCCGAGCAGCCCGACGATCCGGCCGCCGGCGACCACGACGGCCGGCATCGGCCGGCTCGCCAGCTGCTCGGCGAGGTCGGCGACGAGCGCGTCGGCCGGCACCACCAGCGGCGGCTGGCGGCGCCGGTCCAGCTCCGACAGCCGGGTGCTCGCCCGCGCCCCGGCGGGCACCCGGCCCAGCTGCGCCCAGCCGATCAGGCCGGTGGGGCTGCCGTCCGGGTCGACCAGCGGCAGCACCGCCTGGACGAAGCCGCCCGGCGAGCTGCGCTCGACGAACTCCGCGACCGTCCACCAGGACGGGGCCAGCACGGTCACCGGGCGCATCGCCTGGTCGGCCCGCAGGCCGGCCAGGTCAGCCGGGGCGACGAGGCCGGCCTGGGCACCGGCGTTGGCCCGCAGGAACATGCCGACCAGCACCAGCCACAGGCCGGTGTAGTAGCCGGCGAGCAGTTCGAGGAAGCCCAGCCCGGCCAGCACCAGGCCCAGCACCGAACCGACCGAGCCGGCGGTCCGGGTGGCGGTGGCCCGGTTGCCCGATCGCCACCACAGCACCGCGCTCAGCAGCCGGCCGCCGTCCAGCGGGGCGCCGGGCAGCAGGTTGAACAGTCCGAGCAGCAGGTTGGTGCCGGCCAGCCAGCCGAGCGCCGCGACCAGCAGCGCCGGGCCGCCGGCCACCGCGGCGAGCAGCGCGAGCGCGCCCCCGAGCAGGCCGAGCAGCAGGCTGACGGCCGGCCCCACACCGGCGATCAGCGCCTCGGCCCGGGCGGTGCGGGCCTCCTCGGTGAGCTCGGTGAAGCCGCCGAGCAGCCAGAACGTGATCCGCCTGACCGGCAGCCCGTAGTGCCGGGCCAGCACCGCGTGCGCCAGCTCGTGGGCGGCCAGGCTGGCCAGGAAGGCGATCGAGACCGCGACCGCCGCCAGCCAGTACACCGGCCGGGGGTAGCCGGGCGCGGCCTGCGGCAGGCTGCCGGTGGCGAGCAGGACGGCGATCAGCGCGACCGTGATCAGCACCGACCAGTGCGCGGCCAGCGTCACGCCGCGGAACCGGCCGAGCGGGAAGCCACGGCCCAGCGGGTTGCGATCCGGCGGCGCCGGGGGGCCGGCCTGGCCCGGGCCGGCCGTGCGGGTCGTCACCGGAGCGCCCATCGCGCCGCCTCCGATCCTTCGATGGGCGCCGGTCAGCGCTCGGCGGGGCCGGCCTGCTGCAGCCCGGCCGCCAGGTGCGCCTGCACGGAGTCGTGCTCGGCTAGTTCCTCGGTGGTCAGCACCCGCGAGTCCGGACCGGGGAACACCAGCGCCTCGTGGTCGGTGTCCGTCCAGCGCACCCGGAACGGCGGGGTGCCGTCCGCTCCCTCGACGCCGACGATCTGGCCGCGTCGCACGTGCCCGCCCTCGTTCCGGCTTTCCACCATCAACCAATCGCCTACTCGTGCGAACATGGCACTCACCTTCTCCCTCCAGCCCAGCCTGTCCCGGGCGGCTGGTGGGCGACAGGGCCGAACGTCACATCGGCACGGGGGTGATCGCGGTGCGGAGCTGGATCGTCGAGCGGCCCGGCCCGATCGCCGATCACCCGCTGCGCAGGGTGGATCGCGCGCTGCCCGAACCGGCCGGCAGCCAGCTGCGGGTGGCCGTCCGCTGCTGTGGCGTGTGCCGCACCGACCTGCACGTCGCCGAGGGCGACCTGCCGCCGCACCGGCCGTCGGTGACCCCGGGGCACGAGGTGGTCGGCGTGGTCGAGGCGCTCGGGCCGGCCGCGTCCCGGTTCGCCCCCGGTGACCGGGTGGGCGTGGCGTGGCTGGCCGGCACCGACGGCAGCTGCCGGTACTGCCGGGCCGGGCGGGAGAACCTGTGCCGGTCCCCGGTCTTCACCGGCTGGGACGTCGACGGCGGGTACGCCGACAGCTGCCTGGTGGACGAGGCCTACGCCTACCGGCTGCCGGCCGGCATCGCCGACGAGCAGGCCGCGCCGCTGCTGTGCGCCGGCATCATCGGCTACCGGGCGTTGGAACGGGCCGACCCGCCGCCGGGTGGTTCGCTGGGGCTGTACGGCTTCGGCGGCAGCGCGCACCTGACCGCCCAGCTGGCCCTGCACCTCGGTTACCGGGTGCACGTGCTGACCCGGGGCGAGGGCAACCAGCGGCTGGCCCGCGAGCTCGGGGCGGACTCGGTCGGGCCCGCCGATGGGACGCCGCCGGAGCGGCTGGACGCGGCCATCCTCTTCGCCCCGGCCGGCGAGCTGGTGCCGGTGGCGCTGGCCGCGCTGGCACCGGGTGGCACGCTGGCGGTGGCCGGCATCTGGCTGTCGCGGATCCCGCCGCTGGACTACGCCGGCATGCTCTTCGAGGAGCGGCAGCTGCGCAGCGTCACCGCGAACACCCGGGCCGACGGCGAGCGCTTCCTGGCGCTGGCCGCGCGGTTCCGGATCGGGGCGACCACGACCGGCTACCCGATGGCCGAGGCCGACCGGGCGCTGCGCGACCTGGCGGCCGGCCGGTACAGCGGCGCGGCGGTCCTGCACAACTGAGCCGCGAGGCGTCCCGAACTCTGCGTTCTCTCTCAATCCAGGCGCGCCCCTAGCCAGGACGCGGCTGTGCAGACACTATGTCCAGGGTCGACGGGGGTCTATTTGTCCTGATTTAACGCGTGGAGGATTCCCATGAGGTTCACCCGGCGGAGGGTCGCGGTGGTCGGCGCGGTGCTGGCCCTGGCCGCGGTCGCGATCGGCGCGGGCGTCGCGGACGCGACGATCCACCGGCGCTCGGGCGAGCCGGATGCCGAGGAGCACGAGGAGGTCCATGCGGTCCCGAACTCCTCGACCGGCAGCTGCGGGGTCGAGCGCTGGTCGGTCAAGACCGGGACGGACGCCGACGCCGGCAAGATCACCCTCGGTTCCACCACCACGACCACCATCGCGGCGCTGGGCGCGCTGACCGCGCCGTCGAGCCTGCCGGCCAACAACCGGGTGTCGCCGACCGAGACCACCGTCTACAAGGTGAGCGCGACGCTGAGCCAGTACAAGCTGGAGGCCGACTCGGACTACCACCTGGTGCTCACCGACAGCAGCGGGCACACCATGATCGCCGAGATCCCGGATCCGGTCTGTGTGGGCAGCGGCAGCGTGCTGACCAGTCGGATCAAGAACGCGCGCAGCGAGTTCGACGCCAAGTACACCGCGACCGGCAGCTTCCAGACCGCGAACGTGCCGGTCACCGTCACCGGGGTGGGCTTCTTCGACTTCGACCACGGCCAGACCGGGGTCGCGCCGAATGCCATCGAACTGCACGCCGCGACAGACATCCAGTTCGGCGGGGGTGGTGGCGGTGGCGGCAACATCGTCACGGTGCTCGACCCCGGCTCTCGGAGCGCGACGGTGGGCACCGCGACCAGCCTGCAGATCCAGGCCTCGGACTCGGCCTCCGGGCAGAGCCTCACCTACAGCGCGACCGGGCTGCCGGCCGGGCTGACCATCAACGCCAGCAGCGGGTTGATCTCCGGCACGCCGACCACCGCGGCCAGCTACTCCCCCACCGTGACGGTCAAGGACACCACCGGCGCGGCCGACTCGACCAGCTTCAGCTGGACGGTCGGTGCGTCCGGCGGCGGCTGCTCGGGGCAGCTGATCGGCAACCCGGGCTTCGAGACCGGCACCGCGCCACCGTGGACCGCGACCACCGACGTGATCAGCAACAGCAGCAGCGAACCGGCCCACGCCGGCAGCTGGGACGCCTGGCTCGACGGCTACGGGATCGCGACCACCGACACCCTGAGCCAGTCGGTGACGATCCCGGCCGGCTGCACCGCGAGCTTCACCTTCTACATGCACATCGACACGGCCGAGACGACGACCACCTCGAAGTACGACACGCTCCAGCTGCAGGCGCTGAACAGCTCCGGCGCCGTGCTCGGGAACCTCTACACCTATTCCAACCTCAACCACAACACCGGCTACAGCCTGCACACGTTCAACCTGTCCAGCTACGCCGGGCAGACCATCACGCTGAAGTTCACCGGCATCGAGGACAGCCAGAAGCAGACCTCGTTCGTGCTGGACGACGCGGCGCTCACGCTCAGCTAGCCGCGACCGCCTGCTCGTCCTCGACCATCGTGGTGAGCAGGCGGTGCCGGGCCAGCCGGACGGCCATCTCGGGCAGGGCCTCGTCCGAGACCGAACCGCGCAGATCCCGCAGCGCCTGCTCGACCGACCGGGCCAGCAGGTGCGGCGGGATCCGGGGCAGGAACAGCGGGTCGAGCTCGTCGACCAGCTGGGTGCGCAGGCCGGCCGGCGGGGCGGCTGCGACGGTTGCTGGTGTGCTCAAGTCAGAGAGGATGACTCGGCGCCCAGAGCGGTCCAAGGGCCGAAAGTCCCGGTGCAGACGTGGTATTCGCCGCTGCCGCGGTGGTGAACGCCGCGTTTGGCCGAAAGGTGCAGGCGGCAGCGTGCCGATAGCCGCCCGGGCCGGGCCGGAGTGAGCGAGCATGTGTCCACGATGTCTGCGCGTGCGGCGGGTTCCCGGCGGATCGGACCGGTGGTCGGTGCGGTCGGCTTCGTGCTGGCCTGGCTGGCGGGGCTGCTGGTGCGCGGCCCGGGGCCGGCTCTCGACGCGCCCGGTGCCGAGGTCGCTGCCTACTACGACCATCACCGCGGCAGCACCCTGGCGCAGGCGGTGCTGGTGCACGGGGTGGCGGCGGCGTGCCTGGTGCTGGTCGTGCTCGGCGTCGAGTACGCCACCAGCCGGGAGCGGGCCCGGCCCAGCGACGTGGCGTTCCTGCTCGCCGGCTGCCTGGCCGCGGCGATCTCGGGCCTGCAGCTCGGCTTCGACATCACGCTGTCGACCACGGTCGGGCCGGCCGACGCGGCCACCGCGCGGCTGCTCTTCGACACCGTGAACCGGCTGCAGGCGGTGAAGTTCTGCGCGCTGGCGGCGCTGGCCCTGGCCGGGTTCGAGCTGGGACGGCGCCGGGTGCTGCCGCGCTGGCTGGAGTGGACCGCGCTGCCGCTGGCCGCCGCGCTGCTGGTGGCCGCGGCCGGCTACCTGACGCTCGACCCCGCCCTCGGCGACGCGGCCGCCCTGGCGCTGGCACTGCTGCTGCTGTGGGTGGCCGGCGCGGGTTTCGCGGTCAGCGCCGAGGACCACCGAAGCGGATGAGGCGGGCGCTCACCGTCGACCGGGCGGCGGCCCAGCTGGCGGTCGCGTGGTCCTGCTGGCCGTGCAGCCGCAGCGCGCCGTCCTGGTCGAGTTCCAGGCTGACCTGCCTGGTCCGCGAGGTGTTGCGCTGGCGCAGGTCGACGTAGACCGGGCAGCCCTCGACGTGGCCGATGATCGCGTCGCACGGGTCGGGCTCGAAGTCGTCGGCCGGTTCGAAGCCGGCGAAGGTCTCGGTGGCGGGGTCGGTCGGCCAGTCGAGCAGGATCGCGATGCGGTGGCCGCCCTCGGCCAGCTGGCCGACGGTGGCGCGGGCCTGGTCGGTGATGGTGAGCTGGCGGTCCGTGACGCTCTCGAACGTAGTGGTCATCGACGGGGTCCCTTCGTTGCGAGGAGAATCCGTAGGTCTTGGTGGCTGGTCGGGCGCTGCCGGTGGTGGGTGGCTACTGGGCCGTCGGTACGTCACCGCCATGCTTCGGCACCGGCCCGCGCACCGACAGGGCCCTTCGGCCCGAACCGGACTGACGGCCGGCGGGGGCCGTCACGCACCGCCGCGGCGGTCGGCTAGACTCCTCTTCGCACTCGTCCGGGTGGCGGAATGGCAGACGCGCTAGCTTGAGGTGCTAGTGCCCTTTATCGGGCGTGGGGGTTCAAGTCCCCCCTCGGACACTGGCGTAAGGCCCCGGATTTCCGGGCCCTCGTTGTTTCTCCGGCGCGTCGGGATGCACGGGCATCCACGCGCCCGACCGGTCAGCCGCCCATGCCCGGCATGGTGGCCGCTCCGGAGCCCGTCGTCCCCATCGACGGCAGCGAGCCGCCGGGACCGGTGATCGGCACCACCGGGACGGTCAACCGCACCGCTCCGGCATGCTGGAACGTCAGGGTGAGCATCACGCTCTGGCCCTGTTTCAGCGTCGCCGTCGGGTGCTCGAACATCACGTGGGCGTGCCCCGGGCTGAACACGTAGTCGCCGTCGGGCGGGATGGTGATGTCGGTCAGCATCGACATCGCCCCGGTGGTGCCGCTGTCGCTCTCGGTCATCGTCATCACCGATCTCGCCGAGGTCGAGGCGACCTTGAGCAGCTTGTCCGGCATGGCCGAGCCGTTGTGCACGACGAGGTAGGCCGCGGCGACGTCCGGCGAGGCCGGCTGCGGGATGTAGGCGTCGTAGATCGACAGCGCGCCGACGCTGGCGTGCCCGGTTCCGGCTAGCGCGGAACTGCTGGGCGCCGGCGCGCTGGCATGCTGGGACGTTCCACCGCTGGAACACCCGGCCAGCGCGGTGGCGGCGACCGCGATCACGGCTGCCGTGAGACGAATCCCGTGCATGGAGTACCCCTCGATCCCAGGAGTGAGTCATCGGCGGGCATCGAGTCGATCCCCGCATCGGTCCATGGGTTGGTCGGCCGTCCGGCGCTCCTGGTTCCACGTATGAGCCGGATCACGTCCTGCGAGGTCCCCCTGGCGTCAATCCGTGAGGGTCCACCTCGCCGAGCTCGGCGAGCGCACCGGCTCCGCCGACAGCAGGTAGCCACCGCCGGCCGCCGGGATCCGCACCGCCGGCTCGCCGAACGAGTTGCGGGTGACCGCCCGCTGCTGCGGGACGGCCGAAACAGCAGCGCCAGCCCGGGCCGACTCGGTCGGCGTCGCGGCCGGGCCACCGGTTCGGCCGGCAACCGGTCGGCTGCCCGGGTGCCCGGCGGCGACGGCGACCGCGGCCACCACCAGGGCAGCAGTTACGAGCAGCCAGGTCGGCGGCGCTGGCCTGCCGCCGCCGAGCCGGCTCACGGCCGCCGGCCGGACGGGTTCGCGGCGAGCAGCGCGGGGCGCATCGGGCGATCATGACATCTCCGGTGCTGCCGGTGCTGCCCGACCGGCCACGGCGCCCGGGCCGGCTCAGGAGCGGTAGACCAGCGGTGGGGTGACGGCGTTGAGGTCGTCGATCCCGAGTTGCTGCTCGACGCCGGTGACCCGGCTGAGCAGCTGGGCCAGCGCGTGGTCGCCGTACTGCGCGTTCTGCAGGTCGGCGAACCGTTCGGCCAGCTCGTCCAGGGTCCGCTGCGGCACGGCGGTGCGCAGCGCGGGAAAGATGACGGTGTCCTCCCACGCCTCGTGCGGGGCGTACATCCCGATGAAGAGCGTGAGGTAGCGCCGCAGGTCGCGCCGGACGGCGGCCGAGCCGAGATCCTCCGACGCCGCCGTGCTGATCGCCGCGGTCAGGTGCCGGCCGCGGTCGTGCTGGGTGAGCAGCGTCCGCACCAGCGCCGGCTCCCGGTCGCGGACCCGCGGGAACACGTACGCCTCCTCCAGCCCCTCGTGGAAGCCCTCGATGTAGTCGGCGATGATCTCGGCGGCGTCGGTGATCGCCCCGGCCGGCGGGGTGTGCCCGGCGGCCAGCTGGTCGGCGACCGCCTGATAGCCCAGCAGCAGCCGCTTGAGCACGCCGTGCTCGGTCATCAGGTCCTCCCCGGGTGACGGCGGCCGGGCCGGATCGGCCGGGCTGCCGCCGGCGAGCAGGTTCGCCGCCTCGGTGGCGCCGGCCCCGGCGACCAGCCCGGCGCCGGCCAGGAACAACCCGCGCCGACTGACCCGATTGCCGGTGGCGGGTTGACCGGTGGCGGGTTGGCCTGTCGTGGGTTGACTGGCAGCCTGCCGACCTGTGGTGGCCTTGGACGGTCGGTAGGGCATCAGGGACTCCTCGGGTCGACGGTCACGGGTTGCAGGTTCGGGTGCAGGGCGTACCAGGGGCCGCCGTCGGAGAACAGGTTCTGCCCGTTCGCGACGCCGGCGGCCAGGTCGCCGGCATACCGGTAGAGCGGGTAGCCGCCGTAGGTGACGATCCGTGCCCCGGTGTTGGGGTCGGCCAGGGTGCCCAGGTCGGCCTGGTTGACCGCTCCCCTGCCCCGGGGTGTGCTGCCGACCGCAATCGCCAGCGGCGGCCAGGTGCCGGCGCACGCCCCGGTGCACCGCACCTGGCTGCCGGCGTCGGGCGGGAACATGTAGAGCGTGCGCCCCGTGCCATCGGTGAGGATCGTGCCCAGGCCGGGCACGGTGCCGGTCTGCACCGTCACCGACCGCGGCACCGGCTGCGCCAGCAGCGGGTCGCCGGACCGGTGCGCCGGACGCCCGCAGCCGGCGAGCAGCACCAGCGGCAGCAGGCAGAGCAGCAGCCGGACGCGCGCGGTCACAGGCGCCCCCCGGTGCCGGTCTGCTGCTCGTCGCCGGTTTCCAGGGCGGCGACGAGCTCGCCGCGGGCCCGGGCCACCCGGCTCCGGATGGTGCCGACCGGGCAGCCGCAGGCCACCGCCGCCTCGGCATAGGACAGCCCGGCCACCGCGGTGAGCAGGAACGCCGTGCGGCGCTCGGGCGCCAGCCGGTCGATCGCGTCGGCGAGTTCGACCCGCAGTCCCGGGCCGAGCAGGTCGGCCGGGCGGTCGGCGTAGAGCCGGGCGACCGCCCGCCGGTCCCGCTGCCGCCGGCCGATCTCCTCGGCGCAGACCCGCCGGGCGATGGTCAGCAGCCAGCGCACCGGGTCGGCCTCGCCCCGGTACCCGGGCAGCGAACGGACCGCCCGCAGGTAGGTCTCCTGCGCCAGGTCGTCGGCCGCGCCGGCGTCCACCAGCGAGGCGCAGGCCCACCACACCTGCCGGCTGCTGGCGCGCACCAGTTCGGCCAGCGCCGCGGTGTCACCCGCGCCGGCCCGCAGCGCCAGCTCGCGCACGCCGTCCCGCGGGCGTTCCGCGGACGGCAGTTCCACGACGGTCACGTCGGATCGTGTTCGAGCAGCGCGGTGATGTCGTGCGCGTAGTCGGCCACCGTGGTGCCGGCCAGCCAGAGCAGGCTGGCCTTGCCGCCGACGAAGGCCATCGTCTGCGCGCCGTGCTGCACCGTGACGGTGCCGTCCGGCGCGGTCACCGGCGGCGAGAGCGGCACGCCGAGGGTCGTGGCCACCCGGTCGGTCTGGCTGAGCGGCGCGGTGAGGCCGGCGAACGGCACCGGCAGGCCGGCGTCGAAGTTGCCGAGCCAGGACTTCATCACCGCCGGGGTGTCCCGCGCCGGGTCCGAGGTCACGAACACCACCTGGGTGTGCAGCTGGACCTGCACCGGCAGCTGCCGCAGTGCCTGCCCGAGGTCGGCCATCGTGGTGGGGCAGACGTCAGGGCAGTGGGTGTAGCCGAAGTACAGCAGCATCAGCTTGCCCTGCTGCAGCGCCGACAGCGTGGTGCTGCCACCGCCGGCGGTACGGAACCGGGCCGCGTCGTCGGCGGCGGTGAGCACCAGGGGCGTGCCGAGCTGGTCGCCGCGGTAGCCGCTGGCCGACCGGCTCGCGCTCGACACCGAGGCCGGCGCGGAGCTGGCCTTCCCGCTGCCGCCGCAGGCGGTCAGGGCGAGCGCGGCGGCGCACAGCGCGGGCACCTGGAGGTAGTGCAAGGTGGCTTTCATACAAGGTAAACGCATGTCATCGACTCCGAAGATGGCCGCCGGGCGGCCGGATGGCGAAGGCCCGCGGGGCAGGCCGCAGCGTGGCGGCCGGTCGCGGGTGGGGTGGGTCCGGGTCAGGCCGGGACCGGTGGCCCTCGCTCGGGACGCAGGCACGCCCAGCGCAGCTCGGGCCGCGGGCGGACGTTCGCGACGACGACCAGCCGGAGCCGGCGGATCGGGCCGGGCAGGTGGCCCGCCGGGCGCCGGAGCCGGGCCGCCACGGCGGCGGCTGCCCAGCGGGCGGCCGACCACACGGCCTGCTCGCCGCGGCGCAACCACCAGGCGGTGAGCAGGGCCGCGGCCAGGTGGGCGGCCAGCATGCCCAGCGCGGCCGCGGTCAGCGGCATCGAGGCCAGCGACGGCCCAGCCCCCGCGGTCGGGAACGGTGCCCCGGCGGTCGGCACGGTGCCGGCGGTCGGCAGCGTGGCGTTGGTCAGCCCGAGCGCGGCCCGGGCCGAGGCGACCTGGGCCGCGCTGACCGGCGCGCCGCCATGGTGACAGAACAGCAGCCCGGCCCAGGAGGTGGCCTGCGCGGGGCCGGCACCCGGCGGCGGTGCCGGGACGCGGCCGGTCAGCGCGAAGACCGCGTGCAGCAGCAGTTGGCTGCCAACCACCGTGACGCCCAGGAACAACCCGCCGCGTTCCCGCCGGCTGGCGGCATAGGCCAGTGGCCAGCCCAGCGCCAGGGCGGCCAGCAGGACGAACAGGCGTGGGGTCGCCCCGCCCGCCGACAGGTGCGCCGCCGCGGCGAGGCCGACGCCGACCGCGGTGAACACCCCGGCCCGCAGGCCGCGGGCCGGCGCCGGGTGGCCGGAGCGTCCGGGGCCGGTCACGCCGGCAGCCCGACCGTCACGCGCACCCGGAGAGACCCCACGTGAGACCTAGTCGGTTCGCGGTCCCGGACGGTTCCCGGGCGGCGGCGAGATCCAGCTAACACTCCCGCCCGGCGGCCGGTGGGCAGCCGGTCAGAGGCCGGCGTGCCGGGCCGGCTCGCCGACCGGCGGCACCACGTCGCGGGTGCAGAAGGCGCACACCGCCGCCGCCTGCGGGATGGCGGACAGGCAGTGCGGGCAGTCCTGCACCGGGGCCGGCTCGCCGGGGGTCGGCTTGAACCGTTCCAGCAGCGCGCTGAACGGCACCACCACCAGGAAGTAGACGACCGCGGCGAGGATGGCGAAGGAGATCAGCAGGTTCAGGAAGTCGCCGTAGAGGAACCTGGACTTGTTCACCGTGAAGGTCAGCGTGCTGAAGTCGGGCTGGCCGCCGATCGCGGCGATCAGCGGCGTGAGCAGGTCCTTGACCAGCCCGGTGACCAGGGCCGCGAACGCCGCGCCGATCACGAACGCGACGGCGAGATCGACGAGGTTGCCCCGCAGCAGGAACTTCTTGAAGCCTCCCATGGCCTTCCACCCTTCGCCGGCGATCACCGATGGTGATCGTTCAGGACGGATGCTGCCTCACCCGGGGCACGTTGTCAGGCACCGAGGCCGCGGCCGTCGCACGTGTCCACCGAGCTGCGGGCCCGCAGCGTGTCCGGGTCGATCGGAACCACCTCGGTGCGGGTGCCGGTGCAGGCGTGCGCGCCGGCCACCGCGCCGAACTGCACGCAGCGCTCCACCGGCTCGCCGGCCAGCATGCCGTAGAGGTAGCCGGCGACGAAGGCGTCACCGGCGCCGTTGGAGTCGATCGCCGGAGACGGCGGGGTGGCCGGCGGGTAGGCCACGATCCGGCCGTCGGCCCGGTCGAGGACGTACCCGCCGTGCTCGCCGTCGGTCACCACCACCACGCCGGCCCGGCCGCGGTCGAGGATCAGCCGCATCGCGGCCTCGTGGTCGGGCAGCGCCGTCCGGGAGAGGAAGACGACGTCGGCCTGGTCGGCGAAGTCCAGGTGGTAGGCGTTGCGGCCGTCCCAGTTGTGCAGGTCGGTGGAGATGGTCAGCCCGGCGGCGCGCAGCGTGGGCAGCGCGTACTGGCAGGGGTGGGTGATCGAGACGTGCGCGTGCCGGGCGCCGGCCGCCAGCCGGGCCAGCAGCGCCTCGTCGAACCGGTCGGCCGGGTCGCTGCGGGTGTAGTCGTAGAGCGAGAGCCGGCGGCCGGCCTTGTCGATCAGGTTGACCGCGCGCTTGGTGCCGGCGGCGGTGATCAGCGCGGTGAACTCGACGCCGTGCCGCTCAT
>Ga0335073_10000165_pt1 | contig 79077 bp, 55 predicted proteins | sample Lox_Sample_22_FD_207093 | JGI IMG/M metagenome (GOLD analysis project Ga0335073, IMG submission 207093) | Soil microbial communities from Loxahatchee National Wildlife Refuge, Florida, United States - Lox_Sample_2.2 | ecosystem: Environmental > Terrestrial > Soil > Wetlands | place: USA... | reverse complement strand
GCTGGGGTGGACGTTTTTATAATCCGATATGTCGTAGCCGTCGTCGCGCAGCGGTGACGGAAAAAAGGGAAGCAGCCAGATGCAGGTGACGCCGAGATCCTGAAGATAATCGAGCTTGCCGATCAGGCCCGCGAAGTCGCCGATGCCGTCTCCATTGCCGTCGGCAAACGCCTTCACATGGAGCTCATAGATAACCGCATCCTTATACCAGAGCGGATCGGATGCGCTCCCTGCTTTCTTCACCCTCGAGCCTCGCTCTTGAGATTGTGCAAGTTGGATGCAGTGTACGCGAACACCGGTTGCGATGCGAGCACAGACATAGGTTTGGACCCTCCACGAAGCAGTTAACGAATTTTCTGCGAGGAGCCTCGGTGAAGATTAAGATAGAAGGCCAGGCCACTTCTCCTTTATCGATGGCATCAAATGCTATATAGCTTCGGCGCATTGTTATTGAAAGCAGGCATTGGGAACCATGCGGATTCTGAGCTGGCGATTGATCGTGGCATTGGTGATCGGAGTCACACTTGTGTCTCTCGCCTCCTCCTGGTACGAAGTCAGAAGCCAGAAAGACGGACTGCGCGCTGAGTTGGAACGCCAGGCGGGAACGCTGGGGGATAACCTCGCCGGAAGAGCTGAAATCTATCTGCAATTAGGCGATCGAGCTCGACTCGAACAGATGGTGCGGCAGTTCAGCAATCGCGAACATCTGCTCGGAATCGGCATATATGAGCCGGATGGCAGTCCGCTCGTCGTTACGACAGCTCTGAATGCGTTGCTGCCGGGCTCGCCAGAGCTGTTGATGGATGCCCTCAAGACCAACCGTGACGAAAGCAGATACATGCGCGTGCGGTTCAAACGCATCTACGTGGTGGCAATGCCGTTGCACACCTCCGGCAACGATGTCCTTGGCGGCCTTGTCATGGCCATCGACACGGGCTACATCCGCGCCGAGATTTTTCGTGTCTGGAGCTCGGTTTTCGTCCGTATTGCTCTTCAGGTTCTGGTGATCGTCGCGATCACCATCCTCATCGTGCGCTGGAGTCTGACTGGTCCGATCGCGCGTGTCGCCGACTGGATGAAAGCGCTGCGAACCGGCCAGCATGCGGTTCCGCCTTCTGCCAAAGATGTTGATTTTCTGCTTCCTCTCACGCGCGAGGTCGCACCGCTGGCCAAGAGCATACAGAGTGCGCGCGGAGCGGCGGAGGCGGAAGCCAGATTGCGAAATGCGAACGAGTCAGAATGGACCGCCCAGCGACTGGCCGACCATGTCCGCAGCAGGCTCAAAGGAAGCAACTTATTCGTGGTTTCCAATCGCGAACCTTACATCCATTCATGGCGAGATGGCGAAATCGGATATTCGGTTCCAGCCAGCGGTCTCGTTGCGGCGCTTGAGCCAATTCTTTGCGCGTGCAACGGAACCTGGGTAGCGCACGGCAGCGGCGACGCCGATATGCAGACCGTGGACGATCGTGACAGGCTGCAGGTACCACCCGATGAGCCGCTATACACGCTTCGTCGCGTGTGGCTGAGTGCCGAGGAAGAAGAGGGCTACTACTACGGCTTCGCCAATGAGGGGCTTTGGCCCTTGTGTCATAACGCCCACACGCGCCCGGTCTTCCGTGCACGAGATTGGGAGCACTATTACAACGTCAACCAGAAATTCGCCGATGCTTTGTTGGAGGAGATAGGAGACGAGGAACACCCGGTCGTTCTGATCCAGGACTATCATTTCGCTCTTTTGCCGCGCATGGTAAAAGACCGTCTGCCCCATGCAAGAATCGCGATTTTCTGGCACATTCCGTGGCCTAATCCGGAGTCGTTTGAGATCTGTCCGTGGCAGCGCGAACTGTTGGACGGACTACTAGGCGCAGACCTGATTGGGTTCCACGTCAGGGCTCATTGCAACAATTTCCTCAACACCGTCGATCACACGCTCGAGGCGCGTATCGACTGGGAGCACTTCTCGGTAAAGCGGAACGATCATCAGTCACTGGTCTTACCGTTTCCGATCAGCGTCGAATTCTCAGATGAATCCGATGCCGGACAGGAACGAGACGCCATCGATGAGCGCCGAGAATTGCTTAAGGAGCTCGGCGTTGAGGCGACATATGTCGGTGTCGGCGTCGATCGCGTGGACTATACCAAGGGAATCGTCGAACGGTTTCAAGCAGTGGAGTCTTTTCTTGAGCGCTATCCCAGCTACCAGGGCAAATTCACCTTCGTCCAGCTAGGAGCACCGACCCGCACCCACATCAAGAGATACGCTGACTTTCAGGCAGAAGTAGTAGCCGAAGCTGAGCGGATCAATGCCCGTTTCAAGCGTGGAAGGTGGTCGCCAATCATATTGCGGGTTCGCCAGCATAGCCGGCAAGAGGTTCAACGTTTTTACAAGATTGCCCACATCTGTATGGTCACATCCCTGCATGACGGGATGAATTTGGTAGCAAAAGAGTACGTTGCAGCAAAGCAGGACGAGCGGGGCGTTCTGATCCTCAGCCGCTTTACCGGGGCTGCCCGGGAACTCCGCGATGCAATCATTGTGAACCCCTATGACATCGAGTCGACCGGCGAGGCCATTGCTCAGGCTCTTCGCATGGATGTAACTGAAATGATGGACCGCATGCGGCGAATGCGCATTTCAGTTCGCGAACACAATATTTACTGGTGGGCCAGCAGCCTCATTGGCACGCTCTGCGAGGTGCGCCTGGAACAGACGGAAAGCCCGGTCGCTTCGATGCCGGAAAGGATTTCGGTGGGGACATAAGCTTGTCGCGTACACAAACACAGCAATCTCTTCCCGATTCGAACAGACTTTCGGATTTCTTTGACCGGCTCCGCGCGGCGCCGTCGTCGGCGCTTCTTCTGGATTACGATGGCACCCTCGCGCCTTTTCAGCTCGACCGAAACAATGCCTATCCGTACCCCGAGATTGTGCCGCTCCTCCAGAAAATCCAGCATTGCCGCGGCTCTCGCATCGTCATCATCACCGGGCGGCCAGCCGCCGACCTGAAGCCCTTTCTTTGGCCGCTCGACAATCTTGAGATATGGGGCGCGCACGGTCTTGAGCATCTGCTGCCGGACGGAACTTACCAGCAATCACCAACCGCTTCAAGCACGCTCGGACTCCTGTCGCAGGCGAAGACGTGGGTGATGAAGTCAAGCCTCGATCCTTTGGCGGAATTTAAGCCAGGAGGTATCGCGATCCACTGGCGAGGCATGGCCCAGTCGGAGGCAAAGGAAGTAGAAGCGCAGGTACGCGACGGCTTGACTGCGTTTGCTCGCAACGGCGAGCTTAAACTTCTAAGCTTTGAATCAGGAGTGGAACTGCGGATCGCCCGTCCTCACAAAGGCGATGCCGTCACGTTGATCATCGGGGAGTCCGCACAGAATACGGAGATTGCATATCTTGGCGACGATCTCACCGATGAGGACTCATTTCGCGCATTGAACGGTCATGGGTTGACCGTTCTGGTTCGTCCCGAGTTCAGGGCGACGGCCGCGCGGGTCTGGCTCAAACCGCCCCACGAGTTGGTCGGGTTTCTTGAGCAATGGCTGAGCGCGGTCTCCAAGTCCGATCATCTGAGCACAGCGCTTCCGGGTTAATGGCTATCCAACACCTCGTCATTGCGAGGCATCCATAAATGCAACACTGTGGCCATGTTGTTGGCGTTTACTTTAGTTCGAACCTATGAACGACACCAAGACCCATTCGAATGCGGAGAGCCCCTGGCTCGATCGTCTGCGTGCCCTTCGCAACTTGCCTCACGTTCTGCATATCCTTTGGGAATCCGGCCCCGCGGTTGTCTCCTGGGGCATAGCTCTTCGGGTCATCGTCGCGGTTCTCCCCTTTGGAATCGCAAAAGTCGCGCAATACATCATCAACGACATCGCTCAGGTTCTGCGCGGCCAGCCGCTATCTTCGCGATTCTGGATACTTGTCAGCATTGAAGTTGCGTTGAACGTGTTGGTCGGCTTGATCACTCGGGCCATCGATTACTCGGATTCGCTGCTCTCCAATCGCTATACCCAACATGCCAGCGTTAAGGTTATGGAGCAGGCAGCTCGGCTCGACCTTACGACATACGAAAACCCGCTCTTTTATGACCGCCTGGAGCGTGCACGTGTGCAGGCTACCGATCGGCTGGCGATGATTCAGCAGATGGGGCGCCTCGTTCAACAGGTGATCACTACCCTCACGTTTTCTGCCGCGCTGGCGTGGGAATCACCCTGGCTCGTCCTGCTGCTCATGGTGGGCGTCCTCCCCTCGTTCATCGGAGAGACCCACTATGCGTTTCTCGGATACGCCAAGAATTTCCGACAGACTCCTGCAAAGCGTCAGATGGACTATTTGCGCCAGGTGGCCGGAAGTCGCGAGGGCGCCAAGGAGGTCAAGCTTTTCGGCCTCAACAAATTTTTTACCGAGCGATTTCAGACGCTAGCGAACGAAATTTATCGGGAAGATGTTGCTCTCTCGCGATCGAAGCTGTTTATCGGTGGGCTACTCGGCATTATCGGAACCCTTGGCTACTACGGAGCCTATGTTTATGTCATCTGGCGCACGATCCACGGCGCCTACAACATCGGCCAGTTCACCTTTCTTGCCGCTGCGATTCAGCAGGCCAGTTCAAATCTGCAGCAGGTGTTTTCCACGGTGTCTGGTATCGCGGATCAGGCGCTCTTTCTTACCGACCTGATAGCCTTCTTCGACATGAAACCCACGGTAATGTCCAAGGCCGACGGGAAGCTCATGCCGAAGGTGATTCAGCGGGGATTCGAATTCCGCAATGTTTCTTTTGCCTATCCGGGGACAGACCGAAGGGTGCTAAAGAATTTCAACTTCACGCTGTCCCCGGGAGAACGAATTGCATTGATCGGTGAGAACGGCCAAGGCAAGACCACAGTCGTTAAGCTTATTACTCGACTCTACGACCCTACTGAGGGACAGATCCTCCTCGACGGTGTCGATCTGCGTGAGTATTCCCTCGAAGATCTTCACCGTCACATCGGAGTCATCTTTCAGGATTTCATGCGCTTTGAGATGACTGCTCGCGAGAACATTGCAGTCGGCCGCATCGACTGGCCGAATCGGCAAAGCGAGATCGAACTCGCAGCGCACAAAAGTCTTGCCGACACCGTTGTGAAGAAGTTATCGAACGGCTATGACCAGATGCTGGGGCGGCGCTTCGAAGGGGGAGTGGAACTGTCCGGTGGCGAATGGCAGAAGATGGCGCTCGCCCGCGCCTATCTTCGCGACGCGCAGATGCTGATACTCGATGAGCCGACTGCAGCTCTCGATGCGCGAAGCGAGCTTGAGGTCTTCGAGCGTTTCGCTGAGCTTACCGAAGGAAAGATGGCTCTCCTTATTTCGCATCGGTTTTCGACGGTGCGCATGGCGGACCGCATCGTAGTTCTTTCCGGAGGCCGTCTGATTGAAGAGGGAAATCATCAGCAGTTGATGGCGTTGGGCGGACTCTACGCGGAGATGTTCGAGATGCAGGCAGCCAGCTATCGGTAATTCGGCACAGGTATGATGCGAAGGAAAATCAGATGACGCAGTCTTCAGCGGGTCCTAATATATCGGAATTCATTCCACCAACGGCACCCGTGCTGGATACCCCAACTGGGGGCCTACCAGAGAAGCCGGCGGTGTCCGATGCGGAACTGCGTGAACACGCTGATGCGCTCGCCCGTGACTGGGAGATGGCGCCTGGCTCCGCTAAGCAGGATGGGTTTACAAAGCGCCTGCAGCGGCTCGAGGCGAGGCTGTCTGCTCTGCTGCAGAAATGCCGGGCGATTGCGTCGCCTCAGGAATTGACGCCGCAACTGGAGCTGCTGGAAAGCTCGCGCATGATGGAGTCGGTGATCACCGCCGCTGACAGCGCGACTGGTACCTTCGCCTCGTTGCCGCACGTCCGGGTGGAGACCGACGAGAGACTCCCGCGAGTGATGAATCTCGCAGAAGGATACCTCTCAGCTGCAAGTGGCATCTGGTCGGCAGAATCTCTCACGACTTATGTGCTGCGGCTCCAGAATCGCGATCCGTTGCTGCTCGCTGAAGTGATTGCTCTGCCAATGGGTCTCAAACTTGCCCAACTCGAGTACATTCTGGATCGCGCCGATGAAGCCTTTGCGGCAGGCGAAATGCCCCCCATCGAGCAGTCGCCTTTTTCTGGAATCATTCACAGCCTTCGCCGGCTGGGCCAGGTGGAGTGGCGCAATATCCTTGAGCCGCTCATCGTCTTTGATGCCGTACTGCGACGGGATCCGAGCAGTGTGTTCGCCAGGATGGAAGACGAAACACGCAACGCTTATCACCTGCGAGTTGCTGAATTAGCGAAGAATGCCGACACCAGTGAAGTCGAAACTGCGCAGACTGCTCTCGAACTCGCGCGAGAGGCGGCCAGCAAGGGCGATGCCGACCCCAGGCGCTCCTTCCGGACTTCCCACATCGGTTACTACCTGTTTGCTGAGGGTCTGCCTCTTCTCTGCACCCGAATCCGCTACCACCCGACAGCGATGGAGCGCATTCGGAGCTTCGTGCGACGTAACAACGAGGACTTCTACATCCTCGGCATCTTCATGCTTTCACTCGCTCTGATCGTCGCGATTCTGGCACCTCTGGTTCCACACCACGCCTTCTGGCCGGTCATGGGGGCTCTCCTGCTGGCGCTGTTGCCCGCAACTCAGGGGGGCGTCGATCTGGTTAACAATACCGTTACGGCGCTCATCAAGACTCAATCCCTCCCCAAGCTGGATTTCTCCAAAGGTATTCCTGAAAGCGCGTCCACCTTCATCGTCGTGCCAACGCTTCTTCTGAACCAGAAACAAGTCGAAGAGCTTTTCGAAGAACTAGAGGCGAGATACCTTTCCAATCAGGATCAGAATCTCCATTTCGGATTGCTGACCGACTTACCGGATTCAGTAGCCCAACCGCCGAATGAGAACCACCATCCACTGGTCGCGCAAGCGGCCAAACTCATCGATGGTCTCAATAAGAAATATGCGAGCGAACGCGGTGGCTCTTTCATCCTTCTGCATCGTCATCGCGTGTTTAACGCGCGCCAGGGTGTGTGGATGGGATGGGAGCGAAAGCGCGGAAAGCTTCTCGATCTGAATAAGTTCTTGCTGCACAAATTCGACAGCTTTCCTATCAAAGCCGGACCGGTCGAAATACTTGACAAGATAAGGTACGTCATCACTCTCGATTCGGATACCCAACTGCCGCGCGGGACGGCAGCCCGCATGATCGGCACGATGGCGCACCCGCTAAACTGCGCGATAATCGATCCCCGGCTCCGCATCGTGACCGCAGGCTACGGCATCCTGCAACCCCGTGTAGGCGTCAGCGTCGCGTCCGCATCGCAATCACGCTTTGCGTCGCTTTACTCTGGAGAGACTGGCTTCGATATCTATACTCGTGCTGTCTCCGATGTTTATCAGGACCTTTTTGGCGAGGGTATTTTCGCAGGAAAGGGCATTTATGAAGTCCGGGCTCTGCATGAGGTTCTGGATCGGCGTTTCCCGCGTGATGCCCTCCTTTCGCACGATCTGATTGAGGGCTCCTATGCCCGTGCCGGGTTGGTCTCGGACATTGAGGTGATTGACGATTACCCGTCCCACTACTCTGCTCACACCCGGCGTCAGCATCGCTGGGTGCGTGGAGACTGGCAGGTGGCGCAGTGGCTTTTTAGTCACGTGCCAGACGAGTCTGGCAGATACGTCGTCAATCCCATTAATACGATCTCCCGATGGAAGATATTCGATAATCTGCGTCGCAGCCTCGTTGAGCCTGTCACTTTCATCATGCTCATTCTGGGGTGGTTCATTCTTCCTGGTGGAGCAGGTTACTGGACCATCGCGACTCTGGTTCTTCTGCTACTCCCCGTGCTGGTTCAGTTGGGTTTCAACCTCGGTCGAGCCCTCGTCAAGTTGAACGTGGCGGCGATGCGTGGAGGTATCGGGACGTTCGCCAGGTCCTTCGGCTTTACGATTCTGAATCTGACGTTCCTGCCGCACCATATGTTCATGTCGCTCGATGCGATTGCACGATCTCTCGGTAGGCGACTGCTCTCCGGCAAACGTCTGCTGGAATGGGAAACCGCAGCTCAGGCCGAGAGCAATAAATCGCGAACGGCCCTTGATCGATACCTGCAGTATTCGCCTCTGATGGCCATTGTCATTGGCTTCGCACTATATCTCGTAAATGTCCGGTCACTCCTTGCAGCTGCGCCGGTCCTGATTCTCTGGTGTGCCGCGCCTGGTATGGCAAATTGGTTGAATTCGCCGCCAAAACCGGCTGAAGGATCGTTGTCCAGTGCTGACCGCGGGTTTCTCGAGCGGCAGGCGCTGTACACCTGGCGATACTTTCTCGAGTTCGGAGACGAGCAGAATCACTGGCTCATTCCTGACAATGTCGAAGAAAAAGATACCCATCAGGTGCGAAAGTTATCGCCAACGAATCTGGGAATGCTTCTGAACGCCCGCCAGGCCGCGCTTGAGTTGGGATTTCTTACCTTGCCGGAATTCGTGCGCGCCACGCTGGGTACACTCGCGACGTTTGATCGGCTCGAAAAGCAACGGGGACACATCTACAACTGGTACGACATAGAAACGCTCCGCGCTATACCTCCACTCACCGTTTCCGCCGTGGATAGCGGAAATCTCGCCGCATCCTTTTACACTCTGCATTCTGGTGTTCTCGACCTGCTCAGGCATCCGGTGCTCACAACCGATATGCTTGCCGGTTTACAGCGGCTACGGCGGCTCACTGAAAAACGCGGCTCTGACCACAAAGGCGCCGATCTGCTGTCAACCGACAACAATGCGGCCCTGATGAGAGCACTGATTCGTTCGCTGCATCCGGATTCAGAGCACGGCAAGGGGTCGACCAGCCCCGACAAGCAGAACTGGGAGGAACTCGAAGCCAGGATGCGCGGATCCGCCATAACTGAGTTCACCGAGGCCTACGTGCCTTGGCTCCTGCCCCGCTTCGCGCCCTTGTTTGAATTGGCGAGTTTCAATGAAGCTGCGGACCGTCACGTACCTCGACTGGACGCTTCCTACGAATACGTATCCGACCTGAGCAATCGGATTGCTGAATGGCAGGCAACTTTGCGCTCAGACTCGGAACATGCGGTGCTCGGCGCAGAACTGCTTTCGCTTCTGACAACGGCCGGAGAGAATCTGGCCCGCTTGAAGACGGACCTCTTGGATATCGCAAACCGAGCAGAGAAGGCTGCCGACACGATGGACTACAGGTTTCTGCTCGTTGAGTCGCGCCAGCTACTCTCGATCGGATACGACGGGGGCACGGGCGAACTCCACTCTGCTTGCTACGATCTGCTCGCTTCTGAGGCGCGGATCGCCTCCTTCCTCGCCGTCGCCAAGGGAGATATCCCTCAGCAGTCCTGGTTCCGGCTTGACCGCTCACATATTCTGGTGAAGAACCGTCCGGTGCTCCTCTCGTGGACGGGAACCATGTTCGAGTACATGATGCCGGCCCTGTGGATGCGCACTTTCTCTGACACTTTGATCGCGCGCTCGCTCGAATCCGCGGTTCACCTACAGCGAGATTACGTACGAAATATTCCTTGGGGCATATCCGAATCTGGCTTCGCCAAGATGGACCCGCAGGGCCGATACGGCTACCAGGCTTGGGGCATACCCGATCTGGCTTTGAAGTATGGCGCAGAAGATGGTCCGGTAATTTCACCTTATTCCACGTTCCTGGCATTGTCTGTGCTGCGAAGGGAAGCGATCGCGAACCTTCGCAGCATGTCTGAGATGAATTGGACCGGAGCGTATGGCTTCTATGAAGCAGCGGATTACACCCAGGGCCGAGAACCCGTTCTGGTTCGATCCTGGATGGCGCACCATCAGGGTATGTGTCTGCTCGCGGTTACAAATCTACTCAAGGACAATGTCATTCAGCAGTGGTTTCACAGCACGCCGCGGGTGCGTGCCGCAGAGCTCCTTCTCCATGAGAAGGCACTGAGCAAGGACACGCTGCGGGAATTGTCGCAACGATCTCGCTCCCGGACGCAGTCAGCCGACACGTCGCAAGCGAATAACGCTGCGACTGCAGTCACCGACAAACATACGACCGCTGCTGTCTGACGCGGCGGTTCTGCAGCGCGGGATACGACCGTTCAATCTGGGCCGGTTTCGCCACGGATAACCACTACGGCTGATTCACTCAGACGAAACGTCTCGTTGGGTCGTGGCTGAATACGGACTCGCACCGGAAACCGTGAGGCGAGGTGAACCCAGTTTAGCGTTCGTTGCACGTCGGGCAGTGGCCCTTGAGTAAACTTGCCGACTACGTCGGCATCGGGTGTAACGCCAAATCCGACACTGTCCACTACACCGTCGTACCGAACGTTGGGTCTGGACAAGACGTAAACATAGGCCTTCATGCCGGGATGAATATGATGCAGCTGGGTCTCACGGAAATTGGCGATGGCCCACCAGACACGCGTGTCTATGAGCGTGAAGACCTGCTGGCCCGCATGCGCGTAGGCGCCATTGGAGATGGTGAGATTGGTCACGCGGCCATCGAAAGGAGCGTAGACGTCGCAGTTGTCGAGGTCGTACTGTGCCGTGTCGATCGCGGCCGCTCTACCCGATCGTTGTGCGATCAGCGGCTCCAGTGTCGTGACCGCGTGCGCGGCCTGCTGCACCTGCTCATGGCTCTGCTCGAGCACGGCCACGGCTTGTTTGTAGAGTGCGTTTGCCGACTCAAGTCTAGCCTGGGAGAGCGCGAGCTGAGAGCGAGCCTCTTGTACCGCCTGCCGGCGCGCTACCTCGGTCGTGCGCGCCTGATCGATCTGGTCGACAGTCACAAATTGTTTCGACAGCAGCGGCTCCAGCCGTTTCAAGTTATTGCTCGCGTACTCGGACTCTGCCTGGGCTCGTTGAAGAGCCGCCTCGGAGTTTGCCACGTCGGCTTTAGCTTCGTTCACTGCCGAGCTGGCCCGGGACAAAGCGGCATCGGAGCTTCGCGTGTTGGCCTGAGCGACACTTACGCCGCTCTTTTGCGACGCAATTGTCCGGCTTTCGTCGACAATCTGACCTTCGAGCGTCTGACGAGCAGACTTCGCATTCGCCAGCGCATAGGCGTAAGGGCGCCGATCGATCTCATACAGGAGATCGCCTTGCTTCACGAGCTGATTGTCCGCGATTGGCAGCTTTACGATCGGGCCGTTGACCAGCGGGGCCATGCCGATGAAATTTGCAAAGACTTCCGCATCGTCTGTTCGCGGATTCACTGTTGTCAATCGCAGAACGAACAAGCCAGTGATAGCTGTGGCTACGATGATCGCGATACTGAGAAAGCGACCGATGCGTCGACGGGTTTCCGGAGTAAGTTCGGATGTCATTGTCACACGCTAAAGAAGATCAGCCATAGAACGAACGCGAAGAACGCGGTGAGACATGGATAAACGACGATTGTCCATACGATTTCCTTGGCAAGTTGCAGCCGGTCCAGTAGCCAATAAACGGCTGCCGTCAACAATATTCCGGCAACGAGGCACAACAGCCACGCAGGAAAATAAGATCCCAGAATGTTGAAGGAAGGTGCACGCCCGCACCCGCAGAGAAGGAGCAGAATTCCCATCGCCGCGATGGACGCCACCGATCTTCGACACAATGGCACGAGCAAATTCCTTTCTAGGCTAAGGCCCTGGGGGAGTTCTTGTAGGCGGTGTCTGAATGAGATCGCCCGTACGAAAGGCCAGGTTCGCTAACTGTATCAGCAGTTGAGTACGGGTATAAATATCTTCCGAGCTCGCCTGCGCCAACGCTCTTTGAGCTGAAACTACATCGAGGAGATTGCGGACGCCATATTGATACGACTCGCGGGCCGCAGCATACGATTGATTCGCAGAAGCGAGGAGTGCCTCAGCCGCCTGTCGCTGTCGCTGAGCAGTTTTGACATTTGAATAGGCGGCCCACACCTCGTTTGCAATTTCATCACGGAGAGCATCGATGCTGGCTTGCGCCTGGGCTTTTTCAGCCTTCGCCTGGGCGAGTTGATGCTCGCGGCGTGTGCCATCGAAGACGGTCCACTTCAATTCAAGCCCGACGTTCCAGACCTCTCCGGTGGTATAGGCCGATGGCAACTGATCCTGTTGGCCGTTCTGCCGTTGCATACCCCCGGTCCCAGAGAAGCCAAGACTGGGAAAGTAGGCAGAACGCGCCTCCTTGATTCCAGCCTCTGCCGCTCGGAGGTGGGCGACCTGTTCCTTCAAATCCGGCCGCTGCTGGAAGGAGCGATCAATGTCCTGATCCACCGACTGCATCAGATCCGGCGGTGGAGGGATATTGTCAATGTTCACTACCTGAATCTGCGTCTCTGCGGGCAGCCCAAGAACTGTAGCGAGGTCTCCGCGCGCGATGGCTTCCGCGCCGATCACCGACTGTAGATCATACTCCGCCTGTGCGGTAGCGGCAGTCGCCTCGAGCACGTCTGGCTTGGTCGCAAGGCCGTTTGTAAGCCGATCTTCCGCATCTTCCTGGACGGCTTGCGCATTTTTCAGACTCGCCTCAGCAGCGCCCCGTTGACCGATCTGGTTCAGCAGGTTGTAGTACGAGGCGGTCACCTGAAAAATGATCTGCCGATGAACATCGTTGAAGGCAAAGTCGGCGGCAAGCAGATCCGCTTTCGCCGCGTCGATGGCGCCGCTTCTTCCCCCAAAATCAAAAATCAGATAATCGACTTGTAGCTGCGGCTGAAAGACGCCGTAGGTCTGGCGAACGTACTCCGAGTTGAACAGAATCCTTGCGCGTGCAGTATTGGCCAGTGCCATCGCTACTAAGGTTGGGTATAGCGCGCTGCGGGCGATTCCCAAAGCGTCGGCCCTCGCCTTTGCATTTTGCCAGGCAAAGCGCGTTTGCGGATTGTGCTGCTCCGCTAAATCGATCAGTTCAGCAAGCGAATAAGTCTTTGCCGGATCAATTTGGAACTTCGCCTCTGGAACGCTCGCCGGATTGTAAGAAGCGCTTTGTTCTGCCTTACTGTGCCACACCTTATCCGGAGATGGGGGGGCATTCTGCGCCCCACTGCAGACTGAACCGGCGGAGGCGACGAGAATAATGATCACGATCCGAACCGATCGATCCATGCCGACCATTGTAGGTTGGGCTTGCCCCCGTGGTTGAACTGATTCGAAATCTCACATTACTAACCTGCGCCTTGTTGATCAATAGAAATCAGATTTGACTCGAAGGAAGGCGATGTCTGAATCGCACATTCGGGCGAGGAATGCGCATGGAAAGCCGCATTGAGCAGCGGTCCTCTGAGACACTTGGTAAATTGGGCATGACGACCTTTATTCCTCAGAGCGGGGTTTGTAGTGACGAGAGCGTTTCGGCTGGACGGAAAGATTGCAATAGTCACGGGGGGCGGGAGCGGTATTGGCCAGGCCATCGCAAAACAGTTTGCGTCAAGCGGGGCGACTGTGCACATCGTTGATCTTCATCTCGAGCGGGCGAATGCCACGGCACAGCAGATTTCGGAAGCGGGCGGAGGTGTTTCCTTGCCTGTCCAATGTGACGTCACCGATCCGAAGCAGACTCGGCAGGCCGTTATGGCGATCGCTGACCAGGGGCGAATCGACATCCTGGTGAATAGCGCGGGCATCTCCCACATCGGCAGACTTGAGACAACAAGCGAGGATGATTTCGACCGGGTGTTTCGCGTAAACGTGAAGGGCGTTTTTCATGCAATGCAGGCAGTGCTCGAACCAATGCAGGCGCAAGGCGGCGGAGTGATTCTGAATCTTGCCTCTATAGCCGCGACCGCGGGCTTAAGCGATCGATTCGCCTATTCGATGAGCAAGGGAGCCGTGCTTTCGATGACACTTTCCGTTGCGAAGGACTATCTCAAGGACAAAATTCGCTGCAACGCGATCTCTCCGGCGAGAATTCATACACCATTTGTCGATGCTTTCCTCAGGGAACACTACGCAGGGCGCGAAGGCGAGATGTTCGACAGACTCTCAAGTGCCCAGCCCATAGGGCGGATGGGCTTGCCCGAGGAAGTCGCGTCGCTCGCACTCTTTCTGTGTTCGGACGAGGCTTCTTTCATTACCGGCGCCGACATTCCGCTGGACGGCGGATTCGTGAATTTGCGAGGGTGATCTCAATGGACTTGCATCTGAAAGACAAAGTTGTTTTGATCACCGGCGGGGGACAGGGGATCGGCGCAGCGATCTCTGAAGCTTGCATTGCCGAGGGCGCTGTCCCTGTCATGGTGAATCGCGAGTCCGAGCCCGCACAGCGGTTCGTAGACCAGCTACGCAGCCAGGGCGCGAGATGCGAGCTTTTGACCATCGAACTCGACGATCCCGGGAGTTGTAAGAGAGCCGTTGAGGAGACTCTCCGGCGCTGCGGACGAATCGATGCCTTAGTTAACAACGCAGGCGCGAACGACAAAGTCGGACTGGAACACGGTAATCCAGAGGCATTTATCGAATCAGTCCATCGCAATCTATGGCACTACTACTCGATGGCGCACTATTCACTGCCTGCTCTGAAAACTTCTCGCGGCAACATAGTCAACATCAGTTCGAAGACAGCGGTTACAGGACAGGGAAATACGTCGGGGTATGTGGCTGCCAAGGGCGCTCAACTTGCCCTCACCAGGGAGTGGGCGGTGGAGTTGCTTCCGCATGGGATTCGTGTGAATGCGGTGATTCCGGCTGAGGTAATGACCCCTCTTTATCGGGACTGGCTATCAACATTTCCCGATCCGGAGGAAAAACTACGCTCGATCACAAAGAGCATCCCGCTCGGCACGAGAATGACCGAACCAGCAGAAATTGCGAGCGCCGTAGTCTTTCTCTTGTCAGAGAGATCGGCGCACACGACCGGGCAGCATATCTACGTGGACGGCGGCTTCGTTCACCTCACTCGCGTTCTTCCAGAAGGGTAGTCGCAACGCGCGAGTAAAACGTTTACAATTTGGCACGCAAGCCAACTGACCGCACCGCTCGATATCTAACGCATGAAAGGAACTTACTTGCGTCCTCGCCGGATTTCCTTTTTTCTTTCGTTGGCCTTTCTCGCTCTGGCCATTGGCATTCAGGTGAGTCGAGCACAGGAACCAGCGACCGGGAACCACGCACTGCCGCCTCCGCCACACGCCAAGCAAATTCACCTGAAGCACGTTCTGGTTGTCAGCCAGACTAAGGGATTCGAGCACGATTCGATCTCCGCAGCCATGGCTGCCATTTACAACATGGGTCAGCAGAGCGGCCTGTGGGACACGACCATGCGGACGGATACGGAGCTGATCACGAAAAAGGATCTGCCGCGAAACGCGAAGAATCTGAATTATTTCGACGTCCTGATCTTTGCAAGCACAACGGGAGAGTTGGACCTCGATGACAGCCAGAAGGCAGATATGATGTCGTTCATCAAGGACGATGGCAAGGGCTTCGTCGGGATTCATGCGGCGCTGGATACGAATTACAAGTGGCCTGAATACGGAGAGATGATTGGCGGCTGGTTTGATCAGCATCCATGGGGAACCTTCAATGCGCCGATCATCAATGAAGACCCCGATTTCCCAGCAGTACGCCACTTTCCCAAGGCGTTCGTGAAATACGACGAGATTTATCAGCCAAAGGAGTGGTCCCGTGACAAGGTGAATGTGCTGCTCAGCCTCGATCCTACTAAGCTCGACTACTCGAACAATCCCCGCATCCATCGCGCCGATCACGATTTCCCTGTGGCCTGGAGCAAGATGTACGGCAAGGGACGGGTGTTTTACTCAACTCTCGGCCATACGGAAGAATCGTGGCAGGATCCGGATATTCAGAAGATGTACTTCGAAGCCATCAAGTGGGCGTTGGGCATGACCGAGGGAAGCACTTCGTCGCATCCGCGTCCAGCCGCATCGGCACCAAATCACTGAGGCACAAAGAAAGCTCCCCATGAAGAAGCTTGGGATGGGCCTGATTGGCCCCGGATTCGTTGCCGCGCACCACATTGACGCCGTGCGTCGTCTGGGAGACGTGGACGTAGTGGCAGTCGCAGGCTCGTCTCAACAGTCAGCCGACCGAAAGGCGCGGGAGTATAAAGTCGATCGCTCCTACGGCGATTTCCATGCGCTTATCGCTGATCCGGATGTGAACGTGATCCACAACACGACGCCGAATCACCTTCACCTGCCTGTTGTGATGGCAGTGCTTAAGGCTGGCAAGCACATTATCTCCGACAAGCCTCTGGGCCTGAACCCGGAGGATGGACGGGCGATGCGCGATTCGGCGCTCGCGGCGAAGGTGGGCCACGTGGTTACCTTCAACTACCGAGGCAATCCCTTGGTGCAGCAGGCGCGCAGCATGATCGCAGCCGGCGATGCCGGAGACATCGGTTTTATTCACGGGCATTATCTGCAGGACTGGATGACGGACCCGGATGTTTTCTCGTGGCGGTCCGATCCGGCTAAAGGCGGTGCCACCTCCGCCCTGGGAGACATCGGATCCCACTGGTGTGATCTTGCCGAGCATGTCGCTGGCTTGAAGATCGTTTCCGTGCTGGCTGATCTCACTACCGTTATTCCCGTCAGATATTCCTCCGGCTCCTCTTCCGAAGCCTTTTCGGCCACAAGAACAGGGAACAGAGCGGAAGTGCGTGTGAAGTCCGAAGACCTGGCCAGCGTACTGCTCCGGTTTGAGGATGGCGCGAAAGGGAGCTTTTCGGTGGGTCAGGTCTTGCCAGGCCATAAAAACGACTTGCAATTGGAGCTGAATGGGCGTGCCTGTTCCCTCAAGTGGAAACAGGAAGAACAGAATGAGCTGTGGATCGGCTACCACGATCGCCCCAACTCAATTATGGCGAAAGATCCCTCGCTGGTAACACCAGATGCTCGACGGTACACGCATTTGCCGGGAGGGCATCAAGAGTCCTGGGCAGATGCATTTTTTAACGTGATCAGCGAGGCGTATCGCTGGATTCGTGAGGGAGCGGCGCCTGAGGCAAAGCCGGAGATGCTGCCCACGTTCGAGGATGGTTATCGGTCAAACTGCCTTGTAGACGCTATGCTCAGGAGTCATGCAGCCGGCAGCGTCTGGGAGACGGTCAGCTATGTTCCGGGAGCTGTCAGCTAGATCCGGTTCGCGGGATTTGGACAATCAAGCAGGGAGGATTAAAGAACCGTCGCATGAGAGTGGGAGTATTCACACCGCTGCTATCGCAGTTGCCTCTCGATGACGTGCTGTCGAAGTTGAAGGCGTTCGACATTCACACGGTTGAGCTTGGGACCGGAAATTACCCCGGCGATGCTCACTGCAAGTTGTCGATGCTGGATGATTCTTCAGCTTTGAAAAACTTCAAGAGCAGGTTGGAGGATCACGGCGCGAGCATCAGCGCATTGAGCTGTCATGGAAATCCACTTCACCCTGATCCGGATCACGCAAGGCAGGCCCAGGAGGTGAACCGCAAGACGATTCTTCTGGCGGAAAAGCTCGGCGTGCCTGTGGTCGTCGATTTCTCCGGTTGCCCGGGTGATTCGCCTAAGGCCAAGTCGCCGAACTGGGTGACGTGCCCGTGGCCGCCTGAGTATCTCGACATATTGGCCTGGCAATGGGATGAGGTCGTCGCGCCTTACTGGGTGGAGCGAGCAAAGTTCGCGGAGCAGCATGGGGTTCGTATCGCGATCGAAATGCATCCAGGCTTCGTGGTTTATAGCCCGGAAACAATGCTGCGGTTGCGATCGATCGCAGGCCCGTCGATCGGCTGTAATTACGATCCGAGCCACATGTTCTGGCAGGGGATTGATCCCATCTCGGCCATTAGAGTGTTGGGAGAAGCAATTTTCCACGTCCATGCGAAGGACACGCAGCTCTATCCGGCTAATCTGTCACGCGCTGGCGTTCTGGACACAAAGCCGTACACTGATGAGAGGAACCGCTCGTGGATTTTTCGCACCTGCGGCTACGGACACGGAGCGGAGTGGTGGAAGGAGTTTGTCTCAACGTTGAGGATGCTCGGCTACGACAACGTGCTCTCTATTGAGCACGAGGATAGTCTTCTTTCTCCCGAGGAAGGCCTCACGAAGGCAGCCCGCTTTCTCAACGAGATTGTCATCAAAGAGGAGCCAGGAGCAGCATGGTGGATTTAACCGCCCTCATTCGAAGGACGGCTCGGAAATCGATGGATCGCAGACGCTTTATCGCGGGTGCAGGCGTGCTTCTTTCGAGCGAGGCCCTGCATGCTCTTGCTCCAATCCAGACCGGGCAGGCCATTGGTGCTCAGGGCGGAAAAGCCGACCACAGCCTTCGCATTGAACCCTGCAGTCTGGAGATCGGCCCGGGCGTGACGATCAAAACTCTTGCTTACAACGGGCAGGTTCCGGGACCGTTGCTGAGATTGCGGGAGGGCGTGCCGGTGACTATCGACGTTACCAACGCGACCGACTCTCCAGACATCGTGCACTGGCACGGTTTAGCGATTGACTCGCTGAATGATGGAGCAATGGAAGAAGGCTCGCCGATGATTCCTGCCGGCGCAACACATCGATATTCCTTCACTCCAAAGCCGTCGGGCACCCGCTGGTATCACACGCATGCGTCGGCTTATGACAATCTCTCGATCGGAACATACACCGGACAATTTGGCTTCCTTCTGATTGAGGGCAAGGATCAGCCGGTTCATTACGACCAGGAGATCAATCTCGCCATTCACCACTGGGAACCATCGTTCGTTCCGATGGTCGAGACGATGCGTCAGCAGTCTTCAAACGTGCCGCTCACGACCGGTTCGGACGTTGGATATAAGTACGCCACGATTAATTCGCACATGCTGGGTGCCGGTGAGCCAATACGCGTAAAGCAGGGGCAACGCGTATTGCTCCGCCTTCTCAACGCCAGTGCCACGGAGAACGTGGTTCTTGCGCTTCCCGGACACAGCTTCAAGATCATTGCCATGGATGGAAATGCGGTCCCGAATCCCAGGTCCGTCGATGTGCTCTCCCTGGCAGTTGCCGAGCGCGTTGACGCTATCGTCGAGATGAATTCGCCGGGCGTGTGGGTTTTCGGGTCCACGCTCGAGAAGGCACGTCAAATGGGTCTCGGTATTGTCGTCGAGTACGCGGGAAAGTCGGGCGCACCAGTATGGAAAGACCCCACGCCGGTGGAATGGAACTACACGCAATTTGCGAACACATCCGAAGCGCCGAAGCCTGACGAGACATTCACGCTGACCTTTCGGGACTTCGGCCCTATGCATGGTTCTAAATTTGATACCTGGACAATCAACAACAAATCATGGCCCGACATCGAGCCTTTGAAGGTGCAATCGGGCAAACGCTACCGGATGGTTTTTCGCAATGGGAGTGGCGATCAGCATCCTATTCATCTGCACCGGCATACGTTCGAGGTAACTCGCATCGGCAACACGCAGATGAGTGGTCTCATGAAAGATGTAATCAATGTCATGCCACTGGATACGGTTGAGGTTGATTTTGTCGCCAACAATCCGGGAGACACGCTGTGGCACTGCCATCAGCAACTGCACATGGACTATGGTTTCATGCAACTCATCAAGTACTCCGGCTAGAGTGGTCTCGGGATCTGCAGCATTGCACGAACAAGTTGAACTCTTCCTTATCAAAAGAGGGTATTGATTGAAACGATGAAGAGAACTCGGGTGATAGTGCTTCTGGCAGCAATATGTTTCCTTGCCTTTCAATGCCGGCAAATGACAATCTATGCAGCTTCCGATGGTTTGACATCGAGTGGCGGTGTACAGCAATCTTCGCAACCGGCTAGTCCCGTCGCGACCACCCCCGGCGCTACAGCTTATGCTGAACATTGTGCCATCTGTCACGGCGATAATCGCGAGGGTGACCTTCCAGCGTTTCCGCCTCTGCTCGGCATAACTCACCAGATGAACGATCAGCAGATCACTGATATCGTTCGCAGCGGCAGAGGCCGCATGCCCGGCTTTCCGAAGCTGGGTCAGGATGAGCTGAGTGCGTTGCTGCAATACCTTTCGACGACCAACGCGCCCGCGGAGGCCCCGAGCGGCAACTCGTCAGTCGCATCTTCCAGCCTGAGCGATGCAGGCGCCGCCCTGTTTCGCCAGAACTGCGCCTTCTGTCACGGCCGCGACGCTCAGGGCGGAGAGACGGGTCCTGACCTCACGCAATCCAGGCTCGTTCGCCGGGATGTTGGGGGGAACAGAATCTCGGAGGTTGTGAGAAACGGACGCCCCGAAAAGAAGATGCCCGCCTTCCATTTTTCCAACCAGGAGATATACAGTCTCGTCGCCTTCATTCATGAGCAGCAGGCCAAAGCGGCGTCCAGACCGGGCGGCCGCCGAGGCGTAGAAGCTGCCGATCTCCAAACGGGCAACGTTGCGGCTGGCCGGCGTTACTTTAACGGCGCAGGGAACTGCGCGTCCTGCCACTCGCCCACTGGAGATCTCGCTGGCGTGGCCTCACGATACGAGGGGCTGCAACTCGAGGAGCAGATGCTCTATCCGAGGGATGTAAAGAGCCGCGTTACTGTCACGTTGCCATCGGGAAAAAAGATCGCCGGAACGGTGGCCTACCTGGATGAATTTAATGTTGCGCTGCGTGATGCCGACGGCAACTATCACTCATGGGCAATCGCTAAGGTCAAATACAAACTCGATGCGCCGGTCAATGCTCATGCGGATTTATTCGGCAGATACACCGACGACGACATCCACAATCTGATGGCATATTTGCAAACGCTGCGCTGATCTTGTCCAGGTCGCGGGCCAGAGGTTACCAACGAAGATGAAATTGCCTAGACATAAGGCTGTCCTGGCCGCTGGCGTATTGTCGGCGCTTGCTGTGCTGCCGCATTCGCTTCTGTCCCAGGATCTCAATCCTGCCGAGCTTCTGCATCCTTCCGCAGATAGCTGGCCCGGGTATCATGGCGACTACTCAGGCAGGCGCCACAGCCATCTGACACAGATAACGCCGCTGAATGTTGGAGCCCTGAGCCTCGCGTGGGCCTTTCAGACAGATCAGACTGCTCAAATCAAATCATCGCCCCTGCTCGTTGATGGTGTGCTGTACTTCACCGTGCCCGAGAATATTTGGGCTGTTGATGCCCGCTCCGGACACCAGGTATGGCATTACACCTATCCACCCAGCCCCGGGGACCACATCGGCAATCGTGGTGTGGGCATGTACAAGGGATGGCTCTATTTCATGACTCCGGATTGTTACCTGGTTTCGCTGAATGCCAAGGACGGCACGGTGCGCTGGAAGGTCCAGGTGGCGGACGTTAAAAAGGGCTATTGGACGACTGTGGCTCCGATGGTGATCAAAAACCACATTATCGTTGGAGTTTCGGGCGACCTGGACAATCTGACCGGCTACCTTCGATCGGTTGATCCGGAAACTGGCGAGACCCAATGGCAGTGGGATAGCACGCCCCCGGCTGGAACTCCGAACAGCACAACGGGAGGCATGACTTGGATACCGGGTACTTACGATCCTTCTCTCAATCTGCTGTATTGGGGCACGGGTAATCCCACGCCTGTGCTGAACGGTAAACCCCGGCCGGGCGACGACCTCTACACGTGCAGCATCGTCGCCCTCAATCCTGACACGGGAAAGCTGGTGTGGGCTTTTCAGGTCTCGCCTCACGACACGCATGATTGGGATGCGGTCGAGATTCCTGTTCTGGTTGACGGAAACTTTCGTGGGCAGCCGCGAAAGATGCTGATGCAGGCATCGCGAAACGGCTACTTTTTCGTTCTTGATAGGACCAACGGAAAGAGCCTGCTAACCGTGCCCTACGGCCCAGTCAACTGGACGCTGGGCGTCGACAAAGAAGGTCGCCCGATTCCGAATCCTGCAAAGGAGCCGGCACCCGACGGCCGTCTAATCGCCCCTGACGAGGGAGGCTTGACTAACTATCGCTCTCCCAGCTTCGATCCCAGAACCGGTTTGTTTATCGTCGACGCCCATCCCAGCTACAGCATCTATTTCGCCAAGCCGGCAGACGGAGCTTACGGCTGGGCGGGGGCTGACTACGGCCTCTGGGGAAAAGGAGTTATCGAGGCCATCGATTATCGCACCGGCAAAATCCGCTGGAGCCATGAGGTGGGCGCTGGAGGTTCAGGAGCCGGTGTCCTCACGACCGATTCTGGGCTGACATTCACAGGCGACGGCTACGGAAACGCGTTGGCACTCGATTCGGGCAACGGCAAGACCCTTTGGCACGCGGGAACGGGCGCGCCCATGCAGAGTTCTCCTATCAGCTACGAACTCGATGGACGCCAGTACATAGTCACGAGCAGCGGGGGCGTGATGTTTGCGTGGGCGTTGCCGCATTCCAGTAGCGCCGTTTCCGGTTCGGTTGACGGGAGCCACAAGCACCCTTAGATGTCTTTCAAAACTGGTGGTGGGCGTCGAACTGGTCCACACTACATGCCGCGTAACTTCATCGAAGATATCGCTCCTGGAAGTTAAGACTCACTCTGCGTTCATTTGACAGCGCACCGCTGACGGGCAAACTCGTTTGTCCTGGAATCTCTTGATTGCAAGGATGCTGTTGGATCCCAACCATGACGGCTCGATCTCAGAGAGGGATCAGCACGGCGGCATCCGCCGCCATGCCAACCGGGCTCCGTCGCCTTTCCGTTTGCTTAAGCCTCATATTTTGAATGAGATGCAGGAGGCGGGAGCTTCGCGGTCTATCGGTTATAGCATCGCTCGCAGAATCGAGTCTCGCGCCTTCTCCGGCGCTTTCATGACTCTCATGACTCCAATACGTAAACCTTGATCGCTCCCCAAAGTCCTGGAAAGTTTATGGAAGAGTCACTCCCTGAATGCCTGGAGATGCATCAAAGTGCACGGGCGTAGTACAACAATTGGTTGCTCGGAGAGCGACGAAAGACCTTTAGAAGTCAAACCGTCTGGCTGATTTGGGCTGAACGTATCTTCCTGCTTCCCCTTTGCAACAGCAAAGGTCAGAGCGCAACACGAGCCTGAGAGAAGAGGCAGAGACTTCGACCAGCCATAACAAAGCCGAACGCTTTTGGAGGCAGTATGAAGAAATACCCCCTCAGCCTTCTCGCGATCTGCGGGACGGCAATTATCTTCCTGTGCTTAAACACGAATGCGGTCGCCCAGTTCCGCACCTCAATTCAGGGTACGGTTACCGACCCGAGCGGGGCAGTAATTCCCGGAGCAACACTGACGCTCAAGGATCTTCAGACTAACCAGATCACAACCAGCACCAGCAGCCCCTCGGGCGTCTACAATTTCAACGCTCTTCCCCCCGACCATTTCGACCTGACTGCGGAAAAGGGCGGCTTTCAAAAGAATGTCATCAGTGACCTGCAACTGATTCCCGAGCAGGCAAACTCGGTCAACATGATTTTGCAGCCCGGGGGAGCCACCACGACCGTCACCGTAAGCGGTTCGAGTGTTCCCGCGCTCGACACCGAGACCGCGAACACTCAAACGTCCATCTCTTCCAACCAGATCGAACACATGCCGGTGTATCAACGCGACCCCACCAGCCTTATTCGCCTGGCGCCGGGAGCCCTTTCCGACGGCTCGCAAGCAGCCGGAGGCGGCGGATTTCAGTCTCCGGGTACTCAGACTGGAGCTTCCTCAGGTGGGGGCGGCAACCTCGGACACTCCAGCAGTATCTTCGCCACGGAAAACGGCCCTTCGGCCAACGTGAACGGCGGCCAGTTCGAGAATAATGGTTACACCATCGACGGTATCAGCACGGATAGTGCTGTCTGGGGCGGAGCGACGGTCATTACTCCAAGTCCGGAGTCGATCGGCGACCTCAAGATTGTTTCCAACGCCTACGACGCGGAGAATGGTCGCTTCGCGGGTGCCGTAGTCGAGATGATCACCAAGAGCGGAACGAACAATCTGCACGGGAGCTTTTTCTTCCAGATCACTCGCCCCGGCCTGAATGCGTATCAGCGTTGGAATGGTCCGGGGTCCGAAGTGGCATTTAATCCAGACGGGACAAAGAAGACTCCTATGGAACGCGGTCTTCTCCGCGATGAGGACCGATACAACCAGTGGGGCGGCAGCATCGGCGGTCCGATCTGGAAAGACAAGATATTCGCGTTTTTCGCGTACGAGAAGCAAGCCCAGACCATCGGGGCGACGGGCACCGAGTGGTATCCGACCTCCCAATTTAACGGACTCGCGCCCTCAGGCAGCATTTCTTCCACATTTCTAGGGTTTCCGGGTTCAAGTGTGAATGGCACCGTGGTTGGCTCCGTAACATGTACCGCATACGGATTCACTGAAGGCAAGAACTGCGTAACGATTCCGGGTCAGGGCCTGAATCTTGGTTCGCCGCTGACCACCGGGCTCGGCACGCAGGATCTCAGCTGGAATAGTCCCGCCGATCCTGGCGTCGGCAGCGGCCTTTCGAATGTGCCCGACATTGCCCTTTACACCGTCAGCAATCCCACCACCACAAACTTTCAGCAATTCAACGGGCGCATGGATGGCCAGATTGGCAGTAAGGATCATGCCGCTTTCGTCATCTATTGGGTTCCAGCCAGCAAGACAAATTTGAACGGCGCTCTGGGTTATCAGCTCTTCCATCACGAACAGGTTAACGACGCCTTCTCGGGCATCTGGAATCACATTTTTTCCGCAAACTTCCTGAACGAAGCCCGCGCCAATGCTGCAGGGTGGCGCTATAACGAACTGGGCAGCAACCCTCAGGCTCCGTTTGGGCTACCTCAGATCCTTTGGTATGCCGTTAACGGACTCAACTTTGGCGGCATCGCCCTCGGACAGCTCGGCGTGCAGGCGCCTTCGCATCTGAACCAGTGGACTTACGGTTATAAGGACGTCGCGACCATGGTTCATGGCTCGCAGACCTGGAAATTTGGGGGTGAAGCTACCCGGCTCTACTATCTGAACGACCCCATCGGCGCACCGAACTACACCTTCTACAACATCTGGGATTTTCTGAATGATGCTCCGGAAGCCGAAGGCGGACCGTTCCAGGCAACCACCGGCTTTCCCGGCGGGTTCCGCAACGATAACCGCCAGACTATCTGGGGTTTCTTCTTCCAGGATAACTGGAAGGCTCGTCCGAATCTGACCCTGACCGCAGGTCTTCGCTACTCTTACTTCGGACCCCTTTCCGACAAGAACAATAACATGGGCGTTCTCCGCTTCGGCAGCGGCTCGAGCTTTTTGACCGGTATTTCAATCAAGCCTGGAATCAACGCATGGAATGCGCAGAAATGGAACTTTGGACCACAGGTCGGCTTCAATTGGGCTCCGAACTATTACAACGGAAAGGTCGTCTGGCGCGGCGGTTACGGTCTGAACTACAACCAGGAACAGATTGCAAATGCGAACGCCAACGACTTCAACCCGCCGGGAACCAGTTCCGTACCAGGAACCAGCACCAGTCCACATGACATCAATCCGAATATTCTCTACGCGACTTCCTCCAGCCCAACGAATATCAATGGGTATCCGCCGAACCCGAGCGTAATTACCACCTTCAACTCTGCCGGACTACCTGTCGTAGGAGCCGCGAACCTGAATGCATTGACTAACAATCTGCCCACACAGTATGTGCATCACTGGTCTCTTGAAGTAGAAATGGATCTATCGCATGGATGGGTAGGAACCCTCACTTATCTGGGCAGCGCCGGCAAGCACCTCTTGTTCAACTATGACGCGAATGGTTTCGGGGTCGTCAACGGGGCGTCTTTGAACCCTCTGGTGAACAGTGTCAACACCGCCGGCAACCAGGGCAAAGCGAAGAACAACATGATGATTGGCGATCTGAGGCATCAGTTCGTGCAAGGCTTTTCTCTGGAGGCGCAGTACACTTGGGCTCATAGCTTCGATACGAACTCAGGTCCGTACTTCCGCTCGCCCTATATCTACAACACCCAGTACGCCTATGGGCAGTCAGACTTCGACATCAGAAATACCTTCAAGCTGTTCGGCATCTGGCAACCGGTCATCTTCCACGGCAATGACTGGAGGGAGAAGATTGTGGGTAACTGGACGATCAGCGGCATCTTCACCTTCCACACTGGTTACGGGTGGACTCCGTTCTATACCGCGGGGCACCAGATCTACTGCAACCTTTGCAACTATGGGTTCCAGAATCTGCGTCCCTCTTACAACGGCACCGGCGGCAAGAGCGACAACAATAATGCATTCAAAACCGGAAGCAATTTCGCTAACCCGGGCATTGCCAGTACCGGAACTCCGATCACCGTTAGTTGTCAAACTTCACCAATTAATAACTATGAATTCACTAACAACTACTTCACGGTTCCAAACTATTTCAACGCGATCGCAGATTGCCCTGGACAGTTCGCAACCGCTTTGCCGCCTCCGCCGGGAATCGGTCGCAACTCCATGCCGGGTCCCATCTACCGTGACGTGGATATGAATCTCGCCAAGGCATTCGGCCTGCCCAGGATTCCGGGTATTGGAGAAGGCGCGAAGATCGAAATTCAGGCCAACTTTCTCAATATCTTCAATACGCTCAACATTAACCCCAGCAAGATTAATACCAACATTGCAAACCCTGGACTGGGCCAGGCAACAGGTGCACTTGGATCGAGAATCATTACGTTCCAGGGGCGCTTCAGCTTTTAACATTACTGGCCGGATTCGAGTTTCCGGCTGGACTACCCAACAATCCTTGCGGGGCCGGAACAAGCTTCCGGCCCTTCTTTTGTCTGTACCATCATTTAAGTCGCATGCACGATACTCGCTACGACATCGCCGTCATCGGGGCAGGCATTGCCGGACTCGCCGCCGCGCGCAGTCTGGCTGCTGCCGGCAAAAACACCATTCTTCTCGAAGCCCGTGACCGCATCGGCGGACGCATCCTGACTGTGCACGATTCATCCACGGGAATCCCGGTCGAACTCGGCGCTGAGTTCGTTCACGGACGCCCGCCAGAACTCCTCGACCTCATTCGCGAAGCCGGTCTTACACTTTACAAACGGGAAGGCGAATTCGTCTGCTTTGAGAATGGCAAACTCGGCGATTGCGATCTTTTTGAAGAAGCCTTCCGCGTTCTCGACGATCTGCCCGCCAAACCCGACATGCCCTTTTCCGAGTTCCTGGCAAAAAAGCATCTGCCCGAACAACTGGCCGCGCGTGTCAAAGCATATGTCGAAGGCTTCAACGCCGCGGACGCCACTCGCATCGGTACGGCCGCGCTTCGTAAACAACAACAGGCAGAAGAGGAGGTCGACGGCGACCAGTCCTTCCGCATTGCCGAAGGCTACGATCACCTTGCTGGCCACCTTCTGGATAGATTCATCAACTCGGGCGGAACACTTTGCCTCAACACGCCTGCTAACTCGGTCATCTGGAAGCCTCGCGCAGTCAGCGTAGCTACTGCGAATCCACACCTTCCCGAAATTCACGCCACACGCGTGGTCATCGCCGTACCGTTGGGCGTTCTCCAATCTGGATCTTTCCGCATCGCCCCTGAACCAGCCGGCCACGTCGCCGCTATCCATAAGCTGGCCATGGGAACTGCTACCCGCATCACACTGGTCTTCCGCGAGCGCTTCTGGGAAGCTGCTGTCCCCAATCTCAGCTTCCTCATCGCCCAACAAAAGACGCCTCCAACCTGGTGGACATCGGCGCCGGATCCGTCCCCGGCGCTCACCGGCTGGCTCGCCGGTCCGCGCGCCGTCCGCGCCGCAACCGGTGAAGTCCTCAAAGACCAGGCGCTGACAACACTGGCGGAAATCTTCGGCCGCGATGATCTCACAGCGATGCTAGCGAGCTTCCATACCCACGACTGGCAATCCGACCCGTACTGTCTCGGCGCTTACAGCTATGCTCCAGCAGGAGCGCTCGAAGCCTCCGATAATCTCGCAATTCCCGTCGAGAACACCCTCTACTTTGCCGGCGAACACACCGACACTACCGGCCATTGGGGAACCGTCCACGCCGCGCTGCGCTCCGGTCTACGCGCCGCATCGCAAATCCTCGAATGACACGTGGTCTGGCGAATGGCGCGCCGATCGTTGTCTTTCATGTACATTTCACATCGGTCACAACAGGTCCGAAACGGAGAAATCCATCAGCTTCCGGCCGCGCGACAGCGGCTTTGCCAAGAGCGTTAAACTCCGCGACCCTTGGCAGGGCAGGGAAGTCACAGCTACCGGAGACACCTACACGGCTACGGTTCCCGCATACGGAGCCGTCTTACTTAAGGTCAGTCGCTAGCTCTCGACAAGTACCTGACCATCCCGACCGTAGCGAAGCGCCAGGGAGAATCCGCAGTGTGCAACTTCCCATGACCGCCCCGCTCCGGTAGTGTCGAACGCAGCATGTCGCATCCTTATCAGACCGCACCCGGTGTGTCCGAAGTCGACCCAGCTCGCATCATGCGCCGCGTCTTCTGGCGGCTTATCCCATTTCTTTTCCTGCTCTACGTCTGCGCCTACCTTGACCGCGTCAACCTCAGCTTCGCCGCACTGTCCATGCGCCGTGACCTTGGCTTTTCCGGTACCGTCTACGGTGCTGGCGCCGGGCTCTTCTTCATCAGCTACGCCATCTTCGAAATCCCCGCCAACCTTGTCCTTCTGCGCCTCGGCCCGCGACGCTGGATTGCCATCATCATGGTCGCCTGGGGAATCCTCTCCACATCCATGGCGCTCGTCCACTCATCCGCCACCTTCTATATAGTCCGCTTCCTCCTCGGAGCAGCGGAGGCCGGATTCTTCCCCGGCATCATTCTCTGCCTCACCAGTTGGTTTCCGTTGGCGCAGCGCGCTCGCGCCTTTGCGCTGTTCATTACAGCGGCTCCCGTCTCGGGGGTCATCGGCGCCCCTCTCTCCACGATCCTTCTGCGACTCGACGGCATTGCTCATATCGCCGGCTGGAAGTGGCTTTTCCTCGGCGAAGGGCTGCCATCTGTCCTTCTCGGAATCGCCGTCTTCTTCGTCATCACCGACCGTCCCGAAGAAGCCCCCTGGCTGTCACCCCAGGAGCGTCAGTGGCTTATCGCGGAGGTCGCCGCGCACTCTCATCACGCCACCGGTACGCACTTGTCGCATGCCTTTCGCAGCGCCACCGTCTGGCTGCTTTCGTCGATCTATTTCGCTATGTCCGTGGGACTCTACGCTCTTAGCCTCTGGCTGCCCATCGTGATCAAAAGCATCACCCATGCCAGCGATATCCGCGTCATTGGCCTCACCACCATTCCCTATGCGCTCGCCGCGATAGCCATGCTTCTGGTCGCTCGCAGTTCCGACCGCTCAGGAGAGCGCAAATGGCACCTCGTTGGCTGCCTCATTGCCGCCGCTCTGGGATTCATCGCCAGCGCCATCCCCGCCGCCCCCGCCCTGTCGCTTGCCGCAATCTTCTTCTGCACCGCCGGCGTCTGGAGCGGCCTCGGACCCTTCTGGTCCCTCCCGACTTATATCCTTCGCGGAACCGCCGCCGCCGCCGGTATCGCCTTCATCAACTCCGTCGGAGCCGTCGGCGGTTTTACCGGACCCTACATCATGGGCATCGCCAGCGATGTTACCCACAGCTTTCGGGCTGCCCTCCTCGTCACCGGATTCCTCCTCGTCCTCGCCGCCCTTCTCGCATCCCGTTTGACTGCGCCTCACCGACCGCCGCCAGCCCTCTAGAGCAGTTGGAGACGCCCCCAACAAAATCCCAAGCTTTCCCTAAACCCTCCCGCAGAGGCGAGTAGGACGATTAACAGTCTCGACGCCCCACTCCCGCGCACCGCTCCGTCTGACCGCGTCCTGTGCAATGTATTGCATTGAAATAGCGCGACTTATTTCAGTCACGCCATGCCAACTCTCACGTCCAGGCATTTCCAACTTATCTCTCAGGCATCTTTCAGTGATTTCAAACGACATTTAGCGCGGTGCTTTCGTACTGTTCACTCGCTGCCGCCGGAATATCCGAGTCGCCAGGGGCAAGAAATCAAAACCGTCGGCGAAATTCACCAGACACAGGAGACAAGACCGTGAGCAACGAAAAGTACACCGACACCGAAATCAAAACACCCTACACGCTGGCTTTAGTTCGCCAGGCCGAACCCGAAACCCGACAGAAAACCGCGGAGATTCCGATTGTCCCCATCACTGCGGACCTCCCCATGCTGCCCGAATTCCGCGCGAGAGCCCGGGCCATAAACTGGCGCGCGGCCATTGCCAGCGCCAGCCTCGCCGGTTTTCTGGCGGTCATCGCCGGTGTCGGCTGCGGAACCACCACCAATATGCTGAAGCCCTCCCCGGCAACGGTCGCCGTCCTCGACAAGGCCCTCTGGGTCGCGAACGGCGCCAACGTGGTCGAGTTCACCCCATCGCAGTTGACCGCTGGAAACCCCGACCCCGCTCCGCACCTCAGTATCAACAGCTCGGTCTTCGGAGCGCCCCAGGGAGTAACCTTCGATGCCGCCGGCAATCTCTGGGTCATCGACGGCGGCACCGTCGCCGCTGGCGGAACCATGCCTCCAGCGCTCTTAGAATTCACCGTCGCCCAGCTCAATAACCTCGGCACCAACAACGCCCCCATGCCGAATGTCACCATCAACTCAACCCTCTTTGCCTTTCCGCAGCAGGCCGTCTTCGACCCCAATGGGAATCTGTGGCTCAGCGATAATGGCGCCAACTCCGTCTTTGTCCTTACGCCGCAGCAACTCGCTCAGAGTTCGGCCAACGTATCTCCAGCCGTCTCCATCGCGTCAAACCCCGCCTTCCAGGGACCGCTGGGAATCATCTTCGACTCTGTTGGCAACCTCTACATCGCCAACAACGCCACCACCACGATCTTCAAGTTCAACAACAACACCCTCCCTACTCGCGGCGGAAACTACACCCTTACGCCCAGCGTCACTCTTTCTGACAATGGCAACGGGTCCATCCAGGGACCTTGGGCGCTGGCATTCGACACCAAAGGCGACCTCTGGTCCAGCAACGCCAACGCCCCGAACACCATCGTCGAGTTCACGCCCAACCAGCTCATCTCGACGAGTTCACCCACCCCGGCGATCACCCTCAACAGCGTGCCCGTGGGTATGAACCAGACCCTCGCGGCGCCCAACGGCATCGCCTTCGACAACCTTGGAGACCTCGCCGCTATCAGCTCTGCCTCCCCGTTCGGCGTCGCCGGTTTCCAGAAGGGTCAGCTGATCCCGACCAAGACCGGACCCACCCCCAACCCGTTCCTGGTCGGAACCACAACCACCCTCAACGCCCCGGCGGGCTGCAACTTCGGTCCCGTCATCAACTAACCGCTGCCTTGGTTCTCAAACTCCGCGTTCTGCCTTCGCTGAAAAAACCGTCGGCGGGGCAGAACGCGGCCACTTCCATTGACGCTGTTTCGCCGCTCGCCCGTCCCAGAAACTTTCTTCCGGAGCACTATATGATTCCGTTCTTATGCGAAATAACACTCTGTTGCGTTGTGTCGTATCACTTCGCATTGCTCATGATGCAAAGAGAAAAGCGTTCCGGTAAATCTGCAACCGAGAACGAAGACGCCGAGTGACCGCAGCCACGCCTACATCGCGTTCGTCATCCTGCGACGCCAGCCATCCACTGCCATTGGCCTGACATCAAAGACCAGAGTGTTCTAAGCCCGCTACGTTCACACGAACAACCGGCGGAGTTTCCCTCGTTAATGGAGGACAGGATGGCAGTTAAAAAGAGCCCTGCGTTGCAAGCCCTGCTTGATGGACTGCAGGAGGATCTCTCGCGGGAGTATCAGGCGATCATCGCCTACACCGTCTACAGCACCGTGCTGAAAGGCGCGCAGTGGATGAACATCGCCGCCGAGCTGAAACTGCACGCGGCGCAGGAGTTGCAACACGCGATGATCATCGCCGACCAGCTCGATTATCTCGGAGCCGTCCCCAATGCAACGCCAAAAGGAGTCAAGCTTTCCGAGAAAGCGGAAGAGATGCTTCGCTTCGATCTCGACAATGAAACGGAAACCATCAAGGCCTATCGGCAGCGCGTTAAGCAGGCAGAAGGCGTAGGTCACTACGCATTGGCTGAACAGATTCGCACCATCATCATGCAGGAGCAGGAGCACCAGCACGATCTCGCAACCGCCCTTGGTATCGACGTCCCCAACATTCTCGACGAAGGAGCTTAGGCGTTCTTCGTCCTCCTCACATCTTTCCCGGAACGAAATCAACCACGCACTCGAAAAGCACCGCATTTCCGCCCAGCCTGCGTAAAGCTGTAAAATAGAGATTGCGGTGCAGCGTGCTATCGCCCGATTATTCATCGGGCCCATGATTTTCACATAGTCCACACGCCCGCACCCGAACCGTTATGAGTGCAACCAGGCTGGCACCACCCCCCATCGAGAAACAAACCCAGAAGCAGCAACCCTCGCAGCGCGAACGCGTCTCCGATCGAGATTCCGTTTTCGACGCCTTCCGTCGCTGGGGCTATCTTCAAGCCCAACTCGACCCCCTCGATCAGTACCTCTCACCCGTGCGTGTCCCCGAGCTTGAGCTCACCGGTCCCGACGTGGCCGACGCTCGTCGCATCTACACCTCGACGATTGGCGCGGAGTTCATGCACATCCCCCACGCCGACCGCCGCGAGTGGATCGCGTCCCGCCTCGAAGCCGGACCACCCTCGCTGGACCCTGACGCGCAGCAGCACGTCCTCGATATGCTCACGCGCGCCGATGTCTTCGAGCAGGTCATTCAGTCGCGTTATCTCGGTACCAAGCGCTTCTCTCTTGAAGGCGTTACCGCGCTCCTGCCGTTCCTTGACGAGCTGCTCCACCGCTCTGCCGAACTCGGCGTTCAGACCTCCGTCATGGCCATGAGCCATCGCGGGCGACTCAGCGTCATGGTCAACACGCTCGGCAAGCCGGCCGCCGACATCTTCTCCAAGTTCGAAGACGTCAACCCGCGCAGCATCCTCGGCGGCGGCGACGTGAAATACCACGTCGGAGCCACCGGCGTCTTCCATAGCCGCAACGACGAGTGGATCGCCCTGCACCTCGTCTCGAACCCGAGCCATCTTGAAGCCGTCGACCCAGTCGCTATGGGCCGGGCTCGCGCCAAGCAAACCCGCTGGGGTGCCGACGGCATCGACCGCGTCCTCCCCATCACCATCCACGGAGATGCCGCCTTCGCTGGCCAAGGCATCTGGGCCGAAACGCTGAATCTTGCCGAGGTCGAGGGCTTCTCCGTTGGCGGCAGCATTCACATCATCGTCAACAACCTCATCGGCTTCACCGCCGAGCCCGACGAGTCCAACTCCTCGCGCTTCTCGTCTGATCTCTCCCGGCGGCTCCCCATCCCCATTTTTCACGTCAATGCCGAAGATCCCGCTGCCGTTGTGCGCATCGCCGCGCTCGCTGCCGAGTACCGTAACGCCTTCCACAGCGATGTTGTCATAGACCTCATCGGTTATCGCCGTCACGGACACTCCGAAGTCGACGATCCTACCATCACGCAACCACTTCGCTACGGCCGAATCAAGAGTCATCCGCCGCTTTCCGAGCTCTACGCCAAGCAACTCGGCGTCGACATCTCCACCCGGGTGCGCGAACTTCAGTCCGAATTCACCGAAGCGCAGAAGGCCGCTACGACCATGCAGAAGATGCCGCACCTCGCGCGTCTTCCCGAGTACTGGTCCTCGTTCAAGGGTGGCCCGTGGAAGCCCGAATACGAGGTCGAAACCGGTCTCACCCGCGATCAGATTCAGACCATCTCTACAGGCCTCGCCTCCTATCCGGAGGACTTCCACGTTCATCCCAAAATCCAAAAATTGCTGGAACAGCGCGATGAGATGGGCCAGGGCAAGCGCCCCTTCGACTACGGAATGGCCGAGGCCGTTGCCTTCGGTTCGCTTCTCACCGGCGGCACCCCCGTCCGCTTCAGCGGACAAGACAGCCAGCGTGGCACCTTCAACCAGCGCCACTCCGTTCTCATCGATATAGAGAACGAGCAGCCCTGGATCCCGCTAGGCCACCTCTCGTCCGACCAGGCATCCTTCGACATCTACAACTCGGTCCTCTCCGAAGCGGGCGTACTCGGCTTCGAGTACGGATACAGCCGCGATTACCCCGAAACCCTCGTGCTCTGGGAGGCGCAGTTCGGCGACTTCGCCAACGGCGCGCAGATCGTCGTCGATCAGTTCATCTCTGCCGGTGAAGACAAGTGGGGACTGCTCAGCGGCGTTGTCATGCTCTTGCCCCACGGCTATGAAGGCCAGGGCCCCGAGCATTCCAGCGCACGCGTCGAGCGCTACCTGCAACTAACCGCGCACGACAACATCCAGGTCTGTCAGCCCTCCACCGCGGCGCAGTATTTCCACCTGCTGCGTCGTCAGGCCCTGCGCAAGTGGCGCAAACCGCTCATCGTTTTCACACCCAAGAGCATGCTGCGTCATCCCGACGCGGTTTCTCACATCGAAGACTTTACGCGGCCGAACTTCCAGAATGTTCTGCCCGAAACGGGCATCGCCAGCGCAAAACGCCTCCTCATCTGCACCGGCAAGATCGGCCACGAGCTGCGTGTTGAGCGCCAGAAGCGCGGCGACGGCACAACTGGCATCATCTTCCTCGAGCAGCTCTATCCGTGGCCCGAAGCCGAGCTTGCCGCCGCCATCGACGCCCACCCCGAAGCCCACGAAGTGATCTGGGTCCAGGAAGAGCCGGAGAACATGGGCGCGCTTTCCTATGTGCTGCCGCGCCTGCGCCGTCTCGCCAGCGACCGCCACGTGCTCAGCATCAAGCGCTCCGCTGCCGCTAGCCCCGCAACCGGCTCAGCTAAGGCACATGACATGGAGCAGAAGACGCTCATCGAACTCGCCCTTGGCCCCGGCCTGCAAGAAAAGGTCACGAAATAGAGTCGAAAAACAAAGCCCACATCCGAGACTGATGTGGGCTTTTGAACGTTGACCGCCGGATACTCCACTCCCCGGGCCGGGACGTGGCTCCTGACTGTTGCCTTAAATCAGAAATCCACCCTCAACGCCACCTGTCCCGTCCGATTCCCCGCATTCTCCGCAGTCTGCGGAGCGCTCAGCACACCAAACGTCGTTGTGTTGTCGATCTGGGTTGCCGGAGGAGCGAAGTTGGTGTGGTTCAGCACGTTGGTAAACGTGGACTCGAACCTCACATGCACTCCCTCCGTCACTTGGAAGACCTTCGCCAGTCCCATGCTCACCGCCTCCGTGCCTGGTCCTTCGAGGATGCCCACCCCGGCATTGCCAAACCGTCCGGCGCCCGCCGGCGTCGGAGAGAACGCTGCCGGATTGAAATACCGAGTTCGCGACTGGCCAGCATACAGCCTGTTCGATACCTGATCCGGACGCAGGAATGCGCCCCGGTTCACTACGTTGGTGTTCGACTGGTCGTACGATGTGCTGATGCTAGGAGTCAGCCACGGACCCGTTTGCAGCAGCGTCACATTCGTCATCTCCCATCCGCCGAACAATGCATTCCTCCATCCGCCGTCGTTCAGAAACGTCCGACCCTGCCCAAACGGAAGCTGATAGACGCCCGTGAAAAGGAACCTCTGCCGCCGCGTGCCTTCCACATTGCCGTAAGCGCCGTTGATATTGAACCGATCCGCGATCGGAGTACCATAGTTCACTTCTCCCGCGAACGCCGTTGGAACGTCGCCCTGGTTATCCGCCAGATTTTTCGCCAGCGTGTAGCTCGCGTCGAAGTACAGGCCGTGCACATTCCTGCGCGTCCATTCCAGTTCCAACGCGTCGTAATTTGCCTTGCCCGCGTTAAACGTGCTCCACAGCGTAAACCAGTTGTGATACTGAGCCCGTGGATCGACATACGGGCTGGCCGCTGTCGTCTGGTAAGGAGTCGCGCTCGCAGGTATCTGGTTCAGGTCCTCCGTGATGCTCAGCCGGTAAGTATGCATGCCTACATAGCTTGCCCGAACGCTGTCGTTGTTCGTGACCTGCCGTTCTACCGTAAGGTTCCACTGGTTCGCCTGGGGATCGCGATAGTTCGGATCCACTCCCTGATCGAGTCCGCCCCCGCCATACTGCACCGTGGTGCTCGGAGGAGCAGTATTCGGAAACTGGATCAGCGGCGTCCCTGCCGCACCCGTCGTGTTCGTATAAGTGTGCAGGGCCGAGGTCGGATTACCGCTGTTGTTAAACGACAGCGGCCCGAGATTCGTAATCGTGAAGATGCCAAATCCCGCGCGGACTACGGTCTTCGTGTCATTAAACGGCCGCCACGCAAGCGATATTCTCGGCTGGAAATTACCTTTATACGTATTCCGCAGCGACTGCGGCAGATGATCCTGGCTCGCCGTAAGATACCGGGTGCAGGGAAGCGCTGTGTAATTGAGATCGCATGAGTTGAACGACTGACGAAATGCCAGATTCGACGCCTCGATATTCTGCTGTTGCAGATAAGACGCCAGCTCATCTGGGACCACAATCGCGTTGTTTCTCTGATCGAAGTTCGCCAGGTTGCCGCCATCTTCGTGGAACCCTGGCAAAACCTGCCACCGCAGCCCATAGCTCAGCGTCAGCCGGCTCGAAACCTGATAGGTATCCTGTGCAAACACTGCGTACTGCCACGCGGTTCCCGCCACATCCGGACTCGACACCGCGAAGAACAACGTCGTCGGTGCGCCTTCGAGCAAATCTCCAAACGCATTGCCGGTAAAGGTCGGCTGAAATGTGAAGCGCCCGAAATCGTCTGAAGGCAGAAACGTCTCGATATCGGCGTACCTTACCCGCCGCGCATCCAATCCCGCCTTCAGTGCGTGCCTCCCCAGTGTATAGCTCACGTTATCGGTAAACTGCATCGTCTTCGACTGCGTGACGCCTGTCTTATCCCTGCCGATCGGCGTGAATCCCGTTCCAGCGCTGAAATCGAACGTCGGAAACGCATTCGTTGCCGGATGCTGGCTGATATTGACGCCCTGCAGGTGAAGCTGGTCGAGCGCATCAGATCCCTGAATCGGAAAGCCCACATTCGTTGTCACATTCGTGAATCCGAATCGGAATTCGTTCAGCAGATTTGAACTGAACGTGTAAGTGTGCGAAACGAGCAGGCTGCGGTTGTGGACGCTGTCTGAATCGTTCGGTAGAAAGGGATTCGCATAGTCTTCAGTAATGTTTTTGCGGCTGAACCTCGCATACGCCGATTGCTTTGGCGAAATCGTCTCGTCGATGCGTACGTCCGCTCCATCCGTCCGCGCCGGCGTCTGCTGAAAATTCTCGTAGTTAAAGTTCTGCTGTCCCGCCACATTCGGTAGCGGATAGTAAGCCAGCAACGCCGTCGCCGTGGGATTGATACTGCCCGCCGCGATTACTGGCCCTCCCATCGCCGACAGGTCTCCATTGCGCTCTGCCTGCGTTGGCACAAGGAACTGCTCCGCCAGCGCCGTCGACCGCCGGTTCCCCTCGTAAGCCGCAAAGAAGAACGTCTTGCCGCGCCGGTCGATAAGATGCGGAATCACCACCGGCCCACCCAGCGATCCGCCGAAAGTATTGAAGTGCTTCGGAGCCTTGCCCGAAAACCCATACGGGCTGGCATCGAGTGCATCGTTCTGCAGATATTCAAATAGGCTGCCGTGGAATTTATCCGTTCCTGATTTCGTGGTGAACGTAACGTCACCCACCTGCGAAAATTCAGCGCTGTTGTTGAACGACGTCACCTTCACAGCCGCAATCCCCTCCAGCGAGGGATAGGCATCCTGCAGCGCGCCATTCTGCCGCACATTGCTGGTCGAGATGCCGTCGACGGAGAAATTCACCATCGACGCGCTCGCCCCACCCAGCGCAATATTGCCCGCGCTGTCTTGCTGAACGTTCGACGACACCTGCAGCGATCCCAGAGGACTCGTAGTGGTCGCGCGATCGTTCAGCGGCAACTGTGTAATCTGCACATTGTCCTTAGAATTACTCAGCGTCGCGTCTTCCGTATTGATTTGATAACCCGTAGCCGTAACGACCACCTGGGTCGACTCCACCGCCACCGTCAGCGTTACCGGAATGCGCAGAGCTTGCCGCGCATCGAGCTGCACATCTGGCACGGTCGCCTTCGAAAACCCATCGTGCTCCACAACGACCGAGTAATGGCCGGGCTTCAGATTCTCTAGGAGAAACTCGCCGGCATCACTGGTCGTAGCGTTGCGAGTCAGATCCTGGTCCAGGGAACGAACAGTTACCGTCGCGCCGGGAATCACGGCGCCCGACGCATCCTGCACCGTTCCCAGAATGCTTCCCATCGTAGATTGCGCGCGCACGTAGCACGCGCCAGTTATAAGCATTGCGACAAGCAACAGTACTGTCTGACGCAGGCGCTTGGCCAAAATTCCGCGTCGCTTTTGCTCCGTTTTTATGTCTTTGCGATGTCTGCTCCTGCTCTCTTCCGCCAGCAGCAACATGCTTTCAAGATGGAGAAGGAAAACCGTATGAGCAGTAATAGGAGAGCTAATTTTATGAGTCTTATGAGTGACCACGGATGACCTCCGCGGGGAATCCCCGTTACCACTCAGAAGACCGCGTTATCCATATAGCTAGGCGAAAGTATTCATAAAGAAGCCATAGCCTTATGGCTTCTTTATGCTCACGTACCACACTTCGGGTCCTCTTTCCCCTGTCAACAAAGGAAATTGCGCAGTGCCTGGATGGCGAGTAGAGTCATCGACGAAGTGTTGTCCGCATCATGGCAAAACTACGCGGGAGAAGAAGGAGGAACCACATGCATTCATTCAGAGTGTTGGCTATCCTGGCAGTGGCACTTACGACCTCTGGCGCAATGGCTCAAACCGCCACGACACAAGGCGATATCGACACCGACATCGCATTGTTACGGTCGGATGTCCAGGCCCAGAAGACCGACATCATCGCCCACAGCATGCAGCTCACTGATGCGCAGGCAAAGGCGTTCTGGCCTCTTTTTCGCGATTACTCCCACCAGCAGCAGGTCATCGGGGACCAGCGCGTACAGTTGATCAAGGACTACGCTGCCCAGTACGACACCATGGATGATGCCAAGGCCGAAGCGCTCATGAACCGCTGGCTCAGTTACGATGATGCGAAGACCAAACTCCGCTCTGAGTACTACCCTCAGTTCAGGAACGCCATCGGAGCAAAGCAGGCGGTGAAATTCTTTCAGATCGACCAGCGTTTGAGCATGATCGTCGATCTAAAACTCGCCTCTGAGATTCCGATCGTTCAGTAGGCGGAGACGCCCAGCTCCAGATTGAAGGCTGCCTGCTCAGTTCTCATCTTGCGGATCAAAAGAGAGTTCGCGGCGTTCTTTTCGCCCCGGAGACGAGCGTAGCGGGTCATAGATTGCGGCCAATCGAAACTTCCGGAGCGTCAGCGCCGGCCGATGCGACCCGAAGCCCCAATCTCCCGTCTATCAATTGAGTTCGATTGCATTGCCGAGGACATCGACATGACCCGACCCTCACCGTCACGCAAAGTCACTTCAGGAGCCCTCGCCATAGCCTTTGCCGGGATTGCGATTGGTCTGTCCGCAGTCGCGGCGTTTGCGGTCGGCGCACAGCAGCGGGCAAGTGGAACCTCGCCCGCAGTCGCCGCGTCAGCGGGCGACATGGCGCATATGTCCGGCCACATGTTTATGACATCCCTCAGGCCGCTGCAGCCCGGCGATCAACAGAAGGCCGACACGGTTTTGGCCGCTGCCAAAGCGGCGATGGCTCCTTATCAGGATTACCGGAAGGCTCTCGCCGACGGCTACCAGATCTTTCTGCCTAATGTTCCGCAAGCGCAATATCACTTCACCCGTTACGATTACGGTCTCGAGGCCCGGTTCCACTTCGATCCGTCGAAGCCCACATCGCTTCTCTACAAGAAAACAGCCGATGGATATCAGCTCGTCGGAGCCATGTACACCGACCGCGTCGACGCCAGCGAAAGTGAACTGAACGAACGTATCCCGCTAAGCATCGCGCGTTGGCACCAGCACATCAACTTCTGCAAGGCTCCGGCTGGAGAGAAGTCCGAGTACTTCGGACCGGACGCCAAATTCGGTCTGCGCGGTTCGATCACTACAAAGGAAGCCTGTGATGCCGCAGGCGGCGAATTCCACTCGCATCTATTCGGATGGATGGTCCATGTCTACCCCTACGAATCCGACCCGAAGAAGATCTGGTCCACCATGGACGACGATCAGGGCCATGACAACATGGATCATTCCGCTATGCCCGGAATGAAGATGAACTAGTTCGCTACGTTCCGCAAACTTCCGCGGCAATCCTTCTCAGCTCTGGAAGAACAGCGCCCAGCGGAGCCGCGTCCGCGTTTTCGCGTCCCAGCGCGAAATACACTTCGCGATATAGCCCGAACAGCCGTTCATACACAGCCACCGCCGCTGGGTCAGGTTCATACGTCGCATACTTCAGACACATCGCATCCTGCGCAGCCTCAATCGTCGGAAACGTCCCGGCGGCCAGCAGTGCAAAGATCCCCGACCCTAGGCTCGTCGGAATTCCCGCCGGAACCAGCACCGGTTTGCCCAGGACATTGGCATACACCTGGTTGAGTGCTTTATTGTTCTGCGGAATCCCGCCGGCATTGATCACCCGCTCTACCGGCACTCCAAACTCCGCCATGCGCTCCAGAATGATCCGCGTATGAAACCCCGTTCCCTCGATCGCCGCAAATAACTCATCCTGTGCGGTGTGAATCAGGTTCCATCCCAGCGTCACCCCGCCCAACTCGGAATTCACCAGCACCGTGCGATCGCCGTTGTCCCAGCTCAGCCTGAGTAGTCCTGTCTGTCCGGCGCGATACTGCTCCAGCCCCTTCGACAACTCCGATACCTTCGTTCCTGCCCGCCGTGCGATCGCCTCGAAGATATCGCCTGTCGCCGACAGGCCCGCCTCAACGCCCGTGTATTGCGGATGCACGCTACCCGGCACCACGCCGCACACGCCCGGTACCAGTGTCGCTTTCTTCTCCATCGCGATAATGCACGTCGATGTGCCGACGACATTGACTACGTCGCCCTCGCGGCATCCCGCGCCTATCGCATCCCAGTGCGCATCAAACGCACCCACGGGAATCGGAATGCCTACCTTCAGCCCCATCTTCTCGGCCCACACTGGAGACAAATGTCCGGCAATCTTGTCCGAGGTCAGATACTCACCCGCCAGCTTTTCGCGGATTCCATCGAACAGCGGGTCCAGCTTCGACAGAAAGTCCTGCGGAGGCAGCCCACCCCATTTCGGATTCCACAACCACTTGTGCCCCATTGCGCAAACGCTGCGCTTCACTTTGCTCGCGTCCGTAATTCCGGCCAGCGTAGCGGCCACCATGTCACAATGCTCGAACGCAGTTACAAATTGTCCGCGTTTCTGCGGATTGTGCCGGAGCCAATGCAGCAACTTCGCAAATCCCCACTCGTGCGAATACACGCCGCCGCACCATTCAATCGCCTCCAGATTGTCTTTGTGCGCCAGTTCCGTAATCTGCTGCGCTTCGGCCTTTGCCCGGTGATCGCACCACAGATAGTAGTCGTCCAGCGGCTCCAGCTTCTTACCCACTGGAATCACGCTCGATCCCGTGGTATCGAGGGCGATCGCTTTAACTGCGTCGCCCTGGATGCCGGCATCCGCGATCGCCTTGCGCGTCGCCTTTACCAGTGCATCCATTTGATCCGCGTGCGATTGCGTCGCATAGTCCGGATCTTCGCGCTTGCGCTTCAGCGGATACTCCGCGCTCGCCGTGCTCAACCGCCCGTGCTCGCTGTCGAGCAGCGTCACGCGTACGCTCAGAGTCCCGAAATCAACTCCCGCAACGATGGCCACTCTCGCCCCTCCCGACAATTCAGAAATACATCGACGTAAGTCAGTAAACGTTTTATCATCGACGCGGAATAAAGGGCTACTGTTGCTCCTGACAGTAGCCTTTTCGTCTCAAAGACGCGTGCCCGGACGTCTATTCGGCAGCTCCATGATGATGCATATCCCATCCCAGATACCGCGTTGCCGCTTCATAGACCGGACTCGCCACCTGAGAGAAATTCGCCGCCACATGGTGTTCGAAGCCCCTCTCGCAGATATACCGCAGCAGCTTCTGCAACTTGGGAATCTTCACGACGCCCGCGCCGCCAAAGGTCTCCAGCGGATCGTTCGTGAATTCGCCCTCGCCTACGTACCCGCGAATCTTGCCGGTGTAGTCATCGGTAGAGAAGCGCAGATAGCTCATTGCACCTGCCTTCACCCGGCCCACGCACGTCCCAAAGGTGTTCTCCTTGCCCACCGTTCCGGCGATGATCTCCTGGAAATCCATCACCACATCGGCAAAGAAGTGCTTCGGCAGATTCGAGCAATGGAAGCAGACCGCCTTGTCCAGATCATCCCCGTAGTTGTTGTTCCAGTCGAGCAACGCGCTTGGGGTCTCCGAGGCCAGCGCCAGTCCGTACATACTTAGCACGCCCACGACATCCACTTCGCACGCGCTCGAGAAGAGGTTCTCGCTCATCATGCTCATGATCGTGCAGGGCACCACTCCGAAATATTCTTCAAGCGACGTCCAGCACTGGATCGCACTGATCGTGCAGTATGTTTCCTTCATCCAGCCATCGATCACCGCACCCAGCTTCGACATCTTGAGCAGCGCCGCGTCGGGGATTCCGCTCGTTGTGACGTATTTCTTAATGGCGGCGAGCTTCGCCTGCGTTGCGTCATCCGTGTCCTTCAGCCGTGCAATCCGCCCCAGCACCTCCGACAGATCCAGTGTCTCCACCGAGATGCCTGCCCGTTCGAGCTGCTTCTCGCTGTAGCGCACCGTGTTGAATGCGGCGGGTCGCGCGCCGATCGCGCCGATACGCAGATTTCTGAATCCGTTCACTACCCGGCAGACCGCCGAGAACCACGCCAGGTCCTTCTTGAAAGCCTCCGAACTCGGCGAGACAGTATGCAGAGCCGTCAGCGAATAGGGAATCCCATACTGCATCAGGTTGTTGCACGCCGACATCTTGCCGCAGAAGCTGTCGCGCCGATGCGAAATCTTCATCGTCTCCGTGCGGTCGGGCGTAGCCTGCACGAGCACGGGCACCTTCAGCCCCGATAGCCGAATCGCATCGACGATCGTGCGCTCCTCGCCAAAATTGGGAAGCGTGATGATGATGCCGTCGATCTCTTCACGATGTTTCTTGAAAAGCTCGGCGCAATGCCGCGCATCGTCCGGAGTCTGCACTGCTCCATGCTGGGTCTGCTCCGGTGAAAGCACGATCGCTTTGTATCCGTTTGCATCGAGGACCTTGATGATCTCTTCGCGGCCCTCTTTGGCGAGATGATGAGGAAAAAATCCGCGGCTGCCGACAATCACTCCGTATGTGAGTTGCTTTTTCATATCTCCTCTGAACGGCGATCCGTTCCCGGATCTCCGGTTGCGGGCCCGTTTCCTGGACATCAATCCCTGATCGCTAATTCCTGTGTTTCTTCGGCCAGAACTTCAACGTGTACACGAGCCCCGCGACCGCCATCATCCCGCCCCACCAGATCGGCGCGTGCAGATCATTCAACACCGGAGGGTTTACAAGCGGATGACTCAATTCCCACAGGCCCTCGATGAAAATAATGACGCCGTACATCAGGAACAGTACGCCGCCAAAAAACCAGATCGAAATCTCTTCGCGCACCGCTGCCTCCGCCTACCAGAAAATTATGTTGAGAATCACGAACAGCACCGCGATTACACCCGCCCATACGATCGGCTTCTGGTACCAGTGGTCGTCGTGCTCCACCGGCAGCGGAACCACACCGTACACCAGGCCCTCCAACTCCGACACTGGTTTCGGCTTCGTTGCATAACTCACCACGACGGTTACAATTACGCACACCAGCCACGACCACAGCGCGCGATACATGTCCTCCGCCAGCGCCTTCGCGTCCGGCGACAGCGCGACGTAACGCAGGGCCGACGGATCGAAGTGAACCCAGAGAAACAACCCGATCGCCGTGCACGTTCCTGCCAGCAATCCCCAGAAACCGCCCGCCTTTGTGGTCCGTTTCCACATCATGCCCAGGATCACCGTCCCGAATAGTGGCGCGATAAAGAAGCTGAAAAGCCCCTGTACGTAATCCATGATGCTGGCCGCGTGCTGCACCAGGTACGCCGTGCCTACTGAAATCAACACCCCGATGAATGTGCACCAGCGACCCATGGCAACGTAGTGCTTGTCCGTCGCATTCTTATGCAGGAAGGCTCCGTAGATGTCATACGTCCACACCGTCGAGAAGGCGCTCACATTGCCCGCCATGCCCGACATGAATCCTGCGATCAATGCCGTCACGCCCAGCCCAAGCAGACCCGGCCCGCAATAGCGCACCAGCATCAGCGGCAGCACTTCGTTGTAGCTGTGCTGGCCAGTAGCAACCGCCTGCGTCTCGCCTACAAGGTGATAGGGAAGTACCGACAGGGCAATCAGCCCGGGCAGAATCACGATGAACGGCACTGCCATCTTAAAGGCCGCGCCGATAATTGGAGCCATCCTCGCCGACCGCAAGTTATGCGCCGAGAGCACGCGCTGAACGACCAGGAAGTCCGTCGTCCAGTAACCGCAGCTGATAACCAGCGCCAGCCCGAAGACGAGTCCCGTCCAGTGAATACCCATTGGATTCTGGTTGAAGTGCCCGGTCGTGCTCCACAGGTGGATATATTCGGAGCCGAGCCGCGCGCTGATTTGATGCTTCAGATTGGTCCAGCCGCCCGCCTCGATCAGCCCCAGAACCGGCACCAGCAGCGCACCCAGCCAGATCAGGAGAAATTGCAGAACCTCGTTATAAATTGCCGACCGTAGCCCGCCGAGCCCAACGTACAGCGCCACCGTAATCGATGAAACCCAGATGCTGAAGTTGAGATTCCACCCCAGCACCACCTTCATCACCAGTGCCATCGAATACATATTGATGCCGCTCATCAGCACCGTCATGAACGCGAAGCTCACCGCCGATAGCGCCCGCGCTCCATCGCCGTATCTGAGATAGAGATATCCGGGAACCGAATTGACCTTCGAAATGTAATAGAACGGCATCATGATGATGCCGAGAAACAGCATCGCGGGAATTGCACCGATCCAGTACCAGTGCGTCGCCAGGATGCCGTATTGATATGCCGACCCCGCCCAGCCCATGAGTTCGAGCGAGCCGAGATTGGCGGAGACAAAGCTCAGGCCGGCAATCCACGCCGTCATCTCGCGGCCGGCCATGAAGAAATCTTCGCTTGTATTTGCCGAGCCCTTCAGATAGAAGCCGATGAAGATGACAATCGCAAAATAGATGACGATAACGGCTATATCGACCGAATTGAGGTGTGCCAGCGAGTGAACCGGTGCAGCAAAATAAGTGGAAAGCGCCCCGAAAAGTTGAACCTGCATTTATGCGTTCCTTAGGTTGTTGCCAAATTTCTAAACGCTACACCGCGACCTGCCGTCCTCTAACTGCCTTGCTCCCTGATCCCCGATCCTTGTTCCCGGTCTCTCTGTCCGTACGTAGCCTTTGCGCCGTGTTTGCGGAAATAGTGCCGGTCCAGCAGCGCCTGTGATACTCCCTCGCACGCCGCGTTCAGGGTTGCCGTGTAATATCCCATCCGCGCGATTGCCTCCAGCACGACTGCGTTATGCGCTGCGTCCATCGCCGTCTTGCCCCACGCAAACGGCGCATGACCTCTCACCAGCACTCCCGGAACAGCAGACGGATTGAGATGCTCGAATCTCCGCACAATTGCATGGCCGGTGTTCAGAACGTAATCGCCGCCGACTTCCTCATCCGTTAATTCCTCTGTCAGCGGAACCGGCCCGTAGAAGTAGTCCGCATGCGTCGTACCATATGCCGGAATCTCACGTCCCGCCTGTGCCCACGCCGTGGCATACTCGGAGTGCGTATGCACTACGCCGCCGATGGCAGGGAACTCGCGATACAGCAGCAGGTGTGTTCCCAGGTCGGACGAAGGCCGCAAATCGCCCTCGACGATCGTGCCATCAAGATCCGTGACAACAAGATCCGTCGCGTTCATCGTCTCGTAGGGCACGCCGCTAGGCTTGATCGCCACCAGCCCCGCTGTCCGATCGATCCCGCTTGCATTCCCGAAGGTGTAAAGCACCAGCCCGCGCCTCACTAGCTCCAGGTTCGCCTCCAGGACTTCTTCCCTGAGAGCGCTCAACATTCACGCATACCGCCTTCCTCACGAATAAGCATACTGCCACGTCGCTAAAGCGTTTTACCACCTTTTCCTCGGCAAACGTTTACTGGAACTTTGAACTTATGCGTTCTACACTGGCCAAGTCAAGTGAAAGGCTGCTCGGGTGCCCACCAAGAAACGTCCTCGTCAAAACAGGAGTGAAAAGCGTCGTCTCGATATTCGCGATGTTGCCAAACACGCTCGCGTCTCCATCGCCACCGTCTCCCGCACCATCAACCGCGTCCCTACGGTCGACAAACAACTAGCCGAACGAGTCTGGAAAGCCATCGGCGAACTCAATTACTTTCCCAATACGCAGGCCCGCGCCCTTGTCTCAGGACGCACACGGCTTCTCGGTTTGCTGATTTCCGAAATCACTAATCCGTTCTTTCCCGAACTCATCGAGGGCTTCGAAGAAATCGCCGTTGCACACGGATACGAAATCCTCATCGGCTCCACCAACTACGACCTGGGCCGCATGACCACCTGCATTCGCCGCATGCTGGAGCGCCATGTCGAGGGGGTCGCCGTCATGACCTTCGGCATCGAGCAGCCGCTCCTCGAAGAACTCAGCTCGCGCGACATCCCCATGGTCTTTGTCGATTCCGGTCCGCCCAGTCCGCTCGTCCGTGCCCTGATCGTCGACTATCGCAAGGGAATCCGGGAGGGAGTGCAGCATCTCGCGGCTCTGGGACACCGGAACATCGCCTTCATCAGTGGGCCACTGCGCCAGGGATCCGCTCAGGCGCGCCGAACCGCTTTCATCGAGTCGATGGAAGAGATCGGTGTTAAGCCGATTTCCGACTGGCTCATTGAGGGAGATCACACGCTTGAGGGGGGTATGAGCGCCATGCAGCACCTGCTGTCGTTACCCGAGCAGCCCACCGCAGTCATGTGCTCAAACGATATGACGGCCATCGGAGCTCTGCGCGTGCTCGCCCGTGCCGGACTGAAAGTCCCTGAAGATATGTCGGTGATAGGCTTCGACGATATCCACCTCGCCGAGTTCGTCAACCCGCCGCTTACCACTGTGCGCATGTCCCGCAAAGACCTTGCCCGTGGAGCATTTGAATCCCTTCGCTCTGTCGCCGAAAACGTCGACTCATCGCAGGAACGCCACTGGACGATCCCCACCCGGCTCATCGTGCGCCAGTCCACCGGATACCCTCACAGCTCTCCGCTCAACTCGCGCAACAGCGCGTCGCCTCAGACGGGACGCGCCTCACGAAAAAAGTCCCCAAAACCGCCCGGCACACCGAACGTTGATCGCTGATCGCTACGTCTATCCCCTGGTTTTCTTTACTGGCGGAGCCGGCGGGTGTGGACGCGCTCTGCCGGTGGCAATCTCCAGGAAAGCATGCGCCGCCCGGGTCAGAGTCTTGTCCTTCCGATAGACCACCGCCAGTTCGCGGCTCAGCCGCACCCCGTCAACCTTGACGATCTGTAGCGCGCCTGCTTTCTCGTCGCCCAGAACATTGGTTCGCGGCAGAAAGCCAACGCCCAGCCCGGCGACTATCAGCCTCTTGAGCAGTTCGCTCGACTCAACCTCCATTGCCACTCTTGGCTGCACGTCGTAGCTGCGGAAGAGGTCTTCGATCAGCTCACGTTGCCGTCCCTGCTTGGGAAGCAGTAGCGAGTGCTGCAGAATCTCGGGAAACTTCACCGAGTCCCGCTGCGCCAGCGAATGATTCTTGGGTGCAACCAGCACCACCTCATCCCGGTGAATAATATCCACCAGCAACCGCGGATCCTTCAACGGCAGCGACACCACCGCAAAATCCACTTCACGGCTCAGGACTGACTCGATCGACCGCGCCCGGTCGGCTCTTACAATGCTCAATCCCACCCGCGTATATTGCTGCTTGAACTGCGCAAAAACCGTCGGCAGCACATACAGGCTCGTGGCCTCGTTCGCGCTGACCGAAATCTCGCCACGTGGCGAGCGATGCAATTCACCGATCGCGACTGTGATGTGATTGTGGCACTGCAGGCAATGTTCGGCGAAAGGCTCAAAGACCTTGCCGGCGGCCGTGAAGGTAACTTTCCCACCGTCGCGGTCGAAAAGGCGTGCCCCGACTTCATTCTCAAGCGTGCGAATCTGCGCGGAGATAGCTGGCTGCGTCACCATCAGCTTTTCCGCCGCCCGCGAAAAGCTCCGCAACCGGCAAACTTCCAGAAAGGTCCTTAACTGCTCGAAGTCCATGCCTGCCAGCACCCGTCCTGCAAAGAGTAAACTGCCGTGCGCACCCATCGGCGGTGCCTGAAGACATCTCTGCTTATGCACGCAATTTAATTGCAAGCATAAAGAACTTTTCTTCCGATTGTAAGCATTATCGAGATTGGGACCGGTCTCGATTCCGGAACAACCCTTATCGGGCCAACTGTTTCTCCGCCTCGACCGCAGCTCGGAAGTAGTCCAGGCTTAGCCCTAGTCCAGTCTCGAGGTCGATCTTCGGTTCCCATCCAAATAGACGCTTTGCCTTCAAAATATCCGGTTGCCGCTGGGTGGGATCGTCCTCCGGCAACGGATGATAGACGATCCGACTCGTTGATCCCGTCACCTTCAGCACCGCTTTGGCGCAGTCCAGAATCGTCCACTCGTGCGGATTGCCCACATTCACCGGCAAATGCTCATCGGTCCGGGACAGTCCCAATATCCCCTCGATCTCGTCCGATATATAGCAGAAGCTCCGCGTCTGCCCGCCCTCGCCATAGACCGTCAGGTCTTCGCCCTTCAGCGCCTGTACCATAAAGTTCGAAATCACGCGGCCGTCATTCTTCTGCAGCCGCGGCCCGTAAGTATTGAAGATTCTCACCAGTCGCGTATCCACTCCGTAATAGCGGTGATACGCCATGGTCATCGCCTCCGAAAAACGTTTCGCCTCGTCATATACCGATCGTGGCCCGATCGGGTTCACGTGCCCCCAGTAGTCCTCCGTCTGCGGATGTACATCCGGATCCCCGTAACACTCCGAGGTGGAAGCGTGCAGAAACTTTGCCTTGTACTTCCTGGCGATATCGAGGGCATTGGTCGTGCCCAGCGACCCCACCTTCAGCGTCTCCACGCCCAGCCGCGCATAATCCACCGGACTCGCCGGCGAGGCGAAGTTGAACACATAATCTACCGGCCCCACGTCAAACGGCGTGCAGATATCGTGCTCCCGAAACTCGAAGCGCGATTCATTCTTAAGGTGCTTTAGATTCTCCAGCGATCCCGTCGAAAGATTGTCAATCCCGACAATTGCATTGCCTTCCGCCAGCAGGGTGTCAGCCAGATGTGAGCCCAAAAAGCCAGCAACTCCGGTAATGAGTATGCGCATGTTCAGTTTTTGTCTGCCTTTGTCCAGAGTGTTATGCAAGGTCGGTCTGAAGCCAGATAAATCAAGTTAGATGCCGACGGATTGAAAGTTAAATCGGAAAAGCCCGAGCATCTTTCATAAAGAACGGTATGGAAATCGATACTTCGATACTAAGGAAGCAGATTGAAAAGGGCAATTTATTGTGATCACTGGAGCCTTGGCCCAGTCTGGCCGGCTCCTCCGAGGCCGCAGATTCCGTCGAGCTGGCGAAGTTCTAAACGCTGACCACGGGAAATGGAGAGTCGCGGACCAGGGTGTAGGTCAGGTCCCGCATGCGGCCATGAGAGCCGGGTTGAGCGCTTCTGCCCACAATCAGCACATCCGCATTGAACTGTCTTGCGGCTCCAAGTAAGGCGTCTTTGACGCTGCCTGCGGCAGTGTGAACCGGGACGTCGCAGCCGACAATCGTTTGCAACTCGGCGAGCCGCTGCCTCGCCCTTTCCCTTTCGGCCGAGCGAATCTCCTCCTTAAGGTCCAGCTGGATAGGCAGGTCCGCGTCTCCCGCGGCCACGGCGTGAATGATTGAAATCTTGGCGCCCGCTTCCGCCGCCGCACGGCTCGCGAACCGAAGTACTCGTTCTGAATCGGGATTCAGGCCGATAGCGCACAGCCATTCGCGGTGCTCCAGTGGGCGCGGAGCGATCGTTTCGGCGTGCGTGCTCGTCAACACCGGACAGTCCGCATCGTTCAGCACCTTGGCCGTGGTCGAGCCCAGCAGCATCTGTCTGAAACGGCCGGAACGGGTGGGCATAATAATCAGGTCGAATCCTCCTTCTCTCCCCACGCGCGCAATCTCTGCGGCCGCATCCCCTGGTACAACGATTCGGGCACACTGGGAGGTAGGAAATGCCTCCGTTAGAAAAGAATCGAGCCTCGCGCGTCCGATCTCCAGGTAGTCTTCTGAGATTTCGGAAAATGGTTCTGTGACGAGTGCGAAGCTGTTGAAGCTCCCGGGATCGACAACATGAATCAGTGACACTTTGGCGCGCAGGATCGCTGATGCTCGCTGGACGTACGGCGCCATTGCAACACAGGAAGGCGAGAAATCTACCGGGAAAAGAATCTTTTCGAAAAGGGGCATACGAAACTCCCTGGCACTACCCGATTGAACGCGATCTCAGCAGGATTTCTCCTCACTGCCCGCATTACCACTCATTCGCAGCTTGGCTTGCGCTGGCGTATGTCCGCGTCCAGAGTGCCAATTGCAGTTGAAGCGACTTGCACCACGCCGCGTGCATCTTGTCCACCTCTTCGGCGGGGTGCCCCTTGGCACTGAGATACGGCTTGATAGTCTCGTTCATCACCGCGACAAAAGCGATGATGTCGCGCAGCGGCACGTACGGAGTCGACCGAACCCCGTCAACCTGATTCTTCTTCGCACTCGTGTGCCGCAACGCAATCTCCTGCTGATAGTTGAGCCAGTCCTTGTCATACGGCATCAGGCACGTGTCCAGAATCCATTGCTCGAACCGCAGGTTGCTCTTCGCCAGATACTCCGGTATTGGTTCGCCCTCCGGCGTGCGCGAGTGCCTGGCGAGATTCGGAATGCTGGCGATGATGCCGCTGCGCCAATGGTGCACCACCTGCTCGACCTGGTCCCCGAGCACCTCACCCGCCAGCCTCAGGTAGCGATCATCTTCGGCAGTCAATCCAGCGCTGATCTTCAATTCCTCCAGCTCTTTCATTGACACAGGAGAAGCGGCAACATCCTCCATCCCATACTTGTATCCAGGAATATCCTCGGCTATCCTCTTCATCCAAGGCCTTTCTGATTCGCCGTTCGGTTCAGGCGTGTACCGCCGCCGGCTTAGCGACAGCCTTCACCGACGAGAACAGCGGGATCAACCCCTCCAGCAGAGTCGGATGGGTGAAAATTCCATCGCGCAACGCGGTGTAGGGAAGCCCCGCAATCATAGCGATCTGCACCGCGCCCATGATTTCCCCGGCGCCCACTCCGAACACGGTGACCCCCAGGATTCGGTCGCTCTCCGTGTCGATCAGCGCCTTCAGGAAGCCGCGCGTTTCCGAAAGCGTGCGTGTGCGCAGCACGGCCATCATCGGAACTTTCGCCAGCCGGTACTCGATGCCTTGCTCCTTGGCTTCCCGCTCGCTCAGCCCTACCCGCGCCAGTTCGGGATCGGTGAACATACAGAATGGCACGTGCCGTCCCGTCGTTACGCGATGACCACCGGTAATGTCGCTCACGATTACGCGAAAATCGTCGAACGAAATATGCGTAAAGAGCGGACTTCCCGCGCAGTCGCCGACCGCCCACACATCCGGAGCTGTCGTGCGCAGCCGCTCATCGACCTTGATGTAGCCTCGTTCGGTTAGCTCCACCCCCGCCAGTTCCAGCCCAATGCCGCTGGTGTTTGGCGTTCGCCCGGCCGCGACCAGCAGGTCCGTGCCTTCGAGAATGCTCTCCGAGCCACCCTGAGTCACGCGCAGTTTCACAGCTTCGCCCGATTTGCCTTCAATACCGCCAACCTGAGCCCCGAAAACAAGCTCGATTCCCTCATCGCGAAACAGCTCTTCAACCGCCCGCGAAACGTCCTCGTCTTCTCTGTACGCCAGCCTGTCATTCTGATCGATCACCGTGACTCTGCTGCCGAAACGGCGCGCCGCCTGCGCAAGTTCAAGGCCCACATACCCGCCACCCAGCACCAGAAGGTGTTCGGGAATATGATCCAGCTCAAGCCCCTCCACATGTCTCAACGGCTTCGACTCCGCCAGCCCCGGTATCTCCGGCAGCGTCGCATGCGTGCCCGTGCCGATGACGATCTTGTCTCCGCGCACCAGCACCGTCCCGCCCTCGGCCAACTCAACCTCGATCGCTTTCGGTCCGACGAAACGGCCCGACCCGAGAATAAGTTCGGCGCCACTCGTCTTGTAATTATCGAGATGCATCTGGATCAGGCCATCGACCATCTTCCGCTTGCGGGCCCGCACCGCAGGCATATCGATCAGGACATTCTCTTTGCTGATCCCGAATTCCTCACTGCGATAAAAGTAAGACGCCACCTTGGCTCTATGGATTATGTTCTTGCTCGGCATGCATGCGATGTTCGGACACGATCCGCCGATGTATCTGCGCTCGATCACCGCAACGCGCTTGCCTTGTCTGGCCAGCGTCCACGCAACATACTTGCCACCCTCACCGCTGCCCAGAACCACGATGTCGTACTTCTTCACGTTCGAATCGCTCATGATGAAATCTCCGCCCTGTATCTGGTGATCTTCACTTCAGAGGCCCAACTCGCTTAATCCCGGATGGTCTTGAGGACGAATTCCCAAAGGCCAGTGATACAGTCGATCTTCTTCTTTGATCCCAAGGTCATTGATGCTGGCGTAACGCGTTTTCATAACGCCGGCCGCATCAAACTCCCAGTTCTCATTCCCGTAAGACCGCCACCACTGCCCGGAAGCATCGCGAGACTCATACGCGAACCGGACAGCGATCCTGTTATCCTTAAAAGCCCACAGCTCCTTGATCAGCCGGTATTCCAACTCCCCTGACCATTTCCTCGTGAGAAAGTCAATGATCGCCGCCTTGCCATGCAGAAACTCGTTGCGATTACGCCAGTACGCGTCCTCTGCATATCCGCCTGCCACCTTCTGCGGATTGCGCGAGTTCCAGTTATCTTCAATCGCCCGAACCTTTAAAATCGCCGTTTCTCTTGTAAACGGCGGCGCCAGAACCACACTCGCTTGAACACTCATCGTCTTCTCCTTGCCTGTTAAGAAACCCGCGCCAGAAACATCCCCTGCGTACATCCCCGTCGCTACTCGCCCGCCTTTTCCGCCAGCGTCTTCACCACCGCTATATTGGTCACTAATTCCTTCGGGAATCCGTGCCGCTCCTGCAAATACTCCGGGCTGTTATACGAAATCCACACCTTCCCCTGCTCATCTTCCGCCACCAGAATCTTCAGCGGCAGATCGATCGCAGTGCTGGGCGCAGCCTGCATCAGGGGTGTGCCCCCTTTCGGGTTACCGAAGATCAGCAGCTTCGTGGGACGCATCGTCATCCCCACCTTCTCAGCCTCCCCGCTATGGTCGACCAGCGCAAACAGCGTCACGCCCTTTGCCTGCAGAATGCCCTTGAGCTTCTCCACCGTCTGGTCTACCGAATGACTGCTGGCCACCTGGATAATCCCGTTGTCCTTGCTGATCGTCATACTCGTCTCCTTGCTGCGTTCAGAGCCTGAGTGAGCGGAATCCCGGACTGAAACGAGATAGATCGCCATCGCCAGCCCGATAATTCCCAGGAAAAATGCAATCGCAACCGCCTGCACTGAAGCTCGTGGGTACGTTTTGTCGCCGCTGTCAAGTGCCCTGATCGTGCGCAGGTGGTGCCATCCCGCAAACAAATTCACGATTACTCCAACGACGATAAGCGCCGTGCCTGACCACAGCGAAAAGTCAGAGCGTTCCTGCGGGAGATTGCTCTGCAGGAAGTGGACCTGCTGCAGAAAAAGCGCAAAGCGCGCCAGCACGAAGCCGAAGCCCATCAGGGCCAGCCCGGTCCGAATCCATGCCAGGAGCGTCCGCTCCGCAGCCAGATAGTCGGACAGACTGGCCTTCGGCGTCGCTTCAGCTGGCATAGCGTAGTTTCCTTTTTATGCGGTCCGCATCTTCAGATGCGGCCTCTGCGTGGCCCGATTCCGGTTTCCAGCATAGTCTCCATTTATTGTTCCTGAATCACAATCTCTGATCCGCCAACGACTTATCCTCGAACGGTGGAGTTCGAATCCACGTCGAATTTTTCAATTGTCTTTCGTCCGAAAAACCTGAAAGTATTGCATATGGGACACGGACTTCTATACTTGGCGATATTGTTGGCTGCTGGGACCGTGATCCTTATTGTTGTCGCGGCCGCAATATTGATTTTCAAGAAAGACTCCTGACCGGCAGACTTTGTCTGTGCCGCTCAAGGCGGATTGCCCTGTTCCCGCTTCCCTGAGTTTCTGTCACCCTGAAGAGTGCTCACCCAGTCCCTCATCGACACGCTCGCACGCGAAGCGGGATTCACCGCCGCCGGGATCGCCGCCATACCCGCGCCCGATGCGTCCGAGAGCAGGGAAGAGCGACGCCGTTTCGAAGATTGGATTGCCTCCGGGGCGGCCGGCGAAATGGAGTACCTCAAACGCCGCAACGAAAGCGGAGAACTCGTCCGTTCCTCGGTCCGTTCCGCATTTCCATGGGCCCAATCTGTAATCGTCTGCGTTGCAAACTACAACGCTGATGAGCCGCGTTCAATCGATCCTGCACCGGCCGGTTCCGGGTGGATCGCACGCTACGCCTGGTCGGGTTCGCATTCCGAAGCAGGTCCCGTGCGCCCCACCGACTACCACAAGGTTCTGCTTAAGCGGCTCGATGCACTGAACGCGAGCCTCGCGGACGCCATCGGGCCATACGAATCCCGCTGTTATGTCGATACCGGCCCTCTCGTCGAGCGCGTCTACGCACGCTACGCAGGCCTCGGCTGGACCGGCAAGAACGCCTGCCTCCTCAACCAGCAGCTCGGCTCCTGGCTCTTTCTCGGAGTCATCATCACCTCTCTCGAGCTTCCCGCCGCCGAAATTCCCGCGCCCGCAGCCGATCGCTGTGGCACCTGCACGCGCTGCATCGACGCCTGCCCCACCCAGGCGCTCACGCCTTACCAGATGGACGCCGCCCGCTGCATCTCATACCTGACTATTGAGAAACGGGGAGAAATCCCTACAGACCTGCGCGAAGGCATCGGCCGCCAGGTCTTCGGCTGCGACATCTGCCAGGATGTGTGCCCCTGGAATCGGCGAGCCCCAATTGCCGCCGACCCCGAGCTTACCCCTCGTCCGCAGCTCGTCAACCCCGCCCTCGACTGGCTGGCCTCATTCGATGAGCACGCCTTCGGTGCATGGTTCTTTGGCTCTCCTGTCAAGCGAACTCGCTTCGCCGGATTTCGCCGCAATCTGGCCATCGCCATGGGGAACAGCCGGCTCGCTCGCTTTCGCCCGACGCTCGACTCCTGGTCGCGCTCCGCCGATCCGGTGCTCGCCGAATCCGCCGCCTGGGCACTCGCCCAGCTCGATCGGCGGGCCCGAAATTGCCCCTGAGACACGAGCGGCCTCTTCGCCTTACGCGAGAGGCCGTTAAGAGAGTGCCGTCCCGGTCACTTCTTTGTGGCGCATCATTGCGCTCACTGCCGGAACCCGCTTTTAGGCAGCCCGAATTACATTTGCCGCATTCAGGCCCTTGGGACCCTGCTGGCACTCGAACTCCACCGATTCGCCTTCATTCAACGTCTTATATCCCGTGTCCTGGATGGCAGAGAAATGGACGAACACATCCTCTCCAGTTGAACGCTGGATGAATCCATAACCTTTTGCGCCATTAAACCACTTCACGACCCCATTTTCCTTCACGTCCACTCCTTTGGTGAGCAGCCTATATTTGCTTTCAGTCCGATCTAAGACACCAAGAGCCGCCTGAGCCTCGCACTTCCGTGGCGTTCAGACAGCTCAATACCCTGAAGACCTTCCTGAAAACCCAGCAACAAATACCTCAACAAAATGGCCTTCCAATAACCTTGCCTCTCTTCTCGAGAAGCCGGGTGTCATCCTGTTATGGCAGGAAATTGCCCTCGAATCAAGCAAAAACTGCTCAGAAAAAATCTCTTAACCTGCTGATTACCAAAGGACAATGTACATTCGTGCTCGAATAAACGCACTTTGAGTTACGCAAGGCCGAACTTCAGCGGCGCTTCGTAAATTCAACCGACAGCCGACTCAATCTTTCGATGGGTACTCGGCAACTCAGCCGACGCGGGAGTCACGAAGAGGTCCTTCGCTCTCACCGCGCCCTGTCAGTTGCTACGCCACGGTCTCGTCCAGCCAGTCGAACACCCGCTGGTGGTACAACGACCGTGCCAATCCCTCGCAGTGTCCGCCTGAGCCTTCTGCTTCTGTGAATCGCACCAGCGTCTTCTTGCAGCGCAGCACGTCGTAAAGCGTCTGCGCCCCCGCCGCCACCGGATCACCCTCCGCGGCCGTCAGCAGCGTTGGACACGCAATCTCGCCCGCTACCGGGCTGATCTCGAACCGCGCCATTTCCCGCGCCAGTTCGTGTAGATTCTTTGCTCCATGCACCCACAATCCGCGCTGAAGGATCTTCCACCTCAACATCGGCTCTGCCTTGGGAGACCGCAGCCATTGCTCGAAGGGCTCGAACAGCGCCGGATCGGCGTGCTCAATGTCGGCCAGCACTGTCGCATCCACTGGCAACGCCTTCAGATTCTCGCGCTGATCCCACTGCCCCGGATCGGCGATAAGCGCCGCAATCCTCTTTTCGAATGCCGCCGCCCGCGGATCCAGAAAGCCGCCGAAGCTCCACCCCGCCAGCACAACCTTCTTCGCATCCACCTCAGGACGGGTCAGCGCGTAATCCACGACCGCCTTTACCACCGTCTCCCAGTCCGGCCGCATGTGCAGGTCGTCCTGGATCAGGTTCCGTCCCTGCCCCGGCCCGTCGAAAAGCAGGCAGTTGTATCCCCGCCGCGTCGCCGCAGGCCCGTGCGCAAAATACATCTCTTGAACATTCGCGTCATACCCGTTCGTGTGGATAATCGTGGGCCGCGGCTTCTCAGTCAGATCGGTATGAACGAAATATCCCGGCAGCGTCGTCCCCTCAAACGGAATCTCCAACGCTTCGATCGCCGGGTCGCTCCACTCCGCTGCGCGTAGAAACACCTCTTCCTCCGACGCGAACGCTTCCTTCAACCGTTCATCTACAGGCGATCCGAACAGCGGCAGATACGATACGCGGTAATACGTCGCCGCGCGGAAATACGCCTCGCGCATGCTCACCCAGTGTTCGCCCCGTTCGCACTCTTCGCCGATTGCCGCCACGCGGTCCGCGGTCGCCTTCCACTCGCGATGCCAGTCGTCGACCGACCCGCCATCGCCAACCCGCTCCACCGTGGTTACGCACTCACCAATGTCCGCACCTCCGTAGAGCGCATAGGGCAGCGCCCGCAAGCCAAACGCCTCCCACATCGGGTTTTCACTGAGGATCGCCATAGCCCGTCAGCATACTCCAGCGATGTGTCGATATCGAATCGGAGCCGCCTGATCACGGTGAGTTTCGTCGACGTTCAAATGAGATTCCCGAGGCAGTCTCTCGTCAATCAGGGATGGCATTCCTTGCCCTTCCTGTAGGGCCATTTTGACGGCGCGAAATATGATAGCCGCTCAGATTGGCCCCAAACTGTCGAAAGCTCCCAAAAGGCGATATATAGGTCGATAGGACCCTCCTGTCTGCCCGACGGAACGAGGGGCAGGAGAGAAACATGGCAGATGTTACGATCACTGACACCTTCGGTGTCACCGCAGACTTCCAGATACGCGACGACTCGCCTCTGGCAAGAGCAAAGTTGACCCGGCTCGTATCCACAGGCAAGGAGCTTTTCGGCGAGCTGGACAAGCCCGTAGATCAGGTGGACCTGAAAAGCTTCTCCCTCGGCGCTCAGGCCACTTCAGCCGACCTACTCAGTTCAAACCTTGAAAAACTCGTCATCACAGACGGAGTCAACTCCTCGGTTCGCATCCTCACGTCGGCCGATGGTGCGGTCTTCGGCAAGAATCAGTTTTCCCCATCCATCCCCATCGCGCCGAACGAGGCCTGGCTGAGTGTCGATCTCGACCTTGCCGCCTCCGCAAAGCTTTCCATCTCGTCGAATTCCGTCGGCGTTTCATTTGAGGGAGACAGCAAGCTCGCATGTTCTACCTTCACCCTTTTCTCTGTCTCCCAGCCGCCGCTCCCCCCGTTCCGCAATGCGCTCGCCGAAGCCTTCAGTAATTTCGGCATCACCGCAAGTGCCGTCGGAGTCCGGCGGCAGGCCCTCGGCACCATAAATCAAACCGAGATCGCTGGTTCAATTACCACGCGACTCACCTTGAAGCAGCCTTTCAACCTGAATGCCCTCGCCTCAGCAAACCTGCCTTTCAATACCACCATCGACATCAAGCCGTCTGTCATTCTGCAAGTCTCCGGGTCAGTTGCCGTCAGCGGAGATTTCATCGTCCGGTCCTATAAGAAGGCGGACGGGATAGTGGAGATCGGCGTTTACAAAAAGCGCGGTACCACTCTGGCTGCAAACTTCACCGCAGCCGCCGGAATCGGCGCCGACATCGGTACCACGGACATTCTCGGCCCGCTTCTCACACAGGTGCTGCCCGGGGTCGACCTGGCAGCGGCGGGCCTCAGCGGAGACAACGCCGCCACTCTCGAAAGGGTAATCAGGAACGGCCTCAGCCGCAGCCTTTCTGCGCAGATGAACGCAGCCTGCTCAGCGGCCTTTACCGATGAGGCAGCCGTTGTATACGAAGTCCAGCTTGACGCTGGCGATGCAGCGAAAACCGACGATGCGCTGACCCTTGCGCTGCAGGGTGACTGGACCGCTCTTGATGCGCTCTCCAATGCCCGGCGCATTCGCAACATCATCGCCGACACGGTGGAGAAGAAAGCCTCGATCACCCTTAATCTCTTTGGCCTCTTCAGCGCCGTCTCTGTCACCGACTATGTAAAGAAATGCACCATCCTGCTTGACGACTCTGGCCAGCTCAGCATCATCGACAGGCTTGAGACGAACCGCATCGCCGCCGTCAGCCTGCCCGACGCTTCTGATTCTGAAAAGCTGCGCATTGCACTCATGCAGGATTTCGTCTGCACCGCGACATATGCCATCGTCAAGGACCACCTCAACCTGCGCCTTACTGTTGTCCAGTCGTACTTCGATTACCAGCGAAACATGTCGCGCGACCAGATGAAACAGAATGTCATTCTCGGATACAGGCTCGGAATCATCCCGCAGGGCTCACTCGACAACGTCTTAAACGCCTCCAGTTCCTTCGCCCACGCCTCGGTCAGTGCCACTGTGCGCTACGCCACGCCTGCGCTCATGTCCGTGTTCTTCGCCGATCCGCTCGCCTTCAAACCTCGCACGCAGGTTGAGCTGGAACAGATTGGCCGCGACACCTTGCGCTCCTTTCTCGATCCATCCGATCCAACTGACGCCGTCCGCGCTCGAGTTCTAAGCGACTCTGCACTCTGGTCCCTCATGGACGAAACCGGTAACACCGCCGCATTCGGACAAATCCCCGGCCTGCAAAACTTCAACCAGGCGCAGCTTGCCGTCGTTGAGGCCGACTGGGTAAGCATCCGCTGGTGGTCGGACGCGCTCGTCAAAATCGCCCCGGCTCTCAGCGACGTCCTCACCGTCCTTCGGACGCTCCCCGCTGGAGATCCATCGAAAAACCCTGAATTCATGAAGCGCCGAGACAGACTCGCCGGCGTCTTGGGCAATATCACTCGAAACACGAACTCCGCCTTTGTACACGGTTGGGGAGAGGCAGTAATCTTCGCTCTGAGCGGCAATGCCGGCAGTCCGGCTATGGATCTCGCCTGGAACAGCTATCAGAACCACTACGGCCAATCCTGAGCTTCGATGCCACACTTCCGGTGCCAACCTCAACGGAATCAGCAAGAGGCTAGCTGTGAACATCCAGAACTCTGACCACCAGCTTGCCTCATGGGAAGAGCAGCCAAGATGTCAAAAACTTCATCTCGAAATGACAAACTAGAAACAAATAGCTGACAACAGCGCCATACTCCTTCTCCTATCTTCGGTTCGGGGCTCGAAGCCTTCCGGAGCCTCCATACAGTCGCTGCTTTCCCACAGTCCACGCAGCGTGATCCCACGTTTTGCCTCTCGAGAAGGAGGAAATCCCAAATGCTAAAGACCCACAAGCACCGGATCTTCGGGGGAGCGCTCGCGCTTACCCTCATGTCAGTTGCGGCTACGTCGTATGCGCAACCATCGCAGCCCTACAAACAGACCAACCTGATCTCCGACATGCCCGGAGCAGCTGCCGTCACCGATCCCAACCTCGTCAACGCCTGGGGCCTTTCCCGCAGTTCAACCAGCCCCTGGTGGGTTGCAGACAACGGAACCGGCCTCGCCACGCTGTATTCCGGCACCGGTACAATTGAATCGCTCGTCGTTACAATTCCGCCCTCCGACCCGTCCAGCCCTCCCGGAACCCCAACCGGAACCATATTCAACGGCGGCTCCGGATTTGAGCTGAAGAAGGGATTCCCGGCGGTCTTCCTGTTTGCAACAGAAGACGGCACAATTTCCGGATGGAACCCCAAGGTTGACGCCACGCACGCCATCATCAAGGTCAATCTGAAGAGCAAATCCGTGTTTAAGGGGATGACCATGGCTACGGTGGACGTCCCCTTTTTGGGACCGCAGAGCTTTCTCTACGTTGCCGATTTTCGCAAGGGCCGCATTCAGATCTACGACTCAAATTTCCATCATGTCCCCGACATGGAAGAACTCTTCGACGATGACTCGTTGCCGCCCGGTTTCGCTCCGTTCAACGTTCAGAACATCGGCGGAAACATCTACGTCGCTTTTGCCCAGCAGGACAGTGACAAGCACGATGAGGTCGACGGTGCAGGACTCGGTTATGTCGACATCTTCTCCCCGGAAGGACGCCTTTTGCGCCGTCTCCAGCACGGTCCTTGGTTCAATGCTCCCTGGGGTCTGACCCAGGCCCCCACTGACTTCGGAAGCAACAGCCATGACATTCTCGTAGGTCAGTTCGGCAGCGGAGAAATCCTCGTCTTCAACCCCCTCACCGGAAAATTCAAGGGGCGTCTGTTCGACACTTCCGACCACCCCATCAAAATAGACGGTCTCTGGGGTTTGGGCTTCGGCAACGACGCCACCGCCGGACCCGCGACGACACTGTTTTTCTCCGCCGGCCCGAATCACGAGCAGGACGGACTGTTCGGCACCATTACCGCAGTTGAAAATGTGCAGGGAAATGATCAGTAGTCGATGATGCATCGGAAGCAGCGGTGCGCACCCGCATCGCTGCTTCGATTCTCACGCCTGAAATGGCGGAATGCTCGAAGACTCGAGCACATACGCCGGCTGATCCACAAAATCGTTCGTCACCGTGAACTGCACGTTGGCCTTGGTCGTATCCGTGGCCTTCACCGTGAAAGCGATGACTGCCGAAAGGGAAGTAATCGCGTTCTGAATCGGCAATGTAATTACCGCATTACTCGCAAGGCTCAGCGCGGTCAGCGTTGAGTTGGGAACCGCGACGCTCGGCAGCGATGGAATGGTAATCGCGATATCGATCTCTGCGATTCCCATTGCGGCGAAATTCACACCGTTCGCCACGATCCCAATCTGGTAATTAACGTTCTGGACATCCTGGGTTATAAACGCGACATACCGTTGGAGAGCGTCCTTGGTGAACGGATCCTCCAACGCGAGTGTGCGATCGACCAGGAGCGCCACTCCCGGCGCTGACGCCTTGTCATTCAATGTGAACGTCTGCTGCGCGAGTAGCTTCTGGTTCAGGCTCTCTGTCGGAGCGCTGGTCCCGCTTACGATCGCGTAGTGCGAGACCTCCAGGTCCAGCGGTGATGTGTTGATCAGCTGAATCGCGCTGCCATCTGCCGCGACGCTGTAGGAAAGTTCGTCGCTTCCGCTGGTGTCATTCAGATTCACGACCACGCTGGCGATCACCGGGTGCGGATAGGCATCGTCCAGCACTATCCCGAAACTGCCCGATAAATATGGCTGAACCGTCGTCGACAGCTGTTTGAGAAACAGGTTCGCGTTTGCCACCGCCGACCCCGTCACGCTGCCGTCCGTTATATCCACATCGATCTGGAACGTATTCGGCAGTAAGCCCGCCGTATACGTCACCGACGACTGAAAGGGAGTCGACAGCGCCATCGGCTGCGATGTATCCAGACGCTGCGGCAAAACCAGCGTGCAGTTCTGTGATTGGGGATTGCCCGCCAGCGCTGCCTGCAGCGCGAAAAGATCGAACGGGCTCACCACCGGTCCCAGCACAAAAGCGAATTGAAACTTCGCCGCTCCTGTGCCTCCCGCGGTGCTGTCGAGCAGTGCCTGGCACTGTGCAGCCGTCCCATTCTTGCCGCGAACAATGCCGTATGCGGCGGGAACTGCAACAATTGTCCGGCTATGTCCGCCGATGTAAAGCCGGCTGAACGTGGGAAACAGCTGCGCGACATTCCCTAGTGCCGTGAATTCCGTAAAGTCGGAGCCGCTGGAATTGAAATTCTTCAGATCGTTGATGCTGACAATCGGCCGCACGCCGTTGGTATCGGTGATCGTGAAGCTGCGCGCGTAACCAGGAGCCGCATATTTCTTCGCCAGGTCGATCGGCAGCGCATACGGATCGGTGCCGGTCTCATAAATAAACTCAGGCTGAGGCTGAGGCCGCGGTCCCGGAAATGTCGTCGTTATCCTGCCCGGGTCAAAGATCGGCGTGCCGACTGTCGCGATCATGGCCTGCGGCAATGGCCGCGGCCTTCCGGTGTCGATCGGCCGCTGGATAGGCAGTGGTTGGCGGATAGGCACCGGCACGTGAATCGGTGGATTCACCGGACGAAATACGCGGATGGACCGCCATACCTCGAACTGCCCGGTCAGCGACAGGGTCGCTCCGCCGCTTTGGAGATTGCTGTAAGCAACCAGAACGTGCGTGCCGACAATCGGCCCAAATGTCAGCGTCTGACTTCCGTCCGCGTTGGCCGCAACCGCCGCCGTGTACACACTCGGTTGCGGCTGCCCGGTCTGCGGATCATTCGCCGTCGTCGTCAGGTCCACAGAGAGTCCCGTCAAGGGAATCTCCTGAAGGGTCATCGACGGATTGGCGGTCCGATACGCGGTCACGTCCGGCGGTTCGATCTTGGCCAGCGTAAGCGTGATCGTCGCCTGATAATAAGGATTACCGTCCGCGCCGGTCTGCTCACCTCCTGCCGCGAAGGAAAAGCTCGCATCGATATCCGGAGCCAGATCATAGCTTGGCAGATACCAGATCAACTGAGCGTTGAATCGATCGTTGAATATGTTGCCGTTCCGGCTCGATTCCAGCGGAAGGCTCTGATTCACATTGACTGGAATGAATTTGACCGGCGTGAACTGTAGAACCGGCACACGCGCAACTTCACGCAGACCGCCGGGAGGATCAACAGTGACCTGTGACCCTCCTGGCTGGGAAGGGGATCCCATGTTATTTGCTCCTATGCAAGAGTTCCGGAAGCCATCATCTTCTGATATTCGAGAATGTACCTGTTGATCGCCGGCACCCAGTTAGCTGGCGGATCCGGCAGCTGGAGACTCACCATGGGCAGATACTTCACGCGTCCCGGCGGCAGCGGCACCGTGATCGGTTGCGCCGATTGATAGACAATCGGATTGTCCGTGAAGTTCGCGCCCTGTACCGTCACCTGCACCGTGTATTGGAACGATGTCAAGTCCGTGTACTTGTCGGAGAATATCTCCCAGATCGAGCTCTTCTGGTTTGTGCTGGTGATCGTAATGCTGTCCTTGCGCGATCCCAGCGTAGTGTTCACTACCAGAGTCACGTCCGGGGGCAGCGGCCTGCAAGTCAAGCGAACGAAGAGGTACCCGACCGCATTTAGATCGATCACCGGCGTATGGTTGCTGTCAGTTGTCGTGATAACGACCTGAGTTTTGTTGTCAGTCAGATCGACGCGTGGGTCATTTCCGTCAAATACCAGCGTCTTCGTGATCTGGACTTGATTGGCGGGCCACTGTGAAATCGTATGTCCGGGGTCTCCCAGCTTCAGGAACGAGATGTTGATCACGTCGGCTGGATTGTTGGAAGTCCACTGCGCCAGCCCGCTTGTTCCCGTCGCCTGTCCGGTCAGATAGTGGTAGCCCTGCCCCAGGGTCTTTAAGTTCACGGTGTTGTTCGCGCCCAGCGGATTATCGTAATCGGGATAGCTTACCGACACCATCGCCGACATGATCGGATCCGCAAGGTTTGTGCCATCCGGAAGCGTCTCGTTCCAGTTGATTGCGTTGGTCGCAGCCACCTGTATCTTCTGGAAGAACTGCCCGATGTCGACAATCGCGAGGTATTTGCTCACGTCCGCCTTGACAGCTGGCGTAAGGTCGGAAAGGTCACCCGACTTTGTATCGCTCATCGCAATCGAGGTATCCAGCGTGAGCGACTGCTGCACGTGGATCGACCTCCGCTGATAATTCGCCTTCATCGAAACCGACGCGCCCCCGAATATGCTTCCAAAGGGAGTCTGCTGCGCCTGTGCATCACCGCCATTTGAAGGATTCCAGCTGAAAATCTCATCCTTCACCCAGTTGACGGCATTGGTCTGCATCTCCTGGCACTGCTGCATGATCATGGACTTGAGGTCAGCAGGAATTGCGGCCTCGTCAATCTTCATAACAGTTGTGATGGCGCCGGATGTCACGCAAGCTGACCAGGCTCCCTGGAACGATGCGTTCGAGAAAAAGCCGCTGACATCGACAGCCACCGAGAACGAGTCGTACACCTTGTCCATGTCGATATCGACATCGACTTCGCAAGCCGGTAGATAGAACTGTTCTGTGAGCGCATAGTTCACTGTGAAAGGCGACACGCCGGCTTGCAGTGATCCCGCGATCGCGCCTGCGGCCAGTTCGTTGCAACTCACCAGGAAGCTGCTGATGCCTGTCGCTTCGATACTGCCCTTCTGGGCGCTCTGTGCCTGTGCCCAAAGAGGCGCAGCGGGGCTTCCGCCCGGTGCAAACTGCGGAATGGAAATCGACACAAGGTTGCCGAGGATAGGAACAATCCCGAGTATCGGCTCCGGATCACCCGACGTGTGCACCGGCATGAAAGCCAGCAGGCCCGCTGGCGGAGGCGAGTCGAATTTCCCGTTCTTCAGTGCATCAGTCGCACTCTGAATGACGTCCGGCGGAATGGCGAACGTAGTCGAGAAGGTGCAGAATCCGCCACCCACCTCAACGTCGCCTCCTCCCGTGGTCTGCCCGGGATTAACTCCGACAGTGTCTTCGGGAGTCATCAGGCCCTTGAAGACCGTCATCCCAAAGTCGAAGTCCTGGGGCGAATCCTGCTTCCTCGCCAGGTAAATTCGCTGCGGCATGAAGTAATACTGTTGGGGCAGACCGTTCGTTTTCAGGAGCGAATTGTTGGCATCCGGAAAAATCTCGAGTTGGTACGGAACTTTGTCGCTGCCAGTGACGGTGACAAAGATACGGTCGGCACTCAGAAGCGGGCCGAGTGGGGTAACGGCGTCATTCATAGTCCTGTGCCTCCAAAGACACTTGGTATGTGGAGCGCTGACAACACAGTCAGCGTTTGCTTCCGTGAGATTTCGCAGGCAGGTCAACGCTCCTGCCGCGCACAAGCATGAGAATTGCTGAAGGGGCCACCGGCGATCAGGCAACCACCGATCAGAAGAAGCTGCGCGTCAACTGAACCCGTACGAAAACCGAGGGGGCGGTTTCCGCCAGACAAAACGACCTGACCTGCGCAGTTGCCGGCACCGAAACTGCTGGCCCGAAGACCGCAACAGTATATCCACTACTTCCTCGCTGTTGTAAAGAGCATTCACCGATGAAAATCGTGGTTCTGATCCCGGTCTTCCTCGATCCGGGAATCTCCCCTTAACCCTTACAGTGGGAATAGTGCGGAGAGGCCCGCTGCCGTTACACCGCCCCCGCCATACCCAGCGGGATCAGCAATCCAGCGCGGGCTCATCGGTATGAAGGAACCATCTGTCCACCACGATCCGCCGCGAAAACCACCGCGTCCCCAGCAGCATTCTCGCTGCCGACTGCATTACCTGCGGCGGCAGTTTGCGGCCGATGCGCGTCGGCCAGTCCACGCGAGACTCCCCGAAGCGTGAACCAAGCATCGTTCGATAGCTCTCCAGCCGCTCGCGCGTGTACACTCCGCCGGCGGCAACGACAGCTTTCGCCGCCAGCAGCCCTGACTCAATCGCCGGACGTATTCCCTCGCCGCTCTGCGAGTATGCCAGTCCCGCCGCGTCTCCAATCAGCAGCACTCCCTCCCCTACAATCTGCCGCTTAGCCTCGCGGAAGATCAGATACGCGTGTCCCCGCATGGAAGCTGGCAGGTCGAAGCCGACCTTGCCCGACTCCTTCAGCCACCGCACAAAATCCGAGACGTGTGTGGGCAGCGAGTGCGCATCCAGCCTGCCCAATCCTATGTTCAGAAAATCTCCCTTGCGAAAGCACCACCCGTAGCCCTTCAGATCAGGGCAAAAATACAGTTCCGGAGCATCCCCGCGAATCGCGCAAGCCTCCCGTTGCTCTGCGCTCATCTCAAATTCAACTTCCTGCGCCGCGACAGCCTCTTCCTTGCGCGCGCTCGCCCCCAGAAATCGTGCCACCGGACAAAAATGCCCGCCCGCCCCAATCAGCAGTCGGGCTTGAATCTCGCCATTCACCACCCATTCAGCGCCTGATCGCTCCACGCTTGTGAGCGGCTTCCCCAGCGTCAGCCGCGCTCCGCTTCGCCGCAGCAGATACTCGTCAAATTCGAATCGCCGGACGCCATAGCTCACCGGCCGCCCGTACTCTGTCTCTACTTCCGCGTCGCCCATGCGACCGGTTCGGAATCCAGTGATCGCCTGCAGCACGCGACCGCGCCCGTATTTCGCCAGGTCAATCCCCAGCTCCTCAACCACAGCAGGCGTAATCCAGCCGCCGCAAACTTTGTCGCGCGGAAATGTTGCCTTGTCGAGAACGATGGTGTCGATGCCCGCCTCGCTCAGCCGCCTCGCGCACGAAGATCCCGCCGGACCCCCGCCTACAATCAGTACCTCGCAGGACTCCATTCGCTCTCCAGGCCGGCTTCACCCGCGTCTGCCCATGCGCCTTCTCGTGTATAAAGATGAGCGCGCGTCCACGGAATCTCACGTCGCTCCGCGCCCGCAAACACCACCTGGAAAAGCTGCAGCGTCCCTACCCGAAAGCCCGCGATCGATCCCGCCAGATACAGCCGCCACATGCGGACAAACTCCGGCCCGAACATCTCCGTAACGCGGTCCACCGCCCGTTCGTAGCGCTCCAGCCAGTGCTCCAGCGTCTTGGCGTAATGCAGCCGCAGATTCTCGACATCCACCACCGCATAGTTATTCCGCTCACAAATCTCCAGCGCCTCGCGCAGCGTCGGAGCATACGCGCCCGGAAAGATGTGCTTGCGAATCCACGCGCTGAAAGGCTGCGGCCGGTTGCGCCCGATAAAATGTAGCAACCCCCGTCCTGCATCCCCGATCGCATTCCTGATTACCCCTGCCAGCTCTCGATAATTCTCGTGGCCTACATGCTCCAGCATTCCCACTGAGACGAACGCATCGAACCGTCCGGCAATATTCCGGTAATCGTCCTCGATAAACTCCACCTGCCCCGCCAGGCCCTCCATCTTCGCCTGCGTCCGGGCAAATTCAATCTGCTCGCGCGAGATATTGAAGGCTCGCACCGTCACGCCGTAATGCTTGGCCATGTGCAGCGCCAGCGATCCCCATCCGCAGCCGGCCTCCACAACGTTTTCACCCGGCTGCAGCTGAAGTTTCCGGCATACAAGTTCCAGCTTTGCCTCCTGGGCCTCTTCGAGCGTGGCGGAGGGAGCAGGGAAGTAGGCGCACGTATAGACCATCCGCCGGTCCAGCCATAGCTTGTAAAAATCGTTGCTGAGATCGTAATGGTGGTGGATGTTCTTCGCCGAACCACTGCGCGTATTCGCCTGGGCAAACCTCAGCCACTGCTTGAAGAGCCGGTTATACCAGCTCCGCGCCCGATCGGACTGCATGAGGCGGGTCGCTTCTTCGAGAAAGTGAACGAGATCCCCCTCGACCTCGATTCTCCCCTCTATGTATCCATCGCCGAAGCCAATCTCGGGATCGAGCGCCATCCGCGCCAGCGTCCCCCGGTCGCGAACGACGATACCGCACCCGCCCGCGCCGTCTCGACGACCCAGCTCTTTGTCACCCATCCTCACCCGGATGGGCGACTGCTCAACTAACCGCTCAATCTTCCCTGACAGCAGCCTCTCAATCGGACTTCCGGAATCACCGTTCGACATAATCAAAGATCCCCACGACGAGAAATCTTAGCGATCCTCTTATTTGGGGAATTGTGACAGCCGTCACGGAATTTTGGAAGACCGTCCGTTTCGCAGGACCATATTCCCGTGCTCCGGCCGCGGATTACAATCACTGGGTGATGAAGCACGCCGTCTGGATTCCCCTGCTGTTGACCCTCTCAGCAGCCGCCGCGGTTTCCCAGACGCCCTCCCCGACACCTCCTCAACCTGGATCGCCCGATCAGGCGACCGTTCAATCCGCCAATGAGGCCTTTCGCGCCGGACACGCCGCCATGGAGCAGAACAACCTCGCCCAGGCCCACACCGACTTCGCAAAAGTCGTCCAGCTCCTTCCCCAGGTCGCCGCCGGACACAGCGCTCTCGGAGCTGTCCTCTACGCGGAGGGAAACCCCGCCGCCGCCGTTCCCGAGCTCGAACAAGCTCATTCTCTCGACCCGAAAGACGAAACCGCAACCTTGAACCTTGCTCTCAGCTATTCGCAGTTAGGCGCTTATGACAAAGCACTTCCGCTCTTTCGCGATCTTGACTCAGCCAGCGCCAAGCTCTCGCCGAGCGACCTCACCGCCTACGCGCGCACCCTCGACGCCACCGGAGACCCCGGCACTGCCCGATCCAAGCTCGTCGCCGCCCTCTCTGAGGATCCCAACAACGCCGCCCTTCACGATGCCCTGGGAACCGTCCTTGCCGAGCAGAACAACTTCGCCGAGGCCCGCCCCGAGCTCGATCGCGCCCTCCAGCTCAATCCCAACCTTGCCTCCGCCCACCTCCACCTCGGATCGCTGCTTCTCGTCCAGCAGAACTACCCTCAAGCCATCGCAGAGCTGCAGAAGGCTGTTACTCTCGCTCCCAACGACCTCCAGTCCAACCTGCAACTGGGCCGCGCCCTCGCCGCTGCGGGACAGGACGATGCAGCCATAGCCGCACTGCGCCGCGCCACCGAAGTCGCTCCGACATCCGCCGACGCCAGGTACGCCCTCGCTCTCGCCCTCCAGAGTGCCGGTCACACGAAAGAGGCCATTCCGCTCTTTCAGGACACCGTCGCTGCCCGTCCCAACGACTCCGCCGCCCTCACCAATCTTGGGCTCGCTCTCGTCCAGATCGGAGACGCCAAGGCCGGGCTCTCCTACTATCAGCGTGCCCTCGCGCTCGACCCCAAAGATGCCGTTCTCCACGAAGACACCGGTGTCGCGTGGCTCCAGCAGGCCGACCTCGACCACGCCATCAATGAGTTCCGCGCCGGACTCGCCCTCGAGCCCGACAACCCGCAGCTCAACTACGACCTCGGCCTCGCGCTCAAGCTGCAGGACAAGGTCGCCGAAGCCATCCCCGCGCTCGAAAACGCCGCTCGCCTCGATCCCAGCCTCGCCGACCCACCCTTCACGCTCGGCATCATCTATATGCAGCAAGGCCGCTTCCCGGACGCCGCCCGGGAGCTCGAAAAGAACCTTGCCATGCGACCCGAAAACGGAGATGCCTGGGCGATCCTCGGCAGCGTCTACAAGCAGATGGACCAGCCCGACAAGGCCATCCCCGCCCTGCGCCGCGCCATCGAACTCCAGCCCGACCAGCCCAGTCCCCACGTCAACCTGGGAGCAATCCTTGCCGCTCAGGGAGACGTAGCTGGAGCCGCCGCCGAGCGTAAGAAAGCTGCTGAACTCAGCCGAGTGGCCGTCAGTCGCCAGCGTGCGAAATTCAACTACGACAGCGGTACGCAGCTCCTCAAGCAGGGCAAAGTCGCCGAAGCTCTTGTGCAGTTGAAGCAGGCCGTTGCGGCTGACCCCAGCTACGCCGACGCCCACCGCGCCCTCGCCGACGCCCTCGCCCAGCAGGGAGACGCCGCCGGAGCCGCCCTCGAACGCCAGAAGGCCGCGGCTTTAGAAGCAAAGCCAACCGCCTTCGCGTCTCAACCCTGATCAAGTGCAATCACCCAGGCAGAACCTCACAATCCCAATCGATGTCATCCCGATCGAAGTGCGCCGCTTTTCGGCGCACGAAGCGGAGGGACCTGCTGCTTCTTTGGGGACAACATTAAGGGTGCGAGGCATTAATTTTTCCCGTTGCCTGATCCCTGATCCCTGTTCCCGTGCATCCGCTCCTCGAGCTGATCGAGCGTCTTCTTTTGCTCATCGGTCAGGATTGGGCGAATCTGGCTGTCAGCCTTCATGAACGCGGCGTGTTTTTGCGCCGTCCGTTGCTCCTCCGACAAGCTCCCATCCTGCTCTGCCTTCCCCATCGCATCGTGCATCTCGTGAAGGATGGGCCGGACCTGGTCCTGCTGATCCGATGTGAGATTCAGCTGTTCGCTCAGTTTTTTCAGGTGGTTCTCAACAGGATCAGTGCTGCTTTGCGTGCTGCTGTGGTTTGTTTTCTCCGAATCTGCCGAAGCTGGGCCTGCGGACGCCGGCGCCGTCTGTTGCGCGCCCGCTGTCAGCGCAAACATCATCATCGTTCCGATTGCAAACAAACGAATGCGATCCATCATCTCTCTCCTCGAATGAAATTCTGTTCTGCCATGAGCGGTCCGTTCGTCCTATGATTCGCACTGTAGATGCGCAACGCAGCACCGTCGAGAGCCAGTTTCGCGTTGCTGAACAAAGAGGCCGCCAATGTCCGGAAACCCGCGTCACAACCCGCAGGAAGAGGCTCCTGCCAAGCCAAAACACCGCAAGATCGATGCCCGCGCGCGCCGCACCCGCATGCTTCTCGGAGACGCCCTTCTTCGCCTGATCATGGAGAAGCCCATCGAACAAGTCACCGTGCAGGACGTGCTCAACCGCGCCGGAGTCGGCCGTTCGACCTTCTATCTGCACTTCCGCGACAAGAACGACCTGCTCCTCAGCCAGCTTGAGCGTTTCCTCGAGCACATGAGCACCGTGCTCATTGCCACCAAAGAGAAGTCGCTGCGCGTTGCTCCCGTCGCGGAGATGTTCGATCACCTCGAACAGCAGAGAAAGCTCTACTGCATCCTTCGCGACGCCGGCCGACTCACCGATTTCTTCGATCTCGCGCAGGACTACTTCGCCCGCGGCATCGAACAGCGCCTCATCGACACCGGACGCCTCTCGAATCTGTCGAAACCCGAACTCGCCGCCCGCGCCAACGCCCTCGCCGGTAGCCTTCTCTCACTTCTGCGCTGGTGGATGGACCGCATCGACAAAGAACCCGCGGCCAGGATGGACGAGATGTTCCACCGCATGGTCTGGAACGGTCTGCGCTAGTCATTTGCCAAAAATTATTCTTGGGGCGGCAGCCTGTCTTTACGATGGAGTGATCGGTCCTTCTGTCTAAAGTGACAGTATCCCGGAATCAAAAGCGGATCTAATATGTCCACGATTGCGGCAAGCACCCTTGAACGGAGGTTATTCCAATGAAATATCGGCTTCCTCTCGTTGCCGTCACAATGTTTCTAGTGACCGGTATCCCGCTGTTCGCAAAGGCTCCTTTAGGAGCATCTGTAGAACCTTCTGTCTGGGTTGCTTACTGGTCACAACCAAGAGTGATTCTCTTTGGTCCTGAGGAGAAGGCCTTCTACGAAAACATGCACGAAGTCACGTTTGCCCATAATCGCTTCGACCACGCTCTCGACGAGGCTACTCTGAATGCTGACGTCCAATGGTTGAAGGATCATCCAAATGATCGATTCTTCATCGAAGGTTACGCTTCCGTCACGGGCACCGAAGCCTACAATCTGAAACTCTCGGGACAGCGAGCGTGGTGGGTCAGGGAGCTTATGATACGCAAGGGCATTGCGGCGGATCGGATCCTGCTGGCCGTGCCTTGGGGAGAGCGGTATCCAGCCTGTCTCGAAGATACCGAAGCGTGCCACGCTAAAAACCGGGTCGTGCGGTTTGCTTACTCTCCAAATTTGACCAACACAGCCGAGTAACGCCGATCGACATACCGGAGTGAGACCGGATTCGGCCAACTCTCGTTTGGCGACATAGACGGCCCTTCCATCATGCGCTGGATTGCTGCGTCGCAGAACGAGTGCTACTATCAGCGCTATGGAAGTGGCCATTCGTATACACGTAGAGCAGCTACCCGAGGGGTTATACCTGGCGACATCGGACCAACTTCCCGGTCTCGTTGCGCAGGGGCGGACCGTCGCCGAGTCGCTCGACATCGCACGCGACGTTGCTCGCAAATTGATCGAAGCACGTCGGGAGCGTGAAGGTGTTCCGGCATTGCCGTCTACAAGCGAGCTGCACGACTATACGATTGTGGTCGCGGCCTGAGTGGGTCGTCTCGCCGGCTTTCGCTACAGGGAGATCGTGCGGAAGCTGAAAGCATGCGGATTCGAGTTCGATCGCCAGGCTGCCGGAAGCCACGAGATCTGGTTTAATGCCGCGACCAACCGCTACACTACCATTCCCAACCATCCCGCCCAAGCGCCTCGGTGATATGCCCGAAGGTACACTGAGAGCGATCCTGCGCCAGGCAGATATCGATGTGGATCGGTTCTTAGAGTCTTGACAGCTCCGGCCGTCGAAAAGCGAGTCTGGAAAATACTTCTTTCCATTTTCAGAAAGCTCGAGGCTTCGCGAGCTGATTCTCGGTTCCCGTTGCGATATTTGGCTCGAGACAATTGGACAGCTGGCGGGTCGAGCGGTTTGTATTTCCAAAGCCAAGCTGTCAGACAATAATTTAAGGTCGTCTGGGATCTTGCCGGATCGTATAGATTTGCTCCGAGCAAGTAACCACCAAGCGAGAATTTATACCGAAGCACAACCAAGCCGGTGATTCGACTCTCCCAGGTAGCTAGCCTCTAATCCCCAACGCTATACTCAAGCTTCACCACGGAGCCTGATTCGTTTTGTTTCACACCCGGCGCGGCTTTCTCCGATCCCTCTCAGCAACAGCCTTGGTCCTGCCCCTCGAAGACGTCCTTGCCCTCGCCATCCCTCCGCAGCAACAGCAGCCCGGAACCATGGGCCAGAACTCACGCCCCGAATACAACGCCCCCGCGCGCCCCGCGCCCAAGGCGCTGCCTTCGCCCGTCGCCGGAACCCCGCTCGGCGTCAGCTTCATCGACGTCGCCAAACAATCCGGCCTCAACGCCCGCACCATCTACGGAGGCGAGCACAAGAACAAGTACCTCCTCGAAACCACCGGCTGCGGAGTCGCCTTCTACGACTACGACCACGATGACTGGATCGACATCTTCCTCGTCAACGGCACGCGTCTCGAAGGCTTTGCTAAAGATCAGACCCCTACCTGCCATCTCTTCAAAAACAACCGTGACGGCACCTTCACCGACATCACCCTCAAGGCCGGGCTCGCCCGCAGCGGTTGGGGACAGGGCGTCTGCGTCGGCGACTACAACAACGATGGATGGGACGACCTCTTCATCGCCTACTACGGCCAGCCCGCCCTCTTTCGCAACAATGGAAATGGCACCTTCACCGACGTCACCGCCAAAGCCGGCCTCACTCAGCCCACCACCCGTTGGAACTCAGGCTGCGCCTTCCTGGACTACGACCGCGATGGCCACCTCGATCTCTTCGTCTCCAACTACATCGACTTCGACCCCAAAACCGCACCCGATCCCGCCGCTGCCGGCTGCGAATACAAAGGCATCCAGGTCGCCTGCGGACCACCCGGCCTCCAGGGCGGCAAAAACATCCTCTATCACAACAACGGAGACGGCACCTTCACCGACGTAAGCGAGAAAGCGGGCATCCTCGACACCGTCGGCACCTACGGACTCAGCGTCTGCGTCGCTGACCTCGACGACGACGGCTGGCCCGACATTTACGTCGCCAACGACTCCACCGCCGCCACCCTCTACCAGAACCAGAAGAATGGCACCTTCAAAGACGTCGCCATCGAAGCCGGCGTCGCCTACTCGCCCGATGGCAAGCCCCAGGCCGGCATGGGCGTTTCCATCGGAGACTTCAACCGCGACGGCCTCCTCGACATCGTCAAGACCAACTTTGCCGGAGACACGGCCTCGCTCTACCAGAACCTTGGCGGCCTCAACTTCGACGACCGCACCTACTTATCCGGCATCGGCATCAACACGCGCTACCTCGGTTGGGGCGTCGGCTTCTTCGACATGGACAACGACGGCTGGCTCGACATCATGATCTCGAACGGCCACGTCTATCCCGAAGTCGACGGGTCACACACCGACGCGCCCTACGCCGAGCGCAAATACCTCTATCGCAACCTGCGCAACGGACAGTTCGAAGAAGTGACCGGCCAGGCCGGCCCCGGCATGACCACCCCCGTCCCCGGCCGCGGCTGCGCCTTCGGAGACTACGACAACAACGGAACCATCGATGTGGTGGTGAACTGCATCAACGCCATGCCGCAGCTTCTCCGCTGCGACTCCACGCTCAATCGCAACTGGATCAAGATCCGCACCGTCGGCACCAAGTCAAACCGGACCGGCATCGGCGCCCGTATCAAAGTCACCGCCGTGACTGGAACCCCCGCGCCCGGCAGGTCACCCAATACACCTCTAGTCCAGATCGACGAAGTGCGCAGCGGAGGCAGCTACTTCTCGCAGAACGATCTCCGCATCCACTTCGGTCTCGACCAGGCCAAAACCGCCGACGTCGAAATCCGCTGGCCCTCCGGCCAGGTCGACTCCCTCAAAAACCTCGACACCAACTGCCTCTACGTCATCCAGGAAGGCGGCAAGATCCTCAAGTCCGAATCATTCCAAAGCGCCGGCGGCAAACCGGCAGGGAAGAAGTAAGCATCGCCATCACCCCTGTCCCCACCTCGATGTCATCCTGAGCGAAGGTTGGCGCATTTTGCGCCAAACGAAGTGCTTTTAGTCGGCTTGAGTGGGACTTCTCACTGGCCGCAACCTTGCCCCGCCCCGCCATACGCAGAAGCGGCGAGGATCAGCTCAATTTTCATGCGGCCTATGGCATCTCCGGAATCATCAATCTCGTCAAAGCGGCGACTCACCCCTCCAAATATCCGGGCGGTCACGAACTCCTTGCATCTTTCCCCCCTCTAACCTTAGCCTTCGGGGCGATTAAAAGAGCTTCGATTGCAGCGGGGGCCGCAATGAAAACGCCGATTCTTTCTCTGATTTGTATTGCATGCATCCTGAATGCTGGTGCTGTCGCAATGCACGCGCAAACTCCCGACAAAGCCACTGACAGCACTGCACCCAGCTATGACATGAAAGCCCAGGCCCTTCTTGACCTGCAGGCCGTGAATAAGAAGTGCGTCGATCTCGCCCAGGCACTTCCGAGCGACAAGCTCACTTGGCGTCCTTCACCCGACACGCGGTCCTTTGCTGAAGTGTTTCTGCATGTCGCTGGAGAACGCTACGCGATCCTCAGCATGATGGGCGCGACCCCTCCGGCAGGGTTTAAAGCGCGCGAATTCGAAAAATCCACAACCGACAAGGATCGGATCGTTGAGGACCTGAATCAGTCCTGGGATTTCGCGAGCAAAGCCATCAACAGCATGAGCAACGCGGATTTTGCGAAGCTGCTGCCAAAGCTCGGTCCGCAGGCGAACGAGGGCGACGTTGTTTATATTCTCGTTGCCGACGCGCACGAACACCTCGGCCAATTGATTGCCTACTCACGGCAGAATGGCATCGTGCCCCCTTGGACCGCGCAAGCGCAGAAAAAGAAGGCGGACGCGGCTCCGAGCAAATAAGGGGCCTTGTTACCGGTCGTAACCGAGATCTGGTCACGATCCATTCATCTTTGCAGGAAGTCCGTGAGAAATCCCTCCGCTTCCTTCACGAAATGATCAATCAGGCAACGCAGGCACTCGCAGCACGCACCACATTGACCGGCGTGTGTATTGACATGACGACCCGAAAGGCGAGACCCCTGCCTGCTGACGCCCGGCAGCGTGCTGGCAGTACACTCTAGTCCTATGAGCGATTGGTTTGCCCGCCCGGTCCTGTTCGTCAGCGACGTCGCCCGTTCCATCGATTTCTACGTGAACCAGCTTGGATTCGTGCTCAGCTGGCGCTACGACGAACACAAGACCTACGTTGCCCAGGTCGAACGCTCGACCTGCGCGCTCATTCTGTCATCGCAGTGGCCTGACAAAGTCGGCCACGGACTCATGTTCATCTCGCTCGACGTCGACGTCCTCCACGCTCTCCGCACCGAGCTTGAGCAGAAGGGCGTCGATGTGAAAGATGGATGGTGGGGCTACAACCTCATGGTCATTCGCGACCCCGACGGCAACGAACTTTATTTCCCCTACCCGAAAGAGCCCGATACCGAAACACCCGCCACCGATACTGCCAACCAGCCCACGCAGAAGGAGTCAAATCAGAAGTAGCCCGTGCGTATCCTCTCGTTTATCCTCGCTTTGCTCGTTGCCCTAGCCTCGCCCGCCCAGACTCCAAAGACCGCTCCCCCCACCCCCTATCCCGCGACCAAGGACCACGCCCCGCCCGCCTGGTTCATCGACGTCGCCCCTCAGGCCGGCATCTCCGTCCGCAACGTCAACGGCAGCGTAGACCACAAGCGTTACATTATCGAAGCCACCGGCAGCGGAGCCGCCATCATCGACTACGACCGCGACGGCTGGCCCGACATCTTCCTCGTCAACGGACAGTACATGGACGGCGCCCACCCCGACCCCAAAACGCCCCCGCCGACCAGCCATCTATTTCGTAACAATCACGATGGCACATTCACCGACGTCACCGCCAAAGCCGGACTCACCGCCACCGCTTGGGGACAGGGCGCCTGCGTCGGCGACTACGACAACGACGGCTACGACGACCTCTACGTCACTGGATACGGCTTCAACCGCCTTTACCACAACGAAGGCAACGGGACGTTTAAGGAAGTAGCCCGCGAAGCGGGCGTCGCCGGCACCGGCAAGGAGTGGGGTACCGGATGCGCCTTCGTCGACTATGACCGCGACGGCAAGCTCGACATCGCCGTCGCCAACTACGTCCATTTCGATCTCGCCAAGGTTCCGCCGCCCGGAGAAGCAGCCAGCTGCGTCTGGAAAGGCGTGCCCGTCATGTGCGGCCCGCGTGGCCTCGACTACACCACCAACATCCTCTACCACAACCTCGGCAACGGAAGATTCGAAGACGTCAGCAAATCCAGCGGCTTCCAGAAGACCACCGGCCACTACTGCTTCTCCATCACCACCCTCGACTACGACAACGACGGCTGGCCCGACATCTACGTCGCCTGCGACTCGACACCGTCGATCTTGTACCACAACAACCGCAACGGAACCTTCACCGACTCCGCCGCCGACGTTGGCGTCGCCTTCAACGAAGACGGACGCGAACAGGCCGGCATGGGCTCAACCGCCGCCGACTACGACGGAGACGGCCGCCTCGACCTCTTCAAGACCAACTTCTCCGACGACACCTCCACCCTCTACCACGCCAACGCCGACGGCGCCTTCTCCGACGTCACCTTCCCCGCCGGCCTTGGCATCAACACCGACGCCCTCGGCTGGGGAGCCATGTTCGCCGACATCGACAACGACGGCTGGCCCGACCTCCTCCTCGCCAACGGACACGTCTATCCCGAAGTCGACAGCGCCCATCTCGGAGCCGCTTTCCGCGAGCGCCGCTTCCTCTACTACAACCTCGGCAACGGAAAATTCCGCGACATCTCCAAGGATTCCGGCCCCGGCCTGCAAACACCCATGTCCGGCCGCGGACTCGCCATCGCCGATCTCTGGAACGACGGCCGGCTGGAAGAAGTAGTAAATAACCTGAGTGACTTACCGCTGCTGTTAGTAAATGTAGCTAAGAACAATAACCACTGGCTAGGAATCAAACTAACCGGAACCCGCTCCAACCGCGACGCCATCGGAGCGCGAGTTACTCTCCACGGAGAACACCGCACCTGGGTCGACGAAGTCCGCAGCGGCTCAAGCTATAACTCCAGCAGCGACCTCCGCCTCCACTTCGGCCTCGGAAAGGAAACCAAGATCAATTCCATCGAAGTCCGCTGGCCCAACGGCGAGACAGAATCTTTCGCTATCTCCGGCGTGGACCAATTTCTGGAGATTACCGAAGGTAGGGGAAGCTTATTACTGAAGCGATAGAACTATCACTAACTAAAGTTCGATGCATCTTTTAGCTTCAGTCGGTGTCTATACCGATTGGGGCCTGAGATGCTAGGATCAGTCTCTCTGATCTGGACGAGCGAATCGAGCATCTCCACCTACAAAATATTTTCGGAGGCTGAATGGACAGTGACGACGCAGAGGACTGGCTTGCTGAGGAGGGAATCGGCCATTACGACGAAAGCGGTAATTTTCAGTGGGGACCGGACCCATACGATGGGTCAGATCTGGATATACCTGATAGACACAGCATCGATGTGGAAGAGGAGAATAGCAATTGACATTGTGGACTAGTGGTTTGTTCGTAGTCGTGAAAGGGCCAAAGGGCTGGGTCAAGTCAATTTGTGTGGTCATTCTTGCCTTGGCAGGAGGAATGCTTTTGCCCGCCGGTTTCCAAAAGGTGTCGAAAGTGATCGAGAACCGCAAACGATTGCTGATGTCGAATGTCAAGAGGCTTGTGCACGTTCGATAGGTGAGACATTGGACGGGTCCCGACTCAAGCCCCTGTTGGCTTGAGCCGGGACTGTTCAGTTCAATTTGAAGTAGAGCTTCAAATATTCAGTCAA